>TARA_B100000674_G_scaffold94675_1_pt1 | contig 45735 bp, 41 predicted proteins | sample TARA_B100000674 | Tara Oceans TARA_B100000674 (sample SAMEA2622759) | marine metagenome | biome: marine biome (ENVO:00000447); feature: surface water layer (ENVO:00002042); material: "saline water (ENVO:00002010), including plankton (ENVO:xxxxxxxx)" | depth 5 m | reverse complement strand
CATGTCCATGTCGGTATCCATGTCCATGTCCATGTCCATGTCCATATTCATGACTGCATCAGGGTCTAGACCTGGAGCGACACTTGGATCGAAGATAATTGCAACGGCCCAGACCACAGCGACAACGCCGACCAGGCGAGCGAACCTTTCACCATGACGCCAATGCTTCTCGATTGCTATCACCAGAGCTAAACCGACCATCGCCGCCATATTCATAACGCCAAATGCGACCATCAGGAGCATTAGCGCCCAGCAACATCCCAGGCAGAAGAGCCCGTGATGCAGTCCAGCTCGAATGTCTTTCAGCGGACCACGAAAGCCGATGTAGTGAATGAGATGACCGAGAGGGCTGCGGCAGTGGTCAAGGCAACGCATTTTCAACGGTGTGAGCTGATACAAGCCAGCTGCGACAAAACACACCACAGCGACCCACTGGGCGAGAGTCGCCCTGTCAGCTGCCATATCACCAAAGACGCCAGCGACCACGAAGGCCACAATCCCTGTGGATCCCCAAGCCAGCACGTAACCGACGGCTAGCGCGGCGAGGCGTGGCCCCCGTTGACTGGTCACGGTTCGTTCGTACAGCGTCGCTAGTGGCGCTACCGATGAGAGCATCATCGCGGCCATCATCAACGTCCACATAACTAGGAATGACCCGAAGGACATGCCCATGGTGCCTGGCATACCCCATAGACCCATGTCCATGCGAACAGCCCAAAGCACGGTGATCAGCCAACACCCAGCTGTGATGGTGTGAATAACTGTTGCGGATAGTCGCGAAGTTTTTGCCGGCTGCGCCGGTGGCTGCGTTAAGCCGCCCAACTGAACGGGTTAGCGAAGCCGCTCAAGCCCTCGCCTCCAAAGGAAATCCCCATAGCAGATATCGACGATGTCGATACTGGAGCTAGTTCTAACACCGGGCCAGCAGGATGAGTGTCGACTCCCGTCAACGAGACCACCTCTCCGGAATCGTTCGTGTGTGGACGACCGGTATAGGAAGAGTCTCCGAAAGTGACCGTGTGTTCACCATTTTCTGTTGAAATCGACACAGGCATCTGCTCAATGCCGAGGAAGTTGCCTAGCAGTGGCCCCAGTGCCGCCGGTGGTCCACCAAGAGCGCCACTCACCACTGCTCCAAGAGCCTCCACTTGCTCGGGTGACGCACCATCATCAACGATCACGCCGACATTCCAGCCACCTTCAGACATCAGGGGAGGGGAGTCAACCATAAGGACAAAAGTACGACCGGAGACGTCGACTCCGTCGATGTCCCCGTCGTCAATAGCGAATGCCAATGTCGCGTTACAACGTTCAGTGGTCGCAGCGAATTGCATATTCGACCAGGTGCATGGGCACGTTGCGGTGCAAGAACAATTCTCGTAATACATGCCATTGAGATGCCAAGCCATTAATAATCCCCTGTGTTGATCCGCCACCCACCCCGGACGACACAACCAGGCTCTCATGGCCAGATATGAGGCGTCAAGCAAGCTAGTTCTCGCCGGAGCCAACGGATCCCGTCGCTTGTTGGAGGTAGGTAGGTATGGTCGACCTACAATCGTCGCATGGTGCGGTTAAGCGATCTACACCCTGTCGAGGCGACCCATCTCGCTAAGCGAGCGGAAGCTATGCCAGCTATAGGGCCAGGTGAATGGGTTACACCCCCAGCGCTTGATCAAGCGACGGTAGCGATTGTTTCTACGGCCGGACTTCATCGCCGCATCGACCCTCCTTTCACGGTCGGATCATTGGATTATCGAATCATCCCCGGAGACACGCAATTTGACGACCTCGTCCTCTCGCACATCAGCGCCAATTTCGATCGCAGTGCATTCGGGCAAGACCCCAACATCGTGTTCCCAATCGACCGTCTTCGGGAAATGGTTTCCGACGGCGAAATCGGGCGATTGGCACGTTGGCACTACTCGTTTATGGGTGCCATGCCTGACCCATCTCAATTTGAAGAGGCTGGAGAAGAAATCGGTCGCTTGATGGCGCAAGACGGCGTGGACATTGCTTTGTTGGTGCCCGTTTGACCTGTATGCACGGGCGCGGTCGGTGCTCTAGGGAATTACATAGAACGCGCAGGAGTTGCGACTACTTCAATAAGCTTGATTCGAGAAATGTCCGAAGCGGTTGTTCCACCGAGAGCATTGTGGGTGCCATTCCCGTTAGGGCGACCTCTCGGCGCAATCGGTGACCCAGAGTTCCAAAAAGACGTTTTGAAAGCGGCCTTCGACCTTTTACACACAGCGGTTGAACCGACTATCGAGAATTACCCGAACGCTGCGCCGGACATAGAAGCAGTTGAAGATTGGGCATGTCCACTGAACTTAGGTCCTGCATCTTCGGGCTCACTGACTGACCGTCTATTGGCCGAGATTGCACTCCTTCGCCCCTGGGCTATTGAAACCCGACGCGAACGGGGACGAACACTGTTTGGAGTCAGCGGGGCAGAAGATGACAACATCGATGAACTCGCTCGCTGTTTGGCTGTAGTTGCTGAAACTGGGGACGTCACAAATAAACCGGCTACCGAAGAAATCAGTTGGGCTTTCGAGATGCCACTTCTGCTACGTCATATGGCGGACGACCTACGAACGTTTTATCACGAGGCAATTGCCTCCCAACCGGGCTCAAATTCACCTGATCATGACGCTCTAACTTTGTGGATATTCAACGAAACAGTCCTTGGTGAAACTCTTCTATCAGTGGCTGATGGGCTAACGGACACCTCTGACTCACCTATGGCCCAACTTGTACGTGGGCTACTAATCCCCGAAGGTCACTATCGAGGCGGAAGTGCTTTCCCAGCTGAAGTGAATTTCCCGACACCGTGAACACCAGCCCGACCCCATGATCGCACTCCAAATAGCCAAGTCGTTGACAGGCATGCTGTGCGCGCCGATACGTATTCGTCGTCGCCCGCCACTTCCCCCAGAGAACGTGCTCCACTATGAAGTACCAACGTTGGCTCCATCTCAGGAAGAAGCCCAGCTTTTGTCAGCTGACGTACCAGCTGCCCGCACGCTCGACGGGCGATGGAAAGAATGGCCTCCGATGATTTTGGCTGGTTGCGATGAACCTTTGGTTCCAGATGCTCCCGATCTTCGTGGGGTTTGGCAGGTGTACAAGGGACCACTGAAAGGCCATATCGAACGTAACCAACAGGCGGGGCCGCGAGTAGTCATCGCCGCAGGTGGAATCATTCACGATTTGACTGTCGGAGCCTCACCGATGGTCGACGAAGGAATTGGCGGAGCAAAGATAAGCGTTACAGCACGTTATGAAAATAAACGGCTGAATCTTTATCTCAATGGCAAATGACTCGTGGTTACGCGCTACCGAAATGGTGTGGAGGTGGGGACCATACGCGAATCGTCTCCGACGTCTAACAGGCCCGCAAGCTAATTAACGCCTTGCGAATTAACGGAGCTGCACTGTTTTACTTGTAGAGCAGGGCTCCATCATCCAACTCGACAACAGGTAGCTCGTCTTTATCTCGCCAATAGTCTTGAGTGTGTTTCCAGGGGTCGACGGTGCCCTGCTTAGGCATCAGGTGTATTGAGCGCATCAGATATCCAGGATTGAAATTTTCCGGGTCTACCCACGGCAACAGTTCCATGTCTTCGTCCTCAGGGCGCAAAGTTGGAATAACTGTCTGAAAGCCTTTGCTGTCCATGTGCTGGAGTAGGCGACACACATATCCGGCGATCAAATCCGCTCGCAAGGTCCAACTTGCTCTGAAATAACCGAAGACCCAAATCAAATTCGGTAAGCCAGTAAACATCATGCCGCGGTAACCGACCGTCTTGGAGAAATCGAGTGGCTCGTCGTCAATGGTGAAGGAGATATCACCGAGAATGCTGAGATCGAAGCCCGTCGCGGTGACAATGATGTCGGCTTCGAGTAGCTGGCCGCTCTCTGTTTCTATTCCATTTTCGACGAATGTCGCTATTTCATCGGTCACAACTGATGCGTCGCCTGCAGCTATTGAGTGAAACAAATCGCCATCTGGGATAAGGGCGATTCGTTGTTGCCATGGTCGATAAGCAGGTTCGAAGTGCTCTGAAACGTCGTAGTCCTCACCAAGAATTTCTCGGATCCCTTTGTATAACTCTTCGCGCACAAGATCGGGATATTGGAATGACATCTGCACGATCTGTTCTTGGTCGAACAGAATCTTTTTTCGAACGATCTCGTGAGTCCACTCGTCGGGGATATCTAGTTGTCGAAGAGTGTCTGCAAGTTCGTTGTTGTTAGGGCGAGCAACGAAGAAGGTAGGTGACCTTTGAAGCATCGTTACGTGCTCGGTTTTGTCCGCCATAGCTGGAATCAATGTCGCAGCGGTTGCTCCGGAACCAATCACAACGACCTTTTTATTGGTGTAGTCGAGGTCATCAGGCCATGTCTGTGGGTGGACGATCGTTCCTTGAAATTGTTCCATTCCCTCCCACTCTGGCGTGTACGGGTCGGTGTGTCGGTAGTAGCCCTGACACATCCAAAGAAAGCCGCAAGTGAACTCGACCTGCCTGCCTTCTTCTAGATTCTTAACGCTCAGCGTCCACCGCTTTTCGCTGCTTGACCATTGTGCGGTTTCAATAGTGTGCCCGTAGCGGATATGGGTTGAGATGTCATTCTCTTCGATCACTTCACCCATGTAATCGAGGATTTCCTGTGCGGTTGCTATAGGTGGCCCCGTCCAAGGCTTAAAGCCATAACCGAAGGTGTAGAGATCACTGTCAGAACGAATACCCGGGTAAGTGTGTGTCTTCCAAGTGCCGCCGAAGCTATCCATTGTTTCCAAAATCACGAAGCTTTTGTCTGGGCATTCCTGAAGCAGGTGGTAGGCGCCGCCGATCCCTGAGATGCCAGCACCGACGATTAATACGTCGAAATGCTCAATGGTTTCGTTCGTCATATCTCTAGGGTCGCCGATAGGCAGGGGTCGTAACAAGTTCAAACATGGATTCGCCAGAATTCAAATCGTTTTCGACTGAAAGCATGAGAGTGTCGTTGGCTTGGTCGATGATCAGTCTTGTACGACGTGAGCGGAAAAGTCTGTTAACGAACGACTCCAGGCTTGTGCGTCGATACTCCCTATAGAGGTGATTGTTGATGCTGCCTGACTCCCCATCGACAGGACGTGATGCAGATTGTCGGGGACCCCCAATCCCTGACGCCCGAGACTAAGCACCCGATCGGGGTGACGTAGCCAGTTATCAATCACGGTTCTCGCGGAGCTTGTTGCCTGCTCATAAACCGGATAAACAGAAGGCAGACGACGCACTTCAACATGTGTGTGATTCGCTTTTGGGAGGCCAGCTCTCGTCAGGTCTTCTTCCACCATCTGGCCGATGGTTTCGGGGCTGGCTCCCCAGAGTTCATCATCTACCCAGCACGGAAGCTCGGCACATAGGACAGTGAGATCTGGTGGATCGTCACCGGTTCTGTAATTCTTCGCTTCTGAAAGTCGAGCAGTAGCAAGATCAAGCCCTGGGAAATAGTGAGCATCGAAGCTTGTGTACTGACTCTGGGGCACCACCAGATGAGCTATAAGCATGCCTCGAGTTCTTTGCTGATTGATAGCGCTGACAACCTCCTCAGGCGGGCTGGGGGAGAGCGCCCGAGCCAGGATGGGAAGAGGGATAGAAGACAAAACGTTGCCGGTATTTAACAGCGTGTCACCAGACGCGATTTCAACGCTGCCTCCGCTGACTGTTATGCGATCTACTGGTCTGTTTAATTGAATCTTCACTCCATGGCTGATTGCCGCGTCGGCTAACGATTCGGAAATTTGACCATAGCCCCGGCGGGGATAATAGAAGATCCTTCCTTCTGGCTTCGCTGCTCGAAGAGCGTTCTTGATTATTTGCGCGGGGCCTCCCGCCGAAACACGCCGATCTGACAACTCAGTGGTGAGAGAGCTTGGGGCAACGCCGTACAGCTTGGTTGCGTAAGGTCCGTAAAACTCTCGTGCCACTGTGGGCCCGAGTCGACGCCGAATTTCGGCATCAAAGTTGGAACCGCTTTTTGGACGAAGCGGCTTAACCAATGTGTCGAATGCGACCGCGGCGCTAAAACGTAATGGGAGATTCTTCACCATGTCGCCAGTGCGCAACGGGAAGCCAATCCATTTGTTTTTTAGTCGAATTCGACCATTGCGTTCTCGGGTTTGAAGGTCGTCGCCCAACAATGACTTAATAAGAGACATGATTGATGGGTCAGTTGCCGGATGGAGACGATGACTTCCTAGATCTACTCGTTGACCGGCGACTTCGAGGCTTGCGGCCATCCCGCCTACTTGGCTCGACGCCTCGAAAACAGTTACTTCATGACCGTTTTCTCGCGCTTTTAGTGCCGCCATGAGACCGGCTGGACCTGCTCCCAGCACAGCGATGTCACTCATAATTCAGTTCCTTCGTTGTTGTGAGAAGCACTTTTCCTCATCTCCAGGATTAACGGTAGACCGCAGGCAGGATGTAAAGTAGTCCTTACTATGACCGTACAGACTGCTGATGTCTTTGAGCCAAGTGGTGCAATAACTTTTGAAGGATTCTTTGGCACTCCGACTGTATCTGTAACGGGAGCGGCGGGTTTCATAGGCTCTCACCTCGTAGAGCGCTTACTTCAGTTGGGGTGTCATGTCATCGGAATCGACGATTTCGATCCCTGGTATAGCCCGCATCAGAAAAGGAGCAACCTTTTCGCTACAGCTAATAACAGCAAGTTTGAACTCGTTGATGGAACCTTGAGCCCCGAAATAGCTCGGGAAGCGTTCAGTCGATCGTCGGTGGTGTTTCACCTAGCTGGGCGCCCCGGCGTTCAGGACTCTTGGGGTGAAGGTTTTGTTGATAGTTCACGTCGCAACATTGAATTGACCCAACGGGTATACGAAGCATCAGTTGATTCTCAAGTCGAGAGAGTGGTCTATGCCTCTAGCTCGTCAATTTATGGATCAGGAGCCACAAATCCAGCTGCGCGACCAGAACCGCGACCTATAAGCCCTTATGGCGTGAGCAAGCTAGTTGGCGAACAACTCGCTCACGTGTACAGAGCTCAAGGGCTTCACATCACAAACCTGCGGTACTTCACCGTCTATGGACCGAGACAACGACCTGACATGGCAATGCATCGCATGTTTGAGGCGACCACCCCAGATGGGCCTGTTTTTGTGCTGCGCGGCGATGGTCAGCAACGTCGCGAGTTCACTTATGTCAGCGATGTGGTGACGGCCACAGTAGCGGCGGGATTTATTGGCGAAGCGGCAAACGCGACATTCGATGTTGGAGGTGGTTCGTCTGTCTCTCTCCAACAAGTCATGACATTGATCGAAACACTTGCAGGTGCACCTATCCGAATGGAAACAGTTGAAGCCCCGGCAGGTGACCCGGCAATAACGGTTGCGCGCACGGACCACACGGCAGAAACTCTTGGTTGGAGTCCCAAGATTGACTTAGTCGAGGGTCTGACCCGGCAATGTGAGTGGCATCATCAACGTGCGGCATCTGAGGAATCGGTGCTAGTTGCAGATTGAGATCGAGGCTCCCCTTGCGATCTCGTCCACACCCACCAACATCCGCAGATAACTGCTGCGCTCCAAAGCGCCGTCAGTAAATGGTCGCCGACAGACATTATCTGGTGGTCGGGTAACGCTACGCTCCAGAGTCGATAGAGCGGGTTGGTTGTGCGTTCAAAGTCAACGATGAGCGTGTGCTGGCCAGTGGAGGTTTCCACTACGAGCCACAGCCACGAAAAAGTGCCCACTAGCGTTGCCGCGACCACTAGTTGGAGTCGCCGACGGTTCTGGTCGACGGCCATTGCCAACAATATGGCCATCACAGGAAGGACCGGAACGATCTGGCGTCCGGACCACCACCAGCCATGCATTGTCAACGCGATCCAAGTCGCGACAGCCCAGCCCACCGCACATAGCGTTATCGCAACGTGCCAATTTTGATCACGTCGACGAATAGTCCTTGCCACAACAAGAGGAACAAGGAGATAGACGGGGGTCCAGGCTGCTATACCGAATCTTCGGTCGACGATGAGTCCCAAGAGTCGTCTGGTCCGACCGGCGTAATTGGGTGAATTCCCTACTACAGCCCATTCGCTGTCTACGAAATGGTCACCTGTTGCATAAACCGTCCAGCTACCGTAAATCCTCTGATGAACAATCAGGTAAATGGCACCCGAGAAGAGCAGACTGAAGAGTTGAAGTTTGAGGATCACGCCGGGATCATCTTTGTGATTCCACACCAAGAAAATCGCTAGTACGAGAGCCAGTGGAACATACTTGATGCCCAGCCAAGGTAAGCAAATCATCATCGTGACACTGACCCAAGACCAACGATTGGACGCGCCTGGCGTTACTCCAGCAACTCCTAACACCACACAGAGCGCAGCAGGCATAGCTGGATACACCTGCGTGCCGTAACTCGTTAACGGGGAAGCACAAAATAGAGCGGTAATTACCCATGTAGCGCTAGAGACCCCAACCCCGAACCGTCGTACCGCTAACCACAAAGTTGCTGCGGCGGTAAGTCCGGCAACTATGGCAAGAAAACCCTTTGCGAACTCCCACCCACCTAGCTTCATGGGTGCAGCTAGAAGGATTGGAAGCAACGGGTCGTGAGGACTGATTTTTTGACCGGAGTCGTTAAGAGCGATCGTTTGAGGATTGAGGTTCACTTCGTGAAAGTCTCGGAATTTTCCGTCCTCGATTTCATCTGAAATATCTAAGTCGAAGTCTTCCCCGAGGCTGAGCGCAGTCAACAGATACTGTGGCTCGTCTGCTGTTACTTGGGCGTTGTAGGTAGCTCGAGCTTGGATGCTAAGAGCGGCGACAACGGACACTGTTAGCGCGACAAGGAACATCCGGGCCCTGAGACTTTCACGCTTTAGGTTCATTGGGTCCTTACAAGTGATCAGCGCGCCGCAGCACAAGAAACCACGATAGAAGCGCGGATGCGCAAACGAGTGTCACCGCCATAATCCCAGCTTCTGCCACAAATGCATCTTCGAAGGATCCAAATATGCGGGTGGTTAAGGTCGGGAAACCAATGGGAGCGACGATAAGGCTGATCGGTAGCTCTTTCATTGTCGACAAAACAACTAACCCTGCTGCGGCCAGTAAGCCCGGTCTCATTACTGGTAGGTCCACGCTCCGAAACCGTCTCCATCTGTCAGCACCCAGTGTTGCTGCTGCATCGTGGAGGCCGTCTGGGACGCTCCGCACAGCGACTAATGCAGTTCCCATTGCTAAGGACCCGAATCGAACGACATACGCAAAGATAAGCAAGGCCATTGAGTCATATAGAAGGTCACCAAAGAAGCCCGATTTCAAAGTCCAAAACCGAAGCGATAATGCGATGAGAATTCCTGGTATCGCAAAAGTGGCGATTACGACTGAATGAGCGAAACGGCCGATTCGATCACGATGTCGAGCAACGAGGAAGGCGATGGGGGTCACCGCGATGAGAGCTACGAGACCAGTCAATACGCTGGATGAAAGCGTGTTGGAAGCAGCTTCCACGACCTTGGAAGCATCAATGGTGAGTGGTCGACCTCCTCTTTGGGTCCGCAACAGTCCGTCGCTTGCCCAGTCGATGAGGGCTGCGCTAGGAGCTAATACCGCAAATGTGAGCGTGCCTATCACCAAGGTAAGGGCCGAGGCCTTCCAACGCCCAAGAGCATGTGTCATTGCTTGCGAGGTGCGACGGGTCGTAATCTCAGGTAAACGACGGTTGATCGACCTTTCCGCCAGAACGACCACACCGGCAAACACCAGCAATATGAGACTTAAGGCAAACGCCATCGGCGGACGCGCCAGATAATTTGATTCGATTGCTCGGGTCAAGGTGTCATATCGCATCAGTTGAACGGCACCAAAATCGCTGATCGTGTAGAGGAAAACCAGAAGAGTCCCTGCGGTTAGTGACCCAGAGATCTGACGGAGAACTACCCGTCGAAATGCTTGCGGAACGGTGTCACCGAGAATCAATGCACTCTGTTCAAGGGACCCGGGCAGTTGACGCAGTCGAGCAGCTACTGGCAAATAGACATATGGATAACAAAATAAGGTAAGTACAAACCAGGCACCGAATAGGCCGCGAAGCTCTGGAGTCTCGGCGATTCCGACGAAGCTAAATGCGTCGTTAGCGAGCCCGCCTGGGTTCAAAGTTCTGATGAATGCTGCAGCGCCTATGAATGTTGGAAATACCAGCGGTATAGGAAGGAGTACTCGCCATAGTCGCCGGAAAGGAAGATCGGTTTTGGTTGTGCACCAGGCCAACGCAGTACCCAAAGCGGCTGTTGAAATTGAGACGAGAACGGCAAGCCGAACGGTACGCCAAAAAGGTTCCAGAGTCTGGCGCTCGAGCAGGAGACCGAGGGGGTCTGCTCCCGACGTAAAGTTTCGCCAGATCAAATACAACCCAGGGAAAGCGAACGCCAGGGAGCAAATGAGGCCGAAAAGCCTCAGCTCCCTAGGCGTTCGCGTTTGGGTCATTGATTCTGAATGCCACTCGCTTCGATGATTCGAGCGGTTTCTTCAAATCCGCCTCCCAAAGCATCAAAATCGACCGAGCCAATTTCTAGAGCAGTCAGCGGCGGCAGCATCGAATTGGGTTCGACGCCGGCGGCCAACGGGTACTCGAAGGTGCGGTTTGTGAAGTAACTCTGCACCGGTTCGGTTAGTAGATACGCGAGCAGTTGATTTGCTTCGTCAGAATTCTTTGCTGAGTCCAAAACGGTGGCGGCGGTGATGATGAGAAGCGAACCAATGTCATCGTCGTCAAGAGAATGGTTCTTTGCCCGGTGGTTGTCTCCTTCAGCAGCAACCTCTTGGTAGTTGTAGTAGTGGTTCACTAATCCCATTTCTATTTCACCGCGGCCAGTGGCCTCGACAATCGATCTGTTGTTTGGGTAGTAGCGGGCGTCGTTGTCCACCATATCGTTAAGCCATTGGGCGGCTACATCAGTGCCGTACTGATCGCGAAATACTGTGAACCAATCAACGAATGAGCCGTTGGTTCCAGGTATAGCCACCTTGCCTCGCCACCTTTCGTCAGTCAGATCGAATACTGATTTAGGAAGGTCGGCCTCGGCTACTAGGTCAACGTTGTGCACAAGGACTCTCTTGCGTCCAGAAAATCCAATCCAGCTTCCTTCGCTTGACCGATTTTCTTCGCTGACAAGACCGAGAACTGAGTCATCGATTGTGCCGAGCAAGTTTTTCGACTCGAGGAAACCAACTGGTCCCGGTGAGCGACTCAAAAACACATCTGCGGGACTGCGAGCTCCTTCTTCGTCGATGAGGAGAGCTAATTGGGTTGAACTGCCCCATCGAACCTGAACACTGATACCGGTAGCGCAAGCAAAGGCTTCCAGCACGGGCTCAATTAGATTTTCGGTGCGGCCTGAATAAATGGTGACCTCGCCTCCTTTGCCATCTACGCACTCTTCAGGATTGATCTCTGCAGCCAATCCGTCGATTTGTAGTTGGTCCGAGCCACCGCAAGCGGTGGCGAACAAGGTCAAGGTAATGATGAGGGGGAGTAAGCGTTTCAGCATAATTCCTTAAACTATCCACTCTTGAGGAAAGATGTAAAGTTAGCTTTACGTCGTAGAGTGTGTACCGTGAACTTCTTATCGGGAATACGAAGTCGTATATCGACCAAAACCGCTCTAATTGTGGGCGTTCTAGCCGGTTTGGTGGCAGCGCTCCTGGTGACCCCATCAGTCGATGGGGAAGCCTTCGCCGAGGCTGCCCGACAGGCGGCGGACCAGCCCGCTGGCGTCATCGGTGCGTTGGTTGCATTCGGTCTAGCTTTCGTACTACGTGCCATCGCGTGGCAACGAGTGCTGCCCGACCTTCCATTCAGCCACGCGTTAGCAGGCATTCATTTGGCCTTAGGAGCGAACCATGTGTTGCCGTTCCGCTTAGGTGAGCCGCTTCGTGTTTTGGGTGTTGTTCGCCGTCGACGCGTCGGCATTGAAGCAGCCACTGTCTCAACAGTCACCTTGCGATCAGCTGACATGGTTGCGGTGATCGCCTTGGGTGCGGTTGTTGCCCCGAGCGCATTCTTTGGATTGGTTGGGTTTGCAGGTTGGCTGCTGCTCGCTCTCGTCGCTGTTGCTGCAGTGGTGGGTTGGAAATGGCTCTCCAATGTCGCGCAACGTCGCCCCGACGTGGTGATGCCCGGTTTGGTTGCATTAAGCCTGTCTGCTGTTGCGTGGATAGCAGAGTCGATACTTGTCCGTCAGGTAGCGACCTGGGTCGGAATCAATCTGTCATGGTCAGAAGCGATCTTGGTTACAACCGTCGCTGTGGCAGCTCAAATAGCGGCGATAGCACCCGGAGGTTTTGGAACCTACGAAGCTGCAGCAGTCGCTGCCTATGCCGTACTTGGATACGACCCAGAATTAGCGTTGATCGCAGCTTTAGGAGCTCACGCCCTTAAGACCGCGTACTCCCTTGTTGTCGGCGTGATCGCGGCATTTCTTCCGGCTCCAGCGCTGACAGGTAGATTCCGACTGAGTAAGACATCTCACACCATGGTTGCTAGGCCGATCGCAGCGGATGCCCCTGTCGTACTGTTCATGCCGGCCTATAACGAAGAAGAAGCAGTAGAGGCATGCATCGAACGCGTCCCTGATCAAGTTCACGGTCGTCGTGTTGAACTGATTGTGGTCGACGACGGCTCCCGCGACTCGACGGCGAAACGCGCCGAAGCAAGTGGGGCAGAGGTAATTCGCTTAGGCGATAATCAGGGTTTGGGAGCAGCAGTTCGAGTTGGCCTTGAAATCGGTGTCGAACGCGCCGCTGCTGCAGTGGTGTTCTGCGATGCAGACGGTGAATACCCGCCCGAGGAATTACACAACGTTGTGGCTCCAATCTTTGATGGAGAAGCTGACTACGTAATCGGAAGCAGATTCCTTGGTCGAATCGACCACATGCGACCACACCGACGCTTCGGCAACCACGTCCTGACTCGAGTGCTACAGGTAGTTGCTCGTCAACGAATCACTGATGGCCAATCGGGATACAGAGCCCTGTCATTTGAGGCCGCGCGCAGCGCTGAAATCATTCATGATTTCAATTATGCGCAAGTCCTCACACTCGACTTGTTGGCAAAAGGATTCCGCTATCGAGAAGTTCCGATTAGCTATCACTTTCGCACCACAGGGGAAAGTTTTATCAAACTCGGCAGATATCTGCGCAACGTCGTGCCCGCCGTTTATCGCGAAATTAACGCTGCCTAACCGGCCGAAAACGCTAGGGCCTGCTCCCCGATAAATGCCACCCGGACTCGGTCACCTCTGATGAGGTTGGTCGACGCACCGCATCGAACTCTTAGCTGTTGGTCGCCCAGATTGACAAAAACCATGCTGTCGTGTCCGTAGTACTCAACTAACTGAACTTCGGCTTCGTCGCCTGCCTCAATCGACAGCTGCTCCGGCCGCAATATGACATCCACTAGACCGTTGAGTTCCGGATCGGTCGGTAGTGAACCCAGCACGCAGTCCACGAGCCCCGAATTCGCGTCACCGGGAATTACCGACATCGTGCCAACAAACTCTGCTGTCCAGCGATCTGCTGGTTGATGATAGAGAGTTTGTGGGGAATCTGCCTGGACGATCTGTCCCTCGCGCATCACAGCGACTCGATCTCCCACGATAAATGCCTCATCTTGATCATGGGTGACGAATATTGAAGTGATTCCCAACTTGGCGAGGAGTCCCCGGACCTCGGTTCTGACTTCTACTCGAAGGTTGGTGTCGAGGTTAGAGAACGGTTCGTCCAACAGCAGCACCCCGGGTCGGGGAGCCAAAGCTCTGGCTAAAGCGACCCGTTGTTGTTGTCCCCCCGACAACGTTGCCGGCATTCGATCTTCCAACCCGGCGAGGTTCATCATCTGAAGGGCGTCAGCGACTGCCTCGTCTTTGTTCGGCGACTTTGCGATGCCGTAGGCGACATTTTTGGCAACTGACAAATGTGGGAATAGAGCCCAATCTTGAAATACCATGCCGACTCGACGACGATCGGGCGGCACCCACGTAGTACCTGCGACTTCCTCTTCCCCGATAGTGATTGAGCCAGACGAAGGCCGTTCCAGGCCGGCGATCAATCTCAACAATGTTGTTTTGCCGCAACCACTTGGCCCTAGTAGAGCAATGGACTCGCCAGGTTCGGCGTCGAAGCTCACACCGTGTAGCACCGGCTCTTGCTCATAGGCGTGTTCTAGGCTTTTTACGGTAACCCCGCGTGCAGCGGCTGCCGTCATGCGCCTGGAGTTACGACAATGCGTTCTGCAGTTGGTCCGCCGACACCGAATGGGGTGTCGCCTACATCTACCGTCGCGGTTCCATCGGGAGCGAAAGAGAGAAGAACCCCGGAGCGGCCTGGCATCAGACCGCTGTTTTCGAGAAACTCAAGCTGACCGGTTTCCCATTCAAGCTCCTCGGGTATCCGAAGAACCGTGAAGGAATCACCAGCGTCGATTTTGGAGAGGACTACGGCGTCCTCAGGCTCGGTGTAACCGCTACCCGGAATTGGATTTCCGTGGGGGCACGTCTGTGGCTCTCCAAGAGCCTTTAGCATTGCAGTCTCCACTGTTGGTGAAATTACGTGTTCCCAGCGACCCGCCTCATTATGAGCGTCGGTCCAATTCAAACCAAGAACATCGGTAAGGAAGCGTTCCGCTAGTCGATGGCGTCTCACGATTGTTGTCGCCAGTTCTTTGCCGTCAGCTGTGAGGGTGATTTCGCCGTCGCCGTTGACGTTGACGAGCTCCTCACGTTCCATTCGTCGAACCATTTCACTAACCGCAGGTCGAGACACCTCAAGGCGTTCTGAGATTCTCGCCTGAATGACGGGCACTCCGTCTTCGGCTAGTTCGTAGATGGCCTCGCTGTATTCTTCGAAAGCGGGGTGATGTTCTGTTGGTTCATAAGCCACACCCTGACCCTATCAGCCATCTTATTCGAATTGTGACAGCTGTTTGTTAAGTATTCTTAACATAAAAATTGGACTGATTTTCAAGGCTTTGAGCGCATCCGACCCGAAAATATTTATTTCTGGCGATCGTGAAAAATTCTTCGCTACGTCAAGCCAGCAGCGTTCGCGACTGCTTCCAAATGGGATGCGAAATCCTTTGCTGGAACGGGCGGAGCAAGTACTAGCTCATCTACTCCGAGCTTTGCGGCCAGCGCGACTTTGCTTTCAATTTCATTCGAATTGATTTCTGACAATGGAACACCAAGCTTGAAATCGAAGTCTTCGTCGCTTAGGTCTCTCTCGTGGTTGTTGAGGATTTTGTCTAACTCACCTAAATGTGCCTCGATATCTGGTTGAGCCCACCAGCCGTACCAACCGTCACCCAAACGGGCGGCTCGTCGCATAGCCGCGGATGAATCTCCACCAATAATGATCGGAGGACCTCCCTCCGTCAGCGGCTTCGGATTCATTACAGCGTTTTCGAAATTGACAAATTCGCCCCGATAGGTCGCGCGGTCATCTGTCCAAACCACCCGGAGAGCCTCAATGTATTCATCGAGACGGCGTCCGCGATTCGCGAAGTCCACTCCCAGGGCCCCGTATTCCTCCCAAGACCAACCGGAGCCAACTCCAAGTTCGAAGCGCCCCCCAGTGAAATGGTCAAGAGTCAATACCTCTTTCGCGGTCAGTAAGGCTGGTCGCTGCGTCAAGATCAAAACCCCGGTAATAAACCGAAGCGTGGTCGTCGCATGAGCCGCCGCTTGAGCGACAAAAAGAGGATCAAAAATGCCGGTGTCGGGACCCCAGTTTGGTTCACCATCGTCGGTGTACGGATAATCAGATTCGTACTCAGGAAAAAAGACGACATGTTCAGGCAGAGAAAGAGTCCGAAATCCGAGGCCCTCTATTGTTTGGGCAAAGTCTCTGACAAATGTCAGATCTCGACGCGGCGAGTTACCAAAAAATCCGGCGATGCTGATATCCACGAGTCCCCCTCACAGTGCGCCGAACCAGATCCTGTTTCATGATTAGCGCCCTAACTGCCTGCACAGACTGATACAGGACCGAATTTGACGCAAATAACCTTGTAAAGGTCGGTAACTTCAACAACTGTGACTGAACAGTTCAATCCGGCTGCTGACCGACTCGTGAGTCAGAACAGCCAATATGCGGAGTCCTTCAGTGACGCAAATATGGGTGCTGCACCATCACTCAGACTGACGATTGTGGCCTGCATGGACGTGCGAGTAAATGTTTTGGAGCTTTTGGGACTTCAAAACGGAGAAGCTCACATCCTCCGTAACGCTGGCGGAGTAATTACCGACGACGTCATACGTTCTTTGTGTTTGTCGCAGCGGCTGTTAGGTACCCAGGAAATCATTCTTTTGCACCACACCGACTGCGGACTCCAAAAAGTGAACGAAAGCGACTTTAAAGCTGACCTGGAAAGTGAGCACGGGTTTGCACCTTCCTGGCCGCTAGGAGGATTTGATGATCCGTACACCGACACAGCACAGTCCATGCAGCGGTTAGTCGACAACGTCTTTGTTGAGACCAACTTCTTACGTGGCTTTGTGTATGACGTAACGGACGGCCGAATCAAAGAAGTAGCTCAAGCGCAGACGAGCGAATAGAACTACGGTCCCCGCTAGATGACCCGTCGAGAGGTCCGCGTGAACACCGCGAAAAATAGCCGTCCACTAGTGCCCTTGTATGTGTGCGGAATTCTGGGACCTTTCGGAGGAATCGTAATCTCGCCGATGATTCCAGAGCTCCGCCAGTCGTTTGACACCAGCACAACCACAATTGCTTGGGGAATTGGCGCGTTTTTCTTTCCTTTTGCAGCACTGCTATTGGTGTCAGGAACCCTCGGGGAAAAGTGGGGTCGAGAAAAGACCATCCGAATGGCCGTGGTGCTGTACGCCCTCGCATCGCTGGGCTGCGCAGCTAGTTCCTCTCTGTTTGTTTTCTTTGGGAGTCGAGCAGCCCAAGGCGCGTTCAACGCGTTTATGACCCCGCTTCTCATAGCCACCCTGACTGATTTAACCCCGAAGAAACGAATTGGTAGGGCGGTCGGCACGTACGCGGCATTTCAAGCGATTGGAGGCGTTCTGGGAATGCTTGTCGGGGGTATCGCCGCCGACCTCGGATGGAGATGGGCGTTCACAGTCATAGCAGCAGTCGCGCTAGTGCTCTCTTTGGTCTTACCCAAGACTCCGACCTCTCAGAGGTCCGCAGTGCCGGGCATTCGGGCGGTAGTGAACCGAAGAATGCTCATGCTGGGCCTGGTAGCTCTTACCCAAGCCATTGGCCCCGGCGGGGTTCAACTCCTCGTAGCTCTTGTCAGCAGAGATGTTTTGAGCTTGTCTGGATCCGCTACTGGTGCGCTTCTCATTACCGGCTCGTTAACAGCAGCTGTTCTGACGCCAATATGGGGGTCGCTCATAGATCGGACCGGCGCGAAGCGAGGAACGATCCTTGCGCTGGTCCTATCTATCGTCGGTGCGCTCGTGTTGTCGCAAACCAAAACCACGTTGGCTCTAGTCTTGGCTTGGGCCGTCGTGGGCGCAGTCGTTCAATGTGTCTCCACTGGGTTTCAGTTACTTGCAGCCACGGGCGTCCCAGGAAATAGGGGGGGCGGCATTTCCTTTGTCTTATCGCATCGCTTTCTAGGCCATGCAATAGGACCGTTACTGTGGGTCCCTATTTTCGAAAGAAATATTTCTGTGGCTTACATCGGGGCAGCCATGGTCGGAGGGTTATCCATAGCTTTTGTTTATGCAGCCCAACACGACACATTGTTGGCTGACCAAGAGGGTTAATTTACTGCGTCGGAAGCCAATCAGAAATGGCTTGGCCAATCTCATGAGGGCTGTCTTCCTGAATGAAATGAGCACCACTAACAGTCACTTCGGTCTGGTTCGGCCATGTGCGACAGAATTCTCGTTGAGGACCAGTCAAAATTGATCCAGGATCAGCATTCACGAACAATTTGGGCACATCGGAAGTCGCCAGCCATGCCGCATACTGTTCGACGATCGCCACGACATCTGCAGGTTCTCCTTCGATAGGTATTTCTGTCGGCCAGGTAAGGGTGGGTCGCCGATGTTGCGGGTCCAAAAATGGTTCACGATAAACAACCATTTCTTCTTCGGTTAAACCCCGCAAAACAGCGCTTGGGAGAACCCTCTCAACAAAAATATTCTTTTCAATAACCATTTCTTCACCAGCAGGTGATCGAAAGCCCTGAAATACTCGACGGCCCCCCTCATCGAAGTTTTCCCACGAAATAGGAGTCACGATTCCCTCCATGTACGCAATTCCTGCCACACGATCTTGATGACGATATGCCCAGTCAAAACCGAGAGCGGAACCCCAGTCGTGAATGACAAAGGTCACCTGATCCCCGAGATCTAATTGATCCAGTAACCCATCGAGGTATTCGCGGTGATCAACGAAGCGGTAAGTGCCCGGGCTGACATCATCAAGTTTGTCCGAGTCGCCTTGACCAATGAGGTCCGGTGCAATGCATCGAGCTTTTGTTGAGACATGAGGAATGATGTTGCGCCACAAATAAGACGATGTGGGGTTCCCGTGTAAAAAGACGACCGGGTTTCCCTCACCCACCTCGTGATAGGCCATCTGTTTTCCCGCAACGGTCTTGTATTGCTTAGAAAGTCGTTCGGTGGAAAAAGGCGCATCAGACATAATCAGTTCTTTTCTTTAGGGGTGTCTCTTTCCTACACCAGTCGCGCACCTATTTTCATAAATTGCGGCCTGAACTTTTAGCTCTTGGGATACGAAGATGCCACTAGTTAGGGCCGACTGAATGTCGATAAGCCAACACCCACATCACCATCGGTCACGACTGCCGAAGTCATAATTTCCGAGAGCCACGCGGGTCGACCAAGCGACGCAACAACGATGGCAACATCGAGGCCTGCCAATATTTCGATTTGGCGGACGTGATCAGCGGCGTAGTCGCGGGGGCGAATATCGGACGCAAGTTCGGCGAGAGCCCAAGGGTCAGGCGTCTGTCCGATCAAATCCGCAGCTTTGACGTGCAACAGTTGAGGAGAAGTGGCCTTATCTCCGCCACCGTCTAATCCCGGACCATCAGAAATAATTAAACCCTTAATTTCTTTAGGCCGAGAACCAAACAGCAGCAAACCCACGTAACCCCCCAGGCCGTAACCCATCAACGTGAGGGGACCAAGTTCGGCGAGAACTGCGTCGGCATCAGACATCAACGCTTCACACGTGTAACCACCAGCCAAAGGCACACTTGATTCGCCGTGCCCGGTGAAATCTAACGCGAACACTGGACCGACCCACTGCTCAAGACTGATAGGCACAGCCGACGGCGATTGTTCACCCAGACCATGCAGGATCAGCAACGGTTGACCATCACCTCCACGCAGCTCATGCAAGGCCAACTTGCTGCGAACATGATCCAAGAAAACTGTTTTCATAAGACACGCCGTAAGAAATCGGCAACGAGGCTAGCGATGTCCTCAGGTCGTTCTATGTGAACAAAATGCCCTGTGTCTGCCAACGCATGAAACTCTGCTCCATCAGGAAGAACGGGAAACGCTTCCTCTGGGGTGGTGCCCCAGCCCATCTCCTCTTCCACGGTGCCGATTACTCCGAGATAAGGCACCCGCAAACCACGAAGGCGGGGGATAGCCCATTCGGGTCGCCACGCTCCAGATGGTCCGAACCGCAAGGTCGGATCAATCTTCCAACGCCATCCATCAGGGTCCTGTTTAGCGCCGACGGTCACGAGATACCGGAGCCAATCCATAGACAACCGGGGATTCATCAATTGTCTTCGCTCAGCCAATCCATCGATGGTGTCGGCGCGCCTACTGGACTGACCAGCGCGACGTCGGTGGTCAAGCCAGCCGCTTAGCTCAGCTTCGAGCGCCTGAGGGTCCGACCGATCGATCTGGGTATTGAAACCCCGTTTGTTAGGTATTCCGTCAAGATTGATGACTGCACGAACACGGTGGGGAAGGACCTCAGCGAGCTGATTCATCATCCCTCCACCCTTGCTGTGCCCCAAAACGGGGACCGGATCTTTGGTCTCAAGCGAGTCGATGACGTATGCGGCATCGCGAATGTCAGCTTCCCAGGTGTACAGCGCAGCCACGTCGCTGTCTCCGTGGCCCCGCTGATCCCACGCAACAACCCGAAACCCCGAATCCGCCAACAAAGGTGCGAACAGATCCCACGTGCCCGCAAAATCGAAGCCGCCATGAGCGAGCGCCACCGGCTGATCTTCTTCACGACCCCACTCAACAACCGCAACCTCGATACCGCCCACATCAACACGTCGCGAACGTTCTGGTCGTTTCGCCCCGGGAAGACGAGAACGGACGCGGTCTACTTCGCTACTAGTCATCGCCGCATGGCCCCGCGACACGACTCGGTACGACACCTATGAGAAAACTTGATTACTGGAGCCAAGGGAGAACTATTTCGCACGCAGGGACCCTGCCAGATTGGCACATTCGCTCGCTGCGCGCATCATCGCGTAGCTTGCTGTTATGGCAAACGAAATTGACATTGGGCTTTTCTCCATCAATACCGACCATTTGGTCGACCATGAAGCACTATCAAAGGTCGCGATAGCGGCAGAACAAGCAGGATTCGAATCCCTTTGGACTGCTGAACATGTCGTTCTACCCGACCCACAAGTTCCACCTTCCCCGCTTCCTCCCAACGCAGAACTACTCGACCCGGCAGTCGCTTTGGCTTATATCGCAGCGGTCACCACAGAAATCAAATTAGGGACAGGCATCATCATTCTCCCGCAACGTAATCCCCTCGTACTCGCAAAAGAACTCGCCAGCGTCGATGTTTTATCCAACGGCCGCGTGATCTTCGGCGTAGGAGTCGGCTACCTCGGACCCGAGTTCGCTGCGATAGGTGTACCCATGGAAGACCGCGGACCTCGGACTGTCGAATACATCGAAGCAATGCGATCCATCTGGAACGACGAAGAACCCGACTACGACGGCGAATACGTTTCATTCAAAGGCGTCAAAGCATTTCCTCGCCCAATCCAACGCCCAGGACCCCCAGTAGTTATGGGCGGCCACTCCAAACCCGCTTGGCGCAGAACAGTGACTCACAGCGAAGGCTGGTATGGGTTCATGCTTGACCCCGAGGCAACCTCGCAAAACCTGGCGGGGCTCACCGAAGCACAAGAAAAATATGAACGCCCAGCCGGCCTTGGACAGATCGAAATCACAGTAACCCCCCGCATGCGCCCCGGCCCTGAAATGATCGATCGATACAACGAACTTGGAGTGGACCGACTCGTGTTGCTGTCCGGCGCACGAACAGTCGATGAATCATTGACGTTCATCGAACACATCCACGACACACTTTTGAGCTAAGGACACGAACCGCTGATGCAACCTTTGGAAGGAATACGCGTAGTTGAGCTAGCCAACAATGTAGCCGGCGCTTATGCGGGCCGATTGTTGGCGGGATACGGCGCCGATGTCATAAAAATTGAATCTGCGAGCAACAATGCTGTTCGAGAAGCGGGTCCTTTTATAGGAGACGATGTCGATCTCGAAAAAGGTGCGTTTCATTTGCATCTCAATGCAAATAAACGCTCGGTTCTAGGTGATATTGACGATTCGAATGGCCAACAACTTCTCGCGGGCGCAGATATTCTGCTGCACTCAGAATCCCAAGTGGATGTCGAGCAGTTGCGAGAAAAATTTCCTCAGCTGGTCATCCTGAGCGTCACATCTTGGGGGATGACCGGGCCCTACGCCGGATTCAAGGGCGAAGAAATTATTCACTACGCATATGGCGGACCAATGTCAGCTACGGGCAACCCTGAAAAAAGTCCGTTGAAAATGGGAGGCGACATTGGTCAATATCAGTGCGGAAATATGGCGGCGGTAGCTGCTCTTGCGGCGTTGAGCGTTGTTGAACGTTCGGGTCAAGGAGTACACGTCGACTTGAGCAACATCGAAACTCAAGTGGCATCAATTGACCGACGAATGACCTATCTGCTTTACGGTTCATACCGCGACGAAAACGTTGAACGAACCGGCGGCTATACGGTTTCCCCATTTCCTATGGGCTGTCGTCCGGCAAGTGATGGTCATGTTCAGGTGAGTACTCTGGTTCCTTGGATAGGACGAATGCTCGCCACTCTCGATGACCCTGAGATGGAGGCGCTGTATTCCGACCCCGATTGGATTACGAACGAGAACGTTCCCGTCTTGGCCGATGCGCAGCTTTTAGGTTGGACCGTTTCCAACACCCGTCAAGAAGCAATGGAGAAAGCTCAAGGTAACGGCTGGCCAGTCACTGCAGTCAATGCCCCGCTTGACGTTCTAAACGACAAACACTTTGCCGAGCGAAAATTCTTTACCGAAGCCGAACACCCCCAAGCGGGGACATTTCGCCAAGTGGGAGCTCCAATACGTATGACCGGTGGTTGGAGCGACCGATGTATGGCACCTACTCTCGGCGCCGACACCAATAATGTGTCGTGGAATTCAGATAGGCCATCAGTTGCCTCCGATGAGCCCCAAACGCTTCCGCTTGAAGGCGTCCGTGTTCTGGATATGACAGTTGTATGGGCTGGACCGTACGCAACTCAATTACTTGGCGATCTGGGTGCGGACATAGTGCGAGTCGATAACCCGTGGATTTTCCCTACTGTTACGAGGGGGCTTTTGCCGCGCCCGCCACAAGAAATGGTGCAGGATTTGGGAGGTATTTTCGGAGGATATCCGGACACGGAGCCAGGCTCCCGACCTTGGAACCGCATAGCTCTTTTCAACGCACACTCGCGCAATAAGCGAAGCATTACTCTTGACTTGAGAAAAGATCTTGGTCGCGAAACGTTCCTTGAGTTGATCGAAACCTGCGATGTAATGATCGAAAATAACTCTGTCGACCTCATCGACAAGCTCGGCATCGGTTGGGACGAGTTACACGAACGAAACCCAAATCTGATTTTGATTCGTATGCCATCAGTTGGGCTTTCCGGGCCCTACCGGTCTTATCTGGGTTTCGGAGTCAACTTTGAAGCTCTCTGTGGCCTCGGAGCAATTCGTGGTTACCCCGACGCAGACCTGTCCGAAAACGATGGGGTGTACCACATGGATGCGGCATCTGGATCGGCAGGAGCACTTGCGGCCCTTATGGCTCTGCGAAAGAGAGACAAGACTGGCGTCGGAGAGCTAGTCGAGCTGTCCCAATGTGAAAACATGTTGAATCACATAGGTGAACTATTAGTGCACGCAAGTCAAACAAATACGGTTCACGGCCCTCTAGGTAATCGACACCGAAAACATGCCCCTCAGGGCTGTTACGAAACCCAAGGCGATGATCAGTGGGTAGTGATTTCTGTCACTAACGATGATCAGTGGAGAAAGCTCTGCGTACTAATGGACGCTGACGACATGGCGAACGATGTCTCAATGAAAGATGCCATCGGTCGCCAAGCGAAGCATGAAGTGATTGACGAGCGGATAAGAGAATGGACAGAAAGCAAAGACGCCCACGCCATCTTTGATCTCTGTCAATCGAACGGAATTCCGGCAGCGCCGGTTCTAAAAGAACTTGACCTCATGTCTGAGGAACATCTCCTCAAGCGGGGACTTTTCGCTCAAAACGGCAATGAAGAAATAGGTTTTCATACGTATCCAACACACCCATGGCGTTGGACAGGCCCCGAATTGAACTTCGGTGAAATTCCGACTCTCGGCCAACATAACAAAGCAGTTCTGCGAGATCTCCTGAATAAATCAGATGACGAGTATCAAGAACTTGAAGTTGATGGTCACTTGCAGGTCGATTATCTGCTCCCCGATGGAACTTCCCAGTAGGCGCTCTTTTTAATCAGGTCGATCCAAGCGAAATTGGTCACGAGTCGTGGCGTACTCGGCGCCGGCAAGGCGTCCCAGCGCATCGAGACGGGTCGGATCAATTCTGGTTCCATCGAGCACGTCGTCGTCTATGTGAAACGCAATTACCTCTCCGAACGCCACTACATGATGTAATCCCTCAGGGTCACCGAACTCCACTTCTTGGATCGCTCGACACTCTACGACTGCCTTAGCCTCTGCGACGCCAGGTGCACTTACGTTGCCAAAATTCGCTGCGGTCAGGCCAGTTTTCTCAAACTCATCGACTTCTGGAGGAAGGGTCGCGGATGAATCGTTCATAGCTACCGCAAGATCGTGGTCAACGAGACTTGCTGTGAACTCCCCAGTTTCGCGAATGTTCTTTAGCGAATCTTTTATCACGCCGTGAAAAACGCCAGTTGAAAACATCAGCACGGGCGGATTTGTGGCCACCGCGTTAAAAAACGAGTATGGGGCTAGGTTGGCGACTCCATCAGCGCTCTGAGTACCAATCCAGCCGATCGGCCGCGGAATGATCAGGCCTGTTGTGAGCTTGTACAACTCTGCAGTATCGAGCTCTTCAACATGGAACGATGTTCTTTCCATGGCTACTGCGCCTCCGCTGGCCGGAACCGGAGTAGTGGTGGCCCCGGGTTGCCATCACGATCTGTTGCTTCTTCGAAGACTGCTTCGACTCGATCGCCGATGGCAACTTGCTCAGGGTCACAATCAACAATGTTGGTCATCACTCGCGGCCCCTCATCTAACTCGACATATGCCAACACAAACGGTGTCGCCTTTCCCCAGCTTCCTGGAATGCGACGAGTCACCGTGCAACTGTAAATTGAGCCGCTCCCCGAAGCTTCGAACCAGTCGACATCTTGGGATCCACACTCGGGGCAAATTTCTCGGGGAAACCAAATAACAAAACCACATGCCGTGCAGCGGGGAAGGACAAGGCGGCCTTGTTCTGCCCCTTCGAAGAACTGCAAGTTCTCTGAGTTGGGCTCCGCTGCTTTTGCTGGCAACGTCATAGTGACCTCCCCAAAATCATCGTTGAACTTGCTGAACGCGTCGCCAAACTTCCGCCTGTTCCATGAGCTAGTGCCAACTCGCAATCTGGAACCTGCACTGCGGCATTGGCTTCATTACGAAGCTGCCTCACGGCTTCAATAACCTTTGTCATGCCGCCTCTGTTCGCGGGATGGTTGTTACACAAACCGCCACCGTCGGTATTAAACGGAAGCTTGCCATTTGAGGCCTGTAATCCTCCGTCGGCAACAAAGCGCCCTCCAGTACCGCGTTCACAAAACCCTAAATCTTCTAGAGTGATTAACACTGTGATGGTGAAGCTGTCGTAAATCGACACGTAATCGATATCGCCTGGCGTGATCTCAGCTTCGTTGAACGCCAAAGGACCAGACCGCACAGCCCCAGTGTGGGTCAAGTCGATGCGCCCCGATTGAGATGACTTCACGAATGAACCCGTCCCCAAAATAGGTACGCAATGTCGCTCAAGCTGCGACGCCACGGCTTCGCTCACTATGACCATCGCGCCACCCCCGTCGGTGATCACACAGCAATCAAGTCGATGTAAAGGATCAGAGATCATTGGTGAATCTAAAACTTCCTCAACGGTCACCACGTCTTGAAGAAAGGCATGTGGATTGTGTTGCGCATGCGTTGATGCCGCAACCTTGATCTCTGCGAGCTGCTCGGAGGTGGTACCAAATTCGTACATATGTCGTTGAGCGGCTAACGCATAGCCACCCGGCACCGACATTCCCCACTGACTTTCGAATGGAGCCTCGGGCGCTCCGCCTACCCGACCGCTTCCACCGGGTCCAGCGCCCCCGGTGCGAGGTTTACCGGCAAGCGTGATCAACGCAACATCTATATGACCGGCCGCAATTGCCGTCGCGGCGTGTTGGGCGTGCACCAGATATGAGGATCCGCCTGTTTCAGTGTCGTTGACGTAATGACAATTAAGCCCCAAATAATCCACCATTGACAGCACACCAAAACCGGGAGCGTCACCTGCGGAGTAGTACGCGTCAACGTCAGAGGTTGACAACCCGGCATCAGACAATGCTCCCAGCGCTACGTCTGCATGGATTTGAGGGAGAGTTCGGTTGGGTAAATGACGTTCCGGGTGTTCGTATACACCAGCGATGAACGCTTTGCCTTTTATGCTCACGTACTGGAAGCTAGCGGGGATATGAACGAATTGTCGGACCGTCGCACAGGCCGGCGCACACACGCGAGTCGCCTGCAATGAGTTCAGTATTTCGCGCGCTCAATCCGGTGCATCGCCGCTGGTGGATTCTTGGGTCCTTGTGGACCCTGTATGCCTCATTTGGGTTGGTAGCCGGTTCGTTAGCGCCGCTGTTGAGCGATATCAGGATCGACCTCAACATGTCTCACGCATCCATGGGAGCAGCTTTGGGTGCATGGCCGTTTGTGTACCTAGCGGTGTCAACATTCGCAGGCAAATTTTTGGACCGCTACGGCGTTCAAGTCGGCCTGACCCTCGGGGCGGTGTTGATTGGGGCATCGGGATTACTGCGAGCCGCTGCCCAGTCTGGTCTGGGATTGTGGCTGGCAGTGGCGGTATTTGGGCTTGGAGGACCGTTTATTTCAATCGGGGCTCCAAAGTTGGTTACGGAATGGTTTTCCTCAGAAGAACGAGGACTTGCCGTAGGTCTATACAGCACAGCTTCCTCATTGGGTGCAATCACGGCACTCATAGTCGCCGACCCCCTGAGAGCTCTCACTGGACATTGGAGGTGGGTCATGATCATCTTCGGATCGATCTCGTTGATCAGTGGCCTGGCCTGGCTGGCTGTCAGTAGCGCTAACCCTTCCAAACAAAATATTGAATCCGTCGATGAACGACAGGACGGCTTGTGGCGCGACCCGACCGTGCAACGGATCCTGTTTTTGGCGTTCATGATTTTCTTCGTAGGTCATGCTCTCAGCGGATGGATGCCCGAAATGCTGCACACAGGTCCCTGGTCAACTCGTGGAGCAGCATGGTTAACCGCTGGTGGGATCACAGTTGGGGTGATCGGATCGCTCATTATTCCGAGCCGAGTCAAAGCTCACAAACGACCCCAAGTTCTTATCTTGATGTTCGCTGCGATGGCCCTAGCGGTCTGGGCATTAATGGCTTCGTCGCAAACTCCCCAAATCTTTGCTGTTGCAGTCATTGGCATCGTCCGAGTTTCAAGTGTTCCAATGGCCATGCTTCTATTGATGTCGAGTCGATCAGTTCCTGACGCGAGGATGGGTGTCGCCGGCGGCTTATTTTTCACCGCCGGTGAACTCGGGGGAGTGTCCGGCCCTTGGGTCATTGGTGTCGCCCGCCAAAACTCGGCCGACTTTGGTTCCTCTGTCACCATCCTCTCAGTTGTTGCGGTTGTCTCAGCATTCGCATGCTGGCGGTTTTGGAAATCTGGATTCTTACAAGATGCATGACCTCGCCCTAGGCGTAGCCTGGCCAACCACATGAGTGGACGCAACGCACAAGAACGATGGGATGCGATATACGAACTGCACCGCGCGAGCGGAGACCCGGACCCATTTGTTGCGCTCTCAGAGTTCTTACCCGAGCTGCCGGCGACCGCAGTAGATCTCGCGGGTGGAACTGGCGGGACAGCCTTATGGCTCGCCGCTCACGGCTATGACACGACGCTCGTAGATGTCTCCCGGGTTGCGTTGAACGTCGCCGAAAAAGAAGCAGCTGAGAAGAAGGTGTCGTTAACCACCATTTGCCACGACCTTGAATCCGGTGAACCACTCGGTTCTCTTTGGGACATAGCCATCTGCTGCAACTTCTACGACCCTGACTTTTTCACCCAGCTGCGCACCTGTGTCGTTCCCGGAGGCATCGTTTTTGTCCGCGTTGCCACCGTCACCAATTTGGAACGGCACAGCAAACCCAGCCGAAAATATCTTGTTGAATCAGGAGAACTCAAAGATCTCCTGACAGGCTTTGAACCACTGACCTATGTTGAAGACTGGTTCGACAATCGCCATGAGGCGCGAATAATCGGGCGCCGCGTAGTCGACTGAACGGCTATCGAAGAGAAACCAAATCGACTACGAAGATCAGGTGCTCATTTGGGCCGATGACCCCTCCAGCTCCCGCGCTTCCGTACCCCAACGCAGGGGGAATGGTGAGTTCACGTCGACCGCCGATACGCATCCCAACCACACCTTGATCCCAACCCGAAATGACTTGCCCACCGCCGAGCTTGAAACTAAATGTTTGGCCGCGGTTCCACGAAGCGTCGAACTCATTACCAGTGTTCCACGACACCCCGACGTAATGAACTTCAGCGATCTGCCCAGCCTGGGCTTGTTCACCGTCGCCGTCGATGATGTCAACGATGCCGAGCTGCTTACCAGTCGGGTCTCCTTCAGGAACGTTTACTTGGGGCTTTTCACTCATGACAGCAGCGTAAGCGCCAGTTGTCAGAGAAGAAAGTCAGTCCAAGCTTTCCAGGAACGCGAGTAGTGCCGTGTTGACTTCCGAAGCGCACTCCTGTTGAAGCCAATGTCCAGCCCCGTCAATGATCTCGCAATGACGAAGGTCACCCAACGCGTTTTGCATACCCCCGATCGCTTCGGGTGTGTTCCCAGCGATTAAATCGGTAGAGCCTCCCATATAAAAGGAAGGCTGTTCGATAGTTGAACCAAGGAAAGGAGCGGTGATAGCGGGGATCTTGTTGATATTCCGATACCAATTCAGACCGCCTCGAAAACCGGTCCGAGTGATTTCCTCTACATAAAAACGCAAGTCCTCTTCTGTGAGCCAAGCGGGTAGCTCATCAGGTGACACGAGCTGATTAGTCAGCGACTCACCAGCAGGGAAGTGACCGTCAAACGGTTCGCTGATGTCGCCATTTCGGAGCGCGTCGCCGCTAATTGCGTACAGAAAGCCGCGCATGGTTTTGTAGATGTCGGCCTCAAGGTCTGCCTCGGCCTTGCCTGGCTCTTGAAAAAATAAACGGTAGTAATCGCGATCTGGTCCAGCGGTTTGAGCCATCAACCCATTTAGATCAATCCCCTCAGGTAACGCACCAATAGGTCCGGTGTAAGGGACGCTCAAACATGCCACCGCCCGAAACAAATCCGGGCGCATTAACGCAGCGAACCACGCAACAGGTGCGCCCCAATCATGACCAGCTACAACTACCGGCCCCTGATTTAGGTGATTGGCGACGGCTACGACATCTCCGACAAGATGGTTGATGTCATAAGCGTCTATGACTTGAGGAGCACTCGATTTTCCGTAGCCTCGCATGGACATAGCAACTGCCTGATAGCCGGCATCTGCGAGAGCTTCGATCTGGTGACGCCACGAATACCAACTTTCGGGGAAGCCATGACACATGACCACCGCAGGGCCCTCTCCCTTGGTCACAAAATGAATCTGTATACCGTTGCCTTCGATGACGTGTTCTTCTAATCCGCTAATCATGAACAGAGTTTGTCACTACTTCGACCTCCCTCCGCAACCTAGGGTGCAGCTATGAGTGAACTGAGATTTGACGGACGAGTTGCCCTGGTGACCGGAGCAGGCGGTGGATTAGGTCGAGAACACGCATTACTGCTGGCATCACGAGGCGCAGCGGTCATGGTCAACGACCTCGGTTCGCCAACCATGGGAGGTCAAGATCACGACCCGACACCAGCAGAAGACGTAGTGCAAGAAATACGTGACGCAGGCGGAGTAGCAGCCGCGAATAGCGATTCGGTAGCGACCCGAGAAGGAGCTGAGTCGATGGTTGCCGCCACCATCGAAGAATTCGGCGGCCTTGACATAGTGATCAACAACGCAGGCATCATTCGCAACAGAACCTTTCTCAATATTGGTGACTATGAGTTCGAACCCGTAATCGACGTGCACGTCAAAGGATGCTTCTACGTGACTCGGCCGGCATACGAACACATGAAGTCAGTCGGTTACGGCCGCATTATCAACACCAGTTCAGGATCAGGTTTGTTCGGTTCGTTCGGCCAAAGCGCCTACTCCGCAGCCAAAGCAGCGATCTACGGATTCACTCGAACCCTCGCAATCGAGGGGGCACGCTATGGCATTCACGTCAACGCGATCGCCCCAGGAGCCTTGACGCGCATGACCGGAGACGTTCTTGGCGATGACGGCGCCATAGCCGACATGACTGGACTCACCGGAGAGGACCTCCTGTTACAGATGGGCCCTCAGCAGGTCGCACCAGCGGTCGTGTATCTCGCCCACGAATCATGTTCGCTCAATGGTGAAACGCTGTCCGCGTCGGGAGGGAGAGTTGGTCGAGCGTTCATGGGAGTGACTGCAGGTGTGTACGAAGAAGATCTGACACTCGAATTAGTTGCCGAACGCATCGAAGAAATATGTGACGAAGACGGCTACATGGTGCCCGACAACGTCGACCAAGAGATCGAACTACTTCTCCAACACCTCAACAGTGAAGAGAGCTAATGGCTGGTTGATCAAGCGGTGAGGGCAGCCAATGCTGCTTCATATTCAGCTTGTTCTAAACCGTGTGGATAGGCGCACACCAGATCAATTCCAGCTTCAGCCCAAGCGGTTAGTTGTTCTCTAGCTTGACCAACATCGTCGCTTCGTAAACATGTGCCAGCCACTACCTCTTCAGGAGAGGTCAAACCTTGCCGCTCGAAATGATGATGGTAATTGGCCATAGCGTCGTAATTCACTGCGTCTGTGTGCAACGCCTCATAGGGACTGAGACGAACATATAACACCGTGTACGGGGTGCGACCGTTCGCCGTTCCGATTTCGCGCGCTAACTCAACGGTTTCCCGAGCATGTTGAGGGGTTAACCAATTCAGTACAAGGCCGTCTGATCGTGCTGAACCCAACTCCACCATTTTGGGTCCCAAAGCCCCAACCAGCACAGGAAAACCTTGCCCGAAGGTCACACCAAACCGTGATTGACCCATCAACTCGTCGCACGCGACTTCCATCCAACGCAATGGTGAAGTGGGGAAGGGAACACCTAAACGATCAGCTGCTTCCCGATGGGAGACACCAACACCCAATGAAAACCTTCCTCCTGACTGTTCCTGCAGCGTCGCAGCGGACAAGGCAAGATGAGGGAGCGATCGAAATGGTGCCGCGGCCACACCCACTGCTCCACCCACATGTTCAGTTTCGGCAAACATCGCAGCGAGACTTATCCACGGACTTCTACCACCCAGGCCCCCTTCTGGAGTTCGGTTCCCGGTTTCGGGAAGATAAATCGACGAAAAGCCGTGCTCTTCAGCGAACTTTCCCAACCGCACCACTTGAGCGACCGGAAGATCCCGCATACAGATACCAAGTTCCACAACCCGACCTCCTAAAGGCACTACAGCAACGAATCTACGGCACATCGCGATGGCTTGGCCGCACTTGATTAGATGAACCGTCCTTGGCAGATAGAACCGTTGTTACTTGAGTTCTTTATGGGCTAAATAACTGACATGTAGTTCGAAATCCGAGGTTGCTTCCCTAATGGTGTATTCCTCGACTCAATTCCAATAGGGTGCCCACCGTGGAACGGCTGCTTTCCGAGACGCAAGCACAAAAGCTCTCCGATTTCGTAGATACCTCTAGTTTCGGGGTGCGTCGTCGGCTTCCTGAAGATCAGATTCAACGCATTTCTCAATATTTAAAGATCAGTCCAGAAGAAGTTCGCTCTCTTTTGGCTGTCAACGACAGCGTTAAACCCGACCGGTCTATTTGTGAAAGCGATCTGGAAGAAATCGAGAAGAAAATTGAAGCAATAAATGATCGTTTAGACCTTCTGTCTAGGGTCTTTCCCGAATAAACCGAGTTGGGTGGCATAATTTCTTAACCACGGTCATCGTCGATCGGGAGTCCGCGGATGCTTAACACCAACAAACAATGTCTGGAAGGTCCGAGACCCCTGACACAGTTCTCCACCGGCCACCTTCGATCATTCAAATACTCTTACCCCCATCCCAGTCGGACCGTTTCCCGACCTTTGTGGGGTTGGTCGAGCGAGGACCGTTACAACTTGGGTACAGAACCGGCAGGACGACCAATCGAGGTACAGCGGTTCCCCCGACATGGCATCGAAGAAGGCGGCATGCATGGCAGCTCCAATTGAGAGGGATCCTAACTATTGGGTTCTGTCTATTGATGACGATCCGTTCTTGCGCCTCGGCCTCCAAAATGCGTTGGATCAAACCAAAGACATAGAGCTTTCGGCGGCCTCCACGAAAGCTGAAGGCATGAAACTCTTTGTCGAAATGTGGAACGGCTCCAATAAAGAGGAAAGTCGAAAACCTAGTTTGGTGCTCCTAGACCAAGATCTTCAAGATGGCGACAAAGGCACTGATCTGTTGAACGACATAGTCGAGTTTTGTGGTGGTTCACCCCAGGATGCGGTGAAGGTTTGCATGCTCTCTGCCAGTCAACGCCAACGAGACTGGGTGAAGGCATTCGAACTTGGAGCCATCGGATGGATTGATAAGGCGGCGGTCACCGATCTGGACCAATTTCCTGGCCGATTGAGGGACATCATCAACAACCGTCAAGTTGAATGGGATGGCACTCAGGCTCAATACATCATGCGCGTTCAACAAAACCGAGACCAGCGGCCTGTGCTTACACCGCGAATGAAACAAGTACTTGTTGAAACGGCTCGACAGGGCGACCTGAAAGCAGCGGCATCAGAAATTGGTATCGCGTACAACACCGCGCGAGCGACACTGGGAACAGTTTTCGAAAAACTTGGTACTAAAAATCAAGCGTCAGCGATTGCGACGGCAATTCACTATGAACTCATCACCGCAGAAGAGTGTCTGCCAAGGGTCTAAATATGAATGAGTTGCTAGCGGAGACGACTTCTTCCATCCAGGGTGGCGGTATCTGGGGGCAGTTGCTTATGGCAGCGATTTTGATCCTTCTTGTTAATGCTGTGATCTTTTTACCTAAGCGAATCTTGCAGGCTAGAAGGCTTCGTAGGGCAGACATCATCCCGAGAGTGCGTGGTTTGACCCTTTCTGATCTTGATGAGAACTTTTTGCAGCTCGAAATAGCTCCGTTATCAAAACAGTTTCTTGAAAGAGGTCTTCGACTAGCTGTGGCAGCCCAACTGCCAAACGACGCAACCCGTCAGGTTGTCACCGAACCTACTCCGGTTCCCAAAAACACTTTGGTTATACCTCGTGAGTTAGCGCCCGCCGGATCGACCCTCTGGGTCAACTGGGTATCAGGTACTCGAGTAGGTCCAGGCGCGTCGATTCAAGTCCCGACAAGGGATTAGAAGTGATGAACCAGGCTCACAACCAGGTCACTTCAGCGAATTGAGATACCTAACACGGTCCTTATCGGAAAAGTCGGCCGGCACGTGGATGTGTTCGTTGATTCCAGTTCGCCAATGAGTGTCCTTGTCGACCCAGATTCCGTCGCGTTTCACGAGAGATACATCGCAGACATCGCAGCGGACACCTTTCCGACCGAATAGCAAACCGAAGAGCCATATCCCTAAAGCACCGCGGAATAGCCAACTTAGAAGACCAGGGCCAGCTAAAGACGCAGCTGCTGCTGCTAAACCGACTGCTGCAACAAGAGCTGCGGCGGCGATAGCAGCTGGAGGTAAATCGCCTATGGCGTTAATGAAGCCTTTGTCTGAACTGGAAGCACCTGGTGTTGCTTGAGGAGCTTGAACTCCAACGTCACCGTTGCCATCTGAGTCAGAACCATCATCGTCACTCCCGTCACTGTCTCCGTCGCCTGGAGTGTTCGCTGATGTGTCTGTGGGTTCTTCAGGTAGCCCTGATCCGGGCACCCCTTGTTCTTGGTTGTCAGGGATGCCGTTACCATCAGAGTCTTCGTCTTCTCCGTCTGGGATGCCGTCACCGTCGGTGTCAGGGTTCGCGGGGTCAGGGTCAAGACCATCGGGTAACCCGTCGTTATCTACGTCAGGGTTATTTGGTTCCGAATCGGTACCGTCTGGCAGACCGTCACCGTCGCAATCCGCAACTGTCTCACAACCGGGTTCTTCTTGGTCATCGGGAACACCGTCACCATCAGTATCTGTTTCTGTGTTCGGTGGGTCTTGGGGTTCGGGAATAACTGGGGTTTGTGGATCGGTGGTTTCTGGTGGTTCTTCGATAGGTGGAGGTTCCGGGGCCGGTGGGTTTTCTGGTTTCACCGGTTCAGGGTCAGTGACCTCTGGTTTCTCATCCTCAACCGGATTGTTGTTGTCGGTGTCACAACGTGGGTCTTGGATACATTCAGGAAGCTCTTGGTTATCTGGAAGACCATCGCCGTCACAGTCCGCTACCAAGATGCACGCCGGTATCTCGTTGGGGTCGTTGATCCCATCGCCGTCGCAGTCCGCTAGCAGTACACAGCCGTCGACTTCGTCCTCATTAGGTATGCCGTCACCGTCAAGGTCAGGGTTCGGTGGCGGAGGTAACAGATCCACGTTTTCGTTGACAACATCAACGATCTTGTTCGCTAACGACGCGTATTCATACGACGATGCGTCATGGTCGATTTGCACGTTGATGTAACTCGTGATGTCACCATCTGGAACTCCGTCTGGGAGTCCTGTAGCGGTAACTCTTCGACCGTTGTCCCAGTTATCTTTGTCGAACTTGATCACGTCGTCTGAATGGGACACTGAAATCTCTGACGCATCGGTCCACGTGATGTTGAATACGACCTCAGAAGTAGGGCGAGAGTCCAACTGGAAGTTGAACTTATCTTTCTTGCCGTCTTCATCGGTGAAGAGCGTGGTTTTCGTCAACGTAAAGCCCGGGATGCCATCATCGGATGGGCAAATTTGAGTGAACTCCGGATACGTCTGTCGTTCCGTTGATCCACCGGGGTGAGCGAATGCTAAATACACGTCGTATTCGTCAAGATCCCACGTGTGCCCATCAACTCGTGTGGTCGGCGAGTACACAGGACGCCCGCCCGGGTTGGAGTTGGTGTTGTAGACGATGGTGTTTTGCCGGAAGTAGAAACCGACAGGGAGATCAGCAGTCGAATCGAGATCGTTGACTCCGTCGTCCCAACCGCGGAGCTTGAAGTTCTCGGGGACGTCAGCTGATGAACCGTCGGCGTCTAGTGCGTACCCGTCTTGCCAGAGAATGTTGTAGTTGGGGACTGTTCCGTTAGGTCCAGTGTGCAGCGTCCGTATTACATCTGCTGGTTCGATTGGGTCACCGCCGGATCCGTCAGCCAAATTGAGCGGAGTGGTCATTGCTGCTTTCTTGAGCATGTACTGACGGACAGCAAGTCCCGGTTGGGGTGTGAGCTGCCAACGGCCACCCGCACAGAGCGGCTCGTTCCACACGACTTCACCGCCCGGACCAATCAAATAAATACCGTCGTCTTCTATGGCCTCTGGGGTGACGATCCCATAACCGTCAGGAGCTACTTGAGGTACGTCCGGTGGCGCACCCAGGTCAACAGCTCCGTCGTTCGTGTACCTGACGACAAACCCATCTGGCTCGGTTTTGGTGTTGTGATGGAAAGCGAAAGTTCCAGTATCTGTGGTTCCAAACCACGTCGACCAGGTGGCGCGACCTACCGCATGCACCTTGTCTTCAGGACCGTACGCAACGTCATGGGTCCATGACCACTGGTATTTGTCGGTGTTGTCGCCATGCCAAGCTTGTTTATTTACCCACCGCCAATTTTCGACAAGCGTCGCTGAGTCGACAGTCATTACCCAACCGTTGCTGCCTCTTGCCTGAATATTGGTGAGACCTGTCGCTGAGATAGGGATACCTGATCCAGCGATAGCGAGTTCAGATCCGTCGCTGTTGATAGCGATAGCCGGGAGGTAGGCCTTCTCTAGGTGGGGATCTAGGAAACTGACGTTCTTGAAGTTGCCCCATTTATCTGTGTGTAACAGATACACGTCGTCGTTCTTCGGGCCGCTTTCATGTGCTGCACACCCAACGACTCCACCGGTGCGAGTGAACCTTGAGTGGTCGCCTATGCGCGGGAAGTCAGCGCTGGGGATCGTGGGTGCGAAATACCATTTGTGATCAACAGTGGTGCACGTTGCTCTGGTGTTCTCCCACAGTCCAACCGTGTAAAGATCACCGTTGGTGGGGTGTTCAACTACTGCAATAGCGTTACTGCGTTGTGTTGGGGACCCGAACTCTCTTGCGTACTCGATTTGACCGTTGGAGGCGTTGAAGAACGCCATGTAGCTGCGGGATCCGGTGTGGAGTTTCGTTGCGAAACCGTTACCTAAGCCTCGGGCTCCAAGCGCGGAAGTTACTGCCGGACCGCAATGCCACTTGGCTTCCCCTGTGTAACCACCTACAACAATGATCCTTCCATCAGCTCCGAATCTCGCATCCCAAACAGCTGAATGCTCATCGCCGGGACAGTGGTTGAAACGTGTACCCCATTTGAACGCTCCACCAGCTTCATACATGGTGATAAACGGGCACGTTTGCTTGCACATCTCTTTCCACCCTGAATTGGAGTGGTCTTTCATGTTGAACCACGTTTGCCCTTGGTAGCGACCACCAATGAGCACCTGGCCGGCGTCGTTCACGTCAACTGAAGTGAAGAAAGAAGAGCCGTTGCTTTTCAGTCGGTTGATGTTGCGCGTCGTCCCATCGGGGTTGATTTGTACCCACTGACCATTGGTTTTCGGGTACTCCCATGGCATCTCCCAATCACCTTTGATGAGTGTTGCGTCTTCTGTCACCGTGTCTCTTGGGTCGTCACCGGCCTTGTGATGCCAAGCATCTCCTCGACCTTTGTAATAACCAACGACGTGCACGGTTCCATCAGGCGCTACAGCAATGTCTCGCCACCATCCAAAGGTGCCTGCGGCTACAGCTCGAAGTTCCCACACCCATTGCATCTGTCCGTCTTTATCGACCTTAGTTACAACAAGATTGGGGGCGTCTCTCACACCTCGCCCGACGACATAGTTTTCGTTAACACCCAACTGTCGGGTGTGTAGGAGACTCGCGGAGTGCCTCACAACTGACGCCGTGTAGATGTTGCCGCTGTCATCCACTGCGGTTGCCATCGTGGTGGCCCAGTCCCTACTGGCGACGGGCGAGAAAAGCGCTGCCTCATCAAAGGTCGTGCCTATAGAAGATGTCGAGTTTGCTGCAGCTGGACTTGTCGGCAACAGAGGAAATATGACTGCCAGCACAGTTGTAGCTGCTAGGGCTCGAAGGATTTTCTTCATCGGCATCTCCTCTGTTTAGGTTGATTGTATGAGTGGGAGTTGTGTCGCTATATAGGGCGAACGCGCGTAGGGAAATAGCGCAAAAGCGTTACTTTGCTTATAAAGGAATACTCCTGTCATCGCTATCCATCGATTCGGTCTATAAGTTGCCCAAGTTCGCGCGCTTGTTTGCTTAACCCAGCGGGCACACATGTCGGGTCCTGTATACATGCCTTGCTTGTCTCGTATTTGTCGTTCACGCCGTCGCCATCACAGTCAGCCATCAAGATGCAGGCGATGATTTCACTGCCATCTGGTACCCCATCCCCGTCACAGTCTGGGTTGTTGACACATTTGCCGTGGATGGAGTACTCCAACGAGTCGTAAAGCCCGTCTCTGTCAAGATCGGATCTCGACTTGCCGCACAGTGGGCTTTGAACACAACCAGATCTCTCTGATGCGTCACCAACACCGTCGCCGTCGCAGTCAGACATAAGGATGCACGCAATCAGTTCAGACGCATCTCCTACCCCATCGCCGTCGCAGTCTGGGTTGTTTACACATTGCGCGAGTTCGTCTTTGTCGTTTACGCCGTCACCATCGGTGTCCAATGCTGCCAGGGTGCATTTCGGGTCTTGAATACAAGCAGCTCCACGTTCATCGACGTCCTTAACCCCGTCACCGTCGCAATCAGCCATGATCACGCACGCCCACAGCTCCGCACCGTCTTTTATGGAGTCGCCATCACAGTCAGGGTTCTTCATGCACTGCGCTAGCTCCTGAGGGTCCGACAGACCATCGAAGTCGCAGTCGTACAGCATCACGCAGCCGGGTTGTTCGAGCCAGTTGAAAATCCCGTCGGAATCAAAGTCTGGATCCACGTCGACTACTTGGTCGTTATCGGCAACAGAGAACTCAACTATTTGATTCTCGAGTGGGTCATAGGTGTTATCGGATGCTGGATCGTTCACAGCTGTGGTGACGTTGACTGTGGATGTTCCGTCGGTGTCAGTGTCATCTACTGCGGTCAGCGTGATCTGTTGGGTTGTTGACCAGTTCGCTGCTGTGAAGGTCACGGTGAACGTCGCCAAACTCAGTTCAGTGGCGTCTGAAGTGCTGATGTCGATCATGACGTTCGTGGTCGGAGCTGTTTGCAGAACAACAGAAACCGTAACGGATGCGCCTTCGGTGACAGTTGTTGCGCTAGGTGTCACGGTGAATGCTGCGTCGTCGTCATCGGTGTTCGCGACAGTGAATGACTGGTCAGCTATGTTGTCGAACTCGTTGCTGGAACTGGCGTCAACTACCGCAATCGTGATCGTCGAATTCACATTGCCATCGTCTATATCGTCGTTAACTCCGGTCAAGGTCACGGTTTGCGGGGTATCCCAGTTGCCGTTGGTGAAGGTGACCGTGGCCGAACCGGTGGTTACTTCACCGGTGTCAGAAGACACCACTGACAGCACAACGTCTGAAGCCGGTTGTGCGTTGAGTACCAGGGTGAAGTCATCGGCGCCGCCGCCTTCTGTGACAGTGGTCGCTCCTCCAGATTGAGCAATAGTGAATCCAGCGGTGTCGTTGTCAGTGTTGACTGCTGACACGGTTTGGTTAGCGACGTTGTCGTACGAGTCATGGCTATCTGCGTCAACTACAGCAAGTGTGATGGTTACTGAGATGTTGCCGTCATCAAGATCGTCATTGATCCCGGTAACAGTGACGGTTTGAGCGTTGTTCCAGTTCCCATTCGTGAACGTCAGCTGCGCTGTAGACACTGTCGCCTCACCGGTATCACCAGAGGTCACGCTCAGCACAACATCTGTTGCTGGCTGCGCGGTCAGAGAAACCGTGAACGTATCTGTGGAGCCGGTTTCTGCGACACCTGTAGAGCCACCTGACTGAGTGACCGTGAACCCAGCAGAGTCGTTATCAGCTGTCGTGTTCTGGACAATTACGTTTGCTACCGGGTCATATGTGTCATCTGATTGGCCGTCGATCACCGCCAACGTGATGTTGTGAGTGATGTCACCATCAACTGCTCCGTCATTGACACCAGTGACAGTGACTGTTTGCGGCGTGTTCCAGTTGTTGGTCGTGAACACCAACTCCGCAGCAGACACCGTTGCCTCACCCGTATCAGCTGACGTCACAGAAATATCTACATCAGTCGCAGGATCAGTTGTTAAAACCACAGTGAACGAGTCAGTCGTGCCTGCCTCAGACACAGAGGTGGTGGTTTTGGAGAGAACAATCGCTGCGGTGTCATTGTCGGTGATGTTGTAGGCAAACGTTCCCGTCGTTCCATACACAGACCACACCACTGTGGAACCGAACGTGTTGCCCTCCTCCAAGTCGTTATCAGCAATCGACAGAGTCACCGTTTGGGCAGTGTTGTAATTGTCATTCGTAAACGTGATCGAGCTAGGACTGAATGACGCCCCCGCATATGGACTACTAAACGACACTGTTTCCGAGGTGACTGGCGGTGCGCCTAGCTTCACATCAAACGTCGTCGACGAACCCTCAGGAATCGTCGGAGTGCCCTGGGTATGCTCAGGATCGTTTGATCCAACTGCGCGAACTGATACGCGCGATTCGTCACCTACGTCCTTATCGATCTCGTGGCGAGCCGCGAAACCAAAGTAGAGACGGTCGTCGCCGGTGCACGCGGTTCCGGTTTCCCCGTTTGGCACCTCGCTGTCATCGGACCATCGAAGTTTCCCATCTGAACCCCACACATATCTTTGTTCTGCCCCGCCACTAGCCCCGAAGTCCATATCTGATAGACCCACCCAGTTCTTGTTCCCAAACTGGGAACGCCAAAACGTCGTATTGCCATCATGATCAACCTGAGAACCGATCCAAAGCTGACTTGCCCATACTCCTGCCTGGCCAAGCGACCGAATGTAGTTACCGATATCCCCTCCGTGGTTCGCAAGTGCGGTCGGGTCAATGCAGTACCAGCGAACCCCGACACCGTTTTTCGGGTCGATGATGTACTGCTCGCCAGGTTGCATGTAATCGAGGTACACGACCTCAGCGGGAAATCCTTTAAGGGTTAGGCCGTCTACGGCACCGTTGATGTGGTCCCAGCCGTTTGTGACGTTGTGGTCATCGTCCCAGATCACGACGTTCTTCTGCACCGACATGACCCCATACATGTCGTCAGAGGCGGCGTCGTTCACGGTGGCGACAATCGCCCCGTTCTCATAACCCTCGATGACGTTGTCTTGCACTGGAACCACAGTGAAGGTTTGCGCGGTGTTCCAGTTGGCGTTCGTGAACGTGGCTTGTGTCACTGTGTTCCCGCCAGAGTCTTTGATGACTAAGTCAGTACCCAATGTGGTGTTGATCGCCGCGTGAGCGTCGTTACCAACCCACGCCCCAATCGAGAAATCCAATACGACGTTTGATGGTGGTTGCGCGCCTAACACCAACGTAAAGGTCCGATCGGTGCCATTGACATCGAAGTCATCGACATGTTCATGGTTGACATTTATGGTGTCACCGGCTTGGTAACCGCCAGGAACAGCTGTGACTCCTGCGTCTTCGTGTGTGGCGATCACAGAGTTAGCATCTTGTTTGCGGAACTTACCGCTCGCAGTCATAACGATCGACGGTGTTGACGATGCAGCCGCGAGTTGGACTAGTAAATGGTCACCCTGGCCGCCGCCTTCTACAGCGCCAGCCAACAAGATGGCTTGACCATCAGGGGTGAGTGCTGACCCCCAGATTTGATCAGCGTATGAATTGCCAGAATCGAGTTCTACTTTGCCGTCACCGCCGAAGGTCGTATCGAGGGTGCCGTTGGTATTGAGGCGGACTGCGGCTACGTCATTGCCGTTACCGCCAAGGTTCGTCCAGCCAGCAGCAATGATTTTCTGATTCGACTGAATTTCCAGCGTTGTGTACCAGTCGGTTGTTCCACCGTGATCAACGAGGACTTTGCCGTCGCCACTGAACGTTGTGTCCAAGGATCCGTCTGGGTTGAAGCGTCCAACGATGCCGTAACGTCCGTCGTCTGTTGCTCCGCCATAATCACCGACACCAGAAACAACGATCTTCCCATTCGACTGGATCTTCACGTCCCAACCGCGATCTTGATTGCTGAAGTCGGTGACTTGCCAACCATCCCCGCCACCGAAGCTCGTATCCAACGAACCGTCTGTGTTGTAGCGAGCGAGAAGCACGTTTCCAGCTGCGTGACCCCACTGTGAGCCGCCAACAGCAACAATCTTGCCGTCTGGTTGGATCGCTACCGCTTGGAAGATGTCGTCATTGTCGAAATGCTCGATCCGCTTCCCGTCACTATCAAACGTTGTGTCCCAAGAACCGTCAGCGTTGAGCCGCCCTATGGTCGCGTCGTAACGAGTCGCACCGAATTTCAAATAACCGACGATGACAATCTTGCCGTCCGCGTCAATCGCCCCACCTTTACACCAATCATGTTTCGCATTGTCGAAGTTCGGGCGGACAACACCATCACCGGAAAACGATGTGTCCTTCTCTGTGAAGTCCTTGTTAGCCGCGAAGCGAGTGACCGTGCACTGATGGTCACCACCACTACCTGTGGAAACTGTTCCAGCGGAACCCACCGCAACGTATTTGCCGTTGGCGTCGATCAGTATCTCGCTGATGTGGTCTGCGCGGGGACTAAAGAACTGTTGAGTTCCGCAGTTGCCGTCGAACTTCAGGGCATTCGTACACTGACCGGCGCCAGTGACGCGGTTAATCGCCCAAGAATGCTTCCCAGTTTGTCCGTTGTTGTTCCACCAGCCACCGGCGACGACATTCCCCGAACCGTCGAATATCACTGACTCCCAACCATCCTCACCTGACGCATGGGAGTTCTGAATCAACCAACCATCGCCAGAAAACGAAGTATCGAGATCCCCGTCAGCTGCAGCAGCAGGCGTTTGGGTGATCAACGCCAAGGACGTGAAGGAAATCAATGTCGCCAAAATAACGCGCAGGAACCGACCGAGGAATCTCACTGTGTTTCCCTCATTGCTATGGCTCTTTTGGTTTCCTCCGCGAATTGCTCGTCAGTAAAGAATCCAGCCGCCCATGAATACATTGCTCCCCTAAAATAGGTAAGAGACAACAGGGCCGTGTCTGGCTGTATTCCCCAGCCGAGAAAAAGGCTTTCAGGCGTGTTTTCTTGAGCGATCCACTGACCTTCTTGGGCTTGTACTGAGGAGTGCAAAATCACCTGCCGATTGACCGCTGAATCCGATGTAAGTACCTGCACCGCTGATAGGGCATAGGCCGGTGCTTTTTTCAATGGTTCTGCGTCGCGGATCAGGTCTCTGATTTCTGCGATGGTGTCATCGGCGAGAGCCCTGATGACTTCTCGGGGATGAGAGAAGTATCGGTATGCGGTGGGTCGAGCCAGCCCTGACTCAGCAGCAATTTTGGCGATCGACAGTTCGTATATGGATGAACTTCGAAGAAGAGTTCGCGCTGCTTCCAATAGCCTTTCGCGGACCAGATTGTTCATTTTTGGTGTCATATAGAGAGACCGACCGCATGCGCAGGAGAGACAAATGTCTCTCTGTTAGAGAACTGTCAAATCATACGGTCACAATGTCGGATCTGGCGCGAATTGTCTATTCGAGATAATGCGAAGTTCTAGGAGTTGTCAACGCCTGCTTCTGTTGTATAGGGGAGGCGTACGGTGGCGATCGTCCCAGTCCCAAATTGTGACTCGTAGCTGAGTTGCCCCCCTGAGCGTTCCACTAGTTTTCTGGAGAGCTGAATTCCGAGGCCACTGCCAGTAGCTACTGCTTTCGCCGATTCGGCACGCCAGAATGGCTGCCCAGAGTTGAGAATTTGTAAGTCGGACTCGGTCATGCCTAATCCATTGGGAGTGTCGTCCACCACGATTTCAAAATGGTTGTCGTCTACGCGTTGGAGTAGCAATGCGATGGTCGCTTGCTTGTTCGTCTGACGGTATTTCGTGGCGTTGGAAACCAAGTTTCTGACGACTTGACGGATGCGATCTCTGTCTATGGCGGCCGTGATGGAACGGTCCGGAACAGAACGTAGAGACAAAACGTCGTGATGAGGCGCGAACTCGTCGGCGATTTCGTCGATTATTTCGTGAACTGGAACCTCGGGCGTTATGGATAGCTCGAAAGCGTCCTGTTCTAACTTGGCGGTGTCGAACATGTCTCGGACAAGATCAGACATGTGAAGTAAATGGCGTTCTGCGTTTCTTAATGTTGCCTGCACCCCATCGGGAAGGTCGTCTCGTCGGGTGACGACGTTCAAACTCATTGCTGCCGCATTGAGTGGACCGCGAAGCTCGTGTGACGCGTCTCCTAACCATTTTTGGCGCTGAATTAGCAACTCTTCCAACTGACGGCTTTGTTCTGCGTGACTCTTCGATGGGGCTTCATCTCCGTCGGTCATGTCAGCGCCTGGTCAATTGCTGTTTCGAGTGCGACGAGGTCGCCTTTGCTGACGAGGCGTATTTCCTCGGGCAAGTTATTGGTTGTCCCTGACAGCATTATGAAGCCCGACTGCGGAAGCCCGCTTTGGATGGCGGCTTTGAAAATGTCGAGTCCTGCCCCTGCGTGAGGGATCGAGTAGTCAGAAATAATGAGTGAGAATTTGTTTGAGTCGATGAGAGTGAGTGCTTCTTGAACGTTGTCGGCGGTGTGTATGAGGGCGTTTGGGCGTATGGCGGTCATCCAAGTCGCAAAAACGTCAAGTTGGCCTTTGTCGTCATCAACCAAAAGAATTGATGGGGTGTCGCTAGAACGTTTTCTGTCTCGACCGAACATCATGTTCCTAACAAGGGCGTTAAACAACGATAGAGGCGTCGCGGCGCACTTAAGAACCTGAAGACCAATTCAGCGGAGAGCTGTTTTGGTTATTTCGAACAGAGCCAGACAGCGGCACGTACCTTCAAAATCACCGCTCTTGAGACTTCGAAGTTGAATTGCTCAAAGTAATAGGTGTGTACTTCATCTGAATGGGTGCTGAATGCAACGACGAACGCGTCGGCTAATAGTTCAGCTGGGTCCGCATCTCCGTGGGTAAAGTTTTGAAGCAGCAGTTCTTTAACTGTCGCTTCTGCTTGTTTTGGGAAATAGCAGTCGTCGAATAGGTTATGAACCACTGCGTGTCCTACTTCGTGAAGGACAACGTCAGGGACCTTGCCCGTGCGTACTGCCTGAGAAGAGATCCAGATTGTGTTGGCCCATTCATGTCCGTGGGTGTCATCGCTATCCCAGCCCGCAGGGTCGTAGGTTCCAAACGCGCAGTCACCTAGTTCCTTGGTTGTCCAGGGATGACAGCCGTTGACAAACTCGGTGCCTTTGAGAGCAGGCTGTAGCTCTGGCGGGATGGTGTTTGCCACTCGTAAAACTTCTTCTTGGTGTTGCCCATCAACTATTTGGTGTCCCGAGATTGCTTCGTGAAATGAAGCGAAGTTCAAGGCGGCTATGGGTGGGCTACTCGGACCTGGAGTTTCTGCCTCTCCTCGAGGAGCCACAATGACTAAAGCCAGTAGCACCGTTGCAAATAATGACGCCAGGAGGGCAAGTAATTTTGAAGCTGTGAACATGCAACTAACTGTAAGAAAGCCCTATTTCAAGGGATATGGTGCATTCGCGGGTAGTCATCTAACGCAAATGCACTACCAAGAACGAAGACCGCTCATGACAGACGGGTAGGTTGAGTTTGTGGCGGACTTCCGGTCAACTCTGGTGCACGATGTCCGGAATCAACTTTCGGCGATGCTGATGTTCATCAGCTTGCTAGAAAAGGTCGAGCTTCCCGGAGAAATTCATGCTCGATTGTCCGCTAGTGCCGAAGAGCTTCGAACGGTACTAACCGAACCAGATCTCGCGACAGCAACTCATCATGATCTCAACGCGATTGTGGGCGCCTTTTCGGAAGTGCTGAGAGACATCGAGATAACGCAGCTACCCGAAGAGCTGGTTCCATTACGGGTGGACGTGGTTGCCCGCATAGTTGCAACCACTGATCTTTGGTCATCTTTGACGCAGTTGTGAGATAGCACTAGCGGGTTCAGCAACCGCTCCCCAAAGATGTCGTTACGTCGGTAGACCAGTGCATTTGCGCTAGTTCTATACGCGCGATCGGCCCATATGGCGGCAAGGCCAACACTCATACGTTGATGGTCAAGCAACCACTTGGGAGAAATCATGAAAATCTTGCAGTCAGAATGCGGCGCTCAATTGAGCAGCAGATGGTTGTCCTTTTGGGCAATGAAGACAGCTCAACTAGCGTCAACAGTTTTCTTGGCGCTAATTGTGTTAGCGATTTTTGCTCCGATCGCGCAAGCTCAAACAACGTCAACCCTTTTGACTGCTGGTGCTATGCCCACAGCCGAAGGAGATGATGACGGGGATGGCGTTGCAAATATCAACGACATCGACTCGAATTTGTTCGACCCTGACGCAGACGGCTCCGTATCGCCCATCGGGGGCTTTGTTCTCGACATTCCCGTTGGTGAAGATGATCCTTGTTACAGCTGGTGGGTAGCGAAAGCTGAAACAGCCGCCACTCACGGAATCATGAGTATGGAACTTTGTGTTAGCGAGCCTTTTGTAATTCCGGGTCTGCGCTTCGGTACTGAGGACTCCGACAGTGACGACTCCGACAGTGACGACTCCGACAGTGA
>TARA_B100000674_G_scaffold148836_1_pt1 | contig 46123 bp, 41 predicted proteins | sample TARA_B100000674 | Tara Oceans TARA_B100000674 (sample SAMEA2622759) | marine metagenome | biome: marine biome (ENVO:00000447); feature: surface water layer (ENVO:00002042); material: "saline water (ENVO:00002010), including plankton (ENVO:xxxxxxxx)" | depth 5 m | reverse complement strand
TGATTTTGATCTTCAGTGTGTCGATGGGGTCGCCGTTACGTTTAAGGATGCAGTGGTAGGCCCCCTCAGCAGGCAAGGACTCTGCTGAGCGGTCCGGAAACGGTGCCGAAACGAACACGAGCAGTAACAGTAAACGTCAAAGATGCGGGACGAGAGCGTCAGTTCGGAGTCTTGAATTGCTTGGCCAGCTTAAGCCCCTGTCCCTGATAATGAGACCCGATACCCGAGCCATATATTTTCTCTGGCCGCGCCGTCAATCGTTCGTATCGTAACCTTCCGATCACCTGCTCGTGTTCCAGCAGGAAGGGTACGTCGTGGGATCGCACCTCCAGCACGCCGCGCGAACCGACGGCGACATTTTTCGGGTCCCAACCGAAGCCCGGGTCGAAGAATCCGGCGTAATGCACACGGAATTCGCCGACCAGCGTATCATAGGCTACCATTTCAGCGGCGTAATCGGGCGGCACGGTCACGGCTTCCCGGGTCGCAAGAATATAAAAATCGTCAGGGTTGAGAATAATGCCGCCACCGCGAGCTGAAACGGGCTCCCAGAAATCCGCAGGATCGTAGTTATCGGGTTTGTCGACATCAATGATTCCCGCATGATGACGCGCACGCCAGCCGACGACATCATTCATATCGTTGCCGGCAAGGTCGAGACGGAGGCTCAGGCTCTGGTGCTCGGCGATTTCAATCGGATCGACCGATCCATCGATCAACCGGCTTTCTTCGTGAAGGCGCAATAGATCATCCGGCGCGACTTCCGACCGGCCGCGCCGCAACCGGAGTTGCGTCAGGCGCGATCCGGTCTGCACGGCGATCGAAAATGTCTTTGGGGACACCTCTGCATATAGTGGGCCAGTGTAGCCGGCACGGATCAGGTCGAAGCGGGTCCCGCGGTCGGAGATGACACGTGTGAAGATATCGAGCCGTCCGGTTGAGCTCTTCGGGTTGGCAAAGGCGGAAACGTCGTCGGGCAGGTCAAGGCTTTCCAGCAGCGGTACAATGTAAACGCAGCCCTTTTCGAGAACCGCGCCACCCGTGAGGTCGATCCGGTGCATTTCGAATGCGCGGACTTTCTCCTCGACTGTGGCGTCGGGACCGGTCAAGAAACTTGCTTGTACCCGCCAAGCGAACTCGCCCAGCCGAAGGTCTATACTGGCTGGCTGCACAAGATCCGGCGTGATCGGCTGGGTTGTTTTGATCGCGTCCTCTTCAATCAGTTCCCGGAGTATCTGACTTGGAAAGATGCCTGTCGCGGGAGTTTCGACGGCTTGAAGTGGGGCGGACGATGTCATGGCGTGATAGTACGCGAATCCTGCCCGGTTTTGGGAGGATGGAATTCTCGGATGTGGATAAGTGGCGCCCAGGATTGTTACAAGTGTAATGTGATTTAGATCTTGAACAAAATTATTTTAAACTTAAAATAATTTGATCGGGCCACAGGTGAACAGAGCAAAACAATGAAGATTGAGGTTATCGGCGGCGGGCCGGCGGGGCTTTATTTTTCGCTTTTAATGAAAAAGGCGGATCCGTCTCATCAGATAAAAATCTATGAACAGAATCAGCCGGACGACACGTTCGGCTTCGGTGTCGTGTTCTCTGCCGAAACACTTAGTCATTTCCGCGACTACGACCAAGTGTCTTATGACCGGATCCGTGAAACGTTCGCCTACTGGGACGATATCGTCACCTATTTCAAGGGGTCGGAAGTCGCGATTGCAGGCAACGGTTTTTGCGGCATGTCGCGCAAGGATCTGCTGCTGATCCTGCAGAAATGTTGCCAGGAAGTCGGCGTCGAGATGGAATTTCAGCGCGAGATCAAGGCTTTGGATGACCTGGAATCAGACGCGGACCTAGTTCTTGCCGCCAACGGTATCAATTCCTGGGTACGCGACGAATTCGCTGATCATTTCAAACCCAGCTTCGACTGGCGGCCGAACAAGTTCGTCTGGCTGGGTTCGACCAAGCCCTTGCCTGCCTTTACGTTTGATTTTCGCGAGAATGATGCGGGTATCTGGAACCTACACGCTTATCAGTACAATAGTGAAATGAGCACCATGATCGTCGAAACAACGGACGATGCATGGCACAAGGCCGGGATGGAAAACGCGACGGAAGAGGAAACCGTCGCGTACATTACAGAACTCTACAAAGATTTGCTGGATGGACACCCAATTATCACTAACCGATCGATGTGGCGTAGCTTCCCTATGATCCGCTGCGAAACGTGGGTCATGGACAACGTCGTAATCATGGGGGACTGCGCACACACGGCTCATTATTCCATCGGGTCGGGGACCAAGCTTGCAATGGAAGACGCCATTGCGTTGTTCGAGTGCTGCCAAGCGGAGCCTGACGCCCGGGCTGCGTTGAATATGTATGATAAAAACCGTCGTGACGAGGTCGAACGCATCCAGCATGCGGCCGAAGTGTCTCTGTCATGGTTTGAACATGTTAAACGGTATTGGGACATGGACCCCATCCAGTTTAACTTCAGCCTGATGTCGCGTTCCAAGGCGATCACGTATGATAATTTACGCCTTCGCGACCGGGAGTTCGTTGAGGCCATTGACAAGTCGTTCTCAGCGGACGCTGCAAAAAAGTACGATGCTCCGCAGTTGCTAGAGAACCCGGTGCCCCCAATGTTCGCGCCTATACAGCTGCGGGGAATGCGGTTGTCCAACCGGGTCGTAGTCTCGCCCATGTGCCAATACTGTGCGACCGACGGAAACCCGGACGACTGGCACTTCAGTCATTACACCAGCCGCGCCATGGGCGGAGCGGGTCTGGTTTTTACCGAAATGACCTGTGTGTCGCCTGATGCACGTATAACTCCTGGATGTGTTGGAATCTGGACGGACGAACAAGAAGCTGAGTGGAAGCGTATCGTCGATTTTGCCCATCAACGCACCGATGCCAAAATGGCAATGCAAATCGGCCATGCCGGCCGAAAAGGCGCGACCAAACTCGCTTGGGAGGGGATCGACCAGCCGCTCGAAGAGGGGGCGTGGGAAATCATCGCTGCGTCGCCGTTGCCGTATCTGCCCAATTCTGTTGTGCCCAAGGAAATGACCCGTGATGACATGGACCGGGTGAAAGCCGATTTCGTCTCCGCCTTCCAACGAGCAGCGCGCGCCGGGTTCGATATAGCGGAGCTGCATTGTGCCCACGGCTATGTGCTGGCGACGTTCCTGTCGCCGTTCACCAACAAGCGTACGGATGAATACGGTGGATCGATCGATAACCGGATGCGTTTCCCGCTGGAGGTGTTCGATGCCTGCCGCGCAGTATGGCCGAAAGAACGTCCGATGTCGGTTCGAATTTCCGCCACCGACTGGGTCGAGGGCGGCACCACCGCGGATGACGCGGTCCAATTCGCAAAGGCGTTCAAGGCGCATGGCTGCGATTTAATCAATGTGTCGACGGGTCAGACGGATGCCACGGAGAAGCCCGTGTATGGTCGTATGTTTCAGGCACCGTTCTCCGAACAGATCCGTATCGAGGCCGATATCCCGACGCTGGTTGCCGGCAATATTTTCGATTGGGACCAGGTCAATACGATCGTCGGCGCGGGTCGCAGCGACCTTGTCGCCCTGGCACGGACGCATCTGTACAACCCCTACTTTACGCAACAGGCTGCCGCCTATTACGGGGTGCAGGATATCGTTTGGCCGGACCAGTATATGTCTGCCAAGTTTGCGGCGTTCCGCCAATATGAACGGTCGCGTTCCCAGATGGAAGAGCTCCGCGAACAGGCCAAACCCAACAACCAGGACGGCCACACGGGCAGTTCCATGCTGAACAAGGTCTCCGAATGGGAGATGAAGGGTGCGGCCGTTGGCGCCGCTGCCGGGTCACGCGAAGAAGCAGCGGAATAACCCACTGCTTCATGCGCGTTTGTGGCTATTTATCGCATCGTTAGCCGATCCAGCGAATATTTGGTCCTGCACTGTCGCGAGCGTTTTCGTCCAGCAATCACGGGCAACTTCGTATTCGCTTCCGTCTTTCTGCCGGCTTTACCATAGCCATCGTTACTGACGCTCTTACAGTTGCGGCGTAGGACGATTACAAGAAAAACGTTGCCAAGACAGGCTCGGAGGAGGCTGACAATCCGGTCCTGCCGCGGTTGCATGTCTAGACGATCTTTGGCTTGACGGATCAGTATGGATAGATCTTAGGCCGAGACGATTTCCGTGGCCCTTTTACACTGATGAACTTTGGATGTAAGGGGTGTCCGGAATTGTGCCCCAAATCGATGATGCGTGTCGCATCGGTGATGAAAACACCGGCTGACCCCGCGAAGTTTGCAAAACCTGTCTTCGACACGTTCGATCCCGCCCGCGACACCAAGACTTGCTGGGCGAGTTTATATTACATTTCGACGAATGCACGAACACCCGGACGGGCACGCCCGACCAGCCCCTATGGGTGTGTCATGCATCCAGCATTCTTGTCATTCCGGGACCGAGATAGCTTGGCGGAACATATTTCATTGCGCACTCGGCCGGGAAATATCTTCTTTTTCTAGACGACAAGAATCTCCGGAGCTTCAGTCACGACCTCGCACCGGAGAAAATCTTTTCCCATCTGGGGATATACTTCCTGTCGCGCACTTGACCTGACGCCGGCACGGGGTTAGCGAACGCCCGAAAATGGAGATCGCCAAATGACCATTAAATTATACGAACTGCTGGGCCACGAAGACCGCCGCTATAGCCAGTTTTCATGGCGGGCCAAGATGGCACTGAAACACAAGGGGTTGGAATTCGAACAGATCCCGCTGCTTCTTACTGATAAAGAATCCATTGCTTTCGCCAATACCAAAAGCGTGCCGGTGATGGTTGACGGTGATGTCGTGAAGACCGATTCCTGGGATATCGCCGTTCACCTCGACGAGATATACGCCGATACCCCCAGTCTGCTGGGCGGGTCCATCGGGCAGGGCGTGACGCGGGTCATCAACTCGTGGTGCGACCGTGCGGTAAACGTTGCTCTGGGACCGCTGATCGCGCGTGACGTGCTCGACGCTGCGCACCCGGACGATCGAGACTACTTCCGGGAATCGATGGAGAAAATGTACAAGCGCACACTGGAAGAGGTTCAGGAAGGCCGAAACGATAGGGTAATCAACCTATACCGGACGATGGATCCGATTCGAACGTCTTTCCGGAAGGGCCAGGGTTTCATCTGCGGCGATAGTGCCGGTTACGCTGATTACGTGGTCTTTTCGCAGTTTCAGTGGGCTCGAATAACCAGCCCGTTCCAGTTACTGGCAAAGGACGATCCGGTTTATGCGTGGCGCGAGCGCATGCTTGATCTGCACGGCGGGTTTGCACGCGACACTGCGTGTTATGAAGTCTCCGGCCGGGAGAACTAGGCGCTAGAGACCACCGCGGAGAAAACAAGGCTCTGGCGACCCTCCGAGATTTAGCATCAAAGGAATCTTCGGGTAGAACCTGGTCGTAATGGCTCTGGGGAAGCTGGCGGCTATTCCAGCGGCAACATTTTCTGTGCCGGCTCTTCGGTTTTCCACTGGACGCACCCATGAAAAAACGGACATGGGACAACGTTTCTATGTAGATGGATAGCACGTCAGACTGATTTCTCCCGAAATGCTCACGGCCCTCTCGAACGGGATCAATTCTATCAATGGCCAAGACCGCAGCGGCGTCGGCGAATCTGGCCGCGGTGCCTCAGTGGAAGGTCAAAAGGGCCTGAACCGGAAATCCGGCTAAACGAGCCGAAAGAAGGTGGGGTTTCTTCCCTTTATTTGGCGGCTATCTGTCCGCCCGTTCCTTGTCACGCAGCCGGAAACGCTGCAGTTTGCCCGTCTCCGTTTTCGGCAGTTCACTGACGAAATCGATCTCCCGTGGATACTTGTAGGGTGCGATTTCATTTTTTACGTAATTCTGCAGTGTTTTTAAGGTTTGGTCTTCGGCTACATATCCGTCGCGCAGCACGACAAAGGCTTTGACGATATTCGTGCGCTTTTCGTCCGGTTTCCCAATCACCGCACATTCGGCAACCGCCTCGTGGTCAAGTAGCGCGTTTTCAACCTCCGGGCCGGAGATATTGTAACCTGCTGAAATGATCATATCGTCGGCCCGCGCCACGTATTTGAAATATCCGTCTTCGTTCATCTCGTAGACATCGCCGGGGTAGTTCCAACCGTCCTTGACGTAGACGCCCTGACGCTCGTCGGCAAGATACCGGCAGCCGGTCGGGCCCTGAACTGCCAAAAGACCGGGCGTATTAAGCGGCAAATCGTTGCCGTCTTCATCGACGATCTTTGCCCGGTAACCCGGGATTGCCTTACCTGTGAAACCGGGTCGCATTTCCTCGCGGCTCGCGGCGACGAAGATGTGGATCATTTCGGTCGAGCCCAGCCCATCAACAATGCGAATGCCGGTCGCGTCATGGAACGCTTCCCACGTCGCCTTCGGCAGGGTTTCGCCGGCGGAGACGCACTTTTCAAGGCTGGAGATATCGTATTTGTCTGCTAGATCGGCAAGCTGTCGGTACATCGTTGGCGCCGTATAAAGCCCCGTGATCCGGTATTTCTCGATCGCGACCATCATCTCCTCCGGCCCCATTGGCCCTGGGAAGAACCGTGTAGACGCGCCGAACCTCATCGGAAAACACGTCAGTCCGCCAAGACCAAACGTGAAAGCCAGTGGTGGGGTGCCCGTAAAAACGTCATGCGGTTCCGCCATCTGGAAGGACCTAGGGAAGCAATCGGTCATCGCGACTACATCCCGATGGAAATGCATCGTGGCCTTCGGAGAACCAGTGGTGCCGGAGGTGAAGGCGATTAGCGCGGTGTCGTCCGCCGCCGTGTCGCAGTTGGCAAAACCGCTGGACTTGGTTTCGATCGCCCGATCAAGCGTCGCATCGGCGTTCCCGGTGGCGGAAAAATAGAGCGTGTCCGTGATTTCTGGCTTGAGCTGACAGGTTTTTTCCATCTCGTCGGCAAGCGAAATATCGCAAAGAACGTGACGTATTTCTGCCTTTTCGGCGATGTAGACGAGTTCACGCGCTCGCAGCAACTGCATCGTGGTGACGCAGATTCCACCTGCTTTCAGAACCGCACACCAGCATGCGACCAACATCGGATTGTTTGCGGCCCGCAGCAAAACCCGGTTGCCGGGGACGAGGCCGTGATCTTCGACGAGTACTTTGGCGATCCGGTCCGCGATATCTCGGAGTTCGTTGTAGGTCCAGGTCGTGTCTTCATAGTGCAGCACCGCGTTGTCGCTGAAGCCGGTTTCGCACATCTTGTCGAGCAGTACGACGCCGGCATTAATTCTGTCGGGATAGGCCTTCAAGACGGGCAGGGTGTCGAAGTCGAACACCGGCCATTGATCTTTCGGAGGCAGATTGTCCGCCGAAAAAGTATCGACGTGGGCGCTCGGTCCGCCGGGGAGATGCTCGGTCATGCTTATTACTCCGCCGCTTTCGCAGTTTCCTCTGCTTCCGTCGCGGAGAGAGCTTCGCCGGCGATGATTAATTTTTGGATCTCGCTCGTGCCTTCGTAAATCCGCAGAGCCCGAATTTCCCGGTAAAGCCGTTCCACTGTCGACCCGACGACCACGCCCATACCGCCCCATACCTGCACTGCCTGATCGATAACTTCCTGAGCCATCTCGGTCGCATATAGCTTCGCCATGGCGGCTTCCCGAGTTAAACGGCCGCCCTGAGTATCCTTTGTCCATGCGGACCGGTATACCAGCAACGCGGCAGCGTCGATTTTCATTGCGGCATCTGCCAGTTTCTCCTGGATGAGCTGGTAATCCGCGATCGGTTTACCGAACGATATTCGTCTGCGGGCCTGTGCCAGGGCTTCGTCATGGGCCCGACGGGCGAAACCTAGCGCGGCGGCACCCACGGTCGACCGAAACACATCCAGCGACGACATCGCGATTTTGAAACCGTCTCCTGGGTTACCGAGGAGATTGGCTGTCGGTACCCGGCAATCCGTGAATTGAAGCCGCCCGAGGGGGTGGGGAGCGATCACGTCAAAACGTTCAGTCACATCGAAACCGACTGTATCGGCATCGACAACCAACGCGGATAGGCCTCTCGCGCCAGGCGCGTCCTCGGTGCGGCAAAATACGACGTATTGGTCGGCAAGTCCGCCGTTCGAAATAAGCGTTTTCGCACCGTTGAGCACGTAATGGTCGCCGTCCAGGCGCGCATTCGTCGTCATCGCGGCGACGTCGGAACCGGAATCGATTTCCGAAAGAGCAAAGGCGGCTATGCGTTTGCCTGCTGCGACGTCTGGTAGGTATTTTCTGCGGATTTCCTCCGACCCGAAAAGAGAGATCGGTCCGCTGCCGAGACCCTGCATAACGAAGGAAAAATCAGCCATGCCCGAGTACTGGGCCAAGGTTTCGCGCATCAGGCACAGTGCCCGCACGTCCAGCGTCTCGTATTTTCCGCCCCAAGGCGAAGGCACCGAATACTGAAGCCAGTCACCGGCGGCCAAGCGTTTAACCAGCTCGCGGGCGAGATCGTCCAGGCCTGCATCGTCTTTAGGTTCTTTCTCCGACAGCGGTGCGATCTCGCGATCCGCCCAACACCGGAATTCAACAGCCAGTTCGCGGTGCCGGTCTTCCAGAAACGGCCAGTTTAGATAGGTCTGTTCTGGCACGGTTCAATCTCCTTGGAATACGGGTTTATGCTTTGCGACGAAGGCATCATAGGCCCGCTGAAAATCCTGGGTCTGCATGCAGATCGCCTGAGCTTCAGCTTCGATTGTGATGGCGTCTTCCACGCTCATGTTCCATTCAATGTGAAGCTGACGCTTGGTGATCCCGTGGGCGAATGTCGGGCCGTCGGCCAAGCGTGCGGCCTGTTTCTGCGCATCGGAAATGGTCTGTCCGGCTTCGGATAATCCGTTAAAAAAGCCCCAGTTATAAGCTTCCTCGCCCGACATGGATCGACCGGTATAGAGCAGTTCCGAAGCCCTCCCCTGGCCGATAATCCGGGGCAGGATAGAGCAAGCGCCCATGTCACATCCGGCCAAGCCGACACGGGTGAAAAGGAATGCGATCTTTGCATCCGCGGTGCCGTAGCGGAGGTCGGACCCCATGGCCAGTATCGCGCCCGCACCGGCACACACGCCTTCCACGGCGGCGATGACCGGTTGCGGGCAGGTGCGCATCGCCTTGACTACATCACCGGTCATTTCAGTGAACTGCAGGAGCTCTTTCATGTCCATGTCAAGAAGCGGGCCGATGATTTCATGCACATCGCCGCCGGAACAGAAATTGCCTCCCGCACCGGTGATGACGACGGTCTTGACATCATCTACATGCTGTAGCGTTCGAAACGTATCTCGAAGTTCGGCATAGGACTCAAATGTCAGCGGATTTTTGCGTTCCGGGCGGTTGATCGTGATCGTGGCAACCTTGCCGTCGATGTTCCACGCGAAGTGTTCGGGGGCGAGATCCGCCCCGCTGATGATTTTCATTCGGCTGCCTCCAGGCTGTTTTTATCTTCGGCGGCGAGGATCGACGCTTTCAGGCGCGCCAGCAACTCGTATAGGCCGTTCATTTCATCGGGTGAGAGGTCCGCCATCATGTCGCCCACCCAGGTTCGATGGTTTTCCGCGATGTTGGAGAAGGATTTGGCGCCCTTTTTCGTCAGGCTGACCATCTGCACGCGGCGATCGTTGGGGGATGGCTTTCGATCCACCAGACCTTCGCCGGCCAGTCGGTCGATCAGTCCGGTAACGTTGCCGTTGGACACCATCAGGCGTTTCGACAATTCGCCCATCGACATCGGTCCAACGTGGCGTTCGAGCTGAGCGAGGATGTCGAAGCGGGGTAGGGTGGTGTCTGCCGTCTGTTTCAGCCGTGTGCGAACTTCGGTATCCAGCAGGTTGGTGCAGGTCAGTAGACGAAGCCACACCCGCAGTTCCATGCCGTCTTGCGTCTGGACGCCTGATTCGTAGTCCTTCCGCTCGAAATGGCCGCCTTCCACCATCACATGACCTCGCCGCCGGCGATGGGGATTGCCTGCCCGGTGATCGACGCCGACGCTGGCAGCGCAAGCCAGCCCACCGTTTCCGCCACTTCCCAGGGCTGTACCAAGCGCCCCTGCGGATTTGACGATGCAAGTTCCGCCCTTGCGTCTTCCTCTGTCCGTCCGGTTTTCGAGACAATATTGTCGATTGTCTCGCGGACCAGATCGGTTTCTGTGTAACCGGGACAGACCGCGTTAACTGTCACGCCCTTCGTCGCTGTTTCGAGCGCAAGAGACCGTGTGAGGCCGACCACACCGTGCTTGGCGGCGCAATATGCGGAAACGTATCCATACCCGGTCAGTCCGGCGGTTGAGGCAACATTGATGATGCGGCCATATCCGGCTTCCAGCATGTCGGCTAGAGCGGCCTGCGAGCAGATAAAGGTGCCAGTCAGGTTAACGCCGATCATGAAATCCCACAGTTCTTGGTCCATTTTATGGAACGGTGCACTCTTGGCGGACCCTGCATTGTTCACGAGCACGGAAACCGGCCCGTTGGCGGCTGAAGCGTTGGCGAAAGCCGCACCGACAATTTTCGGATCCGACACGTCTGCGGTTTCGACATGGACTTTTACCGCCGATGCACTGGCGATTTTAGCAGCGCGCTCGTTCAGTCCCTCCCGGTTTCGGCCGATTAGGGTGAGGTCTGCGCCAAGGCGGCCGAGGGTTTCTGCGATGGCAGCGCCGATACCACGGGTAGCGCCGGTCACCAGCGCATGTTGTCCGTTTAGTGCGTTGCCGGTGATCTTGCCTTCTGGCGCATTTCGAAAAGAGGTGTCGATAGTGTTCATCCTTCACGGAGACATTGATCAGACAATGTTTTAAGCTTAAAACAATTAGTTATATCTCGCAAGCGAAGTTCTGAGGAAAGGTCCCCTATGCAGCAACTGAATCCCCCTGGTTGGAACCGTCCGAAAGGTTATTCCAACGGCATTGCAGCGGAAGGCCGCTTTGTCTTCGTTGCCGGAATGGTTGGCTGGACGGGTGACGAGAAATTTGAATCTAACGACTTTGTCGGTCAGTTCCGGCTGGCGCTTGAAAACACTGTCGCTGTGCTGGCTGAAGGTGGTGCCGGGCCCGAACATATCTGCCGTATGACTATGTATTTTACGGACAAAGAGGAATATCTCTCGCGGCTGTCAGAAGTGGGGCAGGCTTATCGCGATGTAATCGGAAAGAACTTTCCAGCAATGGCAGCCGTACAGGTGGTTGCGCTGATGGAAGACGAGGCAAAGGTCGAGATCGAAACGACAGCGATCGTGCCAATCTGATTGTTTCGTTTGTTGCCATGCGAGGGTGACAGGCGCCGGCCATCCTGAAACACTCTCGTAGCATTTTCCGCAGGAGAGTTACATGGAAATCTGGTTTTCCAAGTCCATTCTGGCGACGCTTTGCATAGTGCCGTCGTTTATCGCGATCCCTTTTATGAAATTCCGTTACGGGTTGGATCCACTGGTTTTTCTGTCATGGTATTTCGGAGCGACCGCAATCAGTATCGCCGTATACTTGTCACTCAGTGGGCGTGGGGGAGAAATCATGCCGCCAATGCCCGTGCTTGCGGTCATTCTGCTTATAGGGGCCGTGTTCGGTGCCCTTGCGAATGGCGCGCTGTTTCAGGCGATCGGGCTGGCGCCTAATCCCGGCTTGCCGCCGGTTATGTATGCGACATCCAGCATGCTGGTCTTCTTTCTGTCAGTGGCGCTGGCGAGCAGTTTTCCGGCGCTGTTTAAGCCGGTCGTTGCCGATCCCGGGCGAGTTATAGGTATTGTGTTGGTTCTAGCCGGGTTGTTCCTGCTCGCCGGTGGAAAAGTTTCCATGCTTTTCAGGTCGGGTGGATAGTGGACAAATCGTTCGATAGATCACATGTTCACAACTCACTAGTGTTTCAACCAGCGCGCTAACGCTGAGTCCTGTTCAGGAGAATTCTCGATGACAACCGAACGTGCCGTACTCGCGGGGGGCTGCTTCTGGGGAATGCAGGACCTGATACGCAAATTGCCGGGCGTGGACGCGACCCGGGTGGGATATACCGGCGGCGACGTGCCGAACGCGACATATCGCAATCACGGCATGCACGCAGAAGGCATCGAAATTTTTTACGATTCCTCGCAGATTGCATTCCGGGAGCTGTTGGAGTTTTTTTTCCAGATTCACGATCCGACGACGCTGAACCGGCAGGGTAACGATATGGGTCCGAGCTACCGGTCCGCAATTTACTATGTCAATGATGCCCAGAAACGGGTAGCAGAAGATACCATTGCAGATGTCAACGAGTCCGGTCTGTGGCCAGGCAAGGTAGTGACCGAGCTCAAACCGGTCGGGGATTTTTGGGAAGCGGAACCGGAGCACCAGGATTACCTTGAACGCATTCCCAACGGGTACACCTGCCATTTCATCCGGCCGAACTGGAAACTGCCACGGCGCGAAGCAGCGGAATAACTGGGTTAAGCTTAAATTAAGGTTTTTACCGCGTCGACCACGCGCTCGGTGAATAAACCGCATACTACTCGAATTAATATTGTACGCTGCCGACTAACGCCGGGACTTTTTAGGCCATTCGGCTAGGTTAAATATTAGCATATACCAATACTGTCAGAACCAAAGTCTTTGCTATAGCTCTCGGAGCTGCGGTCAGAGAATTTCCGACTTTAGAGGGAGAATCGGGGTCCACTTGAAATACTCTGAAGGGAGTGGAGAAACCCGTCTTAATCATAGCAATCGCCGCGGTGTCTGCATTTTCTCAGCCAATTTTTTCTATATCTTTCAATTATTCTAGATTCGCCTTGACTATTATCTCTTCGACACTCTGATCCGATGTTTCGGTACAACAATTTTGCAAAGCGAGCATAGTCTGAGATGGACGCTTTTCTCACTTTCCGGCAAAATCCGGACTATGAATAAACAGCCTTACATTATAGATAATCCGGCGGAGAACGATTTCCGCCTGAACCGTCAGGCCCTAGTTGATCCGGACGTTCTGACGCTCGAAAAATCATGTATCTTCGATACCTGCTGGGTCTATGCCGGGCACGATTCGGAGGTCACCAAGCCGGGGGATTTCGTCACCCGCACCGTCGCCGGTCGCCCCGTCATCATGGCACGCGACAGCAATAGTGAGATGCGCCTGTTTCTGAATACGTGCCGGCATCGGGGCGCGAAGGTGTGTCGCGAACGGTCCGGTAATACGAAACGGTTCTACTGTTTTTATCACGGCTGGTCCTACGACAATGACGGAGCTCTTGCTGCGGTGCCGGGCGATGACGCCTATCCTGACAGCTTTGACCGGTCTGAGCTCGGTCTGACGGAGGCGCCGCGTTTCGAGCAGTATCAGGGGTTCTGGTTTGCCTGTTTCGATCCGTCGGTGCCAGACCTCGAAACCTATCTGGCAGGCGCAAAGGAATATATAGACTTGGTGGTCGATCAGTCTCCATCCGGAACCATGGAGATCATCACTGGTGTGCAGGAATACGATGTGGAGGCCAACTGGAAGCTTCTGGTAGAAAATTCGTTTGACGACTACCACCTGCATTCGACCCATTCGACATGGCTCGAATATATGAAAGACGCCGGCGTCAACATCAGAGTGCCGAATGGCAAGGGACTGGTGCTTCCGAAACGCGGGATCGGCAGGAACCTCGGCAACGGGCACGCGGTGATCGACAATCTGAATTTCCGTGGCAGGCCTGTCGCCACGTGGATTTCGATTTACGGCGAGGACGCTAAACCGATTGTCGAGTCGGCAAAGGCTGAGCTCGTTGAACGGCTGGGGGAGGAACGCGCCGAGCGAGTGGCCAACACTAACCGCAATTTATTCGTTTTTCCCAACCTTATGATCAATGATGGGTCATCGGTGACGGTACGGACATTCTGGCCGGCGGCAGCGGATCGGATGGAAGTAACGGCTTGGGCGGTAGGCCCGGTGGAAGAGAGCCCAGAGATGCGCAAAGTGCGTCTGGATGCGTTTCTGACCTTTTACGGTCCGGGCGGTTTCGCTACGCCGGATGACGTCGAGGCATTGATGCAGGTCCAGCAGGGGATTGCCGAAACCGTCAGCGAGGTTCCTTGGTCCGTGATGACGCGCGGCATCGCGAAGGAAGGCGAGCAGTTGAATTCGGACGAATTGCACCTTCGAACATTCTGGCGGCGCTGGAACGAGTTGATGACGGGTGCCGAGAACAGTGCGCAGGCGTCGGAATAATGGCGTCTGCTCAGACGTATGCGGGCGCTGCTGCAGTGACACGGTCTGAAGTAGAGGATTTCCTGTATGAGGAAGCTGCGTTACTAGATGCTTGGAATCTTGATGGCTGGCTTGAAATACTAAGCGACGATGCGCGCTATTTGGTGCCCCCTAATGAGGCTCCCGATGCAGACCCCGACGATACACTATTTATTATCGCAGACGACATTCACCGGATCCGAAGCCGGGTGAAACGACTGAAAAGCCCTGACGCGCATGCAGAGTATCCGCCGTCCCGCACGCGCCGCCTGATCACTAACGTGCGTATCTTGGACAGCTCAGATTCCCACCTGACGGCCACGTCAAACTTCTCCGTCCACCGGTTCCGCCGCGGTGGCAGAGGCGGTGTCTATGTCGGTCGCTATATCCATCGCTTAGTCCGTGACTCCGGCGTTCTCAAAATCGCTGAACGCCGTGTGATCCTCGATGCGGAAGAACTGGGTGCGCTTGGGGCGGTGAGTTTCATTCTCTGACGGGAGGGCGTTTGTTTCCGGCGCGAACACTTGGCGGTTATATTCAGTTTCTATCCCTGACCTGCTACTTGTTCGCGAGCGAACGATTTTATGCGAAAGCACAACAGTATGAACGATACCCCAGAGGCCGGCTCGGGTCCGCTTTCCGGGTTAAGGATCCTCGATCTGACCCAGTTCTTAGCAGGTCCGTATGCGACGATGATTTTCGCCGACCTTGGTGCCGAGGTGATCAAGCTCGAAGCCCCGGTGGGTGACTGGTCGCGTGTGTTGCCGCCCAATTTCGTAGGCGAAGATAGTTGTTACTATTTGTCGATAAACCGTAATAAGCAAAGCATCGTCGTTGACATGAAGAACGACGAAGGGTTGGAGATCGTCCGACGCCTCGCCGACGAGAGCGATATTCTAGTTGAGAATTTCCGACCCGGGGTGCTCGACCGACTGGGACTGACTTATGAAGGTTTGTCGAAACGGAACCCGGGACTGATCTGGGCATCGGTCAGTGGCTTCGGTCAGACCGGCAAAGACCGCGACCGCCCCGCCTATGACATGATCGTTCAGGCTATCTCCGGTGGGATGGGAATGACCGGCGAGCCCGGAAGGTCTGCGGTGCGGTCGGGCATACCGCTCGGTGACCTGAGCGCGGGAATGTACGCGGTCATCGGCGCCCTCGCAGCCCTGGAAGAACGGCGGTCGTCCGGCAAGGGGCAGTACATCGACATTTCGATGCTCGACTGCCAGGTGTCGATGCTGTGCTATCAGGCCGCTTATTACCTGCATTCGGGTAACAATCCCGGCCGTCAGGGTTGGGGGCATGACTCCATTCCGACGTACCGCGGTTTCAATTGCGCCAATGGCAGCTCGCTGGTCATTACTGCAAATACCGAACGCATGTGGCAGGCACTTTGCGATGTGCTGGCTATTTCCGAACTGAAAGAAGACACGCGGTTTACGCTGAACGAAGACCGGTATGAGAACCGTCATGAGCTTTGGCCGATCCTTGAAGGCGCGTTCATGATACATGAAGCGGATCACTGGGTGCCGTTGCTTCTGGCCGCGGGAATTCCTGTCGGTGAGATCAACAACCTTGAAAAGTCACTCGCCAATCCACAAATCGTCGAACGCGATATGGTGTTGCCGCTGATAAATGAAGACGGCGACGTCATCAGGGTTGCGGGTAATCCGATCAAGATGTCGCGGACAGCGAAGACGAGCCACGAATACCCACCGAAACTAGGTGCTCAGACTGCAGAAATCCTGGGGCATGTGCTTGGCGCTGATGCAGATGAGATTTCAAAACTCATCGAATCCGGTGCTGTTAAAGAACACGCCCCAAAAAATGCAAAGGGAGACTGACATGGAAGATGCGCTGAAACTGGAGCAGGACGGGGAAATAGCGCGGCTGACGATCGACCGGCCCGAAAAGGGCAACATGCTGACGCTGGAAATGCTGGATTACCTCTCGGCCCTGATCATCGATGCGGGCTGCGATCCGGATATCAAGGCGATTTCGCTCACCAGTATCGGCGATAATTTCTGTCTGGGCCGAGATCCCGACGGTGCGCCGGAAACCGCCCCGAAGAATGCGTTAGAGATGCGCGAAGCGCTTACCGCTCCTATCCTTGGATTTTATGATGCTGTGCGCGGTGCGGAAATTCCCGTCGTTGCAACCGTGCAGGGCCGGGCGGCAGGTTTCGGGTGCGCGGCAGCCGCGGTTTGCGACGTAACAATCGCGGCCGACGATGCACAATTTTCGCTTCCGGAGATGAAACATAATCTGCCGCCGACAGCCGCTATCTCGGCTCATATCGACCGGTCGATGCCCAAATCGGTGGCGTGGATGGTGTATTCGACCGACGAGATTGATGCCCGGACCGCCCGAGATGCTGGGTTTGTCAGTCACGTCGTACCGGCGGGCAAACTTTACGACCGGGCAGAAGATGTTCTGGCGACGATTACGTCGCGCAACCGAACGTCTTTGGAAACCTGCAAAACGTATCTTAGTAATGCGCGACTGATGGAAACACCGCAGGCTTCGGACTACGCGGCCAATCTGTTGGCGTTGGTTATGTCCTCGAAGTAACAGCGGGCGAAAAAGGGGCGGTGAAAATTGTCCAAGATTTTGCGTGCTTGGACCAGCAATCCATCAAACTGACTGCGCAATGTCTCAGCTTACAGCTCCCACCATAGGAGAACGGGTCAAGCAGATTCAATTTTCTCGAACAAATCCAGGTATTGCGTATCTCTGCGGGAAGGATTTAGCTTTTTTGGTGCGCGCCTCGATTCGGTGCAGGACATGCAAGCCTTACAAAGCGGCGTGTGTGGCAGCAGTTCCAGCCTCTTTTCGGCGATTTCTTCATCGCACTGGATACAGTAACCGAACGTGCCGTCCTTGCTGCGGCGCAGTGCCGCTTTTATCTGCTGGGCTTCGAGTAATCCCTGAACGCCCAATGCTTTCCTGGTAATTGATTTAATTGGTTTAATTTCAGCGAGAGCTATACGGCCGTCCATCCACCGTCGATCGGCAGGGTGACACCGGTGACCATCGATGAGGCGCGGGTAGCCAGATACAACAAGCCGCCAGCGAGTTCCCATGGTTCGCCGAACCTGCCTATTGGGGTGTCGGCTTCGATAGCGGCTAATAGATCCGGATTGGATTGCATACGTGCGGCGCCGAAATTGGTTCGGAAGAAAGTGGGCGCCACTGCATTAACCCGGATACCCTGATCTGCCCATTCCACTGCGAGCCCTCGGGTAATGTTCACGATGGCGCCCTTGGCGGCCTGATAGCCGATATGTGCAAAGTGCCGGTTACCAACTAGGCCGACAATTGAAGCCAGGTTGATGATCTTTCCGTCGCCGTGAACAAGCATGTGAGGAACCGCCGCCTTACTGCCCAGCACCACTGCGGTTTGATTGATCTCGATCACTGAATCCCAATCATCGTCCGTCATGTCGAGGGTAGGGCCGCGCCGGGTGATCCCGGCGTTATTTACAAGAATATGCAGCCCGCCGAACACCGACGCAGCCTCGTCGATTGTGGACTTCAGGGCTGTTCGGTCTGACACGTCGAGTTCCAGAGCCACTGCATGCCCGCCGCCATCGATGATCTCCGCAACAACGGCGTCGGCTTTGGTCTTGTCGATATCCGTGACCGCGACAGAGGCGCCAGCATTGGCGTATGTCATCGAGGCTATACGCCCAAAGCCGTCGCCGCCGCCGGTAACGAGGGCGACTTCACCGTCGAGGCGAAAGAGCTTGTCTATGGATAGCTCATGATATGTGGTCATGCAGTGTCTCCCTCAGCGTCTTTTTGGTTCTTGAGAACCCGGACGAGAACGACTCCCATCAATCCTGTTATTGCGATAATACACCCGCCGGTTATGAAAAACCCCGTTGCCAGCGTCGTTGCGCTGACGATGGCACCCATAGCGATGGGAACGATCAGGGAAGCGGTTCGGTTCATCGTGGCGCGCAGACCGACGCTTAACCCCTGTTGTTCGGTGCCGGCGCCGCGGGTGAGTACCGACAGGATCATCGGAAATGCAGTGCCCGAGCAGACACCGGTGGCGCACGCGACCGCCATCAGCGACCAGAACCCACTGAACAACGGGGCAACGCTAAACGTGGCGGTCGCCATCGCGGTGCCGATCAGAACCAGCCATTGGGGCGCCATCCAGCGAGACAGACGGCCTACGGTCAAACCGGCGACGCTGCCGGCGAGGGCGATACATCCAACGATCAAACCGATCTCGTCGCGCGTAAATTCGATACTTTCCATGTAGACGGCGAAGAACGTGTGGCGCATCGCATAGGTGCCGGCGAGGACTGCGGAGACGACGATTACGTAGGCGACGATGGGGACCCGCAGCAGTCCAAATCCCGCGGCATAATGCGTCCACTGTGGCAGGACATCGAGCATCGTAATCTTTGTCTCCGAGCCCGCATCCATGCTGCGGGGGACCGCGAATGTGATGGTCACAAACGCCAGTGACCAGATAGATACCATTCCGAACGCCCCCCAGGCGCCTAGATGATGGAATGCCAGCCCGGCGAGGAAAGGGCCGAGGAAATTACCCAGTGTGGCTAGAAAACTGAATCTGCCCATCAGAGCTGGTTCGCCGTTGGTCATCCGGCCAACAAGTGCCTGCGCGCCGATCCAGCAGGTCAGATGCAAAAACCCGACGATTACCTGAAGGGCCAGCATGCCGGTAACGGATGGTATCAGCGGGTATAACAACACCAGCACAGTGCCGAGTGTCCCAAGTGTCAACGTCACGCGCCGGGTACCGAGCCGGTCCATGATCGCGCCGGTCTGAATGGAGAAAAACATGGCCAGGACCGCCCGCATGGCGATCGCCATGCCGATCCAGAATGCACTGGCACCGATATCGAGGGCCCAGAGCGGGATAATGAGCGTCATCATCGGAATCTGGCTCAGACTGAAGAAACCTGTCCCGAACACGGCTGCACGTCCCAGGCGGTTTTCTACAGCGGGGCCAGCAGCCGATGTACTCAAAATTTTCCTCTCAATTGCGTATGGCGGAGGTCAGGAATATAGTTCGCATCCTAAGTATTGATACGAGAAAGAGCGAGCCATGGCGACGGCTATTGCAGATATTGAAGTTATTCCCCTGTCGGACGCGTGCGGCGCTGAAATTCGCGGCGTCGATCTGACCAAGCCGCTTGATGGGAAAACCCTAAAATCGATCGAGCAGGCGTGGTACGATCATCTGGTGATCGTGTTCCGCGATCAGGATATATCCAACGAAGATCAGGTCCGTTTTTGCCGCTATTTCGGTGACCTGGAAGATGTGCGCACGGGCAAGTTTGCCAATGAAGAGATGCGCCACACGATGATGATCACCAACGTCACCGATACCGGCTTTCAGACCGCGCTCGAAAACGGGGACATGTGGTTTCATTCCGACCAGTGCTACTACGAGTTTCCTTGCCGGGCCTCCACGCTATATGCCATTGAGATTCCCAAGGTTGGCGGTAACACGCTGTTCGCAAATTGCTATGCCGCATGGGAAACGCTACCTGCCAGCTTGCGGGAAAAACTGGATGGTCTGAAAGCCCGTAACATTTACGACTATGCCGGCAATCCTTTGAAGCGCGGCGACAACATCGATCCCGACGCGCCACAATACGATCACCCGGTGGCCCGGACGCATCCGGAAACGGGACGCAAGGCGCTCTATGTCAACCGCCTGATGACGGACATCATCCACGAACTGTCGGAGCAGGAGAGCGACGAGACCCTGCAGAAGCTGTTTGAGCACAGTGAAAAGCCAGAATTCACCTACGAACATGTCTGGCAGGTCGGCGATCTGGTGATGTGGGACAATCGGTGTAGCATGCACGCCCGCACTGATTTTGACCCCGGTGAACGCCGCATGATGCGGCGGATTACGGTCAAGGGAGAAGACGTCCGGTAGATTACTCCGCCGCGATTGGCTGCTTTTTTTTTCAGGCTCCGGTTGATCTAGCAGGCTTCACCCCAGCTCATAACTTTGAAGGATTTCACCAGCTCGCTGACACGGTGTGTCTTTGTGCAGAGCTGGCCAAGTTCGACGGTCTCTTCTTCCAAGAACGCTTCGTTCAGATCTTTGTAGACTTCGTTGCGGTCTATCCAGTGTTAGCCTTGTTTGAACAGGCGGGCCCAGCGCAAGGTTGTGCGTTCTTGGTCGGCGAACATCTCGTAAGTCTCGATCTCCGGCAGAGACATGAGCTTCTCTTTGGTCAGGTCTTGTTGCTGCGGCACCTCCGATATTACGAGCGAACAATAACCGCATTCGTTTTCCATCCAAATGAAGATACGGCTCATTTCCCTGACCGTTTGCGACGGTGGTGTTTCGGATAGCAGTCAATTCCAGTACTTCACTCAGCCTGTGCCGCAAGTAGGATGTTGGGTCATGGCGCCTAGCTAGTGCGCGCCGCGCGAACGCGTTCGGTGGATTAGATCAGTTGACCGGCTTAGTCAGCGTTTTCGTTCTCGTCTATGTAGCTATTTCTGGGCATGTGGTTGCTCCTCTTTGGCCAAGGGTGCCAGTGTCTTTCAGAAATGTCTTTGGGGTATAGAAAGAAGATGTAGTATAACGAAAACATATATGAGATCGAGAGCATGGATATTCGCCAGTTAAGATATTTCTCCGAAATAGTTGAGGCTAAAAGCTTCACGCGGGCGGCCAATCGGGTTCGCATTGCCCAGCCGGCGCTTGGTTTGCAGATACGCAAGCTTGAGGACGAGCTTGGTGCCGAATTGCTGCGTCGTCATTCCCGCGGCGTGGAGGCGACCGAGGCAGGGACGGTATTGCTTCGTCATGCGAATGCGATCCTGAAACAGGTCGAACAAGCCCGTCAGGAAGTTATGGACCTGTCCGGCCCGCCACGTGGCGAAATCGTTCTCGGTATAACGCCGACGGCCCGCGCTTTGCTTGCTATCCCGCTTATTCGTGCCTGCCGGGACGCTTACCCGAATATCTCGTTAAACCTGTTCGAGGGTCTAAGCGAGGAAATTATGCGCCGGCTCGACGACAATTCCCTGGACATGGCGTTCACCTACAATCCGGGCGCTGTGACGGGTATTCCGACAGAACCTTTGATGGGCGAGGATCTCTATCTCGTCGGTGCAGTAGGGGACCAAGATCCCGGAGAAACTGTGTCTTTTGCCACTGTTTGCCAACGCAGCCTGATCCTTCCAAGCCGGGGGTTCGGCCTTCGTGACTGGGTTGAGGATATGGCCCGCAAGAAGGACGCTACAATTAACGTTTCGTTCGAAATCGATTCCGTCGCCACGATGCGTGATCTCGTCTTGGGTGGGCTGGGGTGGACTATCCTGCCTTATGCGGTAGTGCAGCAGGCGGTTCAGGCGAATCAGCTGTTTGCCTCGCAGATCGTTGGTCCCAAGGTCCGGCGGACACTGCATTTCGCATACGCGGCCTCGCATGTGGAAAACAACGCAACCCGAGCGGTACGCGGGATCATCGATCAGGTAATCGCCGACAGTATTGCGTCAAGCGATGGCCGACTTCGAAGGTCTTAGTTATTTCACCCATCAAAGAGCCATTGAAATTCGGCATGGAAGCTATTGGGGGAGTGTTTTTAACAGGTTACGCCCAACATAGTAAAAGAGCGTCGATAACATGAAAGGATATTCAGATATGAGCACCAAAACGGTAATCGCCGGCATCGACAAGGTGGTGGACAATTTTTCGAAAAACAATCGCATGCTAAACGAACCGATGACGAAGGGGCGAGCATACACCTTTGTGATGCAGCACCGGTTGAATACGCGGCAGCGCAACTCGGTACTCAAACTTCGGGTGGCGACTAATACGCCTGACTGGGATGTGAAAATGGATATCCTGGAAGCCTGTCATGAAGAGCTTATCTCGGATGCGGAGCATGGCGACGGCCGGCCGCACTGGAAGGTCCTCGAAGATCTTGGGGTCGATTGCGGGATGAGACGCGCGCAGATTAGGAACACGAAACCGTTGCCGTCGACGCGTATGTGCTGGCGCGCGTGGGAAGGTTTGATGAGCAACCGTCACTGGCTGTTGGGTCTTATGGCAAACACCTGTGCCGAACGGGCCAATATCCCAGGCTACGGCAAGGGCGAGGTAAAGAAAAAGGGTTGGTTCGGCAATGAAAACAGGCGTTGGGGCAAGCTGTTTGACCTTACTCCGGAACAGCGTCTGTTCTTCGGCATGCATTCCGAAGCCGATATCAAGCATTCTGATCTCGGCTGGAAGACCGTGGCACAGCATGCTGCAAAACTTCATATGGAAGACGATGTTATCGATGCGTGTGAGGAAAATCTGATCGTGTGGGATTATTACCTCAACGGGATCGCGGATGCTGGTGACGCGCTGGACAAGAAGATGGGCTGGCGTAAGAAGGTCGCCTAGGCCAAAATCAATTTAGTGAGGTCGGGCGGGAGCATGCTTCCGCCCGAACTGCATTTGGGAGCTTGATGTTATGTCGAAACTGACCGTTACCTTTGCTGCCAGCGATTATGAGCATATGCGTGATCTGACGCGCGGGGATATCGAGGCTGAGGGGATCGATCTCAGGTATCTGAATCTTCAGATCGAGGAGACATTCTTCCGGTTCATCAAGTTCCGTGAATGGGATGTCTCCGAGATGTCTTTTGGTAAGTACATCGCGCTTAAATCTCAGGATGACGACAGCGTTACCGGCATTCCGGTCTTTCCTTCGCGTGTTTTTCGCCAGTCTTCATTATTTGTGCTGCCGAACAGCGAAATCACGGAAGCATCCGATCTGCGCGGCAAACGCATTGGTATTCCCGAATGGGCGCAGACCGCTTCGATTTACACGCGTGGGTGGCTCGTCCACAACATTGGTGTATCACTACAGGAAATCGAATGGGTGCAGGGCGGGGTTAATTCCGCGGGTCGTAAGGAGAAGGTCGATCTTAAAATACCGGAAGGCGTTTCCTATACCCCGCGGCAGGACAAATCCCTGACCGATATGCTGTTCGATGGCGAAATCGACTGCATCATGTCGGCGCATCCGCCAACCCCGGTGGAGGAAGGCGAAGACACGATCGTCCATCTCTATCCGAATTACCGAGAGGTCGAAGAACAGTATTATCGCGATACAGGTATCTTCCCGATCATGCATGTGATCGCGATGCGCGGTGATTTCTTCCGTGCAAATCCTTGGGTGGCTACGAATTTGTACAAAGCGTTTGAAGAAGCCAAGAACCGCGCAATGTTCCGCGCGACTGAAATGACGGCGACTCGAATGCCGTTTGCTTGGTGCTATACAGCCGCGCAAAAGGCGAAAGATCTTTTCGGTGACGATTTTTTTCCCTACGGGATCGAGAAAAACCGCACCACGCTCGAGGCCTTTCTGCAGTACGGTTTCGAACAGGGTGTCTGCCAGCGCAAGGTCGGGATCGAGGAACTGTTTCCCGAGGAAGTTACTCGGGTCCTGACGGAGTTTCACGTCTGAAAGCCGGACAGAGTAACTGCCGGTATAACCCAGGCATGGAAAAACCTCTGGTTCTTGTCTCTCATGCGCCGCCAGATGAAATTCGCGATGCGCTTGCCAAGCACATCGGTGACGAGGCGAGCGTTCGGTTTCTTCCCGATCTAAGCGGACCGGAACGCGATACCGCGCTGCGCAGCGCTCGAGCAGTTATTACCTATCACCCGATCCGCGATCTTGGCATTGATGCAATTGCATTGCTGGATAATTGCCAACTGATCCAGTGCTTGACCGCCGGCATCGATTATTTGCCGCTAAGCGAGATACCGCCGCACATCCCCGTTGCCTATAACGCCGGTGCCTACGCCGAACCGATGTCGGAACACGTCGTCGCAATGGCGCTGGCGGCTTCCAAACGGCTGACTGTTGAACATAACAATATGAGGGCGGGCGATTTTAACCAGTTTCTGCCGACGAAGAAGATCCGCGGCGCGACATGCGGCGTTCTGGGGTTTGGAGAGACCGGGCGGGAGGTCGCGCGCCTGATGCGTGACCTAGGTATGCGAATTGAGGCACTCAACCGCTCCGGAACGACCGACGAAGAGGTCGATTTTATCGGCAAGCTGGACGATCTCGACCGCGTAATGGCAGCGGCGGACGTCCTCGTGATCACGCTGGCGCTGACCCGCAATACGGACCGATTAATACGGTCTGAGCATCTCGACCGGCTGAAGCCCGATGCCGTGCTTGTAAACGTGGCGCGGGGGGAGATCGTAGATGAGGACGATTTGTATCGCCACCTTATTGAAAACCCCTCTTTTACCGCTTGCCTTGAGGCTTGGTGGATCGAACCGGTCCGTCACGGAAAATTCGAGACCAAACATTCGTTTCTCGATCTGCCCAACGTGATTGCGTCACCCCACAATTCGGCTATGACCGATGGCGCGCTTGTGGTTGCGGCAAAGCGGGGTGCTGAAAATGTTTTGCGGATGCTGCGCGGCGAGGGCGCCCGCTTTCTGGCGGGCGACGATGTGAGGATGCTCTAAAAAGCGCCAGCTAACGAGAAACTCCTGATAGCTCTAATTGCCGCCCCCCCCCAAGGTAGCTCGTGCGTAAACCATCCTGTTGCAGCTGATAACATTTATCGGCAATCTGCGCTCAAGTAATCACAAAAAATATACATCTGACTACCAAAACGGGATCACAACCTATGCCTTCACTAGTCCAAATGGCCAGCCCCGTCGGCGCCCTGCTGAGGGAACGCGGCCAGACCGTGTCGGTTTCCGAGTCCGCGGCGGGTGGTCTCATTTCTGCGGCGTTGTTGTCTGTGCCGGGCGCTTCCGCTTATTTCATCGGCGGCGGGTCTGTCTACACCCAGACGGCGCGGCGAGGTATTCTACGCTTCAATGACGCCAAGGCCGAAATGCCGGGATCGACCGAGGAATACGCTACGCTGGCGGCCAGTGCTATCCGCGATATTCTCGATACTGACTGGGCAATCGGCGAGTCTGGCGCGGCAGGACCTGGCGGTAACCGCTACGGTAACCCGGCAGGCTATGTTGCTCTGGCGGTCGTTGGCCCATCGTCGGCTACCCGCGTTGTGCAAACGGGAAATGACGACAGGGAAGATAATATGTGGACTTTCGCCTGCACTGCGCTGGATTTGCTCTACGACACCTTAAAGGGGAATTGATATGATCACCGTCTATGGTATCAGGAACTGCGATACCTGCCGCAAGGCCCTGAAATGGCTGGAGGCGGGCGGAATAGAGCATCGCTTTCACGATTTCAGAAAAGATGGCCTTACCGCGACGCAGGTCGCCGTCTGGCTGGAGGATGTGGGAGCAGCTGTGTTGCTGAACAAGCGCGGCAAGACCTGGCGCAATTTCTCCAACGCCGAAAAGGAAAGCGTCGATGCAGGCAAAGCCGAAGCGCTGATTGTCGCCAATCCCACCCTTGTAAAACGGCCCGTATTCGAGGGCGCGGGCACCCTGCTGGTCGGTTTTGGTAACGCACAGCGGGATGCGCTGAAGGGTTGATTTTCTAGGATACTCCCCCCAGCGTCGTCGTCACGTCAACGATCGCAACCCGGCCTTTTTCCACTTCCGCGACGGCGCGGCCGAGGATATCTGCGAGCTGGTCCGGCGTCCGTGCTGGGCCTTCCGCCCACGCGCCGAAACCGCGCGCGACCTGCGCGAAATCGATTATGGGATCTCGCATAGCCTGACCGATCCAGGCATTTTCCCGAGGCCGGTTTCGGTTGTGAGCGACCTCCACCTGGTGAACCTCATCGTTTCCCCATGTCGAATTGTTGTTAACAATGTGCAACATCGGAATTCCATAATGGACCGCGGACCAGAGGCAGCCGGGCGCCATTAAGAAATCGCCGTCGCCGCCGATCGAGACGCAGAAACGGCCCTTGTCGCGCAGCGCCAGACCCGCGCCTATCGCGGCCGATGCGTTGTATCCGACGCCGCCGCCACCATCAGCACCGAGATAGGCACCCGCGCCGGGAAAATTCCAGACGACTTCGTTGAAACTGCGGTGGTTGGCTGCAGTCAGTGTCCATTGCTTGTCTTTCACTGCCTGGAATACCTCATAGATCATACGTTCCAACTTGATCGGTGACTGATCCCAGCCTTCCCTTGCCTTTTCCGTTTGTGTGGCACGCAGTTTCTCGTGCCGTTCGGCTAGCATTTTCTTACGCGCCTCGATGTGGTCATGGCTCCCGTTGTCTCGCTCAAGCGCTTTACGCACGGCGGCGGTCAGGCATTCAAGGCCGTATTCAGGCTCGCAGACGATCTGCAGATCGACAGGTGGCGTTGGTCCCCCGAAAGCAGTCCATGAATTGTTGTCCATAGCGTTCAACGACATATCGATGATCTTCGGTGGGGCTTTTTCTCGTGCTTCACGAATGTCGGCCCTTCGCCGGATGGCATAGGTGCCCATGACATTGTTGATGTCGATCGTGTCCATACACACGATGACGTCAGCATCACGAAGCGCATCTTTATCCCCGGACAGGTTTTGCGGGTGATCGCTCGGCCAGCAATAGACGGCACGGTCGTTCATTCCGGCGGCGCCACTGATATTCAGAAGCTCGATCAACGGTTCGCGCATGCGTTCATAAACACCGAAACGACCGCCCACCAGCACCGGAAACTTTGCGTTGACGATCATTTCCGCCGCTTCGGTCAAGGCATCTTCATTGGGCCCCATTGGCGGTGGTGCCTTATGGCGCGGCAGGTCGGGGTCTATCGGCTCCAGCGTTTCGTCTACGGGCTGTTCCTGTATGTGGGTATCAATGGATACGTACACTGGGCCCGGTGGATAGGTTTCGCAGATGGTCTTGCCACGGACGATTGATTTCAGCGTTGCATTGCCGGTCGGCGGCTCATCCGTCCATTTCACCCAGTCCTTGATGATGTCGGCCTGCGTGCTGGCGGAATGGTTCCATTCGATGAAGCGTCGCTGATCCGGGTCCAACGGTCCTGCTCCGCCGAGGAACAATACCGGTGTTCGGTCGCAATATGCATTGTATAAGCCCATTGAACCGTTCATTAGGCCGACAAGATCGTGCAGGATACACAGAGCAGGTTTGTCGGCGGCCTTGGCGTATCCGTGCGCCATAGAAGCCGCTGAGAGTTCGCTGGTCGCAAGGACGATTTTCGGATCGAGATTCCGGTTATGATTTACGAGTGAGTCGTGAAGCCCGCGATAGCTTGCGCCAGGCAGTAGGAACACGTAGTCGAAATCCATCTTGCCAAGCAGTTCGGCCATAGCATCGGATACGTATTCCGGTTCTGACTGGTTGGCATGAAGGTTAATGGGTGTTTCATGGTGCGAAAAATCTGTCAGTGTGTCGTTCATTCTTTTTCTGAATCCCATCTCTGAGGTAAGTTTCTTTTATCCAATACGAATGCTGACGCTTTGGCCAGCGGGCAGTGGAAAATAGGAGGGGACAGTATGTCAGTCTCACTTGATGGACGTGTTGCTTTGATTACCGGGGCAGGCAGTGGCATTGGTCGAAGTCATGCCGTCCTTATGGCGGAGCGCGGCGCAGACCTGATCGTTAACGATTTAAATTCAGAAGGACTGGCAGAAACCGCGGAGTGCGCCGCGTCATCCGGCGGCAAAGTTATCCAGTTCGTGCATGATGTCAGCGATGTTGCGGGCATGGCCCGAAAGACGCAGGCCGCGGAAGTGGAGCTCGGAAAGATCGATATCCTCGTCAACAACGCAGGTGTCAGTGGAGAGCGACTGGCGTTCGAGGATGTTACCGAATACGCCTACGACAGGATGGTCGATATCAACCTCAAGGGATCGTTCTTTCTAACGCAGGCGGTGGTTCCAGGGATGAAGAAACGCCGTTACGGTAAGATCATTAATACATCCTCGATGTATGCGCTTGGCGGCAACAACGTTGCCGCGCACTATTCGGCGGCAAAATCGGCGCTTTCTGGACTGACCAATTCGCTGGCCCGCGAGCTGGCGGAATGGAACATAATGGTCAACGCCGTGGCGCCGGGCTTTGTCCTGACTGGCATGACGTCGCGCGGCCGCGACCGGGAAGGTTTGAAAAAACGGGTCGAGCAGGTGCCGTTGAAGCGCATGTCCGGCGAATTCGACATGGCTTATACGGTTGCGTTCTTGGCATCCGACGAGGCGGATTTCATCACCGGCCAGATTATCAGTCCAAATGGTGGTGAGCGGATTGTGGGAATTTGATCGTCAGGTCCCGTCGGTCGGTATTTCATTGTGGTCTCGCAGATATACCGTGACGAGATTTGCGAGTAATCGACTGCCCGGATAGGGTTTGTTCACGGCGAGCGTCGTGGAAAAACGTGCCGAAACGTCGATAAACGAACTGTACCGAACTATGAAGGATATGTCCGATGGCTGATGGCAAGGCTAACACTAGCAATTCTTCGGGGACACTGCCCAATGTCCGGAACATACCCTATACGAATATGCGCGACTGGCTGGAAGAAGCCGATAAGCTGGGCGAAGTGAAGCATGTGTCCGGCGCAAGCTGGGAGCGAGATATTGGCATGGCCACTGAGGTCATCCAGCATAGCGAGACCGCGCCATGCGTAGTTTTTGAGGACATACCCGGCACGACGCTCGGCTCGCGCGTTCTAGTGAACTTCTTTGGTGGAAAGCGCATGAATATGACGCTGGGCTTTCCACTTGAATATTCGAAGATCGATCTGTCTGATGCGTTTCGAGAGCACTATACCGAGGACATGCGCGAAATTCCGCATGAAATCGTTTCCGACGGTCCGGTGCTGGAAAACGTGATAGAAGGTGTCGATGTCGATATCGAAGCTTTCCCCGCGCCGATTTGGCACGAAGGTGACGGCGGACGCTACATCGGTACGGGGTCTTATAACGTAACGCGAGATCCGGAGTCCGGCTGGATCAATGTCGGCACATATCGGGTGATGATCCATAGCAGGAACGAAGTGGGGTTTTACATCTCGCCCGGCAAACACGGCCGTGTACACCGCGACAAATGGGTAGAGAACGGCGAGCCGATGCCGACGGTGATTGTGTTGGGGGGAGATCCGATGACGTTCCTGATGGGTACGTCCGATATCCCGCACAACGTCTGCGAATATGACGTTGTTGGCGGAATACGTGGCGAGGCCATGCAATTGATTGAAGGGAAGCATACTGGCTTGCCTTTCCCGGCTGACGCCGAAATCGTTATCGAGGGCTTTGTCTCTCCGACTGACCGGCGTCCCGAGGGACCATTCGGCGAATGGACAGGTTATTACGGTTCGAAAATGCGGGCCGAACCTGTGATGGAGATCAAGGCCATTTACCATCGCAACAACCCGATCCTGTTAGGCTGCCCGGCTCAGCGACCACCCTATGAAGTCGCCCGCTACAGATCGATCATTCGCTCGGCGATGCTTAAAGAAAATCTTGCGCGAGCCGGCGTGCCGGACGTCACAGCCACCTGGCTCCATGAAGTCGGTACCGCCAGGATGTTGATGGGTGTCGCCATCAAGCAGCGTTATCCCGGTCATGCAAAACAGGCCGGCCACGTTGCCTGCCAGTGTCAGATCGGCGCCTATGCCGGCAAATACGTGGTTGTCACTGATGAGGACGTTGACGTTTCTAACCTTGAAGAGCTGATCTGGGCGATGCTAACGCGGTCGGACCCTGCGACGTCTATCGACATAATCAATGGTGCCTGGTCGACGCATCTCGATCCTCGTATTTCACCGGAAGACAAGGAAGCGGGAAACCTGACCAACAGCCGCGCTATAATCGACGCCTGCCGCCCATTCCATTGGAAGGACGAGTTTCCACCGGTAAACTCCCCTTCCTTGGAACTGGCGCGGGAGTCGAGAGAGAAGTGGGGCTATCTGCTCGACTGAATAACGCTGCTGCCAGCCGTGAAACGCATAAACGATGATACGGAGAACGAGACCGATGGATGGATCCATTGCAAATCAATACGTGCAGACTGACCTGCGTGATTTTCTCGCGGCGGTGGACGAAGGTGGCGAGCTTAAAAACGTTGCTGGCGCTCACTGGGACAAGGAGATTGGCGCCGTCACCGAAGTGCTGTACCGAGAAAAAGTGGATCGGTCGCCGTTGCTGCTCTTCGATGAGGTCCCAGGATACGAAAAGGGCTTCCGCTGTCTATACGGAATGTTGGGATCGCCGCTTCGTCTGGCGCTGGGGATGGGGATCGACCCTGCGACTTCCGGCGACCGGCGGGCCATGCTCGATGCTTATCGCAGCCGCATCAAGCAGTACCAGCCTGTTCCGCCACGGATGGTGAGTGAAGGGCCAGTTCTGCAAAACATCGACCGTGATGACGACGTCGATCTGATGAAGTTTCCCGTTCCGGTTCATCATGAAAAGGACGGCGGGCGTTATATCGGCACGGCGTGCGGCGTGATCACCAAGGACCCGGATACAGGTCGTGTGAATGTCGGTACGTATCGCGTCATGCTCAATGGTAGAAATATCGCTACCTCATATATTTCAAACGGTAAGCAGGGGCGAATTCAGCGCGATAAATATCTGAGCGCGAGCAAAAAGTGCCCGATGGTCATCGTTGTCGGTATCGACCCCGCTACATATATCGCCGCCCGTTACACACTAGCCGACAATATTCCGGAGCTTGACTGGGCGGGCGGCCTTTCAGGGCAGCCGATGGAATGCATCGAAGGCGAGGTTACGGGTCTGCCGTTTCCTGCGCGATCCGAGTTGGTTCTGGAAGGCTGGGTATCGCCCGATGAAACTGCGTTAGAGGGACCGTTCGGCGAATGGACCGGGTACTACGCCGGCGACGCCAAGGAAGAGCCGGTCATCCATATCGAGCGCGTTTATTACCGCGACAACCCTATTCTAACCTGCGCCGCCAGCCAGAAACCGCCGCACAGTCACCTGTTCGAGAGGTGCTTCATTCGTTCGGCCGGTTTGCTGGACTCACTGGAAGGGGCCGGTATTCCTGATGTGAAAGGTGTGTGGGTGCATCAGGCCGGGTCGGGACGAACCTTCGTTGCGGTGTCGATAAAACAGCGTTATTTCGGGCATGCAAACCAGGTGGGACTGGTTGCGTCACAGGTGAACCCTGTGGGCTATGTCGGCCGTTACATAGTGGTGGTTGACGATGATATCGATCCGACCGACATCAATGATGTTATATGGGCGATGGGGACGCGATCTGATCCCAAGCGCGATATGACTGTTCTGGACAGGACTTGGTCTTCACGCTTGGATACTATGGTGTTCGACGAGAAGCTCTATAACAGCCGAGTAGTCATCGATGCGTGTATTCCCTATGAGCATATCGACGATTTCCCTGAAGTCGCGATGACTTCGCCAGAGTTGGCGCAGGAAGTGCGGGCCAAATTTCCTGACGTGTTCGACTGAGATCCGTCAGGTCTGAGAAACGCGATATGCCGGATCCTTAGTGGCTCTGGTTCGCGCCGCCTCCAGTCCTGCTTCCGTTTGAGCATGAATACGATAGAGCGGCTGGCTGCTCTGCACAGCGTCGCCGGCCCGAGCGAATAAATCGAGGCCAGCGCCTTTGTCCACCGGAGCACCGGCGGCCCGGGCAATAGTGGCAAGCTCGAAACAGTCGATAAAGTCGACGGTGCCGTCGGTGTCTGCGAGGATCGTAAAGGTATGACGCCCGATTTCCGTTTCTTCTGGCGGCGGTCCCTGCTGGGTACACATGCGCTCGAACGTTTCCCACGCAGCCCCGCTGTCCAGTAGTTCGCATGCCCGGATGGCTGCTTCGGCGTCGGATACAGACGGGTCGAAGGCAAGAATAGAAGAGGCGAATGATAGCGCTTTATCGCGCAAATCCCCCGGTGCGCCCTCTTCGTTTTGCAATACGGAAACTACGTCGCGGGCTTCCAACGCTGGTCCTATGCCGTTCCCTATGGGTGCACTTCCGTCCGTAAGACGGACTTCTACATGCAATCCCAAGGCCTCACCGACATAAATAAAGAGATCGTTAAGATTTTTGGCGTCTGTGCCGCTACGGACTTTCGCGCTCGGACCCAGCGGCACGTCGATGATGCAGTGGGTCGCTCCGGCTGCAAGTTTTTTCGACAAGATCGACGAAACCGACCAATGAAGGGTGTCGAGCTTTAACGGCCGGGTGATCCGGTTCATTATTTCGTCGACGCGGGAATGATTCAGCCGCCCGTTCCAGGCGATACAGCCATTGGTCTCCTTCACCGCCCTCCGCACGTCGTCGGCATCCAGATCGACCCGGGCCAGAACTTCCATCGCGTCTGCTGTTCCCGCTGGGGATGTAATCGCGCGCGAGGATGTTTTGGGGATCGTCATGCCGTGCGCGGCGACGATCGGGATCACCACCATCGTGATACGGCTGCCGGGTATGCCGCCCATCGAATGTTTGTCGACGACGAGATCGGAATCCCATTCGATAGAAGTCGAGAAATCGGCGCGTGCGCGCGCAAGGTCGACGGTCTCGTCGCGATCCAGAGACTCCGAGACCGCCACCAGAAAATCCGAAATTTGCTGGTCTTCGAAACGTCCCACGACGATATCACCAATGATCGATCGGTATGCGCTTTCGTCGAGGGCTCTACCGTCGATCTTGCGGGATAAAAGCATAGCGCTTTCTGGCGCTGCGCGTGTCAGAGCGGCAATGAACTTGTCGATACCTTCTTTGGGGGAGCCGTCGTTCAGCACCGTCACCCTCACCGCTTCTGCCGGAATTCGGGCAGCTTCACGGTTCAAGCGGGTACGAATATCTGTGTCGGTTTCACGACCGCGGTTGGCGAGACGGCGGGCGAGGACGTCGGGTGATGCCGACACCTCCAGCACGATAGCCGGCGAATAACGTGCAATCGCCTCTTCGATAATACCTCGCGATACGTTGGCTATCACGGTTCTGCCAGCGGCGAGTTCGTCGGCGTAGACTGCCGGTATCGCGTATTTCAACCCGTGGGCCTGCCAGTCCAGCATGAACGCGCCTTGGCGGTGACGGTTATCAAATAAGGCTTCCGTTAGCGCCTCGTGATCCTCGCCGCCTGCGTCTGCCGAACGGGTGATGACACGACGTGCAAACACGATATCCGCGTCATTGGCTAGCGCCGCGCGGGCGCCATCCATAAGCGTATCCTTGCCGGCGCCGCTCGGCCCGACTACGAGGAAGAGCGTTCCCCGCATTCAGATCTTAATTCGAGATCGTCACGTCGAGGCCGATATCTACGGCAGGCGCGGACTGCGTCATCCGGCCTACGGAAATAAAATCGACGCCGGATTCTGCCTTTTCCTTAATTGTATCCATGCGGATACCGCCGGAGGCTTCGGTGCGGGCGCGCCCGGCGATGATTCCGATGCCTTTTTTCATCATCGCGGCAGACATGTTGTCGAACATGATGACGTCGGCACCGGCTTTGGCCGCTTCCTCGACCTGTTTCAGCGTATCGCACTCGACCTCTACCTTGGTAAGGGTAGGGGTCAGTGCGCGAGCTTGGGCTACAGCCCTTGTGATCGATCCGTGTACGGCGATATGGTTGTCCTTGATCATCACGCCGTCGTGCAGGCCCAAGCGATGCGGCCGACAGCCGCCGACGCAGGCCGAATATTTGGACAGCATGCGAAGACCCGGAATGGTTTTCCGGGTGTCGATTAGCTGCGCGGCGGTATGTTCAATCTGCGAGACGTATTCGCGAACCAGCGTCGCTATCCCGCACATGAACTGCAGAATGTTCAGCGATGTGCGTTCTGCGGTCAGCAGGCCACGGCCTGGCCCGGTGATACGCATAAGAGGCGTTCCTTTTTTGGCAAGCGTACCGTCCTTGATGAGGGTCTTCACCTTCGCGTCTGGTACGATGTGACGAAATACCTCGGCGGCTACTTCGATTCCTGCGATGACGATGTCTTCACGGGTGTTCATGACGAAGTCTGCCTTCGCCTCGGAGGGAATCATGACGTTCGTCGTCAAATCCTGCAGGCCAACATCTTCCGCGACCCATTCCTCTATCATCAGATGAAGTTCGTCCTTGGGCGGCAGCAGGAATGTCGCGTCTAAGTTGGTTGGACGGCGTTTGGCGGCGGGTTTCGGGGTGGATTTCTTGGTGGATTTACGGGCGGCCATGATGGTCCTCGTTTCTGAATAAGACTCATCTGTACACATACAAGTTTGTAGCGGCAAGACGTGCAGATCGAAAACCCGTGACCGCGCAACCCCTGGTCTGCTTTAATGATTTCGATTCAGGAGGAGACACATGGATTCTGGCGTCGAAACTACGCAGGAGCTGCCGAAGGAAATAGATGTTAATACCGATACACGGGATATCCTCGCGCGGGCTAGTAGGTATGCGGAAGAGCGCGAATTCAAGGACTGGCTGATCGTCGACGTCGACGCTCATCATTCGGAAATGGCGTCGTGGAAGGAGGTTGTTAGCCATATCGAAGATCCGGTCATGCGACACACCGCGACTGAACTTCAGAAACGGACTGGATCGACCGCGGGCCTTTCAAATCATGTTGGCGGGCTGCGCTATCAGGACGTTGGGGGGCGCATACCTCATCAGACTGCCCTGCGCGAGGAAATCGACGACGACAGCGTCCATCGTGATGTCACGCTGATGCGCCGGGTCATGGATGCGCTGCATATCGATTGGCAGGTTCTGTTCCCGGGTAACCTTTTACAGTTAGGGCTGCATCCGCAGCCAAGGGTCGAGGTGCAACTAGCCTTTGCTTATAACCGGTTCCTGATGGAGCGGATCATTCCGGCCGAACGACGATTAAAAACGTTGCTATATCTGCCGTTTTGCGAGCCCAAAGAGTGCGAACGTATGGTCGAGGAATTTGCCGAGCATCCGGATGTAATCGGATTTATGGTAACCTCGGTTCGCTATAAATCGGTTCATCACGACAGTTATATGCGCCTCTATTCGATGATCGAGGAAACCGGCAAACCGCTTTGTTTTCATGCCGGTAACAACTGGCAGGACGATTACCTGAAGCAGCTGGATACTTTTATCAACATGCACGCAATTTCGTTCGTGCTGTGTAACATGGTGCATCTGACCAACTGGGTAATGCACGGGCTTAGTGAACGCTTTCCTGATCTAGACGTCATCTGGACTGAAAGCGGTGTCGCTTGGGTACCGTTTATGATGCAGCGTCTGGACAATGAATACCTGATGCGGTCATCCGAAGCACCCAACCTGAAAAAGCTGCCAAGTGAATATATTCAGAATATGTTTTTCACCACCCAGCCCATGGAACGCACCAACATCGATTTGCTGGAGGCCAGTTTCAAAGCCATGAAGGCGGACACGCAGCTGCTATATGCATCCGATTGGCCGCACTGGGATTTCGATGCACCGAGCAGCGTCTACGATCTGCCCTTCCTCGACGACGAAGCGAAGAAAAACATAATGGGGCGCAATGCGGCTCGGTTGTTCGGTTTGCCAGACCCGGCCGACTGTGGGAGGGGGATACGCCGGTGATCACCGTACTCGTTACTTACAAGCTGCCGGAAGCCATGAATAGAGCCGCCGCCCATGCGTTGTCGGAACAGGTCGCGCCACGTTTTCAGGTGTTGGAAGGGCTTAGGATGAAGCACTTTCTGTATCAGGAAGAACGGGGGCTTGGCGGAGGTTTCTACACTTGGGATACTCGCGAAGCGGCGGATACGTTTCATACAGAGATGTGGCTTGACTCCATGGAGGAACGCATGGGGTCGCGTCCTGAGCTGCAATACTTCGAGACGGCGGTTGTGGTGGACAACAACTCCGGTGAGGTTTGGGTAGAAGCGGCTTAAAGATCTCTCGCTACTGGATCCGGGAGCAAGGCCAAGACCGCAATCCGGTTGGACGTGACTTGGATTTTAGCGCTTCACCCTGACCTGTTCGACCAGCTTGGCGATCGTGTCATCGCCTTGGCCCATGGGGCGGACGCGTGAAAATTTCTGTCGGTCCTCAGGGCGCCAGGTTGCGGGCTTGGTGGCGTCGATCGCCAGTTTCCCGCCAACGCGCATCACGGTGTAGTCCTCGCGTACCTGAGGGATGGAGATATCCAGCGGGTGCAGGCGCGTGTTTGGAACGACATGCGCCATCGTCTGTGGGTCGCAGCGCGCGGCGATGGCCCAGAGCACTTCTTCTGCATTGTAGATATCAACGTCTTCGTCCACGGCGATCGCGACCTTGACGTGCAGATTTGGCCCTGACAGCGCCGACATCAGCGTGTCGCGAACTTGTCCGTCCCATCGCGCCTCCATTTGCACGATCATCATGAACTGCGAGGCCCATGGCGGCACGAACACGTCGAGGATATTGGTGTTGCCGTGCGTGTCCTTGAGCCGATTGTAATAGGTAGCTTCCATCGGCAGCGTGATCAGCGGTTGGTGATCGGTAAACCACGTCGCCTGCATGTGCCGAAAGATCGGGTCCTTGCGGTGCGTGATGCCAGTAATCTGGAACACGGGGGCAGGACCCTCGGCACCGGCGCCGAAGGTGGTGAACTCTCCAAATGGGCCTTCAGGGGCTCTGTCCTTAGGATGGACGAGGCCCTCAATGACCACCTCGGCATGTGCCGGGACTTCGAGATCAATAGTATCGCATTTGATCATCTCGATATCTTCGCCGAGAATTCCGGCGCCGTATTCCAGTTCGTCGAAATCTTCATGTTTCCCGGACCAGTTCGACATGATTTCGTACACGGGATGTAGGCCGATCGCGAAAGCCATCGGCATCGGTTCGTCCTTTTCGACGTATTTCATATAATGCGCGTAGTTGTGCCGCGCCGCCATCCAGAACGTTGCCTTTCGGGGGTCGTCTGTCAGCATCATGCGGATGATGGCTTCGTTTCGGATACCGGTTTCGGGATCCTTTGTGATCGTAATGCCGGAACCGAGATATCGCCCGCCATCGCCGTGGCTATGCTGCGGGATCGGCAGTGCGTGCAGATCCACGTCCTTGCCCAGCATCTTTACCTCTTTAACCGGGCCATCATTGACCATCACAGATTTTCCACGCTTGGTGGCCATCTGTTCAGCCAGGTAGGGGCAGACTTCATTTGCGCTATCAAGGCCGAACGCTGCGGCCTGCCCGGCGCGGTCCTTGATAAGTATATCTGTGAGCCGCCATTCATCAAAACCCGGCATATTGTGGAACATCAGAGGTCCTTGGCTCTCGGAGCACAGATATCCGATTTGTGTCAGCGGATCGACCGGGTCGTGGATGTGCAGCATCCGGTTGTCGATGGATTCAAGGAAAGTGCGCAGTGAATGCGGCATGTTGTCGGTCCCCGTTATGTTTTATATCCCAAAACTATAACTACCAGATCGTAGTCGTGCCAATGGATAATTGTTTGTATGCAAACAATCATGGTCTATGGTTCGGTTGCCTTGAAAAAGGCTGAGAGAATTTTATTTCAAGTTTAAAAGAAATCATGACCGGCTAGGCCCTTGCTTTTAATATCACCGCCACCGGACTAGACTTAAACAGCACGAAACACCGAAAGGATAGACAGATGGCGACCAACGCATACGAAGCAGACGTGCACAGTCCTCGCGTCTGGGGCAAATTTAACTGGGAAGACCCGATGGCGCTGGATAGCCTGCTGACCGAAGAGGAACGTATGGTGCAGGAAACCGCCCGTCAGTATGCGCAGGAAAAACTGATGCCGCGGATCATCGAAGCTTATAACGACGAAAAGGAAGATCCTGATATCATCCCAGAAATGGGCGAACTCGGTCTGTTGGGACCGACGATCCATGGATACGGCTGCGCCGGTGTTTCCTATGTTTCCTATGGCCTGATTGCGCGCGAGATCGAAAAGGTGGACTCGTCCTACCGATCCACACTGTCCGTCCAGTCGAGCCTGGTAATGTGGCCGATTTACAACTACGGCACCGAAGCCCAACGCGAAAAATACCTGCCTAAGCTCGCCAGCGGCGAGTGGGTCGGCGCGTTCGGGCTGACCGAACCCGATCATGGCTCCGATCCGGGCGGCATGAAAACTCGCGCCAAAAAGGTAGACGGCGGTTATCAGCTTAATGGCGCCAAAATGTGGATCTCGAACGCACCGCTTGCCCAGGTTTTCGTGGTGTGGGCCAAGGATGATGATGATGTTATCCGGGGCTTCATCTTGGAACGTGGCATGGAGGGTCTTACGACGCCGAAGCTGAAGAACAAGCTCAGCCTGCGGGCTTCTACGACCGGGGAGATCGTCATGGACAACGTGTTTGTGCCTGACGAGAACTGGCTGCCGGAAGCGCGCGGCCTTGGTGGGCCGTTCGGCTGCCTCAACAACGCCCGGTACGGGATCGCGTGGGGCGCCCTCGGTGCTGCCGAATTCTGCTGGAAGGCGGCGCGGGAATATGCGCTTGACCGCACCCAGTTTGGCAAGCCTCTTGCATCTTACCAGTTGGTGCAGAAAAAACTTGCCGACATGCAGACCGATATTTTCATCGGGCTGCAATCTTGTCTACAGATGGGGCGCATGATGGAAGACGGATCCTGCGCGCCGGAGCTTATTTCCATGCTGAAACGTAACTCGACCGGCAAGGCGCGGGATATATGCCGCGACGCACGCGATATTCACGGTGGTAACGGCATCACCGACGAGTACCACGTGATGCGACATATGATGAACATGGAAACCATCTACACCTATGAGGGAACGCACGACATTCACGCGTTGATCCTCGGCCGGGCGCAGACGGGTATCCAAGCATTTTTCTGAGGTGGGCGTTAAGAGAGAATAGCGACGGGCGGGTTGTTCAACCCGCCCGTTTCTTATTTCAAGAGTTGATATGACTGATATAAAACCTCTCGACCATCTTCGTGTGCTCGATATGAGCCGTATTCTGGCCGGCCCTTGGTGCGGCCAGACCTTCGCCGACCTGGGCGCGGAGGTCATCAAGGTCGAACGGCCGGGCGCAGGTGACGATACACGCGGTTGGGGGCCTCCCTTCATGGTGGATGCGGACGGTAACGAGACCGATACTGCCGCTTATTTCCTGTCGGCCAACCGAGGCAAGAAATCGGTGACGGTGGACATCACCAAGCCGGAAGGTCAGAACATCATCCGCAAGCTTGTCGCGGAATGCGATATTTTGCTGGAAAACTATAAAGTCGGCGGACTTAAAAAATACGGTCTTAACTACGAGAGCCTGTCTGAGATCAATCCCGGTCTGGTCTACTGCTCTATTACTGGGTTCGGTCAAACGGGGCCCTACAGTTCCCGAGCCGGATACGATTTTCTGATCCAGGCAATGGGTGGGCTGATGAGTGTGACCGGCGAGGCGGAGAGCAAGCCGGGCGGTGGGCCGCAGAAGATCGGCGTTGCCTTGTCAGATATTCTTACCGGTCTTTACACCGTGATCGGCGCGCTGTCCGCGCTGGCGTATCGCGAAAAGACAGGCAGGGGGCAGCACGTCGACATGTCGCTGCTGGACGTCACGGTCGCTTCCATGGCGAACCAGGCAATGAACTATCTGGTTGCGGGCAAGTCGCCGACGACCATGGGTAACGCTCATCCAAACATCGTGCCGTACGAAGCTTATAAGGCGGCGGATCATTACATAATTCTGGCCGTTGGAAATGATACGCAGTTCCGCCGGTTCTGCGAAGTGGCGGGGCGCGTCGATCTTGCCGACGATGACAGTTATGCGACCAATCGCAACCGGGTTGGCAACCGGGATGTCCTGGGTCCGATCCTGAACGATATCATTGCCGCGAAACCGCGCGCTTTTTGGCTGGAGGAGCTCGAGAAAGTCGGCGTGCCGTGCGGGCCAATCAATAATCTCGAACAGGTGTTCGACGATCCGCACATCAAGGCGCGCGGCGTGCGACAGGAAGTTAATCACCCGGCGGTTGGAGCCTTGCCGACTGTCGCAAATCCGATTCGATTTTCGGAATCGACGATTGATTATGACCGTGCGCCACCATTACTGGGTCAACACAACGTGGATGTCCTGCAAAACTTCTTGGGAATTGATGAGACAACGCTGTCGAAGCTCAAAGACGACGACATCGTCTAGCACTTGCTTGACAGGTACCCACCCCTGCTGCATCGTTTGTATACGAACAATTTGGGAAGTCACCCTATGCCATTGCAGGCAGACCATCGGGTAACCATAAGCTCAAGCGCGGAGAATAGTGACGCCTCCGGTTACGTGCTAGAGGATCAGGCCGGACACCTTCTACGTCGTGCGCATCAGCGCCACTCGGCGATTTTTCAGGCAACGATCGGCGACGATCAACTGACCCCCCTTCAGTTTGCCGCGCTGATGAAACTCTCTGACGTTGCTGAGACGTCGCAAAACCTGCTTGGACGCATGACTGCAATGGATGCGGCAACTATGCAGGGGGTAATCAAACGCCTCATCGCACGAGGATTGATCGAGCGGAGGCCTGACGACGTTGATCGCCGGCGTCTCCTACTGACGCTCTCGCAAGATGGTGCGAAGCTGGTCCGTGAACTCAGTGCCCACGGTAGGGCAATCACCGATCAGACCTTGGAGCCGCTTTCTACCTCAGAACGGGAGACGTTTCTGAAATTGCTGAAGCGGCTGAGTGGACAATAAAAAAAAGTGCGTCCCGATGAGCCGCCCTAGTTCTCCCTGATGACGTCGGGTGCTAACCGTTGGCTTGAGTGGCTTCGAGCGCTGAAATCATCTCTTCCGCTGTGATGAATTTCTTACGCGGCGCTCCCTCGGGAGCGGCTTCGATCTCAAGACAGTCGATGATCTGCCATTCGTCGAACGTAACAACACGTACGCTCCTATCCGAAAGATGCTTGTCTATGGCGGAGCAACCATCGCGCTCCGCGCCATCAAGTTCGGCGATTAGCTTGTCAACGACTTCCAGCGAGTCGTTCTTGTTGGTACCGATGGTGCCGCTCGCACCGCGCTTCAGCCAACCAACGGCATAAAGGCGGTCGGATACCCTGCCGTCATCGTTTTCAATGGTGCCCCAGTCGTCATTGAAGGGCAGGTTATCGATCGGGAAGGCGCGCGAACCGATGCAAGTAACAACCAGCTGCGCCGGAATATCGACCATTTCGCCGGTGCCCTTAACCTTGCCGTTGGCATCGACCGTCGTCCTCTCGCAGCGGACGCCTTCGACCCGGTTTTTACCGAGAATTTCGACCGGCGACAGGAAGAAGCCAAAATGCACCCGCTTGTCCTTTTCCGCATGGCTCATATCCAGGAAAGACCGCATGGTTTCCACGTTCTTTTCCCGAAGGCGCAGGTCGCGATCGGACATGTAGTCGGCAACTATGTTTCCGGGCAGATGGTCGGGGTCGATGACAGGATCTGCGTTTTCCAGCTCACCCATCTCCCGCAGTTCGACGTTCGTAAACGCGGCTTCGACTGGCCCTCGGCGGCCGAGCATGTAGACGTCTTTTACCGGGGATGCCTCTGTCGCGTTGGCTGCGTAGGGCACCAGATCGGTGACGGACATTTCTTTCTTTGTTTTCACTAGGACACGAGCTACGTCCAGCGCCACGTTACCGACGCCGATAATAACAGCGGAGTCGATTTCGAGATCCGGTGCTAGGTCCTTGAAATCAGGGTGTCCGTTATACCAGCCGACGAAGGCATTCGATCCGTATACGTTCGGCAGATCTTCGCCCGAAACGCCAAGCCGGTTATCGTGCGGCGCGCCGTAGGCAAGCACTACCGCGTCATACATGCCAAGCAGATCGGGAACCGATATGTCACGGCCAACTTCGACATTGCCAAGGTAACGAGCGCGTTCGTCGGACAGCGTGCGTTCGTATGCTTTGGATACCCGCTTGGTTTTCTGATGATCCGGCGCTACGCCGCCTCTGATGAGTCCGAAAGGCGACGGCAGGCGTTCGATCACGTCCACCCGGCAGTCAGGAGTTTTGTCCAACAATCCCTGAACGGCATACATCCCCCCGGGACCCGATCCGACGACCGCGATAGTACGACTCATTGTGAGACCTTTATCCGAACTCGATCTTTTCCGCGCCTTAACGACATCGGTTTAGGTCATCATAACGTTTGTTCTGCACGAGAAAAGGGCGGTCGCGGAATCGTATTGCTCTCCGCTTCGGTTCGGCAAAGAAGCCTATCGGATTTGTTAAGACGCCAGCCGAACGCCTTCGGCCATGGCGTCGAATTTGGCCTAGTTCTATCGGATAATCGTTAAGGTGATAACAGATCCCGAGACGAAACCCGCAATTGCCGAACGCAAGAACATTGTCGTGGCCCAGCAGACTGGTAAAGCGCACCCGGTGCTCAAGGATCAGTTCGAGGTGTTGGAAAAATTGCTGGCATGAATGGTTGCAATTTGTTCGGCAGGTCCCTCCATCGCTTGATCGGTCTCTTGTTGCTATTGTTGGGTTGATATAACTGCGGGGCGCCCCGATGACGGAGAACATCACCTATCTGTCGCCAAACGGTCAGAATATTTCCTATGGGACGGGAACAGTGACGCGGATCTATGCCGCGACGATCAAGGGCGTCGTGACGCTGGATCGGCAACTTCGGGGTAAGCCCTGGGTCGAGTCGGCCCGGACACTGGAAGATTTGCATATCGGTGCGCTGCTTTTCGACCCGGGTTCGCGAAAACTATTCGCGGGCTGTCATCACGACGGCGGTTTATGGGTATCAGACGATGGTGGAAAGGGCGATTGGCGCAAGCTCGAGAACGGGATCAAGCGGTCACACATTTATTCGCTGGCGTCCCGCATAGTAAACGGGCGGGCAACGATCTTTGCCGGGACCGCGCCGGCGGCCTTGTACAGAAGCGATGATCTGGGCGAATCTTGGGTCGAAGTATCGGCACTGCGCGACGTCCCCGGTTCCGAAGAGTGGACCTTTATTCCGCCGCCTCATCACCCACATGTCAAAAGCGTTGTCTTGCATCCGACCGATCCAAATACGTATTTTGTCTTGATCGAGCAGGGGGCATTGCTGAAAACAACTGATGACGGTGATTCTTTTCGGGAAATTGATGCCTATGCCGCCCCCGAAGACCGGCAGTGGAAAGAAGTCCACCGATTGCTTATCCATCCCACCGATCCGGATCTGATGTACCTTGCAACCGGCGAAGGCCTCTACCGGACGCGCAATGGTGGCACGACGTTCGATAACGTTCATCACCGCGGACTGAGAATGGGGTATCCAGAATTCCTATTTCTCGATCCCAGCGATCACAAGACGGTTTTAATGGCGGGATCGCATCTGAATCCGACCGAATGGTTCAAAGACGGCATCGCAGATTCGACGATTCTGCGGTCGATCGACCAGGGAGAAAGCTGGACCGAACAAAATGCGGGGTTTCCAAACCCAGTTATCGGGGCATTCGAGGCGATGAGCATGCATCTATGGTATGGCGGCATGACGCTGGTCATCGGCACGGCAACCGGCGAACTTTATGCGACCGATGATTACTGTCGGTCTTGGGTTTGCCTTTACGACGATGCACCTGCGTTCTCGAAGGAAGATCATCACCTGCCATTCATGTCGGATGAAGACCGCGAGGAGGCGATGGCGCGGCGCGGCCTGATTTAAAAAACGGTGGTCACTAGGACGGCCGAAGCTCTTCCCGATGAGTATCTGCGCGTTCGTTTGCAGGCAGGCATGTGTGAAGATTAACCATTTATGCATAAAATTCTGGCGTATTCTGAAACAATTAGGATCCAGTACTTCAGATCGGATATTTCAGGATGTGACCCCGGGCTGCGTGTGTTTATCAGCGTTTCCAGTTCACCAGCGCCACGCCAACAAGCATTAGTGCTATGGCGATCCAGACCAGCGCGGAATGGCTCTCGCTGAACAGAAGCAACCCGAAAACGACACCGAAACCGACCGATAGAAAATTCGCCTGCGTCATGTAGGTTGGTCCGGCGATGCGGATGAGCTCAAAAATGGCATAAAAATTGACGGCGGCGAGTAGGGAATGCGCAATTAGGGCGGTTTCCCCACGGGTCGGCGGCCACCCCAGAAATTGAAACTTGCCAAGCGCAATCGCAAGGGGCAGGGCGAATAGGGCGGCCGCAAAAAGCGTGCCGCTCGACAGGGTCAGGGAGTCCACATCAGCCGGTCGCGATTTCTCTGATAGCGTTACATAAGCGATGGCATGCAGCAGAGGCGCACCGAAACCGAGCATTACCCAGATTGCCATCGAGGGATCCGGCAGGCTTGACCTGGGCACCACTATCAGCAATGCACCTGTAAACCCAACGATAATTCCCGCCATGCGCATCCAGAAAAACCGCTCTATGCGGACGATCAGGCTGATGGAATAGGTGAAGATGGGTACGAAGCTCATGATCACCGCCATGATTCCCACCGGTACCTTTCCTTGCACGGTGTAGAGGATCATGTTGGCCATCGTGAAACGGACAAGGCCCAGCCTAAGATAGTAGGGCCAGTGCATCCGGGAATACCGGGGTCTCAGTCCCCGCAGCGTCGCCGCGCCGAACAACCAGATTGCGCTCAGCAAGGTAAACCAGAACAGATAGCTGACCGGTTCAACGCCGCCCGTTACGGCGATTTTAATAAGAACGAAGAACCCGCCCCAAAGGGCGCCAATCAGAAAGAGAAGCGAAAGGGGAAGCAGAGCAGAGGAGTGCGTCAGTCCGGAGGGTTCATTCCTAGTCATATAGGAGACATGTAGCACTGCCGAGTGCTGGTCAGATAGTCTTGATGAATTAAATCCCACCAAGAGCCATACAAGATGTTCCGAACAGTATCCGCCTAATGCGGAGGTTAACGGTCCCTGAGGAATTTTTGCCGCATACGCCGGCTCGGGGGTAGTGTCCGAGGCGCAGCGTGTCACACCGGGAATGTCTGTTACGGTGCCTACCTTAGAGGGTCACGGGCCGTCGGGGGCAGAGCGCTGCTGGCATCGGCTTTTGGAGAGGCTCCCTGCCCGTAGGTGACGGCGTGCTTACTCCGCCGCGTGGGCCATCAGATGGGCCTCCGCCGCGATGTAATCGAAAGGTTCGGGGTCGATGTCGCCCGCGAAAATCGCGTTGATGCGCTCCTCGGTCAGGGGATGAGAAAATTCAGCATTTCGCATGTGGATGCGGTGTCGCAGCTGATCAACGACCAGTTTCCCCATCAGTTCTAATTCCTCGGCCGACCATCCCTCGCGATCGAGCCCTGCGATCCCCTCCAGCATATGCCCGAATTCATCTTCGTAGATTTCTTTGCACGCCGCCGCAATGAGCTTGTTGGCAGTATCGAAATTGCCACCAATCTCCGCCGCGCGCATACCTTCGCGGAATAGCGTGCAGTATCCGCCTTCGGTGAAACGGCTGGCGCGAACGCCTAGCTTCCCGTGATCCGCAATATTGTCGTGCCGCAGTTTAGTGAGCTTCACATCTTCGTCCCAGGTCGCGAGTTCGTGCGGATTCATCGTAGGGACGCTATTGGGTTTGATCTGGTCGTAGACATCCGAAAACAGGCAAAAATGCTCGTACTCGTCCTTCATCGTATCCATTAGTTCGAGGACGTAATGGCGGGACACGCTGTCCTTTTCGCCGGTATCGATCTTGGGAAACACTTCCTGCAACTCTGTCAGAGGGCCCATGAACACGCCCATGTTCTTGTACTCTCCGATACCGGAACCGTTGAATTCTTTGGAACACTGGCGCCGGATCCACAAAAGATCCGTATCAAGCGTCCGAACCGGAGACGTCCAGTAAGTCCGGACGACCTCTGCCTCGCCAGCCCAAAGCGGCGCAGATAAATTAATGAGCCTTTGAAGTTCGGGGCTGAGCAGCATGGTCTATCCTCCCACAGTGTTGAATTTGCAGAATATTAAATCCCGGGAAATGCGTTATTGCAATCCGATGCTGAGTTATGCCGCTTGGCATGACTGTACCGCAACTTTTCATTGTTTTGATCAAAGACACAGCGTTACCTAGCGATGAAGTCTCCAGATCGAAATCCGCGAAATTCTGCAAACATATTTTG
>TARA_B100000674_G_scaffold77004_1_pt1 | contig 46407 bp, 47 predicted proteins | sample TARA_B100000674 | Tara Oceans TARA_B100000674 (sample SAMEA2622759) | marine metagenome | biome: marine biome (ENVO:00000447); feature: surface water layer (ENVO:00002042); material: "saline water (ENVO:00002010), including plankton (ENVO:xxxxxxxx)" | depth 5 m | reverse complement strand
ACGAAATTGACCGAAGAACCGGTTTTGCTCTATAAAATCAGAAAAAATACGATTAATCAGTATGTTTTAGTTGATGAGTTAGATTTCACTTGAATTAGCGAATCGGTCTGGTTTATAATTTCGTTATCGTCGCGTCAAACACCGCCGGTTTGGCGCATTTTGTTTGAAATATTCGTTTTGGCGCGAACGGGATAATTGCGTACTGCAACACTGTGATGAATCGGGTGAGTATCATGAGCAACACAAAACAAAAAATTCTCAATATTACGCGTCTGTTCAACCACGGACCGTCACCCTTCCGTACGTGCCAGTGGCCGTCAGGCGAACCGGGGACTAAGGACTTCCATTTCTGCGGCGAACAGACGCTTGAGGGTTACTCGTATTGCCCGAAACATGTTGAGATGGCCTATCGTGAGCCGGAGCCACGCCGGAAGGTCGCGTAGCCTGTCTCTGGGGCGTCGGCCGCGCGTCGCAGGTCGACCACGAGTTCTGTGCTTGATAAGCTGCTTCCCATCCGGAGGCAGCTTTTTTTCTTGAGGACGTCATGATCGTTCAGACCGCCGCCGAAGGGGCGCCACGTTTTGTAATGCGGCTGTCAGGGCATACCGCGCTGTCGGATCAGCTTGCGGAAGCATTCGGAAATGCGGACTTCGAGCCTGCAGAAGATGAGGCATCCCGCTATATCATTGCCAACCATGACGCCGGGTGGGCAGATCTTGATGCGGAGTTCCGCGTCGATCCGAACACGGGCTGTCCTTACAATCCCGCTGAAACACCGTTCGAGCTGATCATGAAAACGAGTTGTGGCTCACCCGATTTTAACGAACGGCACGACCCTTTTTCGGGCCTGCTGTCGAGCATGCATTCCTGGGGATTGTATAACGGCCGGTGCGGGCTGTCCGATGTGGTGCTGCTGGACAAGGTCGCTGAACAGAATGTGCCGGCGGCGGAAAAATGCTGGCGGGCGAGGAAGCCCGGCAGGAGCGGCTCAAATCCATCTTGCGGGCGGACAGGGAAAGCGCGAGCAAAGTCGACGAAAGCAACCTGATGCATTCATACAAGCAACTTCAGTTCTTCGACACGCTGGCCCTTTATTTCAATCGCATTCACGATGGGGCGCGGGAAAAGGCGGTCTTTCCGCATGTGCCGATGTCCGCAAACCGAGATGTCGATGTCACCATTACGCCGATGTCGGAAGACCGCTATGAAGCGTCCCCGTGGCCGGTTTACGGTGAGAGCCTGCAGGTGTCGTTCGAGGGTCGGTATATGCAACCGGCCGCGTCTGGGACGAAAACGGCACCCGAAGCGTCTAAACTGCCCATAGAAAAGCAGGTTGTGACGCTTTCGGTTCTCGATAGCGTCGGCTGATCCTCAGTAAAAGCGATGACATCCGATATCGAGCACCGGAAACGCGCCCACATCGATACCGTCCTGTCTGAGGATGTTGGCGCGAAGGGGATTACGACCGGCTTCGAGCATGTGTATTTTGAACACGTTGCATTGCCCGAAATCGATCTTGACGACATAGATTTACGAAGTCCTATTTTCGGAAAAACACTGGCGGCGCCGCTGCTAATATCCAGCATGACGGGTGGAACCGACATCGCCCAAAACATTAACCGACACCTTGCTGAGGCAGCCCAGGAAATGGAAATTGCGATGGGTGTCGGTTCCCAGCGCGCGGCCATCGTCGATCCGATGTTCGCGGATACGTTTCGTGTGCGTTCGGTCGCGCCGGATATTCTTTTGTTCGCAAACCTCGGCGCTATTCAGTTCAATTACGGCTTTACCCCGGATGATGCGCGAAAGGCTGTTGATATGATCGGCGCCGATGCGCTGTTTCTGCACCTCAATCCACTTCAGGAAGCCGTGCAGGCGGAAGGTGATAGAAACTGGGCGGGCGTTCTCGAGAAAATTGGCAAATTGGCCGGGGCGTCGGATGTGCCTGTCATCGTGAAAGAGGTCGGCAACGGCATTTCTGGTGCGCTGGCGCGGCGGCTAGCGGATATTGGCGTCGCTGGGATCGACGTTGCGGGGGCTGGCGGTACCAGTTGGAGCGAGGTCGAGGCGCATCGCCAGCTTGACGAAAAGATGCGGCGGGTTGCCCATAGCTTCGCCGGATGGGGTATACCGACCGCGCGCGCGTTGACCGATGTTCGTGCTGCCTTGCCCAATACACCGGTTATTGCGTCCGGCGGTGTAAGGACCGGGATCGATGCCGCAAAGGCTATCAGGCTCGGGGCAGATCTCGTGGGCATGGGCGCGCCGGCGCTTGGATCGGCGATGGAGACGGCCAAGGCGGTTGAAAACCAATTGTCCGCCGTAGTGGAGGAATTGAAGATCGCGATGTTTTGTACGGGAAGCCGTGATATCCCAGCGCTTCGGCAGGCGGTCCTGCGTAACGTTGCTTACGGGGAGCTTGTATGACGCGGAGGTTCGGCAAGGCGTTGCCGCCGCAACCGGTTCGAGAAGAAGGTATCAAGGCAGTTCGTCCTCTGGACGCAGCGACGATTATCATCTGGCGCAAGCGGGGTTGCCGAGTGGAAGTCGTGATGGGGGAACGTACTGGGGCGCACCAGTTTCTTCCTCATCGGTATGTTTTCCCCGGCGGACGGGTCGACGGACTGGATGCCCGTATCCGGTCGGCGAGCGAACTGCGCCCGGCTGTGGCAGCCCAGCTTGCGCGAACGACGCGGAAAGGCCGGGGACGATCGATCGCCGTCGCTGCGATACGCGAGACTTTCGAGGAAACCGGGTTGATCATCGGCGAACCGGATCCGTTGCCTCATCGGCCTGCGCCGGCAGGCTGGGAGCGCTTTTTCGACGCGGGATACGCGCCGGCGCTTGATCGTCTGGAATATATTGCGCGCGCGATCACCCCGGTATTCAGACCGTTGCGTTTCGATGCGCGCTTTTTCTTAGTGGAGTCGAAAGGTGTCGTGGGCGATCTACAGGGATCGGGGGAACTGGAAAACCTCGACTGGATCCCGATCCGGGAAACACAGGATTTCGAGCTCGCCAATGTGACCCGCAACGTTCTATCTTATGCCGAAAAACTGATCGAGGAACCGCCCCGACAGTCGAAAAGCCGGAAAATTCCCCACTTCAAACATCTTCAAGGCGGTCGTCACACCCTGATCCTGCAGTAACGGTTTGCTACATATGCATGACTTCGGGTTTCTGAGCCGCCAGCTTGCGCAGCAAGAACGTCCATCCGCGGCCGAACATCTTTTCGTTGAACAGATATTCCTTGGTCCGTTTGCTGCCGTCGGCGGAAGGGGGCGACAGGGCACCGGCCGCCATCGCCCTTAGTTGAATTTCAGCTTCTTTTTCCATCGTATCCGCAAGGATGACCGCCGCGGGGATCGACGGCGCGGCCGTCAGAAGCCCGTGGTTTTTCAGAACCATGCAGGAACGGTCGGCCAGAGCCTTCGCCATGGCAGAGCCGGGTTCCTTGCCCAGTGCGACGCCGTCGTCCTCGTCGAACAGAACGCATTCGTCGTAGAGGCGCGCGCCGCCCTGTGTCAAAACGGTAATATTTTCACCGGTCGCGCTCAGCGCCGTGACATGCTTCGCATGGGTATGGAGAATGCAGGTAACGTCGGGCCGCGCGGCGTATATACAGGTGTGAATGTGCAGGGTTGGATTGATGTCGACGTTTTGACCCGACAGGACTTTCAGTTCGAAATCCGCCTCGTGGATCAGGTCGGGCGTGACTTCGCCGAAACCGAAATTGTGCACATGGAACAGAAACGTTTCGGACCCGGGTAACCGCGCCGTCAGATGGCTGCCCATCCCGCTCGGCTGTCCGAGCATGTGGACGATGTGAAAGGCGAACAGTAGGTCTTGGCGCAGCTTTCCCATCGGGTCGTCGGGATTGATTTCCCGGATTGAGGGCATTCTGACAATCTGGCTGCTCATGGCATGCCTCCCGTTGATGCGGTTTCACGCGGATCTATTTGCTTACGAGTTTTAGTTTTCGCGTGAGGACAGACAATGCATCGGTCAGCGACGAACTCCGTTTCATGCGCTCTCGCCCGTGATACACTAAATATTCTAGTTTGCTGCTGGATGCTTTCTGTTTCACGATTGTGAATGACGGTTGGCGGCTGTTGTTCCGATATATCAGAAAGGCCGCCATCGTCGGCTCGTGGCGAATTGCGTAGTCTTTCCAGTCGCCGCTCATGACGCGCCGGCTGTAGACCGAGAGAAGTTGGTCGAATTCCTTTTTGTCAAAGCAGATATCGGGCTGGATACGCCGATTGGCGTTCTTGTAGTCGGCGAGGCGGACAACGGTAGACATGCGCGTCGGCGGCATCCCTTGGTTCTCGATTTCTTATTTAATTATCCTCATTTAAATGGCTTCGTCCAGTCACACCGGTGGATATGACCCAATCACGGGAATTTGCCGTAAATATTTAATACACAAGCGGAATTTGAGATTTGCCTAGGTTTCATCCCACCGGTATCCTAGCCGCCGTTTCCCCAAATCTGCGGAGCGGCCCAGTGGGCGATATTTTTCGCGAAGTTGATGAAGAACTTAAGCAAGAGCGCTACGAGAAGCTGTGGCGCCAATACCGCTGGCACATTATTGGCGCGGCAATCGTGATGGTTGCCGCCGTAGCCGGCTGGCAGGCTTTGAATGCTTATCAGACTAACCAGCGCCATGCGGAAGGGCAGAAGTTTGCTGCCGCCGCGGCGCTGCTCGTTGAGGGGAAACCGACAGAGGCCGCGGATGCCTTTTCAGGTTTGACGCGGGATGCCTCGTCCGGATATGGAATTCTGGCGCAATTCTATCAGGCCTCCATCGCGGCTAAGGCAGGGAATGCCGTTCAGGCGATAGAACTGTATGATCGCATCGCCGGAGATTCCTCCGCGCCGGAATCCATGCAGGGCCTGGCAACAGTGCTGGCGACCCTGCAGGCACTGAAAGTGGCGTCGATAACCGCGGAAACCATCCGTAATAAAATTCAACCCATTTCCGGCGCCGGAAAACCCTACCGTCTCATCGCGCTGGAAATTCTCGCGCTGACGGCGCAGCGGGAAGGAGACCTCGATACCGCACGGGCGAATTACCGTGCCATTGTCGACGACCCGGCGGCTGCCACCGGTATTCGTACCCGGGCGGCTCAGATGCTTAACATCCTTGGCGCCTCTTAATTCGGACGGATCGATGAACCGTTTTCCCGACATCCAGAAACTGGCCGTCGTGACGATGGTGGGTTTGGTTTTATCAGGCTGCGGCGGCTGGTTTGGAGGTAAAGAGCAGTCACGGCTGGAAGGCAAACGCATCGACGTTTTGCGCGGCGGCAGCAACCTTAAAAAAGACAGCCGAATAAGTGATCTTGACGTCTCGTTGCCGCGTCCGAGGATTAACGAAGAGTGGCCGCAGGCCGGTGGCTATCCGAACCATGCGATGCATCACCTTGCTGCATCGGGTCCACTGGCCAAAAGGTGGAACGCCGACATCGGCGAAGGCACCAATGACGAAGCACAGCTTCTAGCTCAGCCGGTTGTCGCCGGAAATCGAGTGTATACAGTCGATACCAAGGCGGAGGTAAGTGCCTTCGATACGAGATCGGGAAACCGTGTCTGGCAAGTCGAATTGTCTAGGGACGACGATGATGAAGGTATCCTCGGTGGTGGTCTGGCATTCGAGGACGGACGTCTGTACGCGACGACGGGCTTTGCCGAAGTTATTGCGATGGATGCGAAGAACGGTCGGGAGGTCTGGCGCAAACGCTTGAATGGCCCTATCCGGGCCGCGCCCGCGGTTTGGGCCGGTAGGGTATTCGTGGTCACGACCAACAACGAGATTTTTGCGCTGGCCGCAGACGACGGACGCGTTCTGTGGACCTACTCTGGGCTGAGCGAGGTCGCCGGACTGGTCGGTGCGGCAACTCCGGCAGTCGAGAGCGGTGTCGTAGTGGTGCCCTATTCGTCCGGAGAAGTAGCGGCGCTGCGGGTCGAGAATGGGCGGCAGGTATGGATCGAGTCCCTGACTGCACTGCGGCGTTCCGATGCGGTAACGGCAATCTCGCATATCCGCGGTCGGCCCGTTATCGATCGCGGGATAGTCTATATCGTCGGCAATAGCAACAGGATGGCGGCGGTCGACTTGCGGACTGGGATCCGTCTTTGGGAAGTGCCCATCGGCGGGCGCAACGGCGCCTGGGTTGCGGGCGATTTCATCTACGTGATGACGCGCAACGCCGAACTAGTCTGCCTGACTCGCCGTGGTGGCCGCGTCCGCTGGATTGCGCAACTTCCCCGGTTTGAAGATCAAGAGGATCAGGAAGGCCCCGTATTGTGGACGGGTCCCGTACTGGCAGGCGACAGACTTCTGGTCGGCAGCACCCAGAAAGAAATATGGTCCGTATCCCCGTACACCGGTAAGATACTTGGCCGCATCGAGGTGTCGGGACCTGTGCTGATATCGCCTGTCGTGGCCCGCGAAACGGTTTACGTTCTGACCGACGAAGCGGACCTGGCCGCATACCGCTGACAAGGCTGCACATGCGCCCCGTCGTCGCAATTGTCGGCCGCCCCAATGTGGGAAAATCGACGTTGTTCAATCGACTGATCGGCCGTCGCTCCGCGCTTGTCGATCCGACGCCGGGGGTGACGCGCGATCGCAGGGAAGGGGATGCCCGTCTCGGCAGGCTCCGTTTTACGGCGGTCGATACGGCCGGACTGGAGGAAACATCGGATTCCGATGTCGAGTCTGAAATGCAGGTCCAAACCCTCCGGGCTATCGATGAAGCGGACGCGGTGCTGCTGTTGTTCGATGCACGCGCAGGGATTACGCCGCTCGACCGGCATTTTGCCGATCTGATGCGAAAATCGCGATCTCCGTTCATTCTTGTCGCCAATAAATGCGAAGCGCGTTCGGCTGACGCGGGGCGTCTCGAGGCTTATGAACTGGGGATGGGTGAACCGATTGCAATCGCGTCAGAGCACGGGATCGGGATGCCTGATCTCGAAGATGCGATCGTCGAAGCCCTTGAAAAATCAGGCTGGCAGGGCGAAACGGAACCGCGTGAGGATGGCGTTGAACAGACGCCGGAAGAGGGAGGCGACCCGGACGGCCCGCTCCAGTTGGCCATCGTTGGCCGGCCGAATGTGGGCAAGTCGACTCTGGTGAACGCTCTGGTTGGCGACGAGCGGGTTATCACGGGCCCACAGCCAGGCATAACCCGTGACGCGATATCCATCGAATGGACGTGGAATGACCTACCGATCAAGCTGATCGACACTGCGGGTATGCGGCGTAAGGCGCGAGTGAACGAAAAGGTTGAAAAGCTCTCGGTCGGCGACACCCTTGAGGCGATCCGCTTTGCGCATGTGGTCGTGCTGGTTCTCGATGCCACGATAATGCCTGAGAAACAGGACCTGGTAATCGCTCGGCACATCATAGACGAGGGCAGGGCGATCGTGATTGCCGTCAACAAGTGGGATGCGGTAGAGAACCGGCAGGAGGCACTGGACCTGCTGTACGACCGGATGGAAATTTCACTTCCCCAGATTCGGGGGGTGCCGGTCGTGAAGCTGTCAGCGCTGACGTCACGCGGTATACAGAAACTATTGCCGGAAGTGGCCACGGTTTACGAGATCTGGAACAAGCGCGTCTCAACCGGGCCGCTGAACCGCTGGCTGCAGCAGGTGGTCGAACGTCATCCACCCCCGATAAGCAGGGGACGGCGTATCCGTATTCGGTATATCACCCAGTCGAAGGCCAGACCGCCGACCTTCGTGGTTTTCGCCAGCCAACCGATAGGCGTGCCGGAAGCCTATGTCAGGTATCTAATCAACGGTATTCGTGAAACGTTTGACTTTCCGGGTGTCCCGATCCGCGTCAGTTTGCGGCGGCAGCGTAATCCGTTTGCGCCTGACACCGACGAGCACTGAAATTCTATTTGTTCTCGGTGGGCGCCAGTGTAGCGGGCGTCGCGGCGCGCCGGGATAGTTCGGCGCGTGCCTCGCTGATCCTTACCCAAATCCGCTGCGCGAAGTTCGTTAAGGTCTGGGGAAGGCCTGACGCCGTAACTGTTTTAGCCCGCGCAGGCAGGACTACAACGGCATTCCTGGTATTGGTTTGTTGATTGCGAAGCTCGACCTCGATGGCAGCCGACTCGAAGCTAAAACGCAAATCCGCAAGGGAATTTGTGCCGACACCCTTGCCGATGCGTTTCGCCGTCAGATTTGTGAGAGTGATGCGGACAACATAGGCACCTGAAGCATCTGATGCTTTGTTCGGCTGTTTGGAGAATTCCCTAGCAAGCACATCCGCAAAGTTCCGACGGATTCGTTCGTAGGCACTGGGTGTGATGGAATTAAGATCGGAGTTTACCGAGATGGTGATTTCCGTGGGTGCGAGAAGAATTTTCTCTGCCGCGACGGGCTTGCTGCCCTTGAGGACAAACACGCCGTTATCGTTTTCGCCGCTGACACGTTCGTAATTGTGTAGCGGGCCAAGCCAGCTTGTTGTCACGCCGGCGCCGTCATTGGACGAACAGGAGGCGAGAACCATGGATGCGAACCCGCAGAATCCTGCGATTTTCAGTGTATTAAGAACCATCAAACGACCTTACGTGTGCGGCTCGAGGGCTTCAAGGTTCACCCATTTCTCAATTTACTCGGATAAGGTCGCCATGTTGCTCGCAGCCCGGCGAACAAAGCTGAGTGAACGCACCTGCAATATCTTCCGGAGGTTTTACCGTGGAAGGGTCTTCGCCGGGGTAGGCGTCGGCCCGCATAGTGGTGCGGGTTGCACCCGGATCCAGCAGGTTGATCCGCATTGCCGTTTCCTCCGTTTCCGCAGCCCAGCAAGAGACCATCATCTCCAACGCGGCTTTGGTTACGGCATAGGCACCCCAGTAAGGACGTTTCCCGTGTGCCGCCCCCGACGTAACGAACACAGCACGCCCGGCGTCTGACTGGCGCAACAAGGGATCCGTGGTCCGGATTAGACGCCAGTTCGCGTTCAGGTTCACGTCGACGACCTCGGTCCATACATCGGTAGCTATGTGATGCATCGGGGACATCTCTCCAAGTAGTCCGGCATTGCCGACCACGATATCCAGTTTTCCGAATCTTTGGGCAATCGTTGGGCCGATCCGGTCGACGGCATCAAGATCAGTCAGGTCGAGTTCTAGGAGCGTGACCGGCGAATCTTCGTCGGGGGCAATTTTCAACTCTGCCCGTATCCTGTCATCCACATCTTCAAGGCCACCGCGCGTGCGCGCAACTAACACCACATGCGCTCCTTCGAGGGCAAATCGATGGGCGACCTCAGCACCGATGCCGCGCGATGCCCCAGTGATCAGGGCGATACGGTCCTTTAGGCGTCCAGTCACGCCAGCTGCGTCAGGAACGACAATTGCGGGCTGGGCTGATCGCCCGACTGATCGGTGGGTGCGATCGGATATTCCCCCGAAAAGCAGGCATCGCAGTACTGGGGTGCAGCGGCGTCGCGCCCTTCCAAGCCCATCGCGCGGTAAAGTCCGCCCATCGTCAGGAAGGCGAGACTATCGACGCCGATGATCCGCGCCATTTCGTCCACGTCATTCTGTGCCGCTAGCAACTGATCGCGCGTCGGCGTATCGACTCCGTAAAAACATGAATGTGTTGTGGGCGGGCTGGCGATCCGCATATGGACCTCATTCGCCCCTGCCGCCCGCATCATTTCGACAATCTTCACAGAGGTGGTCCCGCGCACGATACTGTCGTCCACTAGGATCACTCTGCGCCCGTCGATGACGTCCCGGTTGGCGTTATGTTTCAGCTTAACGCCGAGATGTCGGATCCGGTCAGTCGGTTCAATGAAGGTCCGGCCAACGTAATGATTGCGAATAATTCCAAGCTCATAGGGAATACCTGCCTGCTCTGCATAGCCGAGTGCTGCGGGCACCCCGGAGTCCGGCACAGGTATTACAACATCCGCGGGGACGCCAGACTCGTCTGCTAGTTGCTGCCCGATGCGTTTTCGGGAGTCGTAGACATTGCGACCATCAATGTTGCTGTCGGGCCGTGCGAAGTAAATGTATTCGAAAATGCATAGTTTGTGCGGGCGATTGGGGAACGGTCGCATGGATTGAAGTCCATCTTCGTCGATCAGCACTATTTCGCCGGGTTCGATGTCACGAACGTATTCTGCTCCGATAATGTCCAACGCACAGGTTTCCGATGCCAGTATCCACGCCTCCTCGAACCGCCCGAGAACGAGCGGCCGGACGCCGTAGGGATCGCGAACGCCGATCAGCGTGTCGTTGTGCAATGCGACCAGGGAATATGCACCTTCGACCAATTGAAGGGCGGCGACGGCGCGGTCGACGACGGTGTCGAATGTGCTGGTTGCTATCAGATGAATGATCACTTCGGTATCGGTTGTCGACTGGAACAGGCAGCCGCGCTGTACCAGCTCGCGTCTCAATGCGACGGCATTGGTCAGATTGCCGTTATGAGCGATCGCAAAGCCGCCTGACGCGAAATCGGCGAACAGGGGCTGGATGTTTCGGACAACGGTGTCGCCGGTCGTGGAATACCGGTTGTGCCCGATCGCGGAGGCGCCGGGCAGCTGGGCGATCACGCTTTCCTTGCTGAAGTTGTCGCCGACATGACCGGCGGCGCGATGACTGAAAAACTGGCCATTCTCGTAAGTGACGATTCCTGCGGCTTCCTGCCCACGATGCTGCAGCGCGTGAAGCCCAAGGGCGGTAAGCGCTGCTGAATCGATATGGCCGTATACACCGAAGATCCCGCATTCCTCGTGCAGCTTGTCGTCGTCAAACGGGTGGGTTGTCAGCGACACCGGCGAAATTCCTTCATTGATGGCTCCGGATCAGGCGGTCCATTTCGCTGCGCTCCGCCGGCTTGTAACCGGGGTCGCGTTCTGCGCCTCTTATCCGAGGCTTTGGTGACATCAGGCTGCGGAACTGGCTGTCCCGGTTTTTTTCGGGCCCGGTCGAGGCCGTTAAGCCCCAGCCGTGGGGTGCAGCCGATGCCAGCACTGTGGCGCCGCGTTTCACCAGGGGCAACGTTTTGGCGCCCCGGTAGAACGATGACTGGTCGGTCATTTCCATTACCTGTTGACTGAATAGATAACCGCCGCAGACAAATATACCGCCGATCGCAAGCCCGGCGAGAAGGCCGAACGACCTGTCTAGCATGCCAAAAGAGCTGTCACGCACGCCGCCGGCGATGGCATGGCTGATGAACGTCAGGACGACCATCGAGACAACGAATATTGCCGCCCCCGCGGCAATATCGGCGATGAGCTCGTTTCCGATCCAGTCGCGGGCATAAGGCCGGGCATAGGAATATCCGTAAATAGTGGCGAGTGTGGCGCCGACCCAGCCGCCAAGACCGAGTATGACGCGTACTAAACCGAGACGTAGGGAGATTATCCCGCTCAACACCACACTGACTAGTACAACGATGTCCGCAACGCTCATTGAGCCGCCTCGGTCATGGCGCTGAGTGCGCTACCTGAAAGGTCGAACAGTCCTACCATGTCTTGCAGCTTTCGCATCTCCGAAATGCGTAATTTAGCAGAATCAGCCGTATTTTTTTGGTGGCGCTTCCGGCGTTGCGGAGGTGCCCAAGCGGCTTCGAATCCGAGTTTCGCAGCCTCCTTGATTCGGAGGTCCGCTTGGCTCACCGACCGGACTTCCCCGGAAAGACCGATTTCGCCGAATATCACCGTATCTGCTGCGAGTGGTTGGTCCAGCGAAGCAGAAACGAGTGCCGCGGCAACCGCGAGGTCTGCTGCTGTTTCGCTGATTCGGAGACCGCCAGCTACATTGAGGTACACGTCGCGACCGACCAAGGATACGCCGCAACGCGCCTCAAGAACGGCAAGTACCATCGCAAGACGACCGGAGTCCCACCCTATGACTGCCCGGCGTGGTGTACCGAGGGCCGACGGAGCGACGAGCGCCTGTATTTCGACCAAAACGGGGCGCGTCCCTTCTATCCCCGCGAAGACGGCGGCACCAGCAACATCGTCCCGTCGTTCTGCAAGGAACAGGGCAGACGGATTTTCCACCTGCATCATGCCGGCATCGGTCATCTCGAAGACGCCGATCTCGTCTGTCGGTCCGAACCGGTTCTTGATCGCCCGTAACAGGCGGAACTGGTGACCGCGTTCGCCCTCGAAGTAAAGAACGGTATCGACCATGTGTTCGAGAACTCGGGGCCCCGCGATTGTGCCTTCCTTGGTCACGTGTCCTACGAGGATCAACGAGAAACCGCGCCGCTTGGCGAGACGGATCAACGTGTCAGCCGTGCTTCGTACCTGCGAAACCGAGCCGGGAGCGGATTCGAGGTTGTCGAGATACATGGTCTGGATGGAATCGATGATGACAAGCCGCGGCGGATCCGCAATATCCAGCGTCGCGACGATATCGCGCACGTTGGTGGCTGCGGCGAGCTGAACCGATGCTTCCGCCAGCCCCAGCCGATCGGCGCGCATCCGGACCTGGTCGACCGCTTCCTCGCCCGAGATATAGGCGCATGCCGATTTCTTCGAGATTGCGCCGGCCACCTGGAGAAGGATCGTCGATTTGCCGATGCCCGGATCACCGCCCACCAGGATGGCCGACCCGGGTACCAGCCCGCCGCCTGTCACGCGATCGAACTCGGCGACGCCGGTAACCAGCCGCGGGGCGCTCTTGGATGCACCGTCCAGCGGGACGAACTCGATATTCCGTCCCTTTCCCGCGCCGAGGCCCTTGGGAGTGGTATCGGCAGCGGCCTCTTCGGCGATGACATTCCATTCACCGCAGGAATCGCATTGGCCCTGCCATTTGCGATATGTCGCCGCGCAGTTTTGACAGGTGAACACGGTGGACGATTTCGCCATAGGTCAGACCGACGCGTTGGCCGCAATCAGGCTCGCCATGGGGCCTTCGACGCTGCCGTGAATGAACTGGTGGATAAACGCATTGCCGCTGTCGTCTATTTCTGCAACATCGCCAACCCAGACGATCTTCCCTTCGTAGATCATGGCCACCCTGTCGCCGATCCGCCGCGCGCTCTCCATATCGTGGGTGATCGTCAGCGCGGTTGCGCCTAGATTGCGAACACACGACACGATCAGACTGTCGATGATATCGCCCATCACTGGATCGATTCCGGTGGTGGGTTCGTCAAAAAACAGAATTTCGGGTTCAGTAGCGATCGCGCGCGCAAGCCCGACCCGTTTCTGGGCGCCGGCCGAGATGTCGGAAGGGTAGCGATTGGCGTCGGCTTCGGATAGACCGACCTGCTTAAGGAAATCGATGGCTTTTTTGCGGGCTTCGTCCCGTCCCATGCGGTGGCTCGACATCAACCCGAAGGCTGCGTTCTCCCATAAAGGCAGAGAGTCGAACAGTGCCGCACCCTGAAACAACATGCCGAGTTTACGGTTTATGCGGTCGCGGGAGTTGCCGGTGACGCCAACGACTTCTTCGCCGGCGATTTTTATCGATCCGGAGTCCGGCGTCAGAATGCCGACGATGTTTTTTAGCAAGACAGATTTACCCGTCCCCGAAGCGCCGATGATGACGAGGGACTCTCCATCCCGAATGTCGAGATCTAGTTCGGTCAGGACGTGATTGGCGCCGAAAGATTTGCTCAGTCCGCGGATCGCGATTTTGACCGCTGCTTCGCTCATTGCGCGAAAAACGCCTCAGTGATCAGGTAGTTGAAGGCGAGGATCAGGATGGAGGCGGAGACGACGGCATTCGTTGTTGCCGACCCGACGCCCTGGGCGCCGCCTTTCGAGTAATAACCGTGGTAGCAGCCCATCAAGGCGATCAGAAATCCGAACACCGCCGCTTTGACCAGACCGGATAGAACGTCCATGACTTCTAGAAACTGCCAGGTGTTCTTGATATAGACGCTTGGATTGAACCCGAGCTTATGAACCGAGATCAGGTACCCGCCGAACACGCCGATGATATCGGCTACCAGCACGCAGCAGGGTAGCATGACAAATCCCGCCAGAAGACGCGGCGCGACCAGGTACTTATAGGGATTGGTGGATAGGGTCGACAAGGCATCGATCTGCTCCGTTACCCGCATGGTACCTATTTCGGCCGCCATCGCGGCGCCGATGCGTCCGGCAACCATCAAGCCTGCTAGGACCGGCGCAAGTTCCCGGGTGATGGACAGAACCACGACGGTAGCGACAGCACTTTCGGCGTTGAACCGGGCGAAACCGGTGTAGCTTTGCAGGGCCAGCACCATCCCGGTGAAGACCGCGGTCAAGCCGACAACCGGCAAGGAGTAGTAACCGATTTCAATGATCTGTCGCAGAAGAAGCCGAGGGTAGAAAGGTGGCCTGACAATATGGCTTACGCTGATCCCGGCAAAAACAGCGAGTCGGCCGGTTGCGGCTAGGAAACTGATAAAGACACGGCCTATCGCGGCAAGCAACCCCATCAAGTTCCGGTTCCCGTATAGTGTTTTGTGAATCGTGAGCCTATAGATGTGAGAATTTCGTAACCGACTGTTCTCGCTGCATCGGCCACGTCGTCGACGGTCTGGCGGTCGCATATAAGATCGATGTGATCACCAGGCGCTATCGCGTCCGGGGGGACATTGGATATATCGAAAACGGTTAGATCCATGGAAAGGCGTCCTGCGACAGGCACTTTTACACCGGCGGCGAAGCCGAATCCTCGGTTGCTCAGCGACGGCAGATACCCGTCAGCGTATCCCGCCGCCACGGTGGCCAAGCGCGAATTTGCCGGCACCGATCGGGTAGCACCGTAGCCAACGGTCGATTCGGTGTCAACGATGCGTATTTGCAGGATTTTCGCTTTTAAACCAATAACTTGTTGCATGGGCTCCGGCGCGCCGCAGCCCCGCGATACGCCATACAAAGCCGCGCCCGGGCGGGCCAGATCGTAGTGGTATTCGGCGCCGAGAAAGATGCCCGCAGAATTGGCAAAAGACGCCTCGGCCGCAGGCAATTTGGCCCGCAGGGCATCAAACAGTTGCCGCTGTTGGCTGTTCTGAGGATGCGTTGCCTCGTCGGCGCAAGCAAGGTGGCTCATCACGCACGCGATCTCGATTCCGTCAAGAAATTCGGGTTTTTCCGCAATGACTTCTACTTCCGCCGGGCTAAGACCCAGCCGGTTCATCCCGGTGTCCAGTGCCAGAAAGGCGCTACGATTTCCACCGTTAGTTGCATGGTGCGACCAGCTTTTTATTTCGCCCGGACTATTGAGGACGGGAGTTAGCGAGTGCGCATCGAATTCAGCGGCCGTATCGGCTGCCATCAATCCGTCGAAGACGACAATAACTGCATCGCCGGGCAGAGATTTTCGTAGTGCAATGCCTTCGTCGATGGTAGCGACGAAAAAGTGTCGGCAACCCGCGCCCGACAGAGCGGACGCGACCTTTGCTGCGCCGAGGCCGTAGCCGTCGGCCTTCACCACCCCACCACAGCTGGCTGTGCCGGCGCGGTCGGCCAGCGTGCGCCAGTTGGCCGCAACGGCATCCAGGTCGATTGTAAGTGTCGCGCCCGGGTAACGGATGGCGTTTGCCGTCAGAACGGCACGTCTCCCGCCGGCAGCGGCCCACCGCCCGCATCGCGCGGATCCCCGTAGTCGTCCTCGTCTTCCAGATTGTCGAATTTGGTGGCTTGCGGATAGAAACGAAGATGGACCGTTCCCGTGGGGCCGTGTCGCTGCTTGGCGATGATGATTTCCGCCCTACCGCGGACTGTGGTCATGGCCTCTTCCCACATCATGTAGCGTTCGTTCATCTTTTCGGTCGATTCATCTGCTCGGCGCGACGGTTCGGCGCGCTGCAGATAGTATTCTTCGCGATAGATAAACATCACGACATCCGCGTCCTGCTCGATCGTCCCAGATTCACGAAGATCGGCAAGCTGAGGGCGCTTGTCTTCCCGCTGCTCGACCGCACGGCTGAGTTGGGACAAGGCAATTACCGGCACTTCCAGTTCCTTGGCCAGCGTTTTTAGGCCGCGGGTGATTTCCGAAATTTCCTGAACTCGGTTCTGCTCCCGGCCCATGCCGCTGCCCTGCAAAAGCTGAAGATAATCGACCACGATCAGTCCTAAACCATGCTGGCGCTTCAATCGTCGCGCGCGCGTGCGCAGCGCCGAGACAGAGAGGGCGGGGGTGTCGTCGATATATAGCGGCGCTCTCTGGAGCTGCTGGCTAGTCTGCACAAGCCGGTCGAATTCAGTCTGGTTAAGTTCGCCTTTACGAATCTTGTCTGAGGCAATCTGCGCGCCTTCGGCCAGAATACGACTGGCAAGCTGCTCGGCTGACATTTCCAGCGAAAAGAAACCGACGACGGGGTCGTCAACCGGCATTTCATTGCCTTCTTCATCGACAATCGTGTCGGTCAGGTTGGCCACGTTAAACGCGATATTGGTAGCCAACGCCGTTTTGCCCATCGCTGGGCGTCCGGCCAAGACAATCAGGTCGGATTTGTGAAGCCCGCCGAGTAGTAAATCGAGCTGGCGGAATTTGGTCGGGACCCCGCCCAGCGCACCGTCGCGGTTGAAGGCTGCGGCCGCCATATCGACCGCATCGCGGATCGATTCTGCAAAACTCTGAAAGCCGCCTTCGTAATCTCCGCTGGTGGCGAGATCGTAGAGATGTTGCTCAGCGCCCTCGATCTGGCGGGTGGCGCTTTCGTCCGGGTCGTGGGAATAGGCATGGTTGACCACGTCGGTCCCCAGTTCGATGAGCTGACGCCTCAGGTACAGGTCGTAAATCAAACGACCGTAATCCGCTGCGTTGATGACCGCGAATGTTGCGCCAGCCAGGTCGGCCAAATATCTGTGGCCGCCGATTTCCTGGAACTCGTCGGTGTCGAAAACGTGTTTAAGGGTCGTCGGGTTGGCCTGCTGGCCGCGTTCGACCAGCTTGCTGACGGCATCGTATATCCGACCGTGCAGGGGATCGAAAAAGTGCTCCGACCTCAGAAATTCCGATACTTTTTCATAGGCGCGGTTGTTTTCCAGAATGGCGCCGAGGAGGCCCATTTCCGCTTCTGCATTGTTTGGCGGTTGCCGATAGCCCAGAATGTCGTCTTCCGGTTGCTGCAAAGATGTTGCCAAGTTGAATTCTCCGGTTCTGATTTCCGCGGACCCTACAGCGGATATCCGATTCGCCATCGCCAATCGATGGCGCTTCCGAAAATATTTCGGTGGACGGTATCCGTTATTCTATCACCGGTGTGGAATATGGGGACAATCGGGCGGCCATAGTGGAAAACTGCCGAATTCATACCTTTTTTGGCGTGATCCGAATCGGTTATGCCAGATTTGATCGGAGTTCCCGTTCCGGGATGATGCTGTAAGCACTGCCAACGCAAATCGGAACTGGCCGGGTGAGAATGCCAAGATGCTGATACGGAACTGGATGCCGTTCGTGCGGCTGCTGCTCAGGCTTCGCTTGATCAGCGTGTTCCGCGGGCGGGATTAACTGCTCAGGATTTGTTTTGACCCGGACAGGGAGCCCGAAGCCTCTCTGGAGTTTTCCTTTGACGGTGTGCGCTATCCAGGATTCACAGCTTTTCTGGCTGACTGGAGCGCCTTCTTCTCTGGAGCCTACGAAAAAGTCAGTGGCTGGAGTTCTGCCGGTCGCATCTGCCGTGATCGGGTACTTTGCAGTTGCTCGATATGGAGGGGTAATGTCGGTTACCATTCCCTGCGGTTTGTGGCGCAAGGCTGTAAGGCGGGCGGTTTCGAGTCAAACCCGGCACTGTGGCCCCAGAGCAAGACAAACGCGGGGTTTCCCGCCTTAAGGGCTCTATCACATTGCATCGAATGGCGATGGTCGCGGCGGACTAAACACGGTCTTCCAGCCTGCCGTCGAGAACCAACCAGGGCACTGGGCAGTTCGTGCATGAACCCTGTAACTGGGAAGGTTAGAATGCAGAGATCCACATCAGTGCCGCATCCGACTGCATAGCGGCATTGAATATCGAGCGCGCGAACCTGATCATGATCGACCTTTAAGGCTTCGAAATTAATGTCATGGATGCACTGAGGGCCTTTTTGACTAAGTCCTGTCCAGTGCGGTGGATCAAAATCAGCGCAGAAACGCCCGGCCGGCGGATTGTCTTGCTAGAACTGAAATCGTATCTGTCTGGCGACTATGGTTACCTTAGGGCGCGATCTCTCAATTGCCGACGGCTCAAAAATTTTTTTAATCGACGTCGTTTTATAAGGCCCGGCCATTGACATCATCGCAATTTCCGCACCGGTCTGACTACGCGGTTTTTTCCTTGTCCACCTGCGCCCGTTCCCATTCGAACATGTAGTCGCGCGTCAACGGCACGGCATCCAGCGATTTGCTCAACTGAATCTGGAAAACCATCAGGTTTTCGTAGCGGAAACCCATTTCACAGATGACAAGATACAAATCCCACATACGGCAGAACCGTTCGTCGTAGATAGCGGCGACTTCGTCACGCCGCGCCTCGAAGGCTTCCCGCCAGTGGCGCAGGGTTTCGGCGTAGTGAAGCCGCAGGATTTCGATATCGGTACAGATTAAACCCGATTGCTCCACAACCGGGGTTATCTCGGACAGGGCAGGAACGTCGGCGCCGGGAAATATGTATTTCCGAATGAACGGATTTATCGCCGACGGCGTATCCAGACGGCCGATGGAATGGATGACGGCAACACCGTCATCGGTCATCAGGTCGCGGAGTTTAGAAAAGAACTCTTTGTAGTTTTTTTTGCCGACGTGCTCGAACATCCCGACAGAGACGATCCGGTCGAATTTCCTTGGAAGATCGCGGTAATCTGCTAGGTGAAACTGGACCCGATCCTGAAGTCCGGCGGCACGGACGCGGTCGTTTGACACTTTGTGTTGTTCGGTAGACAGCGTGACTCCGGTAACGCGTGAATCGGAAACTCGGGCCAGATACATCCCGAGGCCACCCCAACCGGAGCCAATATCGAGTACGTTCAGATCGCCGCTTCCCAGAAGTAGCTTCGATGCAAGATGCCGTTTTTTGTTGAGCTGGGCGGTTTCGAGATCATCGTCCGGATCCGCGTAATAGGCGCAGGAATACTGACGGTCACGGTCCAGAAACAGATCGTACAGTTCGTCCGACAGGTCGTAGTGATGTGCGACATTTTTCTTCGCCACACCGACGGGGTTGTATTGCTTGAGTTTGTTGCTGCCAATGCCTATCAACTGGAGAACATTGATCAACGGATAGGACTCAACACCGGGATAGTTCTGCGCCGCCAGTTCGATGAAATCGTATAGGGTTCCGCTCTCGATCAGCAGATCACCGTCCATGTAGGCTTCAGGTACGCTGAGCCCCGGGTTCACGGCTAGTGTATATTGAAGACTGGCTTTGGTGAGTCTGATCGTGCAACGCGGCGGCAATCCGTCGCCGAATACCTGTTCGGCACCTTTATGATCGATCACCCGCAATGTGCCCTTGCGGAATGCAAAATTTATCAATGACTTAAACAGCATGACACCCCATCCCATGCTGGCCCGCGGCAGGCTGCCCTCCCTGCGGGCGCATCCGTTGCTCAGTGAACCAAGAATAAATCAAGTTTGGTCATATTGGCAATTGCGCTCGTAATCCTGTCTGCGAGGCGTTCGAGACGATCTATGTCATGGCGTCGTCTATCCGCATGCCGGTCCAATGATGAAGGAGCGGGGCACACTACAGGCCGAGTATTCCCGTCTTAGAAACCAGTATGGTAAAAAAATATTTACGTTGCACCGGCCCCGGTTTTGGCACGCCTGTTAAAGTAGAAACCAAGAAATTTTCCGCTTCTCTTGAAATGTGTTGGCAATACTGTTGGGATTACCCATACACATCGTTGATTTCTTATTTCAATTTGCTCGCCGGTTACAACATGTTGATATAAAAGGGGATTTTTGACCAACAAGGATTCTGCGTCAGGAAAGCGGAATTCTTTCCCCAAATTTATCCACAGGCAGAAACATGAAAAAATTCAGGGGTTTAAGGACGGTTCTCAATCCCTTCCATAAATATTGTCGAAGCGCTCTATGTCGTCCTCACCCAGGTAGCTGCTGGACTGTAACTCTATTAGGTTCAGCGGAACCCTCCCCGGGTTGGCGAGGCAGTGGATCGCCATGGGCGACCGGTTCGAGAACGATCTCACGCGGCTGGATGCCGATTTCGCGAAGTTGCTCCGCGACTAGAAAGCGGTGTTCTTCGTTATATCCATGAGCGGCGAGGCGAATGTTCTCGCGTCGGACACCCGGCGCGCAGTTTTCTGCAACAGGCTTTTATCCAAAACCAGTTTCAGGAATTGTTTCGGATAGGAGGTTCGGGATTGCAGCCAGAGACGCGTGCCCTATCCACTTGACAGCATAAACGGATGGATTTTTGCCGCCATGATCGATACTCGGTTTTACGCGGGAAAACCCTAGCTAAACCAATCCGGGCCGATCGCGAATGATTTGTCGCACTTCTAGTCAGGCTACAGAGCCGCTTTTAGCACAATCCAGGCCATCGATACCCCGATGATCCCAAACACGATCGCAATCGCCTTTTCAAGTTTTTGCTGGGCGATCCGGCCCTGGATAAGCGGTCCGATCTGACCGCCAATAATAACCGCCGGAATTGTGTAACAAACAAGGTTCCACGGAACGGCGCTGAGACCGCCCGCTTCGATAAGCGCCGCGATCTGGGTGAAAGAAGCCGATGCAATCGTCACGATCACGGTTAGAACGGATGTCGCCGCCGCTACCGCCACCGGGACATTATTACGTTTTACCAGCTGCGGAAGAATGACCTCACCGACGCCGACACCCAAAAACCCGGTCAGGAAAGCCCCGATACTGGTGAAAAAACCACCGATTATCCCTTGCCGCGGTTTGTTGAAGCGATATTTGGTGCCGTCCCGTCCCGTAACTTTCCGCATTTCGGCGTCGGAATTTTCGGCGACGTTGCCTTCTGAGACCGCTAGCACGTCCCGAGTCGGCGTGTGGCGGAGAATGACCGGGCAAAGGATCATCATCAAAAGTGCATAGGCGCCCTTAAGGATGATCTCCTGTTCCTGCAGCAAACCAAACATTAGCGCGCCTAGTATTGCGACCGGAATGGACACACTTATAAATGGCACCGCACTTTTGAAATCGATCAGCCGTTTTCGGTAATAGCCGATGAAGCCCGATGAAAACCCAAAGACTTCAGTCATCAGTGCCGACCCGATCGCGGCCGAGGTCGCAAGCGGATACTCCGGACCCAGCAATGGGAAAATAATCACGAAAATCGGGATAAATAAGGCCGCGCCCCCGATACCGCTCAACATCGCGCATGTTGCGACGCACATGGCGACAGGGAACATAAACCAGTACTGGGTCCAATCCATAGCCTATCCGGACGTTTTACGAAATGTTCCGCTGGGTCGCGTATACCGACAGGATAAACGAAATAATTCCGCTCGCCATCAATTGATGGTGTTTGCCCGGGTTTATTTACTTGTATTGCGGGAGAAATGATTCACAGCGTTTTAAGGTATTCCCGGATACAAAGTCTGGCATTGACGTCGATTTTAAGGTAAGGCTCAACGCATCAGTCTGGGAAATAAAATATATTACTACATCGAGCACTACTAGGAGGAAAAAAATGAAGTATGTTAAGTTGACAGTCGTCGCTGTGCCGCTCTTGCTCGCCGCTGGGTGCGAGACGGCGAGCCAGAACGACAAAGCGATGCTGGACAAGGCGAATGCCAATGCCGCAGAAGCCAAGGCCGCGTCGTTGAAGGCCTCGGCTGATGCTCAGGCCGCTGCTGCCGCCGCGCGCGCCGCAGCCGATGCAGCGAACCGTGCCGCCGCCGAAGCAAAAGCGGCCAGCGACAAGGCGGACCGAATCTTCCAAAAAAACCTGCGGAAATAAGTTTCCAGCAGGTCTTTTAGCGGTGTCGCCGAGGCTCCTAGGGCCGCCGTTATTTTTGGGATAGTACCTGAACCGGGGTGCCTCTGCGCTGCCTGGCCACCTGTTTGGCCATATCCCAGTCGATGCGATCCGCGGCGGCTCCCGCGGCGTCAATGAGACGGAATTCGAATTCAGGCGGCTTGGCCGGAGATAGCTTTCCGGTCTGTTCTACTTCATCGGACTGTTTCTGGTTCGGGTGAATCTCTAGCCACAATTCGTCGTCGATACGGGCGACTTTCATCGCCTGATCAATCACTGTCACGGGTGTGCCGATTTTGATGCTGTCGTAGAGGCGCTCTATGTCTTCGGGATAGAGACGGACACAGCCGTGACTGACCCTGCGTCCGACCCCGAAAGGCTTGTTGGTGCCGTGAAACAGGTAGGCGGGCCACCCTAGATAAACCGCCCGAGACCCAAGCGGGTTGTCGGGACCGGGACGTACAATCGCCGGCAATTCCGGCTGCTCTTTGCGGACGGATTTAGGGACGTACCAAGTCGGATTCTTTTTCTTGCGAACCACCCTCGTGCTGCCCTGCGGGGTATCCCAGCCTTCATTGCCGATCCCAAGCGGGACGGAGTCTATGGTCTTGCCGTCGGGCCGGAAGACGTACATCCGCTGGTCGGCGAGGTTGATCAGTATGCCGTCCCGCGGGCCCTCTGGCAGGATGTGGGCTTTGGGCAGAACTATTTCCCTGTTGGCGCCGGGGACCCAGGGGTCGATGCCTGGGTTGGCGGTGACGATCTCGGTGTATCCCAAGCCGTGAGCGCGGGCGAGGTCGACGAGAGAATCTTCGTATAGGGTTTTGTAGGTTTCCTGAACGCCGATAATCGCGGGATAAGCAGGTGTCTTTTGGGCTGTGACCGCATTTGCTCGAGAGATGCTCGGCAGGACGGCGAGCGCACCGGCTGCAGTCGTCAGATAACAAAAGTTTCGGCGATTCAATGCGGTCATTACTACTTTTCCTGCGTAGTTGCTTAGATACGGCCCTGATAGAGCGTTTGCAATGGTTCAGGCTTGCATAAACGAACCGCCAAAAACAAAATTACGCCCCGTCCGCTGTGGACGGGGCCTCGATCCTCTCGGAGAGGTGGCTGCCAGGTCCATAACGGCCGACGACTTCGCCGGTGGCCAACAGGTGTCCGTTACTGTCCGTGATGTCACAGGATGAAACGAAGATTGTTTTTCCGGCCTTCCGGACCCGGGCGTTGGCAATCAGTACGCCGTCGCCGATATTGCCCACCAGATTGACGTTGAGCGAATCCGTCATTGCCTGCCGGCCCGGCCCGGATCGGCGCAGAAGATACCAGCATGCGCGCCCGCGGTGTCACCCGGCGCGGCCATGACGCTGCCGTGAACAAGATCGATCCCATTTCGAATCTTGTCTGTAACATCAATTTCGATCGTTGCGTGATCCCGAACCCATGCCGTCACCCGCCCGCCTAGGGTGTCTATCAGTCCCCTGAAAAGTTCAAGCAGGCGTCCCGCATCGTCGAAAAGAGGCATACCGGAAATCCAAATTGTGGGTTTACGCGTAGCGACAACAGCAAATAGCATCTGGATCAATGACTTATGGTGGGGACTGTCGACAGAGAGGCGGATTTTGTTATAGTGAATCAACCTATATTTCCAAGGATCTATCCATGAAGCGAGTAATTGTGGGCGTAACCGGCGCCACGGGCACTATCTACGGCGTGCGCCTGATGGAGTTGATGCGAACTGATCCAGATATCGAAATCCATCTGGTGATGAGCCGTTCTGCCAAGCTGACCCTCAAGATGGAACACGATCTCGAGCTGGACTACATAAACGACCTTGCCCACGAAGTTCACGAGCCGGGGAATATCGGAGCTTCCATTTCGTCCGGTTCGTTCCATTCTGAGGGCATGATCGTGGCGCCGTGCTCAATAAAGACAATGTCGAATATTGCTATGGGCAATACAGGCGATCTGATCAGCCGTGCTGCGGACGTTATACTGAAAGAACAGCGAAAGCTGGTGGTCGCTATTCGCGAAACTCCGCTTCATATCGGTCACCTGGAAAACCTGACCAAGCTGGCGCGGATCGGCGCAGTGATCTTCCCTCCGGTTCCAGCGTTCTACAACCGGCCCAGCTCGCTTCAGGATATCGTCGACCAGTCCTGTATGCGCATGCTAGATCAGCTGCACATCCACATCGAATCCGCCCCGCGCTGGGGCGAAGAAGGCGGCGTTCCCGCCGTTGGGCAGACGATCAAAGGCGATAAGACCTGACCAAGATCCGGTGGAAATCAGGCTAGGTCAATCCCTCTTTTTCCCTAATTCTCGAATTGAGTCTCCGCGAAGCAGCGGATAATGGTGAGTATGATTACCGGCGTTACCGTCCCGGTCATAATCAGGTCGCAGGTGTTCAACTGCGCGTCCCGCGCACCTGAGAAATTTGCGAGCTAGGCAACAGCTTCGAGCGGGTGTCCCATCACAGCGGCACCCTGAACACTGGCCTTTTATTTACCGTCGATCCGTACGCGCCCGCTCAACACGGCGAAACCTGGGGCTTGCCAGTCAGGTTGCGCCGGCTCGAGGACGCAGGCTTTGTGAGAGAAATCACCGGCGCTCAGCTTGGGCGTTCCTCGTGCCGCGAAGTCGCCGTACCAGTATTCTGCGATTTCGTTGGCCGGAAAGACGGCGTCGATTAGATCGGCTACCGAGCCTCTCGTGTATACGGCCCCATCGGAGGTCTTGTGCAGACGGACGGCAATCTCGCATTCGACGCCCGGATTGCAGAAACCGCCGGCGGCTATTGTCGTGCCTCTCGCGATCATCGTCCCGATATTATCCGTCCATAGGGTGGTTCGGTTTCACCGAGATCGTCCTGCATGGTGTCGTGGCCGCGCCGATCTTCTAGCCGGCAAGCTAGCCTTGGCCGTTTTTGCACAGGCAGTTAGCTGGGGCTTCGTGTATCGCGACGACGTCTTCCGAGGTTGTTGGCAGATCTTCTTCCGGAATGGGCGGTATGGGTTGGCATCTGAGGGTACTTATCCTGGCAACCGGGCAGTTCGCAAAATTGCCTTAGCATCCACTCAGTAGCTCCGGCGGTGTCATGTGACAGGTTTTTCGTCCTCGAAATTGGCTGCCTGTCTGCGTTCGTTCTGGGCGACCGCTTCGCGGCACCGTTCCCATAGTTCCGCTCCATAATATTCCGTAAAATCGTCGTATACGCGCTCGAATGGCAGGTCGGACCAGATACCGTGAGTCGCAATGTATTCCATGTGCTTGCGGCCCTTCTTGTCAAATTCCTGCAGCAGCGCATCTTCGACGCCGTCGAATTCGGTCGGCGTCACGTCGAATTTGTCGCAAAGCTCGATGTTAAACGCTGGTGCTGCCTTAACCCATTTGCCGTCGATCAGCATGACAGCGTATCCGTGATGCATGAACAGATCCTTGCCACCCATCGCGTTGCGCATCCGGTCGGTGCACATGTGATTGGTAACGTCGGACAGACCGATCGCTGTCGGAATACCCGCTGCTCGGGTCACGGCCGTCAGCAGGGACGCCTTGGGAATGCAATAGGCAGCGCCGGTCTCCAGCACGTCGCTTGCCTTATACGCACCGGCACGATCCGTGATGCGGTAGGGATCGTAACGGATGGAATCGCGTACTGCGTAAAAGGCCTTAACCGCCTTTTCTTTGTCCGTGGTGGCGCCTTCCACAGCCTTGGCCGTGAAATCCGCAACAGCCGGATTGTCGAAATCGAAATAGGGCGTCGGTTTTAGATATTCGTCAGTTGGTACCGGAAACCCGGTCTCGTTGAATTCCATCTTTATGCTCTGAAATAAGGACCAATTCGACGAGCTTATGTCCACGGGCACGGCTCGGCAAGCGCCCAACCAATAGCGCTGCGTCGAACAGTTCGCTAATGTTATGTTCCGACAATAGCCGCAACGGCGGGTAGGGAGAAAAAACAAATGGCAGCGGCCGCAGGCGCGCCCGACAAACATCATCCTGTTGCCGGCATTCTATGGATGTTGGGCGCGGCCTGCTGTTTTGCGGCATCCCTGACCCTGGTGAAAGCGCTGCAGGAAGACGGCATGACCCCCTTTCAGGCGGTTCTTTTCCGGCAGATATTCGGGCTGGTCATATTCATTCCCGTGATCCTTCGGGCGGGAGCTGCATCGCTGAAAACGCCAGTGCCCGCGCGCCACGGCATGCGGGCTGTATTCGGTTTCATGGGTATGTGCACGGGATACTACTCGTTGACGCTGATAAACGTCGCCGATTCCGTCGCGCTACAATTTACGTTGCCGATTTTCACGACGATTTGCGCGATCTGGCTGTTGGGCGAGAAACTGCACTCACACCGCGTCATCGCCACGTTGATCGGTTTCGGCGGTGTGTTGCTGATCGTGCGGCCGGGATTTGCGGAAATAAATCTAGGCGTTCCGTTGGCGCTCTTTGCGGCGGCGTCTTACGCGGTCTCGGACACCATGTCGCGCTGGGTCGCCCGGGACGACCCTTTTACGTCGATCATGATGTGGAATTTCATCTTTATGATCCCGCTCGCCGCGATACCGTCCGCCTATTTCTGGGTGACGCCGGATGCCGGGCTTTGGCTCCAGGTTCTCGGCTTCTCGGCTGCCGGGGTGGGGGCTCAGTTCTGTCTGACGCGGTCGTTTGGACTGGCTGAAGCAAGCCTAGTGTCTCCGATCCTTTTTCTACGCCTGCCGCTGATCGCTGCGATTGCGTTTTTTGTTTGGGGAGAAACCACCGAGATCTGGACCTGGATCGGCGCGGGCATCATTTTCATCGCCACGACCTGGATGACACGGGTCGAGACCAAGACAGTGGCGAAATCCGGCTAGATTTGCGAAGCTTCTTGAAGAGTCTTTAGGAGAAGATTACATGGCTGACGGCACCGCCGCCTTGGCGGAGAAAAACCCCAAACACGAAGAGTTTGTCGGGATTGCGCGGTCGCTTGCCGATACGTTCCGCGGCCGTGCGGCCGAGGCTGAAACGAACCGCAAACTTCATCGCCAAACCCACGAAGCGATGCGCGATGCTAGGCTGTACCGGGTGCAGATGCCTAAACGGTATGGTGGCTTTGAAATGAGCCATCGCACAATGCTCGACATTTCCGTCGAGATTGGCCGAGGCTGCGGATCGTCGGCCTGGACTTTCTCAAACATTGCGGCACAGAACGGCATCGTTTCCATGGCTTCGCGCCAGGTCCAGGACGAGGTATGGGCCGAAGATGGCTCCGTCTGCACCGCGTCGTCGTTTCCCGCAAAAGGCGCTAAAGTTGAAAAAGTCGATGGCGGTTTGGTCGCCAATGGGGTCTGGAGCTTCGCGTCCGGCGTCGACTGGGCGGACTGGAACAACATGCAGGTATTTGTTCCGAGAGAAGAAGGCGGTGTCGCGCATCACATGGCGCTGGTCCCAAAATCCGATTACCGAGTGATCGACGACTGGTATTCGCACGGGATGGCAGCGACAGGCTCGCGGTCGATCGAACTGGACAATGTTTTTATCCCCAAGCACCGGCTACTTAATACCGCCGATGCCCGAGCGGGCAAAAACATAGAGGCGTCCGACAACTTCGGCCCAATCTTTCGCGTGCCGCCAATGTGCGGTGCCAACAAGATATTCTCCGGCCCGGTCATCGGTATGGCGCGCGGTGCGCTAGATGCTATCGAACGCGATTTGTCGATGCGGAATAACGTGGCGGGTATACCGATGGCAACGCTGACGACCGCGCAGATGCGCGTAGCCGAGGCCGGCGCGTTGATCGAGGCGGCCTGGGCACTGATGCAACGCGATTGTGATGTCGCGCTCGAGATAGGCAAAATCGGGCGACTGACGACGGTTGACGATCGCGCATTCTGGCGCCGCAACAACGCCTATGCTGGGGTAATGTGCGTCAAAGCGGTCGACGCGCTGCATCCGCTGATCGGTGCACGCGGGCTGACCCCTGACAGCGATTTCATGCGCGCGTACCGCGATATTCATGTCGCGACGATGCAGATAAATATGGCGTGGGACCGCCACGCGATTACCGCCGCCGAGCTGCAACTTGGTCTTCCTCCGACGGATCCGAGGGCCTGATGCATATAGATACCGAACAACAGAATATGATCGATGCGGCCCGCTCCATGGTGCCGATCCTGCTGAGCCGTGCCCGCAAAGCCGAGGAGGATCGCGCCGTCCCGCAACAGACGTTTGACGAATTCGCCGACAAGGGGTTTTTTCGGATTCACCAGCCTGAACGTTTCGGCGGCAAGGCATGGGACATAAGCATGATGGTGCGGTTAGGTGCGGAACTGGGTCAGGGTTGCGGGTCGAGTTGCTGGATATTCTCCAATCTGGCCGTTCAGAACTGGATTCTCGGGATGAACAATCCGGAAGCGCAGGAAGACGTCTGGGGGGGGAATCCGGCGGCATTAATCGCGTCTTCCTTTCCTGGAAAGGGTGGAAAGGTCGAACGAACCGACGGGGGGCTTGTAGCCAACGGTTTGTGGAGCTTTGCATCGGGGGTCGATTTCGCTGACTGGAACAACATGCAGGTTTTCGTACCTCCGGAGCGTTCCGAAGGATCCCCGGAGCACCGTTTCGCGTTAGTGCCGAAATCCGATTATCGCGTCGTTGACGACTGGTATTCGCCGGGGCTGGCTGGTACGGGGTCGCGGACGATCCGGCTGGACAATGTATTCATACCAGAACACCGAACCATACCTTCGACGAAACTAATGGGCGGCCCGTCGCCGGGGTCGGAAATCAATCCGGGTGCGCTCTATCGCCTACCGCCCCTGACGCTGGGAACGAAAGTTTTCGCATCACCCGCGCTGGGGATTGCGAAGGGCGGCCTTGGTATGATCGAAGAAGACTTGAGCGGTCGAAACACGGTCGGAAATGCGCCCATGGCGGAACTGCCGACGGCACAGGTTCGTATTTCCGAGGCCGGGGCGCAGATCGAGGCGGCAGAAGCCCTGCTTCTCAAGGACTGCGCCGATGCGATGGAGATTGCCGAGGCGGGCGGCGTGCCTGATATCAAGCACCGGGCACGGTGGCGGCGTAACAACGCCTTCGCGGTGCAGCTTTGCGTTCGCGCCCTTGAACGGCTGAACCCATTAGTCGGCGCGCGCGGCCTGAAGCCAGAAAACGATTTCCTCCGAATGTTCCGCGACGTTCACGCGGCATCGCTTCAGATAACGGTTGCTTGGGATATTCAGGCTGTGAACGCTGGGCGAATACGTTTCGGTCTGCCATCTCTGGACCCGCGCGTTTGACCGTCGGGGTCCCGTTTCGTGTTGCGGCTACCGCAAAACCCGTTGGATCTGGTTGTGACGGCCGCTGACCAATCTTATCAGTAAAATAATTCCTCTATTTTGGATGGTGAATGAGTATATCTGACACTAATTTGGGGTGTCGTAGTACGAATTGACCCTGCGGGTCCTGCGCGAATTTACAAAAAATTTCGCGCCACGTTCATAGCGACCTGAACAATCCGATTACATCCGTTATTAGCCGCTTCGAAGTATTCCGCCGGAAAACCGAAAACATTTGCCACGAAATTAGCGCCGACAAGTATCGCTAGTTGAAGGAAATGGTCGGGGCGGTGCAGCTAACCGTAAAAGGGGTTCCGTGGTCTTGGCGTGAAGCTGAATGCCTGCCGCGACCGGTTCTCCATAAAAGACGAGGGTGGCCAGATGGCCAGTTCGATAATGCTGTTTGCCGATACTCTGCCGGGTCTCGACAAACTTCAGAAGCTTGAACGAAGCGCAGTCTCGCGGCCTGAGCCTAGCTCTTCTGCAAGATTTTCTCCACGGATAGTCCGATACGGACCAGCCATTCGTCGTGCTGCGACGCCGCCATGACCATCAGGCCCACCGGGCCTGTCCCCGGCGCATGGCAGGGGATCGATAACGCGCAGGTATCGAGGAAATTACCGACGGTGGTATTGCGCAACATCATGATATTCGCGGCGCCGTAGGCGTCTTCATCGGCATCGAGCGGTGCGATGGCTGGGGCGACGACGGCGCAGGTCGGCATAAGTATGGCATCGAACGGTATAGCCATTTCGGCAGCCCTGGCTTGGATATCGGCGCGGTTCCGATGACAATCGATTAGGTCTGCCGCAGACAGGTTTTCACCCCGCCGGATCCGGACCCATACCCGCGGATCGTAGCGGTCTCTCTCTTCGTCCATGCGGGACCGGTGATGCGCGAAGGCCTCGGCGCCCAGGATACCGCCGTTGGGCATCGCGCCAGGGATTTCGTCGTACATGGAACTGTTGACTTCCGTGACCGTAGCACCGGCCCGCGACAGTTTTTCCAGCGCACCTTCGAATGTGGACGCGACATGGTCGTCCAGATCGTCAAGCACGTAGTTCTGCGGAATACCGAACCGAAGGTTTTCGATCGGCAGCGCCTTCGGAATGACCGGGGCCCGGTTGTTGAGGATTGCATCGGTCACGATACAGCACCCGATCGTGGGCGCTAGTGGGCCGACGCTATCGAGCGTGGAAGACAGGGGATAGACACCTTCCAGAGGAATACGACCGGTCGTCGTCTTGAAGCCGGTAACACCGTTAACCGCCGATGGGATACGGACCGAACCGCCGGTATCCGTCCCGATCGCAACGGCGCACATGCCGTCTGCAACCGATACGCCGGCGCCCGAAGAAGACCCCCCCGGGATACGGCCTGTTTCCCGGTCCCAAGGATTGCGCGGCGTATCGTAGTGACAGTTGAGGCCCAGACCCGAATACGCGAATTCCGTCAGGTTTGTCCGCCCGACAAGCACGGCGCCGGCGGCCCGCAGCCGGGCGGTGACGATGGAATCCTTTGCCGCCGGTGCGACGTCTTCCAGCGATTTTGACCCCGCTTTTGTCTGCTGACCCTGTTCATCGAACAGATCTTTCAGAGACACCGGAATCCCTGCCAGCGGCGAGGGCACGATGCCGTTGGCCCGAGAGGCGTCTGATGCGTCTGCCGCTGCCAGCGCGGCCTCGTCGTGCACCTGAAGGAAGGTCCGCGAACCTTCGCCCTCCGGATCATTTATCCTTGCTAGTGCTAGTTCGGTCAGCTCGCGGCTGGTCGTTTTGTTGCTCCAAAGTGCTGCCTGAAGCTCGAGGACTGGCTTCATCTGAAGGTCCATCTGGGTCATTCCCGTAGTGGCTCCGGATCTGGCTTACTTAGTTTCGTCGTAATAGTGGCTTTCCAGCAGGATACAGCCATCAACGGATTTGAACGGACCGTGCGGCGTTCCCGGCGGGCGGCAGGCATAAGTATCGGGATCGAAGCTTCGTCCTCCTTCGCCGTTTTCGTCATTACCGACGATTAGGTCGCCTTTGAGCTGATAGACTTCTTCCCAGTAATCGTGGGTAAAAGGCGCAGTTGTATAAACGCCGGGTTCGAACTTCAGCAGGCGCGTGCGGCAGCCGGTCTTATTCTCCTCGTCTAGGTTGCCGACGAGGATCTTCTGCTTGATGCCTTCTGGGTAACCCTCAGGTACTTCCCATTCGCCGCCCATGTCCACGGCGTAGAATTCCTTGTGCTGTTTGTTGATGGGCATATCGATGCTCCTTTGATGTTAATTGGGTTCAGGTAACGATGGGTAGCGCACTTACGTTGTACCCGTAGGAAATTTTTCGGCCTAGTTTGGGGTCTTCGATTTCGACGTCGAAACGATCGGCGGGCCTTATACCGCCGATGGCGGCCAGTGTGCCGCAATACATGGCCATGCCGGCGGGCAGGGCGGTCTCGCCAGGCAGGTAAAGGCCGATCAGTTCTTCCGGCGGACGCATCGCGGTGACGCCACCGTCCTGATACAGATTTTTTTCACCGTTCTCAGTGGCCCAGCTGCGCAACAGCAAATCGTCGAAGTGATTGACGACATCCGCATAACGCCATACCGATTTCGAGACCGGTTTAAGGCACATCTGCTTCGAGACCGGGACGGAATACGTCTCGACCTCCCGATCCGTGTGGTCGGATCCCACGCCGACTAACATACCTACGTCGGTGCCGATCAGCACAAATTCGACTTCGCCAGACGATGTCGTTCCCAAAAACTGGAGGTCTTCTGCGCTGGAGAAATTCTCTGCACCGACGCGATAGAAACATGGGACGGAGCTGGGGCGAGGAACGCCGAGTTCTTCCAGTTCCTCGATGTGTTTTTCAAGAGCTTCGACATTACGGCCGGTCCAGCCCGCAATGACAAGATCATCTATCCGGACCTTTTTTGCCGTACCTTCCGGCTCGATCGTAAATTCCAGTGTGATGGGCACGTTTGGCTCCTCCTCGTCAGGCTGGTTAAACTACTAGCAGCAATTTACCGTGGCAACGTAGGTAGAGCAGCCGTCTATGCACTGGGCCGAGGGATTCTGTTACCATCCGAGTTCTGCCACTGGGCGGGATTGAGGACCTTCAATGCTTACCGAACACGGTGCGACCTTCACGGCAGGTTTTCGTGCCTGACAAAGCAAAATTGATCCTGATCGGGCTTGTGACTTTTAGCATCGGTTTGATTCTGCTGTCGGTCGTGCTGCTGTCAGCGGACCTGTGGCAGGTAAAGCAGTATCTGACCCAGCTTTGTATCGGGTCCGTGTTCGTAGTGGTGGCGTATAAACTGGCATTCTCCCTGTTTGGCTGGGCAGGGCTGATAATCGAACCGCTAGTGTTCGGTATAGGTGCGATGAAGTCGGCGGCGCGGAAGCAATCGTCATGACACGGGACCGCCCGACGCCGTCCGGCTTCAAGGTCATCCTGATAGTCTTCCTGCCTTTCGGCTGCGGTTATTACCTGTCGTACCTGTTTCGAACCATTAACGCCGTTATTTCCGAGAACCTGTCGACAGAGCTCGCTCTTGGTCCGGCCGGGCTGGGGCTGCTGACCAGTTTCTATCTGATTGCCTTCGCATCCTCACAAGTGCCGCTCGGCGTGGCACTGGACCGGTATGGTCCGCGAAAGGTCAACGCGTTCCTCCTGCTCTTTGCGGCTGTTGGTGCCGCTGTTTTTGCAGCGGCGGAGTCGTTCGGCCTGCTTTTACTGGGAAGAGCACTGATCGGGTTCGGGGTGTCCGCCGCGCTGATGTCGGCTTTCAAGGCCAACGCCTTGTGGTTTCCTGCCGATCGCATACCGCTGATGAATAACCTGATCGGCGCATTTGGAGCCGTCGGGGCCGTGTCTGCGACCCGGCCGGTGGAATTACTCCTCCATACAGCCGAGTGGCGGGATATTTTCGGCGGGCTGGCGGTCATCACAGTCGTTGTTTCGCTGATGATTCTATTGCTGGTGCCCGAAAAGAAAGAAAGCGGTCAATCGACCGAGAGTTTTGGTGAACAGTTGAAGGGCTACGGCGACGTGATACGCGACGGGTTCTTCTGGAGGGTCTCGCTGATATATGCATTCAGCTACACGGCGTTCGTATCCTACCAGACGCTTTGGGCCGATCCGTGGCTGCGCGATGTCGCTGGGTTTGGGCAGACCGAACGCGCAAACTATCTGCTAGCGATTCAGGTTGGATTTTTTGCCGGACTTTTGCTGACCGGCGCTGTAGCTGACTTGTTACGTCGAACGCGCTTCCAAGCAGTGCACGTATTCGGAACTGGCGTCCTGCTGCTGATGGGAATTCAGGTGGTGCTGGCGCTGGGCGTCACCACGGGGCTTACGGCCATCTGGTTCCTGTTCGGACTGTTGTCCTCTGCGACCTACCTCGCCTATGCCGCGCAGACGGCGCATTTTCCGGCTGATGTAACCGGCAGGGCTATCACGGCGATGAATTTCTTCATGTTCGTGTTGGCCTTTTTTTGCCAGTGGGGGATCGGGGGTATCATTCAGTTGTTCGAGCCTAAACCTGATGGGGGATACTCGCTCACCGCGCATGCCACGGTATTGTGGATTATTATCGCTGCACAGGCGCTGTGCTATCTGAACTTCATTCTTCCGGGACTAAGGAAAAACAAGAATGGATTATCAAACCCCCACACCTGAGCCACCGGGCGCCAAACCGGTCTTTGTGTTGGTCCTGACCGTCCTGATGCCGTTCGGTATCGGGTATTATATGTCCTACCTGTTCCGGACGGTGAACGCGATCATTTCGCCGCAACTAGTTTCGGATGTTGGGCTGACGCCATCGGCGCTAGGGTTCATGACGGCGGCCTATTTCATAACGTTTGCCGCCGTACAACTGCCGCTGGGTATCGTGTTGGACAAATTCGGTCCGCGAAAAGTGCAGGCGGCGTTGCTGATGGTCGCGGCGGCAGGGGCGGCGCTTTTCGCCTTCGGCGCCGACGCGGTCACGCTAATCGTCGGCCGAGGACTTATCGGTCTTGGCGTGTCGGCCTGCCTGATGGCTTCGTTGAAAGCCAACGTGCTCTGGTTTCCTAAAGAAAAGATTCCCCTAGTGAACGGCGTAATTTTTGCGTTCGGCACCATCGGTGCTTTATCAACGACTGTGCCTCTGGAGTTGCTGATCCAGACCGTCGACTGGCGGACGGTTTTCTGCTGGTTGACCGGGGCCTCTATTGTATCCGGGCTGCTTATCCTTTTCATGGTGCCGGAACGGCCGCAGGCAACCGTCGAAACCGCGCCGGATCAATCGGCGTTCAGTATGCAACTGGCCGATCTTAAGCTGGTTTACGCCAGTCCCTACTTCTGGCGGCTGGCATTCATGGTGTTCCTGCACAACGGCGTCTTCCTGTCCTATCAGGCCTTATGGGCGGCACCATGGTTGCGCGACGTTGCGGGACTCGACCGCAGCGGCGTCGCGGACGCGATGTTTATGTTCAATATCGGCATGTTCGTCGGCGTGCTTTCGATTGGGCTGGTGGCTCAGCGGCTACAGAAACTGGGCGTACCAACAATCGTGCCGGCTGTGGCGGGCATTGGATTGTCGCTTGTGGTGCAGGTGATGTTTGCCGCCGCTTGGACCGATTACCCAGCAGTTCTGTGTCTTCTGTTCGGTTATTTCGGATCGACGTCGACGCTGGCCTACGCAGTTTTGAATCAGAAATTTCCCCAAAAACTCACCGGACGTGTCAACACGGCGCAGAATATGCTGACGTTCATCGCGGCGTTCACGACGCAGTGGCTGGTCGGCATCATCATCGGGCTTTATCCGTCGCCGGGTGACGGGCTTTACAGCACCGACGGGCACCAGATGGCGCTGACTGTCCTGATCATCATCGAACTGGCGGGTTTCATCTATTTTCTCTGGCCGCGAAATACGCCGGATCCGCCGCCATGAGCAGCAGGGAATATCCTGATAAGCCGGTGTGTGGTGTCGGCGTTGTGTGCCTCAAAGACGACCAGGTTTTGTTGGTGAAACGTGCGAAACCGCCGATTACTTGGCAGTGGTCGATACCGGGAGGCGGGCAGGAGCTGGGCGAGACCACCCGGGAGGCGGCCCTGCGCGAGCTGAAAGAGGAAACAGGTGTCGATGCCGAGCTGATCGGCCTGATCGATGTTATCGACACCGTGCGCGAGGATGAGGAAGGACGCATACAGTTCCACTACACGCTGGTCGATTTCGCCGCCATATGGACATCCGGCGAAGCGTTGGCCGACGATGACGTATCTGATGCCCAGTGGGTACATTTGTCGGATTTGGAAAACAAAGGGCTTTGGTCGGAAACGATCCGTGTTATCCGCGAAGCTGTGATCATGAGAGACGAGAGGAGGGGATAAATTGGCAGACGTGTGTATCGAATATGCGTCAGAAAACTACCGGGATGACGTCGGTGCTCTAATTGTCGACATTCAGCGGGAAGATTGCGGTGTCGATATTAGCTCGGCGGAAGACCTGTTGTGGTCGATCACGAGGCGGGTCGACGCGGCGGATCACATGTTTTCCATTCCCCAGTCGAAAGGCCACCCGATAGATCCCACGGAACGGCGTACCAGCGATAGTGTGCGCGAGCTGGAGTTCACGAAATGGGGCGTCGATGCGACCAAGCCGCCGCTCCAGCATTCTGACGAAGGTGTCCGTATCGAGCGAACGCTCCCGCCGCGCCGGGGCGAGGCGAAGCTGGACGACTATTTGTGACCGATACTATGCGTGCCATCGTCATTGAGCAGCCCGGCGGACGCGAGACGCTGGAAATCCATGACGATTGGCCGCGGCCGGGGCCCGCAGCGGGCAGAGTACTCATAAGAGTCATGGCATTCGGGTTGAACCGGGGCGAGATATATACGCGGCTAGGACATTCCCCCAGCGTTTGTTTTCCGCGAGTGCTCGGCATCGAATGCGTGGGTATTGTCGAAGCAGCACCCGGTACGGAATTTGTGAAGGGACAGAGGGTTGTCGCGACGACCGGCGGCATGGGGCGTGCCTATTATGGCTCTTACGCGGAGTTCGTCTCTGCACCGGCGGCCCACGTCCATGCGGTGGAGACGTCCCTCGACTGGACACAGCTTGCCGCCATCCCGGAGGTGTTTCATACGGTATGGGGTGCACTCGTCCGCGCGCTGAATATCGAAAATGGACAAACGCTACTTATCCGGGGTGGATCGTCTGCGGTGGGGCTGGTTGCGGCCGATTATGCCCGCGTCCATGGTCTTACCGTGATTTTTACGACGCGCGACCCATTGAAAGCGGAGCTGTTGCGAGGCTATGGAGTCGATCATGTCGTCATCGAGACCGGTCAGATAGCTCCAGCGGTGCGGGATATTATACCCGACGGCGCCGATGCGGCGTTCGATCTCGTCGGCACGAAAGTCTTGGAGGACTCGTTCGCCTGCGTCCGGCGCGGCGGGGTTTTATGTATGGTCGGTCTGCTGGGCGGAGAGTGGGAGATCGAAAATTTCGTACCGGGCGCTGTGATCCCTTCGACGACGAAACTCACCTATTTTTCTAGCTCGGCCACACCCATGACGACCGATGCGCTTCATATGTATCTGACCGGTTTGGAGGACGACACATATCGGATGCCGCTCGACCGAGTTTTCAAGTTTGACGAAATTCAGGAAGCCCATGCCCACATGGAAGCCAACTCTGCCAGCGGCAAGGTCGTGATCACTCTGTCATGACCAACCCGGTTTTTCTTGTCGGGGCATTTGGCGTCGCACTCGTGCTAACGTTGATGGGGTTTATGGCGCCTGCTGCTGTGCTGGGCGACATTATTGGCGCGTGGAGCTTGTCTAATGCGCAGGCCGGATGGCTGGGTGGGGCTTTGTTCGTAGGATATATCGCGACTGTCCCCATACTAACCGCCTATACCGATAGGATCGACCCCAAGTGGATTTACCTGACCTGCGCAGCAATTGGTGCTGTTGGCAATTTTGGGTTCGGTTTAGTCGCTGATGGGCTGTGGTCGGGCGTGATATTCCGGGTGCTGACTGGGATCGGGCTGGCGGGAACTTTTATGCCGGGTCTGAAGGCACTGTCCGATCAGTTGCCGCCGGGGAAAGTTCAGCAGCGGGGCTCGACGTATTACTCGTCGTTCTTCGCGCTGGGGTCGGGCGGTTCGATCCTGATTGCAGGCGTAACGGCGCAATACTTAGACTGGCATTGGGCTTTTGTGTTTGCCGGGATCGGTGGATTATGTGCACTGCTCACCGTGGCCATTATCTTGCCGTCCAAGGAGCCGGATCCTGCCGCCAAGGACGCGGGCGCTGCACTTGATTTCCGCCCGGTGCTTCGGGACCGGGCGGTCATGTCTTACATTGTCTCGTCGCTTGGGACGGCCTGGGAGGTGTTTTCTGCCCGTGTCTGGTTGGTAACGTTCTTTTTGCACTTGCAAGCCCGAATGGCCATTGGCGAAACCGGTTGGAGCCCTTCTGTGTGGGCTACGCTGGTCGCCCTTATCGGAGTACCTGCCGCCATGGTCGTCGGCGAACTCTGTGTCCGCTACGACCGGCGCAAGATTGTCATGGCCATCGCATTAATTTCCACTGCCTTTGCGGCGGGCATCGGCCTGACCACCGACGGGGCGTATGAATTGACGCTAGTCTTCTGCATGATATTCGGGATGTCGTCTTACGGTCGAAGCGCGACGATCAATGCGGGCACCATCGCGGCCGCCGACCCAGCGCGACGCGGTAGTGCGCTCGCAGTCCTCGCGTTTATCGGGTTTTCCGGCGGTATCCTTGGACCACTCGCGTTCGGTGTCGCCCTCGATTACACCGGCGGCAGCGGAGACCCTCTGGCATGGAAAATCGCCATGGGCGTCATGGCCCTTGGCGGCGTAATCACATTTCTTTCGCTACTAGCCGCGCCACGGTCGAAAATAAACGGCGGATAAAAACACCTAATTCTCACGGGTCGGAAGTATCCACAAAACTATCTTCTATTTATCCGAGGATTTAACCCATCATTAATCACATCGACGGTCTGATGGTTTCCAGTAACAAGGGAGACATAAATGAGAGATGCAGAAAATGTTCAGGACCGGGTAGGTGCCGCCGTCGACAATCTGCTGAAATCAGAGGAAATTCAGCGGACGTAGGATAAAGGCCGGAGTCGCGTTCTTGCCCACCTCGGGTCCAAACTGCAGGCGCCGACGTTTGAACTGGGATATTGTTAAGAACGTATGTCCGTTCTCAAAAATTCCAATCGGTCACTCACCAACCTGGAAGTGCAGCGTCTCGAGGTCGTGGAAAAAACGGAAAAGCAAATAGCGGAAGATCCGATCTACCTAGCCGGCAACGAAGCTCGCTCGGTGGTCGACCGGTTCGCCGGCGACGCGCCTGATAGGCGCCGTAACCGCGTAGCGCCAAATCTTCAGCAACTGGGGTGGGTCGGCAGACCAGTCTCAATTTTATTCAGAATATGTTCGACCGTTCGTATTGTATCGGCCAGTCTAGGTTTTCGGCCCGAAGCTTCGTCGCGGCGTGCAACGGCCAGTAGGGATCGGCGAGCAAAGCGCGGCCCAGAACGATCAGGTCGGCTCTGCCGTTCGCGATAATTTCCTCGCACATGTCGGGGCTGTGCAGTAGTCCGACGGCGGAAGTTCGCATGCCGGTTTCACGTTTCACTCGTTCGGCGAGAGGAACCTGATACCCGGGATGGATCGGTATCTGCTGGCGTGGATCGTTGCCGCCGGAGGAACAGTCGATCAGGTCGACGTCGCCGCGATCCCGGACCCAGCCTGTCACCTCGACAATATCGTCAACGGTCAATCCGCCATCGACCCAGTCTGTACAGGAAAGGCGCAGAAACAGTGGAAGATCCTCAGGCCATGAGGCGCGCACCGCATCCAGTGTTTCCAACAGGAACCGGGCACGGTGTTCAAGCGAACCGCCGTAATCGTCCGACCGGTCATTACTAAGCGGCGAGAGAAAGCTGTGCCCCAGGTACCCGTGTGCCGCGTGAATTTCGAGAAGCTTAAAGCCCGCGTCGTAGGCTCGGCGAGCGGCAGCGGTGAAATCGGCCATGACCCGTTCGATCATGTTGGAGTCCATGGCTACCGGCGGATGCCAGTCGGCATAGGGCTGTTCCGTCGGGGCAATCGTCTGCCATCCGTCGGGGTCGGACGGGAATAGGGAATCGGTGCCTTCCCAAGGACGCGACGTCGAGGCCTTGCGACCGGCATGGCCTATCTGCATCGCCGGTACGGCACCCTGTTCGGCGATAAAAGCGGCCGTCTTTCGGAAGGCATCGCGCTGATCATCGTTCCAGATCCCCAGGCAATGAGGCGTGATACGGCCCTCCGGTGAAACGTGCGTGGCTTCGGTGAAAACGATACCGGCACCACCGACTGCGCGGCTACAAAGATGTACGTGGTGCCATTCCTCCGGCATGCCGTCGGTAGCGGAGTACTGGCACATTGGCGACATCATCACCCGGTTCCTAACCGTCACCGACCTGAGTTCAATCGGCCGGAAAAGGTGTGGGTTTCGGTCCCGCTGCAGAATGCGGCGTTTGTTTTCACTCATGCTGTTTCTCTTTCGCGTTTGGATATTTGAAATCGTTCCCAGATTTCTGCGAAACGGGCGCGTCTGGTGCCCCGGAGAACCTGAATGAGGAAACAGGAGGATGAGATGTTTGGTGACATGATGTCTGGCCTCTCTATTTTTCGCTGCGTCCGCAGCAGCGGGAACAGATATGTCATGTCGATACTGCTTTCAAACTGATCGGACGGAACCACCAATTGGTGGTGGAAGCTTTCGACGACCCAAGGTGAAGGGAGTGACCTGTCTCGTTGGCATGACGTCACGGGGAGAAAACCCGTCGGCACCCGTTCGCGCGGGGTAGTCTGGAGACAATATTAGAACACGCGTTCGGCGATGAAGGCCTGATGCGTAACTTCGCCATCGAAAGCGGGAAAATTCCCGAAATCGTCCCGCGCCTCCGCTCTCGCAGACGATGTCAGGGCCGCATTGAGGGTAGGCAGATCGTCGAACGTCATTTGTGCGATAAGGAGATTGCCGCCCGGGTTGACCGGAAACGGATCGGTAAAATCCACGCCATGGTGAAGGACTAAGGAGCCAATCCCCGGGAATTGCCTCAGGATCGGGGCGTGACTCTCGCGATAGTGGGATAGAAATCCCGCTTTGTCGGCGGCATTGCCGTGATAACGAACGATGTAGGAAGCAGTCATAGTGATATCCTGGTTGAGAGAAAAAAATTTAATATAGATAATTAAGTTATCTATAAAGGGGTTCGTGTCAAGCGGGTTTCAGCGACATTTCCTCATGCTCTTTCCCTAATCGTTGCCAGTTTTTCTTATAAGGCAGGAGAGGTAACGGTCTGACAGCAGTTTTTCGCTGGTTTGAAAGTCCGCGCAGTAAATGATTTCGTTATCGGCGTTGCGAAGCCGCTGAGGCGGTTTGGCGCAATCGGTGCAGGGCTCTTTATAGCGGCTGCGGGCCGGTATCGCTTTGCGAAGCGCTATTACTTCTCCGAGAAACCTTTCGGAGGTTTCCAGTCGGTCCATTCTTACAAAGTGTTCACCGTGTTTCTAAACAACGATCGAACTTGATCATCGGATATCTCTCCGGTCCGCGGAACGGTAGACAGGCGCGCCCGTTGCAGAAACTCGTCTGAATAGGCGTTGCCGAGGTCGCTGAATATCCGCGGGTCGGTCAGCGACCGGTTTACCGTATGGATGGTTTCCGTCGGTGCGTGTTTGAATTGATTGAAAGTGCAGGCGAAGACGTCGATGTCGCCGGGGTCGAGTGCCGTCCGATCGTCTTCCCCGTCTACCGATTGCAGCGCTACCGGTTTTTGTTCCCGGCTTTGGTTGGGTTAAGCGTCCGTCAGCGAAATCGAATGCGGTAAGATTGGTCTTGGCTCTTATTTTGGCGCCGGACCCTCTCCAGCGCTGGTAACCTGCGGTCACAAGGTGAATGATCGATCAGACATCGTTGTCGAACCTAATGGCCAGCTGCTTTCCAATACGTCGTATTTTCCACACCTTATGCTCCCCGCGTCATGGGGTTTGGGGTAGACGGTGCGAATCAGGAACGGGAATTTTATACGTTAGCTCTCCAGCCACCGTTCGCCGATGCGGGCTTACTGCGCTTCAATATAAATCTTGATATCAGGCAATTAAGCCATGTGCGAAGGGTCAATCATCGGACGCTGGGTGACAAGTCATCTCGAACACTGGCATACCAGTATCCACAAGAGTGAAAGGCGACGATACAATGATATTCGAACGACGCGCGTACACCATGGAACCCGGTCACGTGCTAGCTTTCGACCAGGCGCAGATTGATAGGGGCTTCGACCTGGTGAAATCCTATATGGACCGGCTGGTTGGCTATTTTTCAACCCGAACAGGAACATCAGACCAGGTCGTCCATCTGTATCGTTACGACAGCTTCGAGGACTGGAATGTCCGGCTGCGCGGGTTGTATGCGGTGCCCGAGCTGACGCCCTATTTTGTCAATACGCGGAAGATTGTCCGCCGGCAGGTCAATGGCTTCTTGGAGCTGTTGCCGGTGGAGGCGTTGAACCCGATGTGGGCGGGAGGCAATGACTGGCTTCCTGAGACAGGCGAGAAACTTACCTCCTTAAACGGCGAACGCGTGATCGAGGAACGCGCGTTCCAGCTTCGGCCTGGCGGTATTCCCGCATTTGTCGAGGCTTGCAACGAGCATGGGGTGAGAGCATTGGGCGTAATGGAGGAACGTACGGTTGGCGCGTTTATGTCGATGACCGGATCGCTACACAACATTACCCTGTGGTGGTGGTTCGAAGATTCGGCTGAGCGCGAGACACGCGTCGGCACACTGACTGATGACCCGGACTGGCAGAATTTTATTTCGGCAATAGCGCCGTTGCTCATCGATCAGTCAAGCTTGCTGATGATGCCGCGGCCGATCCCTGAAATGTCGCCGCTGTTCGGCTGAGCGTTGCGGCTTGACAGTGGAGAGAACCCAAACGCATAGTTGTATGTACACAAACAATTATGCGTTTAGGTGTTCATCTGAAAGATAGCGGTATGAGCTTTATTCGAAATGCTTGGTACGTTGCCACTTGGGCCCACGAACTAAAGGAGAAGCCACTTTCGCAAACCATTCTGAGTGAGAATATTGTTCTCTGGCGTGGCCAAGATGGGCGAGTGCGTGCAGCGGAAGATGTTTGTCCGCACCGCTTCCTTCCGTTGTCCAAGGGGCGGGTCGCGGGAAACGATCTGCAGTGCGGATATCATGGGTTGATTTTTAACGGGGCAGGCGAATGTGTCGGCGCTCCGACCCAAGAAACGTTACCAGACTGCAAAATCCGACAATATCCGGTTTATGAAAACATGGAGATGGTGTGGATCTGGATGGGCGACCCGGCGCAGGCCAATCCCGATGATATCTATGACCTTCCGGAATACCATCAGGATGGTTGGGGCGTCGCGTTCGGCGATGCCCTTGATGTCGAAGCAAATTATCTACTGCTCTGCGATAACTTGTGCGATCCGACGCATGTGAACTATGTGCACCCGTCTACGTTGGGCAATCCGGATGAAATCAACGCGCCGGTGACGCACGAAGATACGTCTTGGGGCGTGTTGACCGAGCGGCTGACGCCGGATTCAGCGCCAACAGGCTTCGTTGCCTCGTTTGGCAGTCACGATGGCAGGGTTGATATGTGGCAGCGCTACCTCATGTATACGCCGTCGGTCTCGATCATTGATTTTGGGGCCACTGCCGCGGGAACCGGGAGCTGGCAGGAAGGTGGCGATGGCCGGATACAGGTCTATTCCTGCCATTTCATGACGCCAATTACCGAAACCCGTACCATCGATCGGTGGCTGCACGTTCGGAATTTCGAGTCCGAAGACCCATCTGTTGGGGAACAGATCAGCGACCAGTTCCGTATCGCCTTTGCGGAAGACAAGGAGATACTGCAGGCCGTTCAGGAAGAGGAAACAAGGCACGAGGGCCGTTTCAAAATCGGCCTTGATCTGGACGAGTCGGCTGGCCTCTTTCGCTTGAAGATCAACCGGATTCTGCGAGGGGAAACCTTGGCGCAGGCGGCTGAGTAAGGTCCATCGCCGGCTTTTATCGACAACCTGATTCTCGATGCGTTTACCATACTGGTCGTTGTCCGGATGGGTGCCGATTTGAACCTAAAACCTGTAAGTGGTTGACAGGTTAGGCACAATAGATAATTTAGTTATCTATATCGAGTGGGAGAATGTCGATGCCATCCGAAGCAAACACTTCTGTACCGGGTTCTGATCACAACAAAACCCTCGATCGGGATCTTCGGGGATATCTGGATACAAATGCAGATCTGCTGACGGTGATCGAGAAACCGGTGTCGATCGACGATATCGGTGCCCTATCTGCACAATCCGAAGGCCCGATCCTTTTCGAGAACATCACTGAGTATCCGGACTTCCGGCTGTGCGACATCTTGGTTAAACATCGCTGGTCGCAATGCCGGGCTCTGGGCGTGGCGAAAGAGGATTATCTGCACACGCTAGCTCATCGCCTACGAAAGCCGCCGCGGGGTTTTGTCGACGTGGCGTCGGGCCCGGTGAAAGAGGTTGTCTATACGGGCGACGATGTCGACTGGCTGAAACTGCCTGCGCCGGTGCACTCCACGCAAGAGGGACAGCGGTATATTTCGGCGATGAACATCGTGAAGGATCCGAAAACCGGTTTCTACAATTCATCCCATGCAGGGACTACGCCGGTTGGCCCTCGTCACGGTTTCATAAGTTTCGCAACGCCTCATACGCACATCATCATGCAGAAGTACCGGGACATGGGTATCAAGGAAATGCCGATCGCTATCGTGTTCGGTGTCCATCCGGCATACGAGATCATGGCCAATTTCTCCGGGATGCACATGGATATATGGGGCGAGATGGAAATGGTTGGCACGATCATGGATCAAGACATAGAGATGGTGCCTTGCGAGACCATTGATCTTCGTGTGCCGGCGCATGCCGAAATCGTCGTCGAGGGTGTGGTCGATGTTTCGCAGACTTTCGATGTCGGGGGTGTCAATGCGCCGACCGGATATTTCCTCCCCAAGGAGCAGAATATCCCGCGGATCGACCTGACGGCGATTACGATGAGGTCGGGAAAACCGATCTATCGCAATCACCAGACCGTGCCGGACACTGATCACCAACCGCTGCCCCGGCTCTGCCACGAAGCGGTCCTGTATAACCGGATCAGCGAAATCGGTCTCAAAGTGCATGACGTGCGGTTCCCGACCTGGGGCGCAGCGGTAAGCTGTATTATCCAAGTGGATTACCCGCGTCCTGGCTTCGTCAACGACGCTCTGATGCAGACTATGGGGTCGCCCTGGCTGAATACCAAGATGGTGGTGGCAGTCAGCCCCGACACGGATATCAATGATCCTGGCGAAGTCTATCGCGCGATGGCGACCCGGGTAGACCCGTCGCGTGACATGTTCGTCGTACCGGGCACGCGTGGCTCGCTTTACGAGCCCTCCGGCGAACTGATTCCGGGGCATGAACCCTGGCGCGTAGTCGGCAAGGTCGGTATCGACGCCACCGCAAAGCCGCACCGCGGCGGGGCCGATTTTCAGGAAGCGTTCCCCGTCAACTGGGGCAAGGTAAAATTGGAGGATTATCTGTAATGGCCGAAGAGACGCCGTTCATACCCTATGCCGACCGCGATGCGCTGCCGGATCAGCTGAAAGCGCCGCTAGAAGCTTACGAGGCGCGCATGGGCTTTATGCCCAACGCGCTCAAACTCTATATGCATAGGCCGGAACTGTTGGCCTGCCTTGTGCAGCTCAACAACACCGTTATGCGGGATGAGAGCAGTCATCTTGACGCCGGCCTGAAGCGGCGGATTTCCGCTATCTGCAGTTTCCTTAATAAAAGCGCATACTGCGTTGCCCACAACACTAACACACTGATGAACGAGGATCGCGGCGACGAGGAAGGCTGGGGATTTTCCGCGCAAGATGTCGCGAAACTCCTCGATCCGGCCTACGCGCCGAACGATCCCGCCGAGAAAGCGGCAATCGAATACGCCAAGGCTGCCAGCCTCAATCATTCGAACGTACCACGGCCGGTGCTTGAAAGCCTGGCCGAGCATATGACGCCACCGCAGATAGTGGAGCTTGCCTGCGTGGTCGGGTTTTGGGCGATGTACAATTCGATTCACGAAGCCCTAGATGTTCCGATCGAGGAAACCCTGCAGGGCAATGCGGCCTTTCTCTGCGCATGACGAAAAAGAAACTGCCGGTGTCGGTTTCCAGGCCGGAACTGCTGGACGCGGACGGACGGGATCAAGCTTTCCGCACACTCGTATACGATCTTCTGTCGTTGGGGGCGCGGATGCAGGAGGTCCGTGACCGGCTGGCGAAGGTCATCGACGTCACCGGTCCGCAATACGCTATCCTAATGGCTGTTGCCCACATGCAAGACGATGAAGGCGGCGCCGGTGTGCGCGCTGTCGCCCGCCGGCTACATGTCAGTGGCCCCTTCATCACCGCGCAGGTGAACTTGCTCGTGAAAGCCAATCTGGTTGCCAAACACCCCAATCCGGAGGACGGACGGGGCGTGTCCCTGCGGCTGACGGAACAAGGAGAAGCACAGCTCGAAGCAATGGCACCGGAGATCCAACGGGCTAATGACACGTTTTTCGGATCACTCTCGGTGGAGGATTTTCGTTCTCTCGCAGAAATAGTGGCACGGTTGGAGGCGAGTACCGAACTGGCGGTGAGGACGCCCGCTGACTAAACTCGGACGATGGAATACACGCTACTTGGACGAACCGGGCTCAAGGTCAGTGTTGCCGGTCTTGGGTGTGGCGGCAACAGCAAGATCGGGAGGGGCAAGGGTCAGTCCACGGAAGATTCGGTGAATCTCATCCGTCACGCGATGGACCTCGGCGTCAACTTTTTCGATACAGCGGAAGCCTACGGCACTGAGCGATTGGTGGGGCAAGCGATTAGGGCAATTCCCCGGGAACAGGTGGTCGTATCGACAAAGTATCTTGCAGCCGGGGTCTCGGCGGACCGTATTGCTACCGCCATCGATACGTCGCTTCGCGAGCTAGATACCGACTATATCGATGTCTTTCATTTGCACGGCGTGAAACCGCGGGACTACGACCACGCGATTAATGTGCTTGCGCCGGAACTATTGCGCGCGCG
>TARA_B100000674_G_scaffold196651_1_pt1 | contig 46451 bp, 39 predicted proteins | sample TARA_B100000674 | Tara Oceans TARA_B100000674 (sample SAMEA2622759) | marine metagenome | biome: marine biome (ENVO:00000447); feature: surface water layer (ENVO:00002042); material: "saline water (ENVO:00002010), including plankton (ENVO:xxxxxxxx)" | depth 5 m | reverse complement strand
CCATGTCTTCAGGTTGCTCTTTCACTGCCGCAACTGTTCCTTCCAGTTCTCTAACTTGAGCGTTGAGAGATGCTACTTGTTGTCTAGCAGCTTGTACTTCTGCTACTACCATCTGCAGTTGTTGTGCTGATTCCATGTTTAGTCCTCACTTGCTTGGGGTTCAAGAATCCATCACTTCTATGACTTTGCGAGCAATTACTAGAGATCGCATTCTAGTATTCCACATCGCACGAGCATCTTTTGCACGGGCTTCATTGAGGGTGAAACTGAATATGTTACCGCTAATTGTGACATCTTCTTCACTGGACAGACTAGATGCTAATGATTTAGCAAACGGAGAATCCACCGATAGGCGGACAGACCACAAGAGGATCACTCCTCTTCGTCTAGTTCACCAGCATTCATTGCTCTCTCGTACTCGATAGCAGCTTGCTGAGCGATGAAAGCCATGTCTGCAGTGGTTGCACCATCTGCATTACGGCGAATGATTCTACTGTTAGCATCGGATGCACGAGTGAATGGTTCCCACGCTCCGCCTGCAAATGTGTATCCACACTTTGTACAGTGCCAAATTCCAACAGACTTACGCCTTACCGTGCGGTACTGGCATGTTGGGCATGTGTACCTCGCTGATTTCTTCTTCATGGCCATGCCAGCATTTCTTCGAACGCTAACACCATATCTTGCACCAAAACGACCGGTTGCGCCAGCCTTCTGTGTTCGCTTTGCCATGTTCATTCCTCCTTGGAGTTGACTAGTTCTGCGAGTTCTGCACAGCGCTGCTGAGCGACCCCGAGTATCTCGTCGAATTCGGCCGGCGTGAAAGTTCCCTTTAACCCCTTCTGAAGCGAATGTAGGTGTCCCTCATCTCCTAAAGTGATGTGAATTCTCTCATCTCCGCCTAATTCTTCCTCTTCATTAGCATCTAGAACATATCTTCCACCAACTCTGGTGAATGAACACATTGTTGGAGTCATAGAGACTGCAAGAGGATAGTCTTCACCGATATCAAAACGCTCTGCTGGAACGATTGCAGTCCTTAGGGCTGCTATTGCACCAAGAGCACATGCATCGAAGATATTGCCCTTGTCAGAAAGGACATGAATATCGATCATGATACCCAGAACTTTCTCTCCTGGAATAATACATAGAGAATCCATGTCAATACAACCGGACTCTCTAATTCCTCTATCAACAACTCTTCCGAGTTCGATTGATTGAGGAGAAGGAGGTCCAGGTTCATACTTGCGTCCAGCCACTGGACGTAGTTCTGCACCGCACATCAAGGAACCTTGAGTAGGTCGGTCAGGCCAAGGAGTTCTAACTTCGAACTTAACACCAGCATAGATTATCGTTTCTCCCCAAGTAACCTTGGCACTTCCTTCAGCATTGTAAAGGCAGTTTGTTTCTAACTTGATGTCACGGGATTCCCATCTACCTCTTCCATCAATTCTCTCATCCTTTTCAGCCAGAGCAGCAAGTTCTTGTCTCAACAAACTTGGAACTAGTTCAACCATCAGGCTTCACCTCCATTCTTTTCGATGTATCTGCGCTTTAGTGCATCCACCATCAATTCATGAATTTCCTTCGCTGCTTTCATGTTGTATTCCATACATGTGTTGTATTCCTCAACAGAGAGGTCTCCATCCATCTGTAGGAAGGCAATTTCTCCAGTTGTAGGTAAAATTCCCATTGGGAGGTCTGCTTGCCCATAGTTGTCTTCAGCCTTGTCAAGGTCGAGCACTACTGTATCTTCGATTTTGCCACTCGCAACTCCGACGATTAGGTCACGCATTGGGATTCCAGCATCTGCCAGTGCAACAGCAGCAGCGGTAATTCCCACACAGCGAGTTCCTGCTTCAGCGGCAAGGATTTCGATTTCAACTCGAATCTTCGAGCGAGGATATCTTTCAACCAGAACGACACTTTCCAATGCTTCTGCAGTTACTTTGCTGATTTCTCTTGAACGACGATTAAATCCTGGGCGAATTCTGTCACTGGTAGAGAAGGGTGCCATGTTGTAGCGGACATCGATAACTGCTCTATCCTGCCTCTGAATCTTGCGAGGGTGAGCTTCCATTGGTCCATACACAGCACAAACTGCGACATTCAGTCCGTGCTTTACCCAAGCAGAACCGTCTGCTGCAGGAAGTATTCCTGCCTCGACCTTGACTTCTCTCATTTCATCGACTCTGCGACCATCTAGTCTCAAGCCATCATCTCGTAGTAACTTTACATCTCCGTATCCGCCCATTAGGCATTCCTCCTTTCCTCGATTAATGCTTCCAAGGAAGCATTGAATGTGGCCATGTGGCCTTCTTTACGCACTAGTTCGAGTACCGTGCGCATGAATGCGATTCCGTCTGAGTCACCATCAACCCAAACTCTTCCGTTTTCAGCAACGATAACTCTACAGTCGCTGACTTCTTTTAATTGCCTTAGAGTCGAGTCATTTTCTCCTCGTAGGCGAGAAATGTGATTCATTGAAATGTCAGACATAATTCCTTCTTTCAGTCTTCTAAGTCCGACACCCTTCATTGTAAGAACAATGTTGTGTGCTTCATCGACTTCTTGCACTCTAGCAAGCATTATGTCTCCAATGTCCATGTGCTGACGTGCAGCACCGAACTCTACTTTCCAAGGTGCTAGTGACATAGGAAGTAGGCCGTTGAAAGGTCCGTTTACATCTGCGAACCACAGATTGTTTCTCACGCTCTCGATAACACCGATTACCAGGTCGCCAGACCTAGGCATGTAGGCTGAATGAATAGGATCTACCGAAGTAACTCCGTTGTTTTCTTTTACCCAACCGACTTTGGTTGCGATAATGTTGTCTCCTACGATTAGGGTACCTGTTCCTGCTCGCACTCCTGACGAAGCCCCGATGGCCTCTCCAGGAGTCACGAGGCGCAGCTCGGCGCCTTCTTTTGCTCCTGACATCTCTTTGTCTCCATGCCGGCCGACCAGCCAACCCATGATAAAGCAGACGCTTTGAATGCAACTCACAATTCTTTGACTTCAGAGTCGCTGTCGACGCTTTTTACCTTGCCAATTAGATTTCCTGCCATACCCGGGGGGCATTCGATAATGCACGCCCAATCGCCATTAGAAAGCCATTCTTCTTTATCCAAATATGGTCGTAAAAACTTGCTTGTTTTACCATAACCAGATCCCGAAATTCGAAATGCGATTCTCACCGGCTCAAATGACAAAGGAATCAATGGCTTTAGTGAATTAATCGCATCCTTAACTTGTAATTCCAAGCGTTTGAACGGGTCGACAGAAAATCTGCTCTCATCCAATGCTAATTCAATTCGAGTTTTAGGGTGTGGTGACTTGGACTTTGGGTCAATAGCGGTAGAGTGTATCTCTTGAATGATTAATTGGCGTTTTTGCTCAACCATTTCCTTTCTTTGATTGGTAGTTAGCTGGATGCTACCCTTCTCTAGTATCATTGCAGCGATTTGCTCGATTTCCTGAGTTCCAAACGTTGCTTCAATTGCTTCTTCAGTTGGCCTATCTCCACCTTTGGCATCATGCCAGACTTCGTCGGTTGCAAGGAAGTCGTCCATGTCTACACTGGATGGGTCCTGCTTGAATGATTCAACTAGGTCTGGGTCAACCAAAATCTCGTAGCGTTTACCGCCATATTCCCAGCGAGCCAAGACTGCAGCGTCTAGGCTAACCATGCTGTACTTCACTCCTCAAGAGGCTTTAGACGGTCAATTTGCTTGTTGACTTCATCTCTGTCGAGGATTCTGTAACCCTCTGAGTCGATTACTGAAACTTCCACAGCATCTCGATTCAATTCTTGGTCGTTAGCATTTCTAAGAGCCTCAAGTCCAAGTTTCATTGCTGCGTTGAGAGTCAGTTTTTCTTTCCAGTTCTTCTCGAAGTAGTCAATCACTGTGTTTCTTCCGCTGCCAATTGCTCCAGCGTGGTATGATTGGTATGCGCCTGATGGGTCAGTTTCAAACAGGTGAATGCCATTTTCATCAACTCCGCCGATTAGAAGCGCGGTTCCGAAGGGTCTTGAGCCTCCATACTGGGTGAAAGATTGCTTGAAGTCACAGATTTTCTTGGTCAGAATGTCTACTGGAACGGTAGCTGCATATGTGATTCTGTTAATTTGTGCCTCCACACGAGCACGAGCAACCAATTGTCTTGCATCTGCCACCAAGCCGCTTGTAGCAATGCCAACATGGTCGTCAATTTTGAACATCTTCTCGATGGATTCAGGAATGATTAGGCGGCTAGCGATTCTCTTGTCACAGACAAGTACAACACCGTCGCGGAACTTTAGTCCAGCAGTTGTAGTACCTCTCTTAACGCTCTCTCTAGCGTATTCTACCTGAAACAATCTTCCGTCTGGGCTGAATGTGGTAATTCCATGGTCGTATCCTCTTCCGCTCGGTTGCAAAGTGTCCACCTCTGGTGGGGTGTCAGGTCGGGGTCTTATCAACCTTGGCGGGATGCGACACATGTGAAGGTAGCAGTTCTCTCTAGTGGTGGCAAAGACAGTAGTGCTGCAATTTGGTGGGCTCAGTGCAAGGGCTGGGAGGTTTCGCATCTAGTTACCATGATTGTTGAAGGTGAAGATTCTTGGATGTTTCAAATCCCAGGAACACAGCTTGTCCAGCATCAGGCCGAACTTTGTGGATGCGAGTGGTTGCCGGTAGCAACTCAGGGTGAGCCTGAAAAAGAGGTTGATGACTTGAAAGCGGCCCTTTCAAAATTAGAAATTGATGGAATTGTTTCAGGAGCATTGCGTTCAGATTATCAAAAAACACGACTAGAAAGAATGAGCGAAGAGTTGGGAATTAAGTCATTCACGCCCTTATGGCACCAATCTAGCAAGTCGCATATGAGCAATCTAGTTGCTAATGGATTCAAAGTCATGATCACAGGAGTTTCAACAGAAGGCCTTGACAGTGAGTGGTTAGGCTGCGTCTTAGATGAAGAATCATTACAAGACCTAACTCGTATCGCTTCGAAATATAGATTCCATGTTGATGGGGAAGGAGGCGAATATGAGACCTTAGTGGTCGCTGGACCTCACATGATAGGCGAATTGGAAATCGATTATGTGAAGCATTGGGATGGAGTGAGAGGCCACCTTTCTTTCCAATAAGTCGGGAGAATGAACTAATCATTTCTCTCGGAATGTTCATTTCCCCTCGTCAAGGCGAAGTATCATGGCGTTCTGTCCTCTAGACTATCGTTATGGCTGTCAAGAATTCAAAGAAATATGGTCTGAATTAGGTAGACATCAAAGACAACTGGAAGTCGAAAGAGCACTTGTTTGGGCCCACATGGAAATGGGTAAAGTCTCTGCTGAAGATTACGCAAAGGTAGCCGAAATTGCAGTTCCATCCGTAGTTACCAAGGAACGAGTATCTGAAATTGAAGCCGAGACTCGACACGATATCATGGCTTTGACAAAAGCGATGGCAGAGGCTGCTGGTGAAGCAGGTTGGTGTATACACTTGGGTGCAACTTCAAATGATATCGTAGATACAGCAGTTGGTTTACAATTGAGAGATTCAATTATTTTGTTGCGCAAACAACTCTGCAATTTGATTTCAGTTACGGCTGATTTGGCTGAGCGTGAAAGAGACACAGTGATGCTTGGGCGGACCCATGGTCAAGCCGCAGTCCCGATTACTTTCGGTTTGAAGGTGGCTGTATGGCTCGATGAAATGCGCAGACAACTCGTTCGCCTAGACGAGGCTACTCCACGTATTGCAGTAGGAAAGTTCCTCGGAGCTGTTGGAACAGGTGCAGCCCAAGGTGAAGGTGCAAGAGAACTTCAAAGATTGATTTTGACTCATTTGGGCCTTCAAGTACCATTAGCTACAACACAAGTGGTTGGTAGAGATCGTTACATTGAGTATGTCTCTTGGCTTTCGAACGTCGCTTGTACCTGTGAAAAGATTTTGCAAGAAATTCGCAATCTTCAGCGCTCTGAAATTGCAGAAGCTGGAGAAGGATTCGATGTAAAGAAACAGGTTGGCTCCTCTACAATGGCACATAAGAAAAATCCAATCAAGTCCGAAAATGCTTCAGGACTGGCAAGGATTGTTCGCTCATTCATTATTCCAACATACGAAAACGCACTCCTGTGGCACGAGAGAGACCTTGCTAATTCGAGTAGCGAGCGGTTCACACTTTCTCATGCTTCAGCACTTTGTGAAGATGTAATTGCAAAGACAGCAAATGTTCTGACCAATTTGTGGGTAGACGGAGAAAGGATGCTTGCTAACATTGCCAACCAGAAAGGATTAGTCATGGCAGAGAAGGTAATGATTGAGCTTGTAAGTCACGGCATTGGGCGTGATGAATCTCATGAGATTCTCAGATCGGCATCTTTTGAGGCGATTGAAAAGGGCGAAGAGTTGATCGATGTTTGTGCTAGGACACCTGCCATCGCAGCAGCATTCAGTGCTGAAGAACTCGAAGCAATGTTTGACCCAGCCAATCACATTGGGGTTTCTGGTGAAATTGTGGATGAGGCTGTTGAATTAGCACGAAATGCTATTCAGTAACCTCAGTAATTTCTTCTGGTTGCTTCATGGATACCCGCACTAGTATCATTGCAATAAATGCCGAAATAGTAAACGCTATTCCAACCATTGGTGACATGCTATACCAAAGTGCGATTATTCCAATCAGTGAGAGATATGCAGCGACTTGACATAGAGCTGAAGCCATATTCAGCCTATTCAACATGTCTTCATTCAACCTACCATTGTTTTCAAGTAAAAATGTGTAGATGAGGAAATATATACCCTGGAAAGGAATCGTTGCTGCAATAATTGTCAAAGCGACTTCCCTTACAAACTTGGGATTTTTTTCTTGTTCAATCCCTTGGAAAAGTAGTACTGCTGTGCTTGTTCCCAGTAATGCAGCCATAATTGTCCAGCGTTTATCCTGGGATGATGTTCGGCTTTCAACATTGACCGAACCTTCACTCATAATAGGTGCTCAATTGTCAAGGGTTTGTATATTGCCCTTGATTAATCGTTAGAAAAGTGGTTTTCCAAACGGATTAGATATATCGGAATGCTAGGAGGATTCCACCGGTTATTGATGCAACAACCATCAACAGCAGAATCATTGAATGTGGACCGTATTCATTGCTGTCCTCAAGTGCAGTTTTAACAATGCCATCCCGCTTTAGTCCGGCACTCAAAGTACCAGATTCAGCGAAATCAGGAAGTGGTCTGCGTGGAATTCTTTCACCCTTGCGTAATTCGCCGGCCATGGTTGTGTGACGGGCAATTGGGTCATATGGCTTGCCATACAAATTATGGGAAACCAATATCTTCTTTCGCCGATTACCCATTACCATGGAAGAGCCAACAGTTGCAGATATGTCAATTACTGACGAACATGTTGTTGTAGCTACTAAGACCAAAGTCAGTGACATTTGCCAGGTGCTTTCGAAAAACCCAGAGCACGCAATACTTGTAAAAAAGGGGAGAGACATTCTCGGTGTAGTTACTGCTAGAGATATATTTGCCAAAATGGCTGAAGGATTGAATGCAACTAAAGTAAAGGTCGACAAGATAATGCGAACAAACATACTGGCAGTACAAGGTAATACTCCTCTTTCAAAGGGTTTGGATATTATGAGTAGTACTACTCCTGATGCAATTATTGTTGTAGATGGTAACGGGGATTTCATGGGCTATTTCTCAGTAAGAGATTACAGAGAAGCAACCCGGAGACTAGAGGCTCATCTTTTGATGGCTGCAAGACTTTCAAGGTCTCGTCGGGCTATTACGGAGAAAAAAATTGAGGAAGAAGATTCGGGTGGTGACCTCCTGGACCTACTTTTGGGCAGCAATGATGAAGAGGAAACAGAAAATGAAGTTCCATCGATGATCTCTTTGGATTAAGTGATACAATGGAAATATGGCAACCGGACTTGGATGAATCCTCGATACATCTTGCTGTAGAGGGGTCATGTGGTGGAACAACACTGGGGCTACAGCTAGCACGGCAAGTTATCGATGATGGTGGAAGGGTTCTATGGGCTGCACCCGAATTGCCTGATGGAGTGAGATTTTCACAGATTTTCTCAGATGTTTCATTGACTGCTTCATCTAGATTTCATGCTATGAATCTTGTTGGAAATGTTGACCAAGCAATTGATTCCCTGCTCAAAACTGCAAAAGTTTTGCCTAATGTTTCTCTAGTTGTTCTAGATGACTATTGTCCAGATTCAGGGGCCATGCCTAGTGATGTAATCGACTCTGTTAACAAGTTGATATCCGATACAACTTGGACTACATTGTTGATTTCAAAGGGCGGTACTTCAATGGATTCGACCCCGTTAATTGCAAGAGGTAAAAGCAAATTGAATACCGATAAGGTCTGGTTGCTGACTCGCCCCGATTCAGATTCAAAGCGTATACTATGGATGGATGAAGATAAATTGCAACTTCGTTTGAACGAAGAGGGTTTTGTCTGCTAATCACTCATCTTCGCCAAGAAGTTTAGCCATTTCGTCAAGGGCTTCATCATCAGGCTCATCGAATTGCTCTGGATTCTTTGCAGCACCGTCCAAAACATCGCTTCCAGCAATAGCAGGAGCTGCATCCTCGCGAGCCCTAGCAAGATTAGCCCTTCCACGATTGGTCATGTACCAAATCATACCCAAAAGGGTCAATCCAAGAATTATGTATGTCAGTTCGGTTGAATCTACCATGATAGGTGCCAGTACTATTCGGCTATCAAGATTTAGGGTGTTATGTCAATGACTTGGCCAAATGTCGCCGCTTATCTGCTGGCGGCTGGACCCAACCTTGGAATGGAGGTAACCTTTCTTCCTTAGTCCATTTTTCATCACTACGAATTTTGCACTTTGGGCACCGAACTCCTTGTCCTCTACCCATTGATTTCATCCTAGTTCCACATTCGCAAATCGGCCTCTGTGCAACGGTTGAGGAAATGACTTTGATTGCTTCAAGATGGTAATCTCCTTCATATTCCAGCCCCATAAACTCGATTTCGTCACCAATTTCTAACCATTGCGCAATTCGATTTACATCTCCAGATTCATTGAATGCTAAGCAGTTGTTGTTTAGAATTACGTGCCCACCTTGCAACGTTTCTTTACTTTCCACCACTAATTTTTGAGCAGCCTCAATATGGTCTCCTGTCGCCTGATTTGTAGCAAAAATTCTGCTGCCTACCGTCTCTGCGCTACTTTGAACCAAGATTTTAGTGGCCTTCTTCGCTGTATCTCTGTCAATTGCTCTTACTCCGAACATGACGGGGCACGGGCCTCTAGGGGCGATTAGTCCACGGTTTGTTCTTGGATCTCGACACAAAAATGTTCCATCCATAGCTTCAACGTGTGCAAGGGCTTCTTCGCTAACTTGGCGAGCACCTTTGCGCCATGCTATCCCCTCCCAAGTTACATTACTACTACGCCAAGCGCATGATGCCGCAGCCCCAATCCTACCATTGCCACCCCATTGCTTGCCACCTTCATAGAAGGTTACTTCGCTGCGAACTGCCCTCCAGTAGTAATCCTCAGATGGCTGTTCTTTGAACAAAACCATTCCAGGGTCTGATGGGTGTTGCTTCCGTAATGAATGGGAAGATTCCGAAATCTTACCTTTTAGTGGTAGTATGTTTTGATGCCAGTAGTTGTCTAGCCATTCAACAATCGAGTCATCTGTAAACAATTCGACTGAAAGCGAAGCGTTACCTCGTGTTCTCTGTGCAGCAAACGGCCATAATCTGGTCAATCTAGGCTCACCGTGTTCACAGGGAAGTGAATTCAGTAATTCATGAAACACGAGTGTTGTGCAACCACCCTCCAATGAATCAGTATCGTCGAGTCCTAGCCACATATCAATCACACTGGCCTGAAGTCATCACCGGGGTCGCCATTGATGATTCTTTCAATGACTTGCTGGATTCCGATTTCCTGATCCACTTTGAACAACCTCGCACCAATAGCCCATCCTGCGCCCATGTCAGAATCTCTGTCGCCTACCATTAGGTCCAGAGGATGAATTGGTTTCGGTTTTTCTCCCCACCAATCTACTGTACTGTGAGATTTGCCGCGAATGATATGGGAAGCATGGTTTAACATTCCAGGACGAGGTTTCCTACAACCACACATGTCCCGATTTCTGTGCGGGCACGTCATTAACACATCAAGTACACCCAATTCCTCTTGCAGGCGTTCGTGAATGGCATGAATTGTTTCTTCCCCCCACATTCCACGCATTATTGCTGATTGATTTGTTGTGATTGCAATACGGTATCCAAGTTTTCGCAACTCATTGATTGCCTGCTTAGCACCGGGAATGATTTTTAATTCCTCAGGTGAATTAATGTAATTAGGACTTCCATAATTTAGAACTCCATCTCTATCTAGAAAGGCAATAGCACCGTTCCATTCCGAGTCCATCTCGGGCATGTTCACCTCGGCTATCGGCCCCTGCATTGTTACCCTCGAAACGAACCATGCCTATGTGCATTAAGGCGAAGCCATAAGATGAAACGCCAATCATGGCGCGTCATGGCAGGTGACTATCTAGTCGACAGGTCAACCGCTACCATCCTTGGTGCGGTAGGATTGTTGATTCTTTTTGTCACATGGAAAAGCCGTTCGGGTAAACTGGAGTCTATCGCTCCTGTAGGCTGGGTTTTGACGGGTTTCTATTTCTTCAATGATATTGGGTTTTATCTTGCTCATGATGACGTTGTACTGGTTGTAATGAGTGCAATCACCCTACCGGGTGCATGTGCAATTGCAATTTGGGAAAGACAAGTTTCTGAAGGTAAATCTGCCAATGCTTTACGTTGGTTCAGGGGAACTGTGGCAGTTGCTGGGCTACCATATCTTATGATCGCTCATATTCCGATGCTCAATGTTCTAGCAATATGGTTTGTAGCTTGGCAATCTGCAGCTCTACTATCCTTTGCTGGTGGCGCTGAAGTCACTTTGGGAGAAACATATGCTAATCCTGCCAATGGGGCATCAGTTAACTGGAATGATTGGGATGGCAATCGTTATTTTTTAACCGATGAAATGTCAGAATTTTCTTTCCACACGGAATTATTGGTTAATGGGGAGCCGATTTACATTAACTTCGTTTTAGCGTGTACTGCGATACAATCGATGATAATCTTTGTAGGTGCAATTTCGGTTCTGGAAATAGATTGGAGGAAGCGAGTTAGAGCACTATTCATTGCTCTATCCTTAATCCACATACTGAACCTATTCAGAAATGCAGGTTTAATTTGGCTTCAAATGGGTTATCCTGACTGGCGATGGATGAATCTATCTGTATTCGAATTTGGCCATGCTTATGCTTCAAGATTTGTCTCGCTGGGTGCAATGTTCTTGCTGGCATTAGTACTCTTTGAGATGCTTCCACAAATGCATAAGCACGTCCTTTCTCTAATGCGTCCTTTGGGATTGGGTCCTAAGAAAAAGAAGCATCAGTCGTAGAGGTCGGATACTGTCATGTCTTCTGGCACTTCCTTAACAGGCGGTCCTAAGTCTAATGCCGGCGGTACAACTTCTTGGGAAGGAGGCGGGCTAACAGGGCTGCTCATACTGGCGAGCATGGATTCAGACATGCGGTCCTTTTGATATTCTTCCCAAGCATATTCAGGTCTACGCTTTGACCTAACAAACATCATCCCCAGAGCTGAAACCAATATCAGACCTAGAATACTTGCAGACACCCAAATGATATCATTATCCACACTTGCTATGAAATCAGCATTATCTCCAATCCCGTCTCCGTCAGTGTCGGTATCTTCAGATGGGTCATCTGGGAAGGCATCTTTCTCGTTTGGAGTTCCATCTCCGTCTCGGTCCAATGGATCATATGTGGTTACACAGCTTTCTGTATAATCTTCAATTTCACCAAAGTCAATCATCATATCATTATTCGAATCCATCTCAAAGAAATCGAATTCATTTTTCCATGCAATTCCTGATAGGAACTCTATGGAGTACTCACCCATACCCCCGGTTGAAATCTGCTCTAGGGTGATGTAAATCTCATTATCACAGGTGCAAATTGCTACTGTTGCTTCTGTTTTGTCGATTACTCCGTCCCTATTGATGTCTATTTCTTCGAACTCAGTATCGTCACCATCGAAGGTTTCGTCTCTGGAAATATCTCCATCTCCATTTCTGTCCATATCCTCAAAGATAACATCCACATATTTGTCACAAGAGAGTATTTCATCATCTATTGGAGGCTCAGTTATCGGTGGATCAGGTCTTGGGCCGGGTTCATCGAATTCATCCCAGGTTGCAATGATTGAAATGTCCTCAATCTCTGTGTTTGCATAGACCGTGATGTCAATTCTTCCACTAGCAAAGAATATGTAAATTTCTTCTTCAGCGCCTCCCCAATCAGATTCATATTGAGTTTCTCCGAACTGCCTGCCCATTGGTTCATCTAATTCTTCATAGAAAGCGTCCCAATCAATTTCCTCGACTTCTGCAAATAATCCTAGGTCGCCTTCACCTCCCCAAGTCTTGATGTCTAAATCCACCGCTGAGGTTTCATCTAGGTCAATGAAGAAATACAACTCTTCTCCCTCAGGAGCACTCATTCCAGCGATTTCCTCGTCATTGAATAACTGGATTGGCTCGCCATCATATGTCCAAACATATCTTTCTTCAAAGGATGCGGTAATGTCAATTCTGCTGTAGTATTCTTCACTGCCTAGGAGAATGTACCATCTTCCAGGTGTAGGGTCATTGAATCCAAGCTTGTCGCCAGCTCCAGGAGCATTAGAATGCATATCGTATGTTGACCAAGTAGGGAATTGGTCGAGTCGCATCATCAGTTTGGCTTCTCCATCACCGTTATTCAAATCGACTTCCAATCTTTCAGTTCCTACTGGAACATCAATGTAGAAGAATTGGTCTAAGCCTTCGAATCCACTAAGTGGCCCATATGATATTCCATCAGTCAACTCTACCGCTGATTCAGGGTCAACGTTATTTGGCGCATATGTGAAATCTGCTTGTATTGTAACATCCCTACAGCCAGAATAGGATGTCATCATGACGTAATAGATTCCAGGTTGAGCATCGAAAATCTGTACAATTTCATCATTTCCTGAGTTGTATGAATGGTCTGAAGTTTGCTGGCCTCCAATTTGGCGGCCATTGCTTCCACTGCTTTCCTCAAACCATTCATCCTCTATCCATACCCAATCGTCGGTATATGGAAGCGCACCTAATGCAATGTGTAGTTCACAATCACCAGGTCCTCCCCATGTTTTTACTCTTAGTTCAGCTAACTCATCTTGAAGGTCTACATAGAAATACAGTGATTTTCCACTATCCCTAGAAATTCTTTGTCCCGTTACGGAGATTCCATCATTCAGTTCAGTCATTTCATCTAGTTCAGGTGGTTCGGGTGCTAATTCCCAATATGCATTTACTTCAAGTTGGTCTATATCATGACTTGAACTCAGAGTGATCCAATAGGTACCTTCCTGTGGCCAGTCGAAGTATTCGTAAACATACAAACCATAGTATGTCTCAACTTCATAATCATGGTCCCAAGCAGAAGGAATTCTATCCTTTGCAATGTAAATCTCGTATTCTGCTTCCTCATAATCTTCTTCATATTCGAAGTCCCAAGAATACATGTTCAGATATGCATACTGAGTATTTTCAGGAATTTCCATGAAGAATAGTAGAGTATCTCCAGCACTTGCGCTGAAGTCGTCGTAATATTCCCCATTTTCCAATTCAAAGGCTTGTGCGATGATGGTTCCATCCGGCATTACCCAAGCAGCCCCATGAATCATTCCAATGAGTCCTTGGTAGTCTTCGGTAGAGTCACCCTCTCCTTCTGTGAACATCCAGAAGGATTCATTCTCGGCGTTTCCAATACGTACATCATCCATCATTCCACGGAAATAATTGCAATCACATCCGGCTCCCATTCTCCCAATGTATAATTCATCGCAATCTTCTCCAGATTGGAAACAATCATTGGAGCCAAAATCCCCTGCAGGTATTTGTGAATAGTTTGCATCAATTAATCCTGCAGACACATTGTCGATGAAAAACTCCCCACCATTTTCAGAATCAACTACAACCTTGACATGAGTCCAAACGCCTTCCTGAATCGAAATATTAGAAGTCGGATTCCTAGATAGTGAGTACTCATTGGAATATGCTAAGTATCCATCATTGAGGTACAATCCCCAGCCATAATCTCCGAGCATCGTGATGAATTGGATACCGTCTGTATCTGCGACATTGACCCAAGCTTCAATCTCGATGTGATTGCCCCAATCTGGTAGGTCTTCATCGATTACTATGTGGTCATCATCTCCATCGAAACGAAGTGCGTAATCCGCTCCCTCACCAACTTCAACTACCCCGTAAACGGGGAAATATTGAGGGTCATCCTCGAGGTCATTCCAAGAAGCTGGCTCTATGCTTCCCATGTTCGTTCCTGTAATGTGAACATAATCCTCGTCGTCTCCACTTCCTGGTTGTCCATCACCCCAGTTCCTGTAAGTGAATGGAGTTCCATCATGCCAGCGATAATCTCCTTCGCTTTGGTGGTCAGACAATCCAATCCATAGGTGCCTTGTAGTGTCATTGTTAACTGCAAAAGTATCGAAAATCCATTGATCTTCATTTGCATCGTCTATTGTTACCAAGAATCCGCCTAGGCTTCTTGCAACTGATGCAGCGTCGCTCCAAGATGATGCTGAAAGCAGATGATAGGTGTGATTATTTGCTGGGTTAACCACAGTGTCTAGAACTTCAATATCCTGAACCTCGTTAGCAGAAGAAGTCGTAACGAATGGAGTCGCAGAAACAAGCAACATCAGGGCCGTCAAGAGTATAGCCTTTTGATTCACGGTCTGTACACGCAGAAACTTGTTATTTAATCTAACACCCGAATTGCCCATTGGAAGTACATTGCGAATCTTACCATTGCCAAACTGAATAGTAGACTTACTTCATCCTTTTACCGCCGATTCTGAGTTCGGTCTTGAGTGGCATTTGGTGTTCCCAAGCGAATTCCTTGACAATTCGCCAACCCTTTTCTGAACCCTCGTAATCGGTAACATCGATAATTTTGTCTCTAGTATTTGCCTTGAATGCTGCAACGGGCTCGGCGTTTCTGAAAACTAGATATGCGCTACCAAAGCCGAATTTTTGTTTTAGGACATCTGCGAAGTATGGTGCAATCGGGTCAGAAGGAGGAATGACGAAATCACGAATAGGTGTAACATTCTTTGCCTCATCGAGCAATTCCTTTTTACCCCAGCAAACTTCGTGTAAATCTTGTATCAAGAATCCCTTAATCAGAGTTGAATCCTCTTCAAACTCAGTCAGAATTGCTTTCAATTCTTCGGGCTTAAATGGGGTGCCAGCTAAGCGAGTGAATTGTTTCAATGTGATAACAGGATAATCTGATACTAATCTGCGCAGGTATTCCCTTCGTAAAATTACAGGGTCTAATCCTCTACGAGGAGCTACAGAACGGAATCCTCCTCGATAATCCTGAACCATGTGTCCACTCCTCAGTAGCGGTTGAATCAATTTTCTGAATGCTGCACGCTTCATCGCATGTCTTTCCATGAACAAGTTAGGGTCACTATGACTTTCGAAGAATTCTAGAACATCTAATAACTCCTCATTTGGTTCTTCTCCCCTGATTGCTAGCAATGTTGAGAAGTGGTCGTATGATGCCCAAACTTGATGTCCTCTGAGATTGATTCCTTGGTGCAACTGATTAGCACTTGCCATGTTTTTCAGACTGACGCGATAAACTTCTGCTCTTCCACGCAATCCGAAATCGTCACGGATTTCTTGGACACTTTCAAGGGCCTGGATTTCATTTTCGAGCCTTGAATTTTGGTGTAGATGGTGACGGTGGAATAGTGCACGCTCCGCTATTTCTCTAGGTTGTGGGTCGACAATTCCTCCACGGATCATTCTCTCTCCGGCTAATTTGAAGCCAATACTTTCGAGGGCTTTTCTTGAGTCATCTTCCAATTCAGTGACAGGGATTCCATTGAATTGAGATAGAACGGCCACATCCACGAGTTGGTCTGAGTGGTTGTCAAGTAACTTTTCGAAAGCCGCACAGAATTCATCCAAGTAAGCATAAGGAATGTGCATGTCTTTAATCTCTAGGTAATCGTTAATCTTGAACATCAACACTTTACCAATCGGGTCAACTCCCTTGAACACAGGAAGATACCATCCTCTGTCCAAAACTGAGCGAACTTCCCATATGAATCTCGAAACATAAGGGTCGGATTGAGTTAGAATTCTCAATGTTCTATCTTCACGACTTTGGGTGCTCAACTTGGCAACCTCTTCAGGAAGAACATAGAATGCTTCAGGCTCTGGAACAAGCGCCATAATCTTTGCAATTTTTCCTTTATTTTCCAAATTTCTTAGTGCGATTGCTAATTCTTCTACACTTCTAGAAACATAATATCGCAATGTGAATGCTTTGACTGGTCCCATTCTCTTGATGACTTCTACGAGTGCATCTTCGAAATCCATTGGCTCATAGACATCAATAACTCTGTGGAATAAAGATAACCTTCTGCGTCTTCCACTAACATCTTCGAATTGCTTGACTAGACACAGCTGTCTCTCTAGATTACTAATGGCATTTTTCAGGTCTCTCTGTAATGATTTGTGGTCTTCACCCTTGGGGAAATCGGCTAGAATCTCTTGTCTTGTCAAATTCTCGCCCTTTGGGATCTTTTCTAGAATCAACTTCTCCATTTCTCCAAGCCATGGTTCTGGCTTTAATCCCAACAACATAGGGATGTTTTTCCTAGTTGTGTAACCAATACGATTGTGTAATAGTCGCCCCATCACTACATCTGAATCGAGTTGTAAATCCTTCCAATCAGCATACCTAAAGCCGTCTACACGGTAGAGCATTTCTTGTTGTTTTTGGAATAATATGTGTTGGTCAAATGCCGAGAAACCGTCATTATATTGCTCAAAGGATTTCTTCATCACCATGTTTTGAACCCAACGGTATTCAACGACATCTTCTTCTCCGCCAGTGATTTTATGTTCATCCACTTTGAGAATATATTCTGCGTCATCAGTTTGTCTATAGAAACCAACCGAAATTACATTCCTTATCTCCAATTCATGAATAATTGAATCGATTTGGCCCTGTGGGAATGGCAATCTAGAATTAATTTGGTCTCCCCTTGCAGGACCTTCGCTACCTAGCATTTCGATTATTTTCACTCTCAATGCTTCGTGTGGATCCGTAATTGTTCTCTTCTCCCATTTTGTTGCAACTAAACCATCAAACTCAGTGGCAACTTCGTAACTTATGCCTTTAGTGTAAAGATCACGGATGTCTTCCATTTCTTTACCTCCAGCCTCAGATATTCTGCCGAGAGTTCCGTGAATTTCTGCCATGTATGTCGTAAACCACTTGTCATCAAGTTCAGCAGTTCCGGTCGAGCGCAATTTTGTAATTTCACCTTTGGTTGCTAACTCGCGTACCCATCCTTCAATCGTACTGTGTTCAATCCCCTTCAATTTGGATGCATATAGCGGATTTTCCCACTTTCTATCTAATCCTCCACCTTTACTCATTAGGCTAAGCAATTCGGCTGCGTTGGTAGGTTTGGGAATCTTACTTGAGTAGTAATCATCAATTTGTTCTTCACTCAATTCAGTAGCAAGGCTTCGATTACCTAGTAGCCGTTTCAGAATTTCAGGGTCAATGTCTTTGACAAGGAATGCCCTAGTTTTCATCGATAACAAATCTTCGAATGTACTCATGTAAAGGCTCATACCGAGTCTTGAAGGGACTGGAACTTTGGTGTGAACAATTCTTGCCTCAGATTCTTTACTCGCTTGCAAGAACTGATTTAGTGAGATGATATCGATATCGCCAAACATTATCTCAGCCTTTGCTTCCTTAATCAGTAAGGAATCTTCGATGGACCTGTGTCTCTGTAATAGTGCATCTGCCCTTTGTTGGAATTGTTGAGGACTGACTTCGTCAGCTCCAATTCGCTTTGGTATAATTAGCGAGCGGCCAGCAATTTCTCTGAATCTCTTAGCGAAAATTTGCGTGTTAACAATGTACCTTTCGATAACTTCCATGTGGTCATTTGATTGGAACGATTCATACATCTTTCCAGGGTCGACTTCTTGGCTTGTCTTAATCAAAAGGCCGTTTTCGTCGAAAGACAATTCGAGGACAGCAATGCCATCTTGCTCTGCCAAACCTGCCATGAAATATCCCAATGCAGTGTTGAATCCTCTACCTCTGCATGATGTGATTAGGTATGTTGGCATTCCTCCAGAAACAATTTGCTCAACAATTAACCGATTAGGGTCTGGAACTTGGAATGAATCAAGAGTATGCTCTTCGAGATGTCTTGCAATTGTATTCGCTACACCTTCGCCTAAGCCGTACACATCCCGCAAAATCATTCGTGGGTCATTCTGTCTGCGTAAAGCGTTCACGCTATGCCCGATTAAGTCCAGAAGTGCCTTTGACAATTCTCTGGACCTGCTTCTAGCTTCTCCACTCCAAGACGGAACCGTCGGTCTGTATCCAGTTACAGAGTTAACATTCACTCTAGTGCCCTGGATATTCGTAACTCGGTATGTTGAACCACCCAATAGAATCACGTCTCCGTTACGTAAATTGGCAACGAATGAAGAGGATAATTGACCCAAAATACTGCCTTCTGCATTGAATACTAGGTATGAATTATCGGGTGCAATTGTTCCGATGTTTGTGTAATAAATCATTCTCGAATAACCACGCTTTCCGTAGATATTGTCTTCCCAATCAATCCAAACACGCCTTTCTTCTTCTAGCATGTCGAGAACTTCGATAAAATCGTCATATCCTAAGTTTCTGTAAGACCAAGTGCTAGTTACAACTTCGAAGGCCTCATCGATATCTCTCTCATTGATTATGACTAGACCGATAAGGAATTGCGCAAGAACATCAAGACAATTTTGTGGGAAATCAAGCATGTCCATGTCGCCGGTTTGGATTGCTGCTTGCAGTGCTGCTAACTCAATTAAATCGTCAACACTTGTAGGCAAAAATCTAGCACGTGGGATACCACCTACATGGTGGCCTGCTCTACCAATTCTCTGTAATGCAGTTGCAATGTCACCGGGTGAACCGATCTGAATAACCATGTCAACAGAACCAATGTCAATACCCATTTCAAGTGACGAAGATGTAACTACAGCCCGTAAATGGCCGAGTTTGAGTTTTCTTTCAACATCGAGACGGATTCTCTTGTCCATTGAACCATGGTGTCCTGCTACCAAATCTCCAAGATATGGACGTAATTTCTGGACTAGCGTTTCAGTCATCTTTCTAGTATTTGCGAAAACAAGCGTAGTCGTGTGTGCACTGATTAGATCAGCAACCATTTCGACATTCATTTCAAGGACTTTCATTACAGATAGGTCACTGAATTTTGGAGAACACAATAGGATGTCTAAGTCTAATTCACGAGCACCACTAATTTTCGCTATTTTCACTGTTTGATTGTTATTACGACTTTCTCTGTCATCACTAGCCACTAAATATTCAGCAACTGTTTCGAGGGGTTCCATTGTAGCAGAGATTCCTATTCTCTGCACGGGTCTTTCTAATATGGTATCAAGCAGTGAAATTGTAAGAGCAAGATGTACTCCACGCTTGGTAGGAACCAATGAGTGCATTTCATCAATAATTATCCATTCAACATTAGAAACAATTGGCTGGAATCTTGGAGAGGATATGGCAATAGCCATGCTTTCTGGAGTCGTAATTAGGATGTGAGGGGGCTTTCTCAGCATTTTTTGCCTTTCAGATTGAGGTGTATCTCCTGTTCTCAGCCCGACTCTAATTTTACCTTGTGCTCTATCAGGAAGATACTTCTTTTCAATTTCCTCGAGTGGGCCAATCAGATTCTTTTGAATATCATTTGCTAAAGCTTTGATTGGTGAAATGTATAGGCAGTATACTCTCTCTTCTAAGGTTCCATCTAATGCATGCCGAACAAGGCTATCGATAATTGTCAAGAATGCAGTGAGCGTTTTACCTGAACCAGTTGGAGAGCAAAGTAGCAAATGATCTCCATCCATAATCGATGGAATCGCCAATTTTTGAGGTTTGGTAAAATCAGGGAATTTATCTCTGAACCAATTGCGAACAGGCTGGCATAATTTCTCATACAAATCCTCGCTTTCAAGAGGATTTTCTAGATAAGAGATATTTGCCATATTTATCGACTCACTATCCGTGAAGGGGAGCGTGTGCATAGACGTCTTCAATGTTTGGTTTTTGGTAATAAACAATTTGAGGTCCTAATTTCCAGTACAAAAGGGATACTGTGGGGCATAAATGTTGTTTATCGTAATTTTGATTGTATTTACAAAATCCATTTTTCAAGTTAACAATAGGAGGTGGCCTCATGTACCCCTTTGATTACGCAGGTGCATGGAGGAGTTCAGTACTGAGCGTTTGAGTAGATTAACTGGTATGCTAAAACGTAGAGGAATTATTCTTCCTGCTTTTGAAATACACGGGGGAGCTGCTGGTTTGTATGACTTCGGACCTGTGGGTGGAAGATTACGAAACCGTGTGAATCAAACATGGATAGACCATTGGCAAAGTTTGGGAAACATTGTCGAAATTTCCTGTCCAACCATCACTCCTTATTCGGTACTGGAAGCAAGCGGTCACGTAGGTGAATTCAGTGACTTCTTGATTGAATGTACAGAGTGTGGCGAAGCGAGTCGTGCAGACCATTTAGTCGAGGACATCCACCCTAATGCGGATGCATTAACAAAAGATGAATTAGCAAAATTAATCCAAGAAAACAATCCAGTATGTCCTTCCTGTGGCGCAAGCATCTGGGGCCAAATCGAGGCACAGAATCTGATGTTTAACACAAAAATTGGAGCAGGCGCATCCGGTAGGCAGGGATTTTTGCGCCCTGAGACCGCTCAAGGAATGTTCACTTCGTTCACCTCGATATATCGTCATTTCAGAGAACGCCTTCCATTCGGTGCAATTCAAACCGGAAAGGGATATAGAAACGAAATCAGTCCTAGACAAGGAATGATTCGCTTACGTGAATTCAATATGGCTGAACTAGAGTACTTCATCGACCCAGAAGTTGAGCCAGTTCACGATTTTTCACCCTGGAATAGTGAAGTCACTTTGATCGCAGATGGCCATGGTGAGGTGTCAATGACCCTTGGACAGGCGGTAGATGAAGGCGTGATTAGGCATCCTACTGTAGGTTATTTCATGGGCTGGACTATGGATTTCTTAATTTCAGTAGGTATCAATCCGTCAGGTTTACGATTTAGACAACACGAGTCAACAGAAATGGCACATTATGCACAAGACTGTTGGGATGCAGAAATCTTAGGCTCATATGGATGGATAGAGTGTGTTGGAATCGCACACAGGGGTTGCTATGACCTAACTGCGCATGAAAATGCAACAGGACAGAGGCTTCGTGCTTGGAGAACATTTGACGAGCCTAAAGTAATCGAAATCGATGGTTGGACTATCGATGGTGCGAAAGCAGGTCCTGCATTCAGAGCGCTTGCGGGCAAAGTCAAGGAATATGTCGAAAATTTGCCAGCTGAAACCAAATTCCCACATTCACATAATATCGAAGGAACAGATTTGGAAATACTACCTGAACATGTAAAACGTGTTCAACGGACGGAGAACGTCAATGGTGAATGGTTTGTTCCGCATGTTGTTGAACCAGCATTTGGAATTGATAGGATAATTTGGCATCTTCTTGACCACTCTTACACGGAAATAGAGAAATCTGGTGAAGATTATGCTTTGCTCGCTCTTCCGGAAGTTATAGCGCCGGTTGACGTTACTGTTCTACCTCTGTTCGAGAAGGACGGAATGGATTTGCTTGCTCAAGAGATTCACAAGGACCTCTGTAAAAGGAAAAACACATTCTCAGTTTATGATGCAAGTGGCTCAATTGGTAGAAGATATGCTCGGGCTGACGAAATTGGAGTACCTTGGTGCATAACGGTTGACCATGAATCTCTAGAGAACAATACTGTAACACTCAGGGCCAGAGATTCGGGAGAACAAACTCGTGTTTCAATTGATGATTTACCATTTTGAATAACTCAATGTTCAAATGGGGCCTTGATAATCAATGAATCATGGTGGCGAGTGATTGGACTGAACGCCACCGCCCGAAGAGTGAGCGCCAATTGGAAGGAAACGAGGCACAACGCAAGAAAATACGTGCTTGGTTAGACCAATGGAAAGAAGGCCGACCAAAAAAACCAGGTCTACTATTAATCGGACCACCTGGAGTAGGTAAAACAACAGTTGCAAGAGCCGTAGCTGCCGACATGGGGTGGCAAGTGATTGAATTAAATGCTAGCGATGCTAGAAATGCTGGTGCCATCAGGAAGGCAGCAACCCACGCATCTACTCACGGCTCACTATTCATGACACCCGGACAGAAGCCTCCTCGAACTTTGATTTTACTAGATGAAGTCGACCACTTATCAGGAGGGCTGCGTGAAATTTCTGCAGATAGAATCTCATCAATAGTTTCGGGAGAAGATTTTGATGATTCAAAGGCATTGAAGGGAGACAGCGGTGGAAAAGCCGAGTTACTAAATCTATTAGCAGATACTAGACAACCTGTAATTCTAGCATGTAACGACGAAATGGGTCTATGGGGTAGAACTTCATCAACCTGGAGAACAGCTCGGGACAGATTCTCTAAACATCTAGTTCCAATCCGTTTCGAAAGAGCATCTGATGAAGCGCTCAGAAGGATTGCATTGCGAGTAATCAAAGAAGAAGGTTTCACAGCCGACCCTGGTGCTATCGATGAACTCGTGAAAAATAATCCAGGTGATTTACGTGCATTGGTTAGAGATTTACAGGTAATGTGCTCGCTAATCGATTCAAATTTGACTAGGGAAATGGTGAAACAAAATATCGAAACCGGAGTTAGAGATACTACAGTCGAAATTTTCCCGGGCTTGGATATGCTATATCGCTCAAGAACTGCTCAGAATGCAATGAAGGCTGCAAGATCTTTGGACAAGAGTCCGGATGATATGGTAGCGTGGGTTTCGTGGAATAACGGGGTTGTTTTCACCGACCAAGGTGCTGTTCGAAGGGGTTCATCATCGCTCTCACTCGCTGATTGTCTATTGACAACTCGGTTTAGAAATACCGCACACCGCTCTTGGTACTGGTCTTCCAATCTGTCCGGTCTTTCCGCTAGCGTAACGATGCCTAAGCCAGTTGAGGGAAGAGTATTCTGTTCATATCCGGGATTTTTGCGACGTGGTTCAGCTTGGGTAAAGCGTTCGGTCGTAGACAGACTTGCAGAAACATGTGGCTGCTCAAAGAAAGCAGTGCGTGAAGAATTACTTCCATCTTTAGTTGCGGTACAATCGGAAAACAGTGAAGATTTTTCGATATCTCTAGCACTTGGTCTTTCACCTGAAGAGCATGCAGCAATTTGTGGGTTGTCGATGTCTCATCGTACAACAAAAGAATTGCTTGAAAGGTACGCCAAAGAATTGGAAAAGGCAACTCTACAGCCAGAAGCCACGCCAGTTGAGCATACAGTCAATGAAATGGAAGCAGATGAGGAAGAAGAAACCAAGCCCGATTCCGGACAAACCACGCTGTTTTGATTAGTCCTTATCTTCAGACCGATCTTCCATCTTCTCAAATAGTTCACGAATTAATTTGACCGAAGCCCTATCCGGTGCTTCTCTTTCTTCCCTAGCCCATGTTCTCGGGTGCAATAATAGCAATGCTGTCATCAATTCTAGACGTCCAAACCACATTAGAATTGATGTGATAATTAACGAAGGTGTTCCCATCGATGCCCAAGTGTTTGATGGGCCATAGTCCCCCAAAGTCGGCCCTGTATTTCCAAGAGATGAAGCAACTACAGCGACAACAGATTCGAAATCCGAATTAGGCATAGTTACTGCCAAGACAATACATGAAAGAGCGAATAGTCCGGTCCAAACGAATAGCATTCCTACAATCAGTCCTAGTCTATCATTATCTACAACTTCGTCGTTCATTCTGATTTGAACGACACGCTTTGGCTGTGCAATTCTTCCGATTTCTCTCCACGCTATTTTCAAGGCGAGTTTTACTCTCATTAGCTTCAATCCACCGCTAGTTGAGCCAGCACAAGCTCCTACAATCATTAGCAGGAATAAGAAAATGTGAGTTACAACTGGCCATAGCATGTAATCGGAATTAGTGTATCCAGTACTCGTACCTATAGAAACTACAGTAAACAAAGAATCGAATAGTCCATCATCGATTCTACTTCCTTGTGACATAAGTGCAATGAATACAAACAGAGTTGTTGCTAGAATTACCAAAACATAACTTCGTCCTTCTTGGTCTGCGAACACTTTGTCCCACTGCTTTTCCCATGCTAACCAAATTAAAGTGAAATTCACACCAGCAAGGAACATGAAACAGATGATGATGGATTCAACAACGAAACTATCGTAGTACGCAATCGAAGCATCGTGTGTTGAGAATCCTCCAGAAGGCATCGTGGTAAGGCCATGATTGAATGCATCGAAGATGGTCATCCCTCCAACACCCCATAGCAACACAATCTCAAGTGCTGTTAGAATGATGTAAATCGTCCAAAGAGCAAGCGCTGTTTCTTGCAACTTAGGACGTAATCTCGAGAGCGAAGGTCCAGTCAATTCCGCTCTTGCTAACGCCATGCCACCTCCGAGAACTCTAGAAAGCAACATCAAGCCAAGCATGATGATTCCCATTCCACCTAGCCATTGTGTTAGAGACCTCCAGATGAGAATACCTTTTGGTTGAGCATTGATACAATCAGGAGTAGTTCCAGGAATACAATTTGGGCTCATTGAGTGCTCGATAACTGTAGCTCCTGTTGTTGTAAAACCAGACATCGATTCGAACCATGAGTTAACGAATCCTCGGCCTATGTCGGCCATCTGGGACCCATCAGTAAATGGTCCATGAAATACTCCGCCGAGCCAAAATGGTAGACTGCCAATCAATACAGCTACTGGCCAAGCCAATGCAACTGCAGCAAAAGCCTCCCTGTCTCGAAGCCGCTCAGTTGTATCTGAGCGAACTCCAATACTAAGCAAAGACAGTCCGATTAGTCCAGAAAACAGAATTGGTATCATGAACGAAATCAATGCTGTGTTAAACCCATCTAACCACCAAGTAATCAGGAAACTGAATGACAATGGTATCAGCATTGCCATCATCGTCCATCCGACGATTAGTGAAAGTACGTCTCGGCGCATCTTGGTTTCACACCTTGAATTTCTTCTCCAAATCATCTACACGATCAGGAGGCAAGAATATGGTCAAACGGTCTCCCTCGAGCAATGTCTTTGTTGAAGAGGGTCGCATAGTTTCCCATTCTTCATGTATGTTTTTCCTTTGAATGAATGCAACTTTACACCACTCTGGAAGTCCAGCTTCAGCGATTGTTTTACCGGCAAATTTCACGTTTGAATTGATTGGTAAACAAATTCCGATTACATCAGGAACGCTGGACAGTACTGCATACGGCCCTGGTAGTTCAGAATGGATCTTAGCAAGAATAGTATCTATTGCAACACGCTTTCTATCTACTGAGAATGTGATCCCCATTCTTCTAACAACGTTCACTAGGTCAGCGTCATACAAAATTAGTCCGGTTCTTTCAACACCTAAGTCGCTAGCCAGCAAAACTGCTGCTATTGATGCGTGGTCATTATCCAGTGCAGAAATTGCAATATCATGTGATGAAATCTCAATTTCAGATAGCAAATCTTGTCAAGGTGGTCACCGTGTATAATTTCAATACCTCTGCGGTTGCCTAGGTCAGAGCCAGCAAGATTGTTCGCTTTCTCTAGGTCTCTTTCGACTATTGTTACGGTTCCGTTAGCATCAAGCCAAGCTTTTGCTAACCTTGTGCCTATCAACCCTGCTCCAAATATAGCAACCTTTGGACGGTCTGGGAAATCTATGTGTTCGTGCCCAAATATTCGAAGAATCCTGTTGAATGATGCTTCGCCTGCAGTAGCGATTGCAACACGATCTTTGGGTAAAATCTGGTCGTCGGCAATCGGAACTCTACCCGGTTCACCATCCCTTTTCAATCCCACAATAAGAGGCATACCGCCTTCTACTCTAGCTCCTGACTCCCTTAGTGTACGATGTACGACCCCGCCTGCTTCTGATGTGACGTCCAACTCAACAATGTAAGCATCTGCTTCGAAAGGAATTACTTCAGTTAGGGATGAAGAACGCAATCCAGACATCAATCTCTCAATCGCACCATCCACAGGATGTACTACGTGATCTACTCCAGCCCATTTGGAGAGTTTACCAGATTGATGTTCTTCTAGGAACATTGGATTTCGAACTCTACAAATTGTCATTAATTCTCCTTTACCGCCAGTTTGCTCTTCATGAACGTGCTTTGCTAATGCACAAGACAAGATGTTTCTCTCATCCGAGTTAGTCGCAGCCACATAAACTTGGGCGGTTTCGATCCCAGCCTCGATGAACTTTTGTCGTTGTGTAATGTCTCCATGAAGAACAAGAATATCCATTCCTTGAGAATTTTTGACAGCTCTTGCATTGTTGTCAACAAGAACAACATCCTTGTCTTCACTGCGCAGTGCTCGTGCAAGGCCGGTTCCTACACGACCTCCTCCGCCAATGATTACCCTCATGAGAAATCCTCTCCTAACCATTTGTTATCCCAAGTGCCACCTATTACTTTGTAACCTTCAGTGTAGAATGATCTCAAGCGCTTGAAATCATTACCTGAAATCGAGCCTCCTGCATAGTATCCATCTACATTGTCCCAAGGTGCTTCTTCAATCCAGTCAATGTATGCAGTTGGTGTATGGACCAGCCACTTGCGATTTACTACGTCAACGGCTCCTTCAACATAACATGTTTCTAGAATCACTCCATTTTTTTCGCACCATTCTTCGGACATTGGCAACATAATGTATGCCCAGGCGTGTCCTTCCCATGTCTGAAATTGCGAATCCGTTAGTGCCCCAAACACATACCAAGTCGGGATTCCTTTAATCCGCATGATACTCATGAAAGCATTGGACTGCTCGTCACAATCACCAATTCCTGCTTGCAAACATTGCTCGCCACTGCGAGCTACGTTAGGTGCAGCAGTGTCGTATGGAACATTTGTATTCAACCAATCAAATGTTGCTCTTGCGTAAGCATATGCATTATTTTTCAAATTTGATGGAAGTGAGGCTTCAATACTTGCTGCCGTTTGATGAACCAAAGGAGCAGTATTCTGTCTTCCATCGATTGCCCATCCATATTGTCCGCCGCGGTCATACCAAGGGTTGTCTGAGAACTCATTGACTCTAGCACCCATACCTCTTTCTGAAATATCATCGAAGGTTCCCGAGCGATGTACGCTTACACCTTCGGATTTCCCGTCGATTTTACCATCCATTCTTGTTGAATGCCACCAAGTGTGTGTTGCAGAATGTAGGGTCACTGCGAAATCTACTGTCTCGTGAGTTCCACTCGGTACATCGATCGAAACCCTAACGCATGGGCCATGTGGGCAGAAATCAGAACCAGAACCTTGTCCTGGCCACCAAACCTCATTACCATCCTGAGTTAAAATCGCATTAGCTTTACTGCGGTAAGGTAATCCATCGCTAGGTATGGTTATGACCTCGCCATCGATTCTTAATTCCATATCAATTATGGTTTGAATGTTAGACTTTGCAACTTCAGTCCCGTCATCGTATGCCAAAGCCACAGCGCCTCCTTCATTGCTAGTAACATCCATTGGGAGAGGGATTGATTCTTCCAAGTGGCCATTACCCGAGCCATTGTTCCACAAATCAATGCTACGAACAACTGTGTATTCTGCCTCAAGAGGATATACCTGATAGGGTGCAACTGCCTCCATCAGATAATCTTCGACCTCTGCCCATTTAGCCAGAACGAATTGTCGAGCCTCTGGGGTGAAAAATACGAATGCTATGAAAGCGACCAATCCTAATTGATTGATTCGACTCCTTTTTTTCCTACCTCGGCGTTTTGGATTCGCCTTGCTCATTTGCGCTTGCCGAGGCGCCATTCCATGCTTCGCTTTTCTAGTTGGTGAACGCATGAATTCGCCCTTCACCCTGGAATCCATTCCTGATGCACCAGTGATTACTCTGCCACAACTGTAGCAGATAGAATCGCCCGGCAGGGTTTGGGCGCGACAGAAGGGACATGTTCCCATTGTTATCTAGGCTGAACGGTACCCCCATGAAGGTTCTGCCCTGTAATAAAAGTGAAATTGTCTTAATTGGGGTGAGAAAAAAGTTGTTCAGTTTACATTGCAAGTAGCAACTTACTCTTCTTCCCTAGCCTTCGCACGAGACGCATCTGACCAAATTCTACGTAACCGTCTGCGAGCGGGTCTTGGAACAGCTGCCCATACCCAATCGTGGGCTCGTTTTTCCGCTAGTAACACTGGCGGAATGATGAATATCCAAACGTCCATCCTGTAGACTGTCGAGTAGAGTGCAGTAAGCAATAATGTAGTCCAGAAGAATGTGCGCAATACAATGCTCCAGCGCTTACCCATTAGCATACCATATCCGTGTCGACAGAAAATCAATGCATGGGCTCTAGGTGAAATTAATGCCACAAGAATTATTGTAACAACCAATTCAATTCCAATATTATCTTGATAGAGTTGCAGTAATCGAAAGATTAGGAATAACGAGATCATTCCTCCTACTGCCAAACCTAATGCCCAGCCTGTTGTCGGTTGAGAACCAGTCCTTCGGACTTTTTTTCTGCGAAGAAATAGATGTACTGCAACGGATATTCCCAAACAAATAATCAAGTTGCTGTATGGAAGAAATTTACCTTCGATATAGACCGTGAGAAGAAATAAGTCACCTAGGCTTCCATACAGCCCACCAACCAAAATCCCCCAGAACATCATACTCCAAGCTGTTGTCAAATCATAGAATCCTGAATATTTGGTCATGACACCGCGCCATCCCAAACTCATACCCACTAATGATATGACAATTGCAACTTGAGATAGCCACAAGTCGCTTGCCATAATGACAGCGTGCAGAGACCTATTCAAGTGAGTTGTGCAAACCTAAGCCTTGAATATCCCCATCTCGAGGGGTTAGTATGGCTCGCCTACTGTTGTTTGGTGGTAAGGGTGGCGTGGGTAAAACTACAACATCAACTTCGACTGCTGTAGGATTGGCAGATTCTGGATTGAAGGTATTGTTGGTAAGTAGCGACCCTGCACACAGTACTTCGGACAGTTTGGGTGTTCAACTGGGGCCTGAACCTACACCTGTAGAGGGTGTTGAAGGGTTGTGGGGTCTAGAATTAGACCCAGAGGCTAGAATCTCTGACCACATTCCAAAGTTGACCGAAAGTCTCGGTCCGATGCTAGGCGGTCAAGACCCTGAATTGAACGCATCTGAAATGGTTCTTCCGGGGCTTGATGAAGCAATGGCGTTTGATGAGTTGCTCAAGCATTTAGAAAACCCAGATTGGGATGTTATTGTATTCGATACAGCACCCACTGGTCATACACTCCGATTTTTGGCACTGCCCGAAATTATCGAGAAGTGGGCGGACAAAATCATTCGAATGCATCGCTTGACCGGGGGAATTAGGGCATTGATGTTTGGTGCTAAAGAGGGAGAAAAAATGCGGGATGAATTAGAAAAATTCCGCCGTAGAGTTCTGCATGTTCGGCGGATTTTGTGCAATCCAGAAGTAACCCGTTTCACGCTAGTAACAATTCCAGAAAAAATGGGTGTCAACGAAACTTTACGCGCATACGAATCCTTAGCTGAATTCAATTTGCCAGTTTCTGGTTGTGTAATCAATAGAATGACGCCTGATTTAGATAACGATTTCATTCAAACACGTCGCAGTAACGAGAGAGTGAATGTCGAGCAGTTACGCAATGAATTACCTGATTTACATCTCCATGAAGTTGAACTAAAGGATACAGATATTCATGGGCTGGATCTTTTGAGGTCCATAAGTTTGGAATTGCATGGTGAAATCTCCATTTCAGAAGGACTAGGGCCTTTTGCCGTTGGTCTTGGCTTAGAAGTCCATCGAGGCACATGGTCAAACGAAAATGATGTATATTTACATCTCCCGGGAATAGTTCGTGAAGACCTTTCTCTTCGCAGCGAATCTGGAACGGTATATGTTGGCATTAATTCACGCGAACATCCTGTTCCGTTCGATAGGCCAGCCAAGGCTAGTCAAGTCAATGCTAAACTCGAAAATGATATCCTCAAATTGACATTTCCTGAAGAATAATCTTCCGTTGGGTTCAAACCAAATGCGCTTTTGGGCATGTCATGGCACTCGAAGGACTCTCCAGAGGAATATTCTCAGCACTGGGAATTCTGAAGAGTCGGCGAAAGCTAAACGAAGATGAACTGAAGGAAATGCTACGTTCTCTTCGAAGAGCGTTGCAAGAAGCGGATTTCAACGTCAGGCAAACAAAAGAAATCACGGAAAAATTAGAATCTAGAATGAGGGACGAAGAGCCTCGTCCTGGAATTACTTTGCAGACTCATGCAATGAATATTCTCTACACTGAATTGGTTAGACTACTTGGCCCTCCACGAGAAGTTAGGCCGCATCAATCAACTATTCTCATGGTAGGATTGTACGGTAATGGTAAGACCACAACCACTGCAAAATTGGCAGAATGGTATCGTCGAAGGCATGGTGTTAGAGTCGCTGTTATCGAGGCTGACGTTCACAGACCAGGTGCGTATAATCAACTATCTCAGCTGTTAGAAGATTCATCAGTTGAAGTATACGGCGAGCCCGATAATAAGAATGCAGTGGAGATCGTAAAAAATGGTCTGAAGGAGCACGCAGCAGCGGACTTAGTTATCATCGATACCGCTGGTAGGCACAAGTTAGACGAAGATTTAGTCGTAGAGTTGGAACAGATTTCTGAAGTAGCCAATGCGAATGAGAGATTCCTTGTTATCGATGCTCAGGTAGGTCAATCAGCAGGACCTGTTGCTGCAAATTTCCATGATTTGGCAGGAGTAACTGGCATAGTCATTACCAAACTCGATGGTACAGCTAGAGGTGGTGGTGCGCTATCTGCAGTGGCCACTACTGGTGCGCCGGTAATGTATATCGGAACTGGTGAGAAGGTTGCGGACCTAGAGAAATTCGAATCTGATAGATTCATTTCCAGACTTCTTGGAATGGGTGACATACGTGGCCTCATCGATCTGGCACCTGAAGACATGGATGAAGAAGAAGCCATGCGTATTACCCAGAGAATGATGTCGGGTAGATTCACCCTAAATGATATGTATTCGCAAATGGAAATGATGTCTAAGGTTGGCACTATTGACAAATTGCTTTCTTTCCTCCCCTCAGGGATGTTCGGTGGAATGGGTGCAATGGGTAAGAATCAGAAAGAAGCCATGCAGGCAAATCTCGACCGATATCAGGTAATTATGGATTCTATGACCACTTTTGAAAAAGATGAACCTGCCAAAATTAAGGCTGACAGGATTCGTCGAATTGCTAGAGGTTCTGGCGTCAAAGAAAAAGACGTCCGAGAACTAATTGGACAATGGAATCGTTCTCGTAAGATGATGAAGGGTATGAGTGGAAATCGAAAGATGAACAAACAGATGAAGCGAATGATGCGAGACTCTGAAATGGATTTCGATGGACTCGAAATGTGATCAGTAGGTCTTGGCTAATATTACTCTTCGAGTAGTCATCTTTCCAGACATGAAGCATGGCTTTTCTTCGCCGTAAGCATCTGTTGAATCTCCTAAGAATGAAAGTCCAGTAGTTCTCTCTATAGTTTCTGCATGAGCGTCGGTTCCGTCAAACGGAACTTCGTATATCTTACCGTCTTCGACACTCTCCAGGTCGGTCAAAGGAATTACCACATTTTCCGTATGAGCAGCTGCGCGAGTTCTTAATTCGTCAGAAATCTCTGAAAGAACACGATTGCATTCTTGCACAATATTGTCAAGAGGCAGAGGTTCTTTACCGCCAGTTCTTCTTGCGGCAAATGCAGAATTGTTCTCGATATCTCTTGGCCCTATGTCAAGTCTTAGCGGAACTCCCTTAATTTCCCAATCGAAATATTTCTGACCTGCGTGAATATCTCTCTTGTCAACTTTCACTCTTAGTCCAGCGGATTTTAGAATCGCTGCAACTTCCTCGCTTTTTGCGATGGTATCAACTTCTGAGTTTTTCCTAATCATTGGACAAATTACAACTTGGTAAGGTGCGATTGCAGGCGGCATAATCAGGCCATTGTCATCTCCATGCATTCCGACTATTGCGCCTAGCAATCTTTCAGACATACCATATGTGGTTTGGTGACAATGCTGCTGCTCAGCATTGAGGTTTTCATAAGTCAAATCGAATGCCTTAGCCCACTGGTCTCTGTAATGGTGACAAGAAGCGACTTGCAAAGTTCTTCCATTTGGCATTATTGCGTCAATGCCAATTGTGTACCATGCTCCCGGGAATGTGTCCCAAACAGGTCTTCTTGCTTTAATGACCGGTAAGCACAAATCATGCATCAAATTGTCAACGATTTCTAGGTCCTGTTGAATCTGTCTTGTTGCACATTCTTCGTCAGCGTGTGCGGTGTGTGCTTCGAAAAAGTGTATTTCTCGTACACGAATGAACGATCTAGTTTGTTTAGTTTCATATCTGAATGTGTTCACCATTTGGTAAACTTTGAGAGGTAAATCCTTGTGAGACCTTATCCACAATGGGAACATAGTGTACATGGCAGTTTCACTAGTAGGTCTCAAAAACATCGGAATATCGAGTTCATTTTCACCAGCGTGCTTTACCCAATATACTTCTTTCTTGAATCCGCCTTCTTCCTCCTCGTCTCTGAGGTCGTCAGGGTCCACGCCCTCTTCTCTAGCACGCTTGAGTCTTGCAACCAATGCATTTTCTTTATCCAGCAGGTTTTCAGGAATGAGTAAAGGGAAATTGACTTCTTCATGATCAGTTCTTTCCATTTCAGAGTGGGTTAGCGAGTCAATCAGTTTCATTGCACGCCACCCGTAGGGTCTCCATACATCCATTCCTTTGATTGGATATCTTTTGTCGACAAGCTCTGCAGCCTCGACGATAAATGGATACCATGCGTTAAAATCATCAACTTTGGATGGTATTCCACGCTTGGCTTTGCCTTTACCCATAACAAACACTCCAAATCAATTATTCATCAAATTGCCGCATTATTTCCTACGGAAAGCCACAATTAAAACAAGAATGCTACAAGCCACAGCGACGTAGTCTGGGATACCCATTTCTGGGAAAGGCATTGACCAACCGAGTTCGTTATTTAATTCATGAATTCCAGCCCAATTAATCCTTGTAGCCTCAGCAGTGCATTTTTCAGCAGTGCATTGTGAGTTAAGGAATCCGAACAATCCGAAGATGTTTGCAACAGCAACTATTAGAGAGGTCAAACCGAAAATCTTGAGGAAACCACCCTTCTTTTTGATATCTCCAGCCTTAGGAATAGTTGGCAATTCCGGTAATGGCATTGGAGCTGCAGGTGCTGCACCAGGGATAACTTCGATCATCGGGTCATGGCTAGTTTTTGCAGTGACAACTTCAACCTCAGGGCCAGTGGGTTGCTGGCTAGGTTTACTCGGAGTTATTGGTTCAATGTTCAATCCGAAAATCCTCTCTGCAAGACTTGCGAGAACAGGGTCTGCGGCTATTTCCGCTTCGTCTATTTCACCATCTAGAAGACGCTTTACTTTGTCATCATGAGCACTCACGCTAATCGCCTCCCGGTACGATGTGGGCAGGTGCTCATTATCAAGCGTTCGCTTCAAGCATTACCGGCTGCTTCGACCTCTGCCCAATCTTTCATGAACCCAGCAAGTCCTTTGTCGGTGAGCGGATGACTCATCAATTGTCTGAATGTTTTGGTAGGCATAGTCACTGTGTGAGCACCTAGTTGCATACAAGCTAAAACATGTGTTGGATGTCTAATTGATGCTGCTAGAACTTTAGTACTAACATCGTAATTTTCCCATGTTGCCATGATCTCTGCAATTAATGCCATGCCATCTGCACCAGTATCGTCAATTCGACCAATGAAAGGTGAGACATATGTAGCGCCAGCCTTAGCAGCCATCAATGCTTGTGATGCTGAAAAAATCAATGTCACATTTGTCTTGATACCATCTGCGGTCAGAATTTTAGTTGCTGCTAGGCCTTCTGGCGTGCAAGGAATCTTAATGATGACATTTTCAGGCAGTTCTGCTTTCAATGCTCTACCTTGTTCCACCATTCCGTCAGTGTCTAGCGCAGTAACTTCGGCAGAGATTGGACCGTCACAAATTGCAGCAATTTCTGCAACTACGGTTTTGAAATCTCTGCCACTTTTCTTAATCAGCGATGGATTCGTAGTAACTCCATCAAGAATACCCCAAGAGGCAATCTCTCTAATTTCATCAACATCAGCGGTGTCTAAGAAGAACTCCATGAGGAGGGTGTCGTTAAAGACGGTGCTTCAAACCTTCCTCGCGATTACTTTCTTGACAGCGTCGCAAATATGGTGAGATTTGAGCCCCATCATCTCTAACATTTCTTCAGCTCCAGCAGATTCTCCAAACCTATCATGGACTCCAATTTTTTCGATTGGAACTGGTGTTGAACCGACTACATGCTCTGCAACAGCTCCTCCTAGCCCCCCAATGACAGAATGGTCTTCAGCGGTAACAATCGCTCCGCACTTCTCTGCTAGTGAATCGATCAAATCTGTGTCTAGTGGTTTGATAGTGTGCATATCAACCACAGTCGCATCAATACCTTCAGCGCTCAATTTTTCAGCAGCTTCAAGGGATTCATGAACAAGTACCCCGCAAGCGATTATCGCAACATCAGTACCATCACGTAATACAACTCCTTTGCCGATTTGAATATCATTTTCTTTTCCATCGTAAAGAACCGGTGTTTTGTTTCTTGCAGTCCTCATGTATGACGGTTTACCTAAATCTGGCAATTGCATAGTCAAGGCCTTGGTGGATACGTCATCACACGGGTGCATTACCACAACATTCGGTAGAGTTCTGTAAATAGCTAAATCTTCGATTGATTGAGCACTAGAACCATCTGTTCCTGTATGTGTTCCACCGTGGGAACCACACAAGTGAACCGCTAGGTTTGGTCTTGCAACACCATTTCGCATTTGTTCGAACGCTCTTTCAGTAAATATTGCAAAGGTACTTGCAAAGGGGATGTAGCCATTAGATGCCATTCCTGCTGCTACTAGCAACATGTTTTGCTCACCAATTCCACAAGATACTGTTCGTTCAGGATGCGCTTTTCTGAAATGGAGTGATTTAGTCGACTTACCCAAATCGGCTTCTAAAACAACAACCTTTGGATTGCCTGCTAATGCAAGAAGTGCATCACCGTATCCATCACGTGTAGCAGCCATTCGACTCATGCTTCAACCCCCAATTCGGACAATGCTTGAGCCAACTGTTCGTCAGACGGTGCCGCTCCATGGAATGCAGGATTGTTCTCCATGAATGAAACTCCCTTTCCTTTGATAGTCTTTGCAATTACAACAGCAGGTTGGTCTTGAATTGAATCCATCCAATCTATAGCCTCAACAATCGATGTCATGTCGTGACCATCAATTACCTTGACAGCCCACCCAAAGGCATTCCATTTGGCAGGAATATCGAACATACGCATCTGTGCCTCACAGAAATCATCGTTTTGAATTCCGTTACAGTCAACAAATAATTTCAGGTTTCCAAGCTCGTGATGAGTTGCAGCCATTGCAGCCTCCCATACACTTCCTTCCTGAATTTCACCATCTCCAACCATCACGTATGCATTTCTGCTTGAGCCATCTAATTTGGCTGCAACAGCGCAGCCCATACCGAAAGACAACCCCATTCCCAAACTTCCTGCTGAGAAATCTACACCAGGACACCACTTCATGTCTACATGTCCTTGGCAAACTCCACCTTTAACGCGGTAGGATTTGAGGTCCTCATGGGAAATGAAACCCATCTCAGCAAGAACTGCGTACATTCCTGGTGATGCATGCCCTTTTGAAAGAATGAATCGATCTCTGTCTTCCCAATCTGGGTCTTCAGGTTTAACTCGAAGTCTGTGACCATACAGCCCGCATAGGATGTCAATTTCTGATAGCGAACCACCAGGGTGTCCTGCTTGAGCCCTATGAGTCATTTTGCATATTTCGACTCTGCATTTGCGTGCCATTTCTTCCATTTCAGAAATACTCATTCCCGCCATAGTGTTCCCTACAGAACACTGCCCTTTGCGTATGGCCTTTGATGGTTGTGTTCGAAATTGATCAGATTTCATTCCGATTTTTCAGTATCATTCAAGGCAGGTATTTTTGGAAGAGTAAATACTCCGCGCAACTTCTTCGATGCGTCTGCTGCAATGAATACTAGGTCCTGGCCAAGGTTCCCTTTGTTCGGGAGCGACCTTGCTGATAACAAGATGAAAACTCCTACGAACCAAGCAAAGAATAGGAGTGAAAGGCTGTAAGATAGTGTCCCTATTCCTCCAAACCATGAGGATGGGTCCATCTTCGCCACAATGAACACTGCAAGTAGTACACCCATCAATGATTCTCCAGCAATAAACCCAGCACCGATTAGGACTCCCTTGTCCTGAACCTCTTTGATCGCAAAAGCGGCCTCTTTGCTCGGTTCCCCATCTAATGTTCCATCAATTCTTAATCTAGCGCTGGATAGCAGAACATGCGAAATAATTCCACCAGCCATGATAGGAACTGAAAGATACAGTGGAAGGTAGATTCCAATTGCAACGCTCATTACAGGCATTGCAAGCCTAATCAATACAACGGCAATAACTGCACCTAGAATCACCATCGGTAGATTGATGTCACCGCCAAATGCACCTTGAACAATAGCTCCAATCAATTCAGCCTGTGGAGCAAATAAGGCTTCATCACAGTTATACAAATCAGCAGTACTTGCTCCCTGGGCAACCAAAGCCTCGTTTGTGTTTCCACAAGCTGTTTTTGAAATCTGGAAAGCATCGTGCAGAATGCTCAATACAGGGCCTATGACAATTGCACCAACTGTTACACCGATAATTTCAGCGGTTTGCTGCCTCCAAGGAGTAGCACCAACCATGTGCCCAGTTTTCAGGTCCTGCATGACGTCTCCTGCAATCGCCGCAGAGGTAGCCACAATTGCTGCAATGAACATAGTAGCAATCATCATTTCAGTCTGACTCATATCCAGAATCAATCCACCGACAATCCATACCAATCCAATTGTGAATAGTAGGGTTGCAATTGTCATACCTGAAACAGGAGAGTTAGAAGAACCAACAACTCCAGCGATGTACCCTGCAACTGCCGCAAAGAAGAATGACACTACCGCAAGGAAGAGGGCCCCTCCCAATGCCATGATTATACTTCCTGTGGCATACCAGTAGAACAAGAAAATCAGTACTACCAGAACTCCGCAGAATGCCATGACTTTGTCAAGTGGCAAATCCATTTCAGTCCTTAACTGTGCCTCGCCGTCGTTACCTTTCTTGAACGCCTTGGATAGGCCTTCTGCGATAGTTTTGCGCATTGACCACAGAGTGTAAACACCGCCAACAACCATCGCTCCAACTCCTGCAAAGCGAATTTGTTCTTCCCAGACTTTCTTGTAATCATCAACTCCGATTTGGGTTAGAACATCTGTAGAATCTGGGAATCCATTGAATAAACCGTATATTGGCACTAAAATAGCGAAACCAACCACTCCTCCTAAGAAAATGAATGATGCAATTCGCAATCCCACAATATATCCCACTGACAGAAGAGCAAGAGATAATTCCCCTCCTGCATAGAAACGAGTACCTAACGCCTCACCGACTCCCTGTAACTTTGCATGGGTTGCTTTGAATCCCTTTACCATCCAGCCATATGTTGCACCAATAAGCAGTGCGTAAACAATGGCGATTAATCCCGAGCCTCCTTTTTCTCCAGCAACTAACACCTCACGGCATGCAACACCTTCAGGGTAAGGCAGGGCCTCTTCGACAATGAATAATCGTCGTAATGCAATAGTGAACATTGTGCCTAGTAACCCGCCGAGAATAGCAATCAGAAATGTATCTAGCCACACAATATCTTGCCAAATTCCCAACACCAGAAGGGCAGGTACAGTAAAGATAACGCCTGCTGCTAGGGATTCTCCTGCACTCGCCATAGTTTGTACAGAGTTGTTTTCGAGAATCGTAACATCCTTGAATTTGAAACCACGCAAAATTAGCATACTCATTACAGCTGCTGGAATCGATGCTGAAACGGTCATGCCTACATACAGTCCGAGGTAGGCATTGGCGGCGGTCATTACGCCACCAAGAAGAACACCGATTACAATTACCCTAACGGTCAGTTCTTGGATGTTCATGTGAGCGGGAATCCAAGGCTCTCCATCTCCGCTCATAACTCTCCGACCAGCAACCTATTTGTCAAATAATCGGCTAAAATGTAAAGGAATACCCACCCGTATAATGATAAGGCGTAAGTTAACCCAAACGCCAGAGCAAATGCTCTGGTGGTGGCATGTCAGAAACTCTTTGGCACACAAAAAGTGGTGACGAAGTCATCACTGAATTCGACACTCCTCTCGGCGGTTTATCATCCAACGAGGCCGAAATCCGCCTTGAAAAATATGGTGAAAATAAGCTCAGAGAGCCTGAAAAGACCTCTGCATTCATCCGATTCCTTTCTCAATACCATGATCCACTAAACTATCTTTTGATAGGTGCAGGTTTGCTCGCACTCGCAACCCATCCCGACCAGCCGGGTGATGCAATTTTCATTGCAATTGTTCTGACGTTGAATGCGTTCTTCGGTTTCTGGCAGGAAAATAAAGCAGAGCAAGAAATGGGTGCGTTAAAACAAATGACGATTTCGAGGTGTGTCGTTTGTCGTGACGGGATGGAATTGGAAATCAATACTTCACAATTGGTCCCCGGAGATATCGTAAAGATCGAAGAGGGATTGAATGTTCCAGCTGATTTACGTGTTAGTGAAGCATGGCAATGTAAGGTAGACGAATCAGCATTGACTGGAGAATCAATGCCTGCAAAAGTTAGTGAAGAAGCATTGCCGCCAGAAACCCTACTTGCAGATAGGAAAAACATGCTTTACATGGGTACTACAATTTCTACAGGTCGGGCTGTTGGAATTGTTACAGCAACAGGAATGCAAACCGAACTTGGGAAAATCGCTAGTGATATTGCTGAAGCAGAAACTCCCAAGACGCCCCTCGAACACAAGTTAGAGTCATTGGGCAAATTCCTAGGTTTCATTGCTTTGATTGTTGCTGCGTTAATTGTTTCTATTGGATTAATTCTTGAGTACGTAGATGGAGGAGATTTGTGGAAAGAAGCTAAATTCCAGTTCCTGGTTGCTATTGCTATTTTCGTAGCGATTGTTCCCGAGGGATTACCTATTATTCTCGTAACCACGCTCGCCATTGGAATGCGGAATATGGCTCGCCACAAAGCGATAATTCGCCGCATGAAGGCTGTTGAAACCCTAGGGTCAACTACAGTTATCTGTACAGATAAAACTGGTACACTAACCAAGAATCAGATGACTGTCAGACAGTTAATGTTGCCCAAACAAACTTATGGCATCACCGGCGAGGGTTTCATGCCAGAAGGAACCTTGACTTTGAATGACACAGAACTTACTGATGAAGAAATGTCAGAAATGCAAAGGGGGCTTGGATTCAGACTTGCAGCGGCTTGTCTATCCCTCTGCCACAATTCCCAAATCGCTGAAATTGATGGTCAATGGACAGCCATTGGTGACCCTACAGACAGCGCATGCGCTGTGCTTGGTTACAAAATAAATGGGTCAGTTGCAAAATTCGCTCAAAGGCACCCCAGAAAGCATGAGTTTTTCTTCAATACCGATAGAAAAAGAATGTCAGTAATTCACGAGTATGAGGGCGAAGATTGGATCTTTGCTAAGGGTGGAGCTGGTGGTTTCAAAAAGTTGGTCAAATGGAAAGTGAATGATGGCAAAATAGTTCCTATTGAGGATGGTGATTTCGAAAACGCTTCAGAAGCAAATCGTATTATGGCAAGCAAAGCAATGCGTGTCATCGCTCTTTGTGCTAGAAAAGTTCAGCCAGACGACGACATTACCGATATGGAATCTATGGAAGACAATTTGATTTTCTTGGGAATGGTTGGGATCATGGACCCTCCTCGAGCAGAGGTTTATGATGCAATATACAGGTGTCAAAAGGCTGGTATTGCAGTCAAAATGATTACTGGCGACCAACAGATGACTGCACAGGCAATTGGAGAGGATTTGAACATCACTAAGCCTCACATAGATTCTGTTGGCGGGGAAAAATTAGAACAATTAGACGATGATGCAATGAGGCATATCGTCAGCGGCACCGCTATTTTCAGTCGTGTAACTCCAGAGCAAAAAATGCGTATTGTAACTGCATTGCAAGATGAAGGCGAAGTAGTAGCGATGACCGGTGATGGCGTAAATGATGCCCCTGCTTTGTCTAGAGCCAATATAGGAATCTCGATGGGCATCGCAGGAACAGATGTTGCTAAAGACGCATCTGACATGGTTTTACAAGATGATAACTTTGCTAATATTGTAAATGCCGTGGAAGAAGGAAGGAAGATTTACGCTAATATACGTAATTTCGTAAGGTACCAAGTTTCAACTAATGTTGCTGCAGTAGCACTACTCTTGTTGGCAAATGTCGTATTCCAATTACCACTACCACTCACCGCAACACAAATTCTTGTCATCAATATCCTAATGGATGGACCGCCAGCAGTTGCTTTGGGTGTCGAACGCAAGCATGCTAATGTTATGGACAGACCGCCGCGCGCAGTGGACGAAGCTCTTCCAAATTTGCTTGATTTATTGTTGATTTTCTATCTAGGAGCAGTTATGGTAACAGGTACTCTTCTTGTGTACTACCTCGCTCTAGAAAATGGGTCAGAGGCTTACGCTCAAACAATGTGTTTTTGTGTATTTATTGTATTCCAGTTGTTCAATGTTATGAACTGTAGAAGCAATGAACACAGCGTGTTCAAGCTAGGACTTTTCTCTAATAGGGCAATTTACCTCGCAGTACTCTTCTCAATCACACTATTGCTAATAGTAGTCCAAGGGGCTTCTATAGTCATTCCATTTACCTCCTTTGAGATAGGAGAATTACTATCAACAATTCCTCTTGAGCAAAAGGATTGGTTTATCATAATCCTCGTTGCAAGTACAGTGTTCATGGTTGAAGAATTCCGCAAATTAATGCGTTACACTGGAATATTCCGTGTCAGAACTAACAAGCGCGCTTAAACGCTAGTTCAAAAACAACTAGTTTGACGGCTTACCATGGCAGACGGTGAACAGCCTAATTGGCAGGCTAATCTCACCAGTTTGTTGAGACAAGAATCTTGGCCCGATGAACTACGGGATATTGTTGGAAAATTAGGAAACAATGTTCCCCTAAATCTTGAAGACGGCAAGTTCTTGTTCAACTACAGCGATTTGGACTTGATTGGACACCTCGCAAGTATTGTAAAGAGTGCTAGATTTGGAAACAAAGTATTCTTCAATGTTAATGTCCACATCAATCAAACAAACATCTGCACCCTGGCATGCAAATTCTGCGCTTTCAGAAGAGGTAGACGTGCTCAAGATGCTTATCAATTGGAAATCGAAGAATACATTGAAGATTTGAGTAATTACTCCAGCTATGTCGATGAAGTACACTCCGTAGGTGGTCTTCATCCAGAATGGGGAATCGAACACTACACTGAATTGTTTAGTAGGACAAGAAAAGAATTCCCTCACGTTCATATCAAAGCATTAACTGCTGTCGAAGTGAAGCATATCGCTAAACTCTCAAATTTATCTATCAGGGAAACACTTTCGAGATTGAAAAAATCGGGCTTAGGCTCCCTTCCAGGTGGCGGTGCAGAAATCCTCGATGATGATATTCGAGGGGTTATTTGCCGTGGTAAGGAATCCTCAGACGAATATCTAGAGATTCACCGAACAGCACATAGCTTAGGAATACCAACTAATTGCACAATGCTCTACGGCACGATTGAATCAATCGAGCATCGAGTTATGCATATGATAAAATTAAGAGAATTGCAAGATGAAACTGCAGGATTCCAATGCTTTGTCCCATATCCGTTTTTACCTGACGATTCGAGGCTGCCAGAGGCACAATTGGCTACGGGTACCGAGGTCTTACGTGTCATTGCAATCTCTAGGCTGATGTTGAACAACATTCCCCACATCAAAGCATACCGAATGAATCTTGGCGACGAAATTTCTGAACTTGCACTGCAATTCGGAGCTGATGATATCGACGGTACTGTACAGAAGGAATCAATTATGCATCTTGCAGGATCAACTGCACCATTGGACCATGACAAGGCTCAACTGGCGAAGATTGTCTCAAACTCAGGCTCGATTCCAATCCAGAGAAACACAACTTACACTTCTTTTGTGGAGTTCATTCCACCAAAAGTTCCTGCAAGAAGGAGCCTACGCATGGCAACGGGTGATTGAATGACTTGGGAGAAGACAATAGGTAGAGTTTCGTTCATTAATTGTGAACCATTATTCCATGGTCTTTCGGAAAATTGGAATGTTTTACCTGCACCACCTTCTTGGTTAACAGGCCATTTGATTCGTCGTGATTGTATTTTGGCCCCAATACCTGCAGCAGATTTCGCTAAAAATTCCGACAAATTGGTACTAGTTCCAGATCTTTCAATCTCCAGTAAAGGCGAGGTCGGCAGTGTTCTACTATTCGGAGAGAAGCATATCTCCGAAATGAAATCAATAGCCCTTCCATCTGATTCTGCAACTTCTGTAACCCTGCTCAAGTTTTTGATTAAGCACAGGAAATTGAATCCTGAATACGTCGAAATGGGCCCAGATTTGAAAGGCATGCTTGCCAACTGTGATGGTTGTCTATTGATAGGGGACAGAGCGCTTGAAGCGGCTAGAGACCATCCTGAACTGATTAAATTAGATCTCGGTAAGGAATGGAAAGAAGTTAGCGGACACCCCATGGTATTCGGAGTATTCGCAGCACGTAAAGACTCAGACATCAGCAGCGTTAAGGCTGCTTACACAGCATTGATTCAGAGATTAATTGCATTTGAAACCAATTCTTCTGTTAGAAAGGAAGTAATCAAAACCAGCAGTAAGAAGTCATCTCAAACTGTTGACCGTTTAGAGAGATACTTTGGCGAAGTAATAAACAGAATGGATCCAGAAGATATGAATGGACTCAAACAATTTCTAAACTCGGCTTGTCAAATGGACGAAGAGATTACAATGGCTTGGTAATTATTCTTCCTTCAAGAAATCACTTACTAGGTTGTCCTGCAATTTTTCTTCATCAATTTTCTTTCCAGAACCTTTCTTCTTTCTCTTGACAGGTTTTCGCTTCTTTTTCGCTTCGGGTTCAGGTTTGGTTTCTTCTTTCTTTGCGGTCTTAACCTTACGTGTTTTGATCACGTTATCTTCTGGTTTGACCACTTTTTTCTTTCCAGCGACAATAGGTCTGGAAGTCGAAGCCTCTGGATTTTGGTCAATAGAATCTAAGCGTTTTCTTTTCGTTTTCATTATCGGACCATCTTTATTCAATTTGGTTTCCGAAACTCGCCTTTTCTTGGCTAGAGGTTCATTATCTGAGCTTGTGCTGTACATTTTCCGTTTACTAGGCGGAGGAGTCCTTTTCGGTCTTTCTTTGACTACTGTCTCATCATTATCAGCGTTCTGACCTGGAGATGTGTCTGGTTCATCTTCCTCATCTTCTTCATCAGAATCTTCCTCTTCCGCAATTTCTTCATCTTCTACATCGAAATCAATTTTGTTTTGATGTCTCAACCATAAAGTTCCGATTCCAATCAGAACCCCAAGATAGAAGATGAAAGCGATTGGGTGCATTGCCCAGTCAATCGCACTCTCTATGACAGTTCGTTCTTTGACTTCGACTTCCTCTATCGTAACCGATGCACTATCATCCACATTGTTCCACCATAATGGAATTGTTTGACTAACTAAACCATCTCCAGAAAATTTTAGTGCCACGGGATGTGCTGGCGCTAGCCATGAAATTGAACCATCGGTAGGTAGTGGTTGTTCAGATAACGAGATCTGGAGTGGGAAGGTAACTGCGCTATCATACTCGAATGTCGTAACTATTGCAAAAGTAATTTGGGTAGTCGAATCACCGTCCCTTATCATTTCCATTCCATCAACAATAAAGCAACTGATTGTTGCATCTCCCAATTCTCCGTTAGACAGTGAAATCGAATCTCTCCATTGGTCTACAATATCGCTGTGGTCCATGTTTTCACACATCGCATTAGCGAACAGATTTGTCTCACGCGAACTTAGGACTTGGTCCTTAGCAAGTGCATTCCTAGACAGGTTTCGAATATTACTAGAATCCTCGGAAGGTAATGAGATTTGGTCTTTCACAATGAAGTATTCTCCTACTGTAATTTCGATATTTCTGATTTTAGAAAGGTCAGGATACCGAGAACATGGCGTTCCTTCTGGAGCATCGCATCCAATGTCATCATCCCAATCATCAATAATTCCGTCTCCGTCATCATCTTGGTCCAGATTGTCTGGGACAGAATCGCCGTCTAAATCGGAACCAGGTTCACCGAAACCGTCTGCAGCTATGTCGCGCAAATAAACAGCCACTTCACCAGTGCCACCTGCGACAAATAGGGTTTGGATACGGCTATATTCATCATCGATAAATTCGACATCTTCCACTATATGGAAAAAGTTGGTTCGCTGCAATTCATTGAAATTAGCGTAGTCATATGTTACTAGACCTATGAAGTCGTCATTCTCTACCGAAATATGCATTCGTGTTCCAGAATAAGAAAACATGATTTCTTCTGCACCTTTGATTGTAGTGACATGGTTTTCCAAGCCATCAAATGTCCTGGATGTGATTGTTCCATCTTCACCTAGCAGTATGATGTCAAGTCCATCAGGTGAAAATTTGCAATCTAGAAGTCCTTCTCCGTATTCAATATACGAACCCTGTTTTTGCCCTTGCATATTCCAAACAGCCCACCTTCCAGATTCATCCCCCGTCAAGATGTATTCACCATCGGACCGATAATCAATGCAAGTTACGTCTACTACATGCACCCCATGAAGAGTATTCTTTATTGTCAGCTCTGGGTAACGATATTGCTCAACGACTTCACCGTCGTAACCGTGGGCAGAAATGACCATCCCATCCACACTCCAAGCGATATCACGAAATCTATCGTCAGCGAGCACACCGCTATCGAATACCTGAAGAGTTTCTACATCGATTAGTTTGATGGATTCACGAATTTGCGCAGTAGAGCGTTTGTTAATTGCTAAAACCGTACCATTGGGATTAAATTCCATTCCTGCAATATCTTCATCAAAACTAATTTTACCAATCTGCTCGAAAGTCGTTGTATTGAACAAAATGATATCCTTGCCGTGGTATGATGCAAGAATGGTTCCATTTGGGTTGATTGCAAGCAAATCTCCTTCATCACCATCATTGGTAGACCATGTGGAATCTAGGTAGGTTAGTCCGGACGGGTTAGCCGAAACTAAAGGTATTGAAAACAAGCAAAACAGCGTAACAAGAAGAGTAAGCCTTGCTCTGGTCATGTCCGCCCCGTTTAACGCAGGATATGTTATTCTTGAAAGTCTAACGGAATATTTGCTATTTTCATTAGGATTTTTGGAGGAATTTTTGTGCAGCAATATACCACTATTGAAAAACCCGAGTCGTTAGCACCCATCATGGCCGAAGTAGCGGAAGTAAAATCCTGCTGCGATGCGGACGAAGCAATTCCAATATCTATGGAATTCAACTGGTCAGACCGGGAAGTTTGGGGTAAGTCAGCTTACAACACAATGTGGTGCTTAATTGGTTGCTCTATTGGCGACCTAGGTACAATTGCTGCATTCCAATTCGTTTTTACTGAATCAGGATGGTCAACCATGAGCATAATGATGTTGGCGATGTTTAACGGAATAATGACATCAATCATTCTCGAAACTATAATTTTGTCCAAACAGATGATTCTGAAAGAAGCATTCAAAGTTGCAGTCGGTATGTCTTTGATCTCAATGATTGGAATGGAGGCTGCTATGAATATCGTGGATTATCTTCTCACAGGAGGAGCAATGTTGACTTGGTGGGTCATTCCAATAATGCTGTTTGCTGGATTCATTACTCCTTGGCCGTACAATTATTGGCGCTTAAAGAAATATGGCAAAGCATGCCA
>TARA_B100000674_G_scaffold68724_1_pt1 | contig 47186 bp, 43 predicted proteins | sample TARA_B100000674 | Tara Oceans TARA_B100000674 (sample SAMEA2622759) | marine metagenome | biome: marine biome (ENVO:00000447); feature: surface water layer (ENVO:00002042); material: "saline water (ENVO:00002010), including plankton (ENVO:xxxxxxxx)" | depth 5 m | reverse complement strand
TTTCGCGCGCACGACAAACGGTAGCTCGACGTTCAGTCGAAGTCGTCGGAAAGGGCTTTTCGGACGTTCAGGGGCATCCCTGCTATATGGGCGTAGTTGGGGTGGGTGAAGCCGACTGTTACCTCAGCACCATCGGCGATGAATAGCGCGACCTGATCATCAGTAAACGGAAAATGGACGAATTGGACCGACGAGGCCTTACCGTCGGCGGTTGACCTGTCAACATCCTTTTCCGCCTCACCGGTTATTTTTTCACCGTCTACGCTAACGAACATCGTTTCCTCGATGCCGCCGAGAGACCCGAGAACATTTGCGCGTCTGATCGGATCACCGATTTCAAGCATCACCGTCGCAATCAATTCCCTGCCCTGAGGAATGAGCGGATTATAAGCGGCGAGCTCATCAGGTATCTGATCCTCGCCGCCACGTTCAATGTAGAGCATTTCGTGAATCTGGTGCCACATGGTCTCGTAGTTCTCGAAATAAAAAGACGCATGCGGACCAACTTCCATTCGGCGGTTTTTCTTGACTTGCGTCAGCGCCTTTTTACGGTCACGACGAGTGGCGGCGTATTCGTCGAGGGGCAGGATGTCATCGCGCGTGATCAATTTGACGTTGCTCATATCATTCCTGACCAGCGCGGTATGATTTTGCGAGAAGCTGAACCGGATGCGGCGCATGTTCGGGAGCCTGGAGCGGCGCGTCCTCTTTTTCGGTAAGCCGTTCCATTCCCTGCAAAATATGAATACCGGCCAGCGGGCACTCCGACACAACATATCTCGGTGCCGTCTCCACCGCTTTGCGCGCGGCTGGGCGCCCGATCTTGATCCCCGTTTCGAAGTTGTCCTTCATCATTCCCCAAGAACCGCCATGGCCGGAACAACGCTCGATCACCTGCACGTCGGCGTCCGGAATAAGGCGAATAAGCTCTGCGGCTTTCTGCCCCATGTTCTGGGCCCGCGAATGACATGCCAAGTGAACCGTGACGTTGCCATCCAGCGCCGACATCCCGTCTGCAAGTCCTTCATTCCTCGAAATATCGACCACGTACTCGCTGATATCGCGTGTCGCCTGCGACAACTGCCGCACATTTTCGTCGTCGGGCAGAATTAGCGGCCATTCGAATTTTAGCATCAGCGAACAACTGGGTGTCAGCGCGACGATGTCATAACCTTTTTCAATCCACGGCTTGAACTCAGCGGCCACTGTGCGGGCAGCCTCAGCGACGCCTTCGATGTCGCCATGCTCCAACTTGGGCATACCGCAGCACATTGGGTGCAGCAATTCGGTCTCAACTCCGTTGCGCGCAAGAACTTCGAGTGCATCCTCACCCATCGCGGGGTCGTTATAGTTCACGAAACAGGTGGAATACACCACCGCTTTGCGTGCAGCGGCGGGCGCGCACTCATCTCTCTGTGGCCCCATAGAGGCCGCGCGCGCTGTAAGCGTTTTACCGTAAAATTTGGGCAGGGCAGCATGCTTGTCGATGCCGGTCACAGCCTCCATTGCCGGACGGGTCAATCCGTTTCCGATGCGGCTTGCCCAGTTGGAGATCGGTGCGACGGCACCGGCAAACTTCCCGTTACGATCGGTTTTGGCCATCTGTTTGGTGACGAAGCCGGTTTGACCTTTCTTGTGCTCAACCGCCCGGTATCGAAGCATCAAATGCGGTAGATCGAGGTTGAATTCGTGAGGCGGCACATAAGGACATTTCGTCAGAAAGCACATGTCGCACAACGTGCAGGCATCCACTACGGATTTGAAGTCTTTTGAATCAACTGTGTCGAGCTCCATGCTCTCCGCTTCGTCGATCAGATCGAAAAGCCGCGGGAAGGAATCGCACAAATTGTGACAACGGCGGCAACCGTGACAGATATCGAACTGGCGACGCAGTTCGTTGTCCAGTTTCTGCTCGTCGAAGAAATCCGGATCCTGCCAAGGAATAGGATGGCGTTCGGGTGCCTCTAGGCTACCTTCCGACATAGTTGGTCCTTAATCGAATTGGGTTCGTCGAACGGCCCGGACAGTGGGCGACTGACTGCCCACTGCCCGGCGGTTGCCTCTCAAATGCGGCGCTCTACCGTGCCGCAGTGGCGATCAGTCGAGATCGTCGAGCGCTTTCTGGAAACGCCCAGCGTGGGACCGCTCGGCCTTTGCCAGGGTTTCAAACCAGTCGGCGATTTCGTCGAACCCTTCGTCGCGGGCCTCACGAGCCATGCCCGGATACATATCCGTGTATTCGTGAGTTTCGCCGGCGACGGCTGCTTTTAGATTATTCGAAGTCGTGCCGATGGGCTCGCCCGTCGCGGGGTCGCCAGTTTCTTCAAGGTATTCTAGATGACCATGCGCATGGCCGGTTTCGCCTTCAGCCGTAGACCGGAACACAGCCGCCACATCGTTGTAGCCTTCTACGTCCGCTTTCTGTGCGAAATAGAGGTAACGTCGGTTAGCCTGAGATTCGCCTGCAAAGGCATCTTTAAGGTTCTTTTCGGTCTTGGTTCCACCAAGTGACGGCATATCACTCTCCTTTATTATGTTTGTCGTGCATTCGTGTCGGTCGTCTGAAACGCGAGATAGTCTCGTTCTCGGGTTACTAGGGTGCGTTTTGGACTTTAGACGATAGTAACATAAGTCGGGCATATCTTTCGGTCAATAGATTAGAACAATTCTAAAATGAGAAATTAGTCGGCCGAGCCAGACACACGAACAATGACATCGACCCGGCTTACGGACGTGCCGGGCGGCGCCGACGGCATTTCGGCGACGTTGATCTGATCGCTCGGAATATCCTCAAGCTGACCGGAGTGTTCATGAAAGAAGTGATGGTGATCATCGGTGTTGGTATCGAAATACGACCGCCCGGCTTCCACTACGACTTCCCTCATCAAACCCAACTCGGAAAACTGGTGCAGGGTGTTATAAATTGTCGCCAGAGATACGCTGACGCTGGCTGCGCGCGCCTCTTCATGCAAATCTTCCGCCGATACGTGGCGATCCTCGTTTTCAAACAACAGCTTGGCCAGCGCAATACGCTGCCGCGTCGGACGCAACCCAGCTTGTTTTAGCTTGGCGATCACGCCGCTATAGGGGTGATTACGTCGTGTGGTTTCGGCCATGCAACAGATATAAGGCTGAATGTCGTCAAATTAAAGCCATAAAAAGACAAAGCACAAAGGGTGCTTTTGGAATCTCTCAAAACTGCGAGGCCCACCAGTGCCGATCAGTCTCCCGTATGCAGCCGCTCCATTAGTTTTTTCACGGTAGGGATATAACCGTTGGCATAGAACGGGTCGTCGCGGAATTTATATGCGTTGTGGCCAGCAAACATCAGCTGTTCATCGACGTTTTCGCCGTGCACGATGTTCTGCAGCGTTTTCTGAATGCAATAAGACCGCGGGTCGGGCCTGCGGCCGGTGGTGCCGGCTTCATTCTGCGCCCAGTTAGAAAATTGGCACTGGGACAGACAGCCCATGCAATCCGATTGGTCGGTCCTAATTTGCCTCGCCATGCTGCTGGACACGAATATCACTGTTGAATCGGGCGTCCGCATGCCTTCGGTGAAATCTTCCTTCATCCAGGCCTCGGCGCGCTTCTTGTCTCCTGCCGCAACGAAAATCTTGCGACCACGCGGACCGATCTGGAATTCCTGAGACAAATCTCCGACGGGCTCTTCGGAAAAAGCGATCTGACGATCGGACCGTTTTTTCAGTTCTTTCAGAAAGTCGTTGCGTACCGCGGAGGAGTAGAATCCCGTCGGGCTATACTTGTTGAGAAATACATCACCTTCTTCCAGGCCGAGAAGCCGTTTTTTCCATTGATCGGAAATCGGGCTTTCCCGCGTCAGCAACGGGCGGGTACCGAACTGGAAGGCAACCGGCGCAATATCCGGGTCATTTATCCAGTCCACCCAGTCCCGCATGTACCAGACCCCGCCCGCCATGACGATGGGCACCTGTTCGAGACCGAGATTGTTCATCACTTTGCGCACTTCCGCCACGCGCGACTTAGGATCCTCGGGTATTTCCGGATCTTCACTGTTCGAAAGACCGTTGTGCCCGCCCGCGCGCCAAGGGTCTTCGTAAACCACGCCCCCCAGCCACTCGGGGAATTTATGGTAAGAACGCTTCCAAAGCGCACGAAATGCGCGAGCGGAGGAAATAATCGGATAGTAATAAACGCCGTAACTAGCGGATATCTGGGCAATCTTATACGGCATGCCGGCACCGCAGGTGACCCCGTGGATCAGCCCCCGCGCACCCGTTAGAACGCCGTCGAGCACGCGTTCGGCCCCTCCCATTTCCCACAGGACATTCATGTGGATGCGGCCGTCGCCTCCCGCTATGTCGTGGGCGATGCGCGCCTGCGCAATCCCGCCCTGAATAGCGTAAGCTAGAAGTTCTTCATGGCGATCGCGGCGGGTGCGCCCTTGGTATGTCGCGGGGATCAGGTTTCCGTTTTCGTCGTACGAATCGGCGTTCACGCCTGAGAACGTTCCGACCCCGCCGGCGGCGGCCCAGGCACCGGAGCTTTCGCCATTGGACACGGCTATTCCTTTGCCGCCCTCCACTAGGGGGGCGACCTCCTTGCCCGAAATGACAAGTGGCTGCAAAGGCTTCAGGATCTGTCTCCCGTAAAGCGGTTACATATACTGGTTAGTATATGAAGCGATTCGAAAACGGCCAGTCCTCGATAGTAAATAATCGGGGACTGGCCGGATTTCTAGGAGATCAGGAGTCGGCCGCTTCAGCCTTTTCCTCATCCTTGTCCTTGCTGGACAGGTCTTCGCCGGTTTCCTGATCGACGACTTTCATGGAAAGGCGAACCTTGCCGCGATCGTCGACTGCTAGAACCTTGACTTTGACCTCGTCGCCCTCGTTGACGACGTCGGTCACCTTTCCGACCCGGCGATTTTCCAGTTCGGAAATGTGAACCAGGCCATCACGTGAGCCCATGAAGTTCACGAATGCGCCGAAATCGACAACTTTTACAACCTTGCCGGTGTAAATGTGGCCGATTTCCGGTTCCGCAACGATTCCCTTAATCCAGTTGACCGCCGCCTCGCTGGCTGCGTTATCGACCGAGGAGACCTTGATGGTGCCGTCGTCCTCGATATCGACCTTGGCGCCGGTTTCCTCGCAGATTTCGCGAATGACCTTGCCGCCGGTGCCGATAACTTCCCGGATCTTGTCTTTCGGGATCGCGAAGGTGGTAATCCGCGGCGCGAAGTCGCTGACTTCCTCGCGGCCGCTTGTCAGGGCCTTGGCCATCTCGCCGAGGATATGGAGCCGGCCGCCTTTGGCCTGGTCAAGCGCCACCTGCATGATCTCTTCGGTGATGCCGGTGATCTTGATATCCATCTGGAGTGCAGTAACGCCTTCCTCGGTCCCGGCCACCTTGAAGTCCATGTCGCCAAGGTGATCCTCGTCGCCAAGAATGTCGGACAGGACGGCGAAGCGGTCATCTTCCTTGATCAGACCCATGGCGATCCCCGCACACGGACGGCGCAGCGGCACGCCCGCATCCATCAGCGACAGTGACGTGCCGCAGACGGTGGCCATCGAGGAAGACCCATTGGACTCGGTGATTTCCGACACCACGCGCATGGTGTAGGGGAAATCCTCCTTCCCCGGTAGAAGCGCCCGGATCGCCCGCCAGGCGAGCTTTCCGTGGCCGATTTCCCGGCGTCCCGGCGACCGCAGGAAGCTGGCTTCGCCGACCGAGTAGGGCGGGAAGTTGTAGTGCAGCAGGAAGTGTTCCCGGTATTCGCCCTCGAGCGCATCGATGATCTGCTCGTCCTGGCCGGTGCCGAGCGTCGCAGTCACGAGACCCTGGGTCTCGCCCCGCGTGAACAGCGCGGAACCGTGCGCGCGCGGCAGAATGCCGACTTCGGCCTCAATCGGCCGAACGGTCTCCAGGTCGCGGCCATCGATACGCTGCTTGGTATCGAGAATAGCATTTCGGACGATGTCTTTTTCCACCGTCTTGAGCATGCCTTTAGCACGTTCCTGAATGTCTTCGTCATCGTCGGCGAAGGCTTCCATGGCCGCTTCCTTGGCGGCGCCAATCTTTTCGACGCGGGCCTGCTTGACCGTTTCCCTGTAAGCGTCGCGCAGACCGTCTTCGGCCGCCGCACTCACTCGGGCCAGCAGTTCATCCTGATCAGCCGGCGCTTCCGGTAGGTCCCAGGGCTCTTTCGCGCAGTCTTCGGCCAGGTCGACAATCATGTCGATCACAGGCTGGAGAGAGTTATGCGCGAACATCACCGCCCCCAGCATGACGTCCTCGGACAGCTCGTTGGCTTCCGATTCCACCATGTTGACCGCGTTGGCGGTGCCGGCCACGACCATGTCGAGATCGGTGTCGGCCATCTGTTCCTGAAGCGGGTTCAGGACATACTCACCGTCGATATAAGCCACCCGCGCAGCGCCGATCGGGCCCATAAAGGGAATGCCCGAAATCGTCAACGCGGCGGACGCACCTACCAGCGACGCAATGTCCGGATCATTTTCCAGATCATGCGCCACAACCGTACAGATCACTTGCGTCTCGTTACGAAAACTGCCGGCGAAGAGAGGCCGCAGCGGCCGGTCAATTAGGCGAGACGTCAGCGTTTCCTTTTCGGACGGACGTCCTTCGCGCTTGAAAAAGCCGCCAGGAATCTTGCCGGCGGCAAATGTCTTTTCCTGGTAGTTGATCGTCAGCGGGAAAAAGTCGATACCCGGCTTGGGCGCCTTCTGCGCAACCGCGGTGCAGAGAACCTTGGTTTCGCCGTAGGTCACCATCACGGCGCCGTCGGCCTGCCGGGCGATCTTGCCCGTCTCGATGACGAGCGGACGCCCGCCCCAGTCAATTTCCTTGCGATGTACTGTGAACATATCTTACATTCCTTCCTCGGGCCCGCCGCCCTATGCGGCCGGACCGGGTTTCGCATCCGCAATTTGCTGGATACGGCCGGCGGGCGTTCGAACCCTTATCGGACTTCGCGCGGCCCCCATGGCCGCTTGTATTGTCCGATTTCGCGTATGTACTGGCATCGGGCCGCGGAATTGCGGACCAGACAAGCACATCAGTCCGTAATCGGGTAGTGGATCAGCGCCGCAGTCCTAGGCGGCCGATCAGCGTCTCATAGCGCGATTGGTCCTTGCGCTTGAGATAGTCCAGCAGGCGCCGGCGTTGGCCAACCATCATCAGCAGGCCACGACGCGAGTGGAAATCCTTTTTGTGTTCTTTCAGATGTTCGGTGAGATTGCCGATGCGTTCCGAAAGGATCGCCACCTGAACCTCAGGCGAACCTGTATCGTATTCGCCGGTTGAATATTCTGTAATGAGCTCAGCTTTGCGCTCTTGCGTAATCGACATCATCTACTCCGTTTCCGCGCTGTTTTCGCCAGCGCTTTCAATGTTAAGAACCCTCAACGGCCGAATCTCTTCTCCGTCGAGACATGCGAGCGCGACCGGGGTTTCCCCCGACATGGCGCACAGCACTTCACGATCGCGTAATGCGTCCAACTGGTTCGCATCGACGAAGATCGTGCTACCGCTTCGCACCCGCACCGGGCGTCCGTGACGCAAATAACCGGTCTGGGTTTCCGTCATGGCCAGCGCCGGGATGTCGTCCAGCGCGGTCGTGACGGGCAGCAAGCTTTCTTGCGGGGGGGCACATAGCACGGATTCCGCCAGTGTATCCAGCGAAATCGCATCTTTTTCGCTGAACGGCCCGCAGCGCGTGCGGCGCAATGCCGATACGTGCGCGCAGGTACCGAGCGCCTTTCCCAGATCGCGGGCGAGACTCCGGATATAGGTGCCCTTGCCGCAATCGACTTCGAACACGGCATGGTCGCCATCAAAGCGGTCGACGAGTTCGAAATGCGAGATCTCCACGTCCCGCGCCGGAGGCAGTTCACCCTCCCCCCCCCGCGCGCGCTTGTAGGACCTCTGCCCGTCGATCTTGATCGCCGAATAGAGCGGCGGCACCTGGGAAACGGTTCCAGTAAACCCGTCCAGCGCATCGCGGATGGCCGCGTCGTCGGGGCGATGAGCACTGGTCTCCAATACGCGGCCTTCAAGATCGTCCGTGTCCCTGGCTTCCCCGAAACAGGCGGTGAACCTGTACGACTTAGCGCCATCCATGACGTAGGACACGGTTTTCGTGGCTTCGCCCAGGGCGATTGGTAGAACCCCGGTCGCCAAGGGGTCCAGCGTGCCTGCATGTCCCGCTTTCTGCGCGTCCAGCAGACGGCGCACTCGGCCCACGGCCTGGGCAGAAGTTATGCCGATGTCCTTATCGACGGCCAACCAGCCATGAACCGGCCGGCCTTTCCGTTTACGACCCATCTTCTGCGAAAGGAACCGTTTCGTCCGGGTCCCCGTCCACATCGGCCACAACTGCCGGCGACCTGAGCAGGGAGTCGATATGGCTCGCGTTGTCGAAACTTTCGTCCAGCTGAAACGAGAGGGTCGGCAACCTTCGCATATCGACCTCGCCAGCGATACGGCGGCGAAAAAACGGTGCGGCCCGGGTCAGGCTTTCCAGCACTGGGCCTGCTTCCGCCCCCCCGAGGGGCATGACAAAGGCTGTCGCATTCCGCAGATCGGGGCTGATCCGAACTTCGGTAACAGTGATCGACACACCGTCAAGACCGGGATCATGTGCCTCTCCCCGTTCAAGGGTTTGTGCAAGAGCGTGGCGAATGACTTCGCCTACGCGCAATTGCCGCTGGCTGCGTGATTTGGAATCGCCGCGCTTCATGCTGGCCTTTCGTCTTCGGCGTCTCCTTGGCGAAGACGCATCGATTGGTTTGGCGGTTCGGGCCCGATGTAGATCCGCGTCCGCGCGTCACGTCAGTCGAGCGTGCGCGCAATTTCCTCGACATCGAAGCACTCGATCTCATCGCCTTCCTTGATATCCTGGTAATTCTCGAACGCCATGCCACATTCGAAGCCCTGCGTCACCTCCCGCACTTCGTCCTTGAAGCGCTTCAGGGTCGACAGCGCGCCCTCGTGAATGACAACATCGTCACGCAGCAGACGCACCCGGCTCCCGCGGCGCACGACACCCTCGGTCACCTCGCAACCCGCGACGCGACCCACCTTAGTGATGTTGAACACTTCCTTGATCGCGGCGTTGCCTAGGAAGGTCTCGCGAATTTGTGGCGCTAGCATGCCCGTCAGCATCGATTTCAGGTCGTCGACCAAGTCGTAAATGATCGCATAGTAACGAATATCAAGGCCTTCTGCTTCCGCCAACTGACGAGCTTGCGCATTGGCACGCACGTTAAAGCCCACCATCATGGCGTTTGACGCTTTGGCCAGCGTCACGTCCGATTCGTTTATGCCCCCGACACCGGTATGAAGTACCCGTACCGAAACCTCCTCGTTGCTGAGGTTTTGCGCGCTCTGGACGATAGCCTCGACGGAACCCTGCACATCCGCCTTAACGACGACCGGGATTTCTTTGACTTGGCCAGCCTGAATCTGGCTGAACATTTCATCCAGAGTGCCGCGGGCGCCCGCCTGAACCTTGGCGTCGCGATCTCGACGCTGGCGGAACTCGGTAATTTCACGCGCGCGCGCCTCGTTCTCTACCACCGAGAATTCGTCACCCGCATCCGGCGTACCGCCGAGCCCGAGAATTTCAACGGGCGTAGACGGGCCGGCAGAGCCCGTCCGCTCGCCGGCGTCATCCAGCAATGCCCGAACCTTGCCCCACTGAGCGCCGGCGACGACGATATCGCCGAGCTTGAGGGTGCCGCGCTGAACAAGCACGGTCGCAACTGAGCCGCGGCCCGTTTCGACCTTCGCTTCGACCACAACGCCCTCCGCGTTACGGTCGGAGTTTGCGGTGATCTCCAGAATTTCAGCCTGCAGCACGATTGCTTCCTGGAGCTTTTCGAGATTGGTTTTTTCGACGGCAGAAACTTCGACCGCAAGCACATCGCCGCCCATGCTTTCGACAACCAGATCATGCGACAACAGTTCGCTCCGTACACGGTCGGGATTTGCTTCCGGACGGTCAATTTTGTTGATTGCGACGATAATAGGCACCTCGGCCGCCTTCGCATGATCGATGGCCTCGACCGTCTGGGGCATGATGCCATCGTCGGCAGCTACCACCAGGACCACGATATCGGTGGCGTTAGCCCCACGAGACCGCATTGCAGTAAAGGCTTCGTGGCCGGGCGTGTCGAGGAAGGTGATCTTGTCGCCGCTCTCGATTTCTACCTGATAAGCGCCGATATGCTGCGTGATGCCGCCGGCTTCTCCTGCTGCGACATCGGTTGAACGCAACGCATCGAGAAGTGAGGTCTTGCCATGATCGACATGGCCCATGATCGTGACCACCGGCGGGCGCGGCTGCAGGTTTTCATCGTCGTCATCGTCGCCCTTCAGGCCGATTTCGACGTCGGACTCGGAAACTCGTTTGGGCGTGTGGCCAAATTCGGTCACCAAAAGTTCGGCGGTTTCCGCATCGATCGTCTCGGTGATGGTCGCCATGATCCCGTTGTTCATCAGCGCCTTGATTACATCGCCGGCTCGTTCGGTCATCCGATTGGCCAGTTCTTGAACGGTGATGGACTCGGGAATAGTGACGTCGCGGAACACCTTGACGGATTCCTTCGGCCCCGAAGATGCACGTTTTTCGCGTTCACGCTGACGGCGTACAGAGGCAAGCGAACGCTGGCGCTCTTCGTCGTTCAGCGCCTGCGAAATCGTCAGCTTGCCGCTGCGCCGCCGATCGCCGCCACGGCGCGGCGTCGGTTTGCGGGCGTCGGCGCGGCCAGACCGTTTCGCGTCTTCGTTGTTGTCGGCACGTAATTCACCTTTCGCCTTACCCTTCGGCTTAGCGGTTTCGCCGGTCGCTGAGTCTGCGGCCTCCAAGCGAGCCGCCTGCTCTGCCGCGCGTCGCGATGCCTCTTCCTCAAGCTTGCGGCGTTCTTCTTCTTCAGTGCGGCGCCGGGCCTCTTCTTCCTTGCGGCGCTCGTCCTCGATCTCGCGCTGTCGTTTCTCCTCATCACGGCGCTTGGCTTCCATCGCCTCACGCTCAGCTCGGTTTTCCGCTATTTCCGTCTCGGCCTGACGAGCGCCTTCGAGCGCGCGCATGCGGGCGGCGCGTTCCTGTTCGGTCAGCGTCCGAGCAGGAGGCGCGGCCTCTTTCGCGACGGGTTCAACGGGTGCATCAGGTTCTTGTGGTGCTTCTTCCTGCAATTCCGGCATGTCGCGGACTTCCGTCATCGCACCGTCGTCGGCCTGCTTGAACGTTCGCTTGCGCCGAACTTCCACGGCGACAGATTTGGTCCGCCCATGGCTGAAGCTCTGGCGTACCTGGCCAGCATCCACTGTTTTGTTCAGCTCCAGCTTGCCGGGCCGGGACAGTGTCAGCTTTTTTTTCTTGCCGTCGGTTTCTTTTTGATCAGTCATTTTCCGTCAGCTTTCCTGCAACTCCAGTCGAGCGCCATCATCGGCGCCTTTACTTCGCAAACCTCTCAACCGCCGTCCGTCGCGCACCAGCCGGTCGGCCAGTCCTTTGGAAAGGATAGCAACATGGACCGCCCGATCGCGACCAAATGGCCCGCCAAGCTGGTTCGATGTCCAATGTGACAGGGTTTCGGTTGCGGCCGCCTTTCGGCCGATCTTTTCACGTCCGTCAGCCGCGCCGTCCGATGCTTCGATCAGAACGGCGACATCGCCGGCATCGAGTGCCTGACACACCTTTGCAAACCCGGCCACCGCAGCACCCGACCGGCGCGCCAATGCGATCAGATCCAGACAGCGCCTGTCCAATAACAACTCGAGCCGATTAGCCAAATCCGAAGGAACGGAAATATTTCGTCGCGCGGCCCTCGAGAAGCAGTTCTCAGCGACCGCACCCCTCACTATATCTCCGCGGGCAGTCAACCACAATCCTCGGCCCGGCAGCTTCTCCTCTAGGTCGGGCACGACCTCACCTTCCGGCGATACCGCAAAACGGATCAAGCCGTCCCGCGACGCTACTTCTCGAGTATAGATACAGCGCCGTTCGGACATATGTTTGGCCGCCTTGGTCATGATCCCTGCTCAGTTCTCCTCGACGCTTTCGGCGACTCTTCCGCGGGCTCGGCCGCAGCAAGCTCTCCTTCGTCATCAAACCAGTGGGCGCGCGCAGCCATGATTATGGCGTTGGCCTGATCTTCATCCAAACCGTGGTCGGCCAGAATGCCGCGGCCCTCGCCCTCGCGATTACCGGGATCCATAAGTTCGTCGGTCGCAAGATCGCCGAGATCGTCAAGCGTCTTAATGCCAGCCTCGCCAAGCGTGACCAGCATCCGCGGCGTCAGAGCGTCAATTGCTGCGACATCGTCAGCGACACCGAGATTGCAGCGCTGCTCAGTCAGGCGCTCCTCTTCCTCGGAGAGGAAGATATTGGCCCGGTTGCGTAACTCTTCGGCAATCTCCTCGTCGAAACCTTCAATAGACAAAAGGTCTTCAATCGGCACATAGGCGACTTCTTCGATGCTAGAAAAGCCCTCCGTCACCAGAAGATGGGCGAGAACGTCGTCCACGTCCAAACCGTCCATGAACATCTGGGACCGCGAATTGAATTCTTCCTGACGCCGCTCGGATTCTTCTTCTTCCGTCAGGATCATGATGTCCCATTGGGTCAGTTGGGAGGCCAGTCGCACGTTCTGACCGCGCCGACCGATGGCGAGGCTGAGTTGTTCGTCGGGGACGACGACCTCGATCTTCTGCTGTTCTTCGTCGAGGACAACCTTTGTCACCTCTGCCGGCGCAAGCCCGTTGACGATGAACGTCGCCGGATCGGGCGACCACTGAATGATATCGATCTTTTCGCCTTGCAGTTCGCCGACGACCGCCTGAACACGGCTGCCGCGCATGCCAACGCAGGCGCCGACTGGATCGATGCTGGAATCGTTCGACAGCACGGCGATTTTTGCCCGGCTGCCGGGATCGCGCGCCACCGATTTGATTTCGATAATGCCGTCATAAATTTCCGGCACTTCCTGAGCGAAGAGCTTGGCCATGAACTGGGGGTGGCTGCGAGACAGAAAGATCTGCGGACCGCGGAGTTCTTCGCGGACGTCGTAGATGTATGCGCGCACTCGGTCTCCAGGCCGCAGCGATTCGCGCGGAATGGACTCGTCGCGCCTGATGACGCCCTCCGCACGGCCCAGATCGACCGTGATATTACCGAAATCGGTCCGCTTGACGATACCGCTCACGATTTCGGCGACGCGATCCTTGTATTCCTCGTACTGGCGCTTGCGCTCGGCTTCACGCACTTTCTGCACGATAACCTGCTTGGCGGTCTGCGCGGCGATACGGCCGAAATCAATCGGGGGCAGCGGATCGACGATAAAATCGCCAACCGCAGCGCCTTCCTGCATATTCTGCGCCTCCTTCGGCGTTACCTGGGTAACCTCGTTCTCAATTTCGTCGACCACTTCGAGATACCGGGCAAGCTTGATGTCGCCGCTCTTGCGGTCGATTTCTGCCCGGACATCGTGTTCAAGCCCGTATTTGGACCTGGCTGCTTTCTGAATCGCCATTTCCATCGCGATCAGCACTTCCTCGGCCTCGATCGATTTTTCCCGCGCGACCGCGTCAGCGATTTGCAGCAGTTCTAGCCGGTCGTAACCTGCAACCGGGATATTCTCCATATTAACCATAATCGTTCTTCCGTTACCTTCAGGCGTTTTGACGTTTATGTGCGTTCTGACTGGCGGCGATCAGCTCATCGGTCAGAATCAATTTCGCGCGGTGAATTTCCACAAACGGCACTTGGTAAACTTCTCCCTCGACATCTATCAGGATGTCTTCGCCAAGCGCCCCTTTAAGAACACCGCTGAATTTCTTTCTGTCGACCACCGGTGTCCTGCTCTCCACGCGGGCGCTGAAACCGGAGAACCGGTCGTAATCTTCGAGCCGCACTAGAGGGCGGTCGATTCCGGGCGAACTGACTTCCAGCGTATAGGCATCCGGGATCGGGTCTTCGGCGTCGAGCAGCGACGAGAGACCCCGGCTGATCGTGGCGCAATCGTCAACGGTCATTTCCGCTCGGTCGCCGCGTTCCGCCATGATCTGAAGGCGCCGATCGTCACCGCCACTGAGCTTTACGCGCACAAGCTCGTAGCCCAACGCGTCCAACGCCGGTTCGACCAGTTTTCTTACTAAAGCTGCCTCATCCATTGGACCTGTCGTAACTCCCAGGGTCTTCCGCAAACACCTCACCCACTAGCCCAGAAAACAAGCAATAAAAAAAGCGGGCCCGGCCCACTTTTTTAAGCTTTTGTTTCGCCTTCGAGAGGCGCGTGGTTAAATCGCGGCTAAGTTAGTCATGCCAAACGACGAAGGCAAGCTTTTATCGATCTCTTGTTTGTGCGCGCGGCTGTCGTACGTATGTTAGGAAAGCGCAATTTCTTCCCACGGCGACAGCCTTTTCTTGGTAACGCGTCACCGGCCAATCGTCGGGCCTGTTGCGCCAGTCTGCGGGCGAAGATGCCTGCCAGCGAAACGCAGGGTGCCGGCACAGATGCCATAGTATCCATTCGAGATAACCCGCATCATCGGTCGCAATCCGGAGCTCCGCATCGTCGCGAAGCGCCCGCGCCAGATGGCCCAGAACTTCGTCGGAAATAATCCGGCGCTTGTGATGACGCGTTTTCGGCCAGGGGTCCGGAAAGAGGATGAAGGCCCTGCCGAGAGAATTTTCGCGGAGCCTCTCCACAAGAAGTCGGGCATCGTCTCGGTAGAACCGGACATTTGACAAATCGTCGTCCCTGACCCGAGTCAGAAGCTTCGCCACTCCGTTAATGAATGGTTCGCATCCGATAATACCGGTTCCAGGGTTAGCCACTGCCTGCCATGCGAGATGTTCGCCCCCGCCGAAGCCGATTTCCAGCCAGACATCGTCTAAGTCTGGGCCGAAACCGGTCCGGGGATCGAAAATGTCGGTCGACACGGGGTCTACCTCCAGCTTCGGAAGCAGGTTTTCGACCAGATCCCGCTGGCCAGGGCGCAAACGCCTGTCCCTGCGACGCCCGTAAATGGTACGTCGCTGATCGGGCTTTTTGTCCGCGCTCAGCGTCTTGCCTGGATCAGGAAACGGCAGCCTTCAGGTCATTTACCAGATCCGTTTTCTCCCACGAGAAACCGCCATCGGCTTCAGGATCGCGACCGAAATGACCATAGGCTGCGGACCGCGCATAAATCGGGCGGCTGAGCTGAAGTCCTTCGCGAATGCCCCTCGGCGAGAGATCGACAACCTCCTGGATGGCAGTGGCGAGCTTGTCCTCTTCCACCGTCGCAGTGCCGGAGGTATCGACATAGACCGAAAGTGGCTTGGCGACACCGATGGCATAGGCCAGCTGAATCACGCATTTTTCTGCAAGGCCGGCCGCCACAACATTTTTTGCCACCCAGCGCGCGGCGTAAGCAGCCGACCGGTCTACCTTGGACGGATCCTTGCCGGAGAACGCACCGCCGCCATGCGGGGCAGCGCCACCGTAAGTGTCGACGATGATCTTTCGACCGGTCAGTCCGCAATCGCCATCCGGGCCGCCGATAACGAAGCGCCCGGTCGGGTTGACGTAAAATTCGTCTTCGGGACACATCCAACCATCGGGTAGGGTCTTTTCCACATGCGGGCGGACAATTTCCCGAACCTGATCCTGGTCCAGGTCTTCGGCATGTTGGGTGGACACGACGACCGACGTCGCCTTTACTGGCTTGCCACCCTCATATAGCAGCGTTACTTGGCTTTTCGAATCCGGGCCGAGGCCGGAATTCACACCAGCATGGCGGGCCTTGGCCAGCGATCGCAGAATTTCATGCGAATAGAAAATCGGAGCTGGCATAAGAACAGGGGTTTCGGTGCACGCATACCCAAACATGATGCCCTGATCGCCGGCACCCTCATCTTTGTTGCCGACGGCATCCACGCCCTGAGCGATATCGACCGACTGTTGATGAAGATGCACTTCTACTTCAGCGTTTTTCCAGTGAAAGCCGTCCTGCTCGTAGCCGATATCTCTCACGGCATCGCGCGCAACCCCCTCGATCTTGTCCATGGTGATCGAGTCCGGACCGCGAACCTCGCCGGCTATCACGATACGGTTAGTGGTGGTCAGCGTCTCGCATGCAACTCGGGATCCCGAATCTTCCGTCAAATATAGATCAACGACTGCGTCAGAGATACGGTCAGAAACCTTGTCCGGATGACCCTCAGAAACGGATTCGCTCGTGAAAAGATAACTGTTTTGTGACACGGATTGCCTCCTCGAATGGGTCCTGCGATTCAGCTGATCGCCGACTGGTTGGAATGAAAAAACACGGACGCACTGTCGAATACCGCAGTGTCCAGAATTCCCTGATGTAGCGATCGTACCTCTATGGTGACGGCCCGCGAAGGCGTTGTGACAATATCGAAAAGGAACGTCAAGACCAGCGCACACCTCCGAAGCAAAACCTGCGCCTACTTTTCGGAAAGAGTTTTTCCAAGCTGCTTAATCAGATCGAAAATACGGCGGCGAATCTTCGGATCCTTGATCTTGTAATAAGACCGCACAAGTTCCAGCGTCTCGCGCTTCGCCATGGGATCATGATCGTACTCGGCCTGCGCCTCTGCGAGCGCCGTCTTACCGCGTTTTTTCGTTAAAGACGGCGAAATGTCCTCGAAAAAAAAATTAATCGGAGCATCGAGCACTTCTGAAATTTGGTGCAGCCTGCTCGCTCCGATCCGGTTGGCGCCCCGTTCATATTTCTGAACCTGCTGAAACGTCAAACCAAGCGCCTCGCCGAGTTTCTCCTGGCTCATCCCCAACATAGTTCTACGTTGACGCACGCGTCCTCCGACGTAAACATCCACGGCTTCGGGGCCTCCTCGCATCCGTACTGGTGTTGCGCATTTCTTTTGTTTACCTTCGTTATCGGTCATTTATATCACTTTTTAATATTAGAAAAAAAATATGAAATAAAATATCAAAATTTCATAATATATTCACTATATTATATTTTCATGAGATCGGTAGTTCTATAATAATACATGTATAATGTGATTTCATCCGAATTTTGTCTCAGTATAATATCGAATTCAATATTTTTCTCCATTTATTTTTATTTTATTCATTCTTTCAATTTTCTGATGTTTCGAGAAAAAATATGCTAGTATGCAAAAAATTCCGGCCAGCGCCGCGGGAATTAAATTGCCGAACCGTGCGAAAAAAGTGGGCGGTATGGGTGCCGGCAATGAAACATCGACAACCCCCTGGCGCCCCAACCCAATTGATGCAATCACCCGACCGTATGCATCAACGACTCCTGAAATCCCTGTATTTGCAGCCCTCACTAAGGGCAAGCCCTCCTCAACCGCCCTCAGCCGCGCACTAGCGAAATGCTGGTAAGGGCCCGCACTCATGCCGAACCATGCGTCATTTGTTACGTTCAACAGCCATGCTGGCCGGTCGCCCCTTAGGGCCACCGCACCGGTGAAAATCGCCTCGTAGCAGATTAGTGGGCTGAACGGCGTGAGCCCCGGCAACCTGAGCGTCCGGAGGCCGGGGCCGGGCGAAAAATCGATCGCACCGGCGGTAATTTTCTCAACCGGCAACACCGATCTGAACGGGACATATTCGCCGAACGGTACAAGGTGATGCTTGTCATAAACAGTTCTAGCACGCCCCTGGCTATCGATTGCGACCAGGCCGTTATGTGCAGCGACCGCACGCCCGTCGACCCGGTCGACCCGGAGGGCCCCGGTTATCAACAAGCCCCCTGCCGGAATAATCCGCCGGAGCAGTGTTTGACCGGCCGGATCCATCAGGAACGAAAAAGATGTTGCGGTCTCCGGCCAGATGACATGTGCAGGCTGGACCCCGTCCGTCGGCAGGCTGAGCTGCAACTGACGCGTGAAATTCGCTTTTCGCTTACTGGGTTTCCACTTGTCGCGCTGAGGGATATTCGGCTGAACGATGCGAATCACCTGGCCGCCGATGTTCGTCAAGGACGAATTTTCCAGCCGGATTCCACCAGCAACGGCGACGGCGGCGAGAATAGCGGTCCCTGACAGCGCCGCTAAATACCTATAACGGAAATTCTGCGACAGCACCGCCGGCGCAGCGGCCGCAAAAACGGTAACCAGCGACAGCCCGTAGACGCCGGTCCACGCGGCCCCCTGAAGAACAGGTGCGAACGACACCCAGACATTGCCGACGGGGTTCCATGGAAATCCGGTAAATATGACGCCGCGCAGTCCTTCGAAGATTGTCCATGTAGCCGCAAGGACAAGGACCCGGCTTATTCCCGCCCACCAGAAGAAACGGGCTGCCCACGCCATTAAGCCGGTGAAAAGGCCGAGACCCAGCGACAGGCCTAGCAGCGTGAACGGAATTAGCCATGCAAAGCGCGCCGCATCCACCAGCAAGGCATTCGACACCCAATAGAGCCCGGCAGCAAAATAGCCGGTACCGAACAGCCATCCGACGCAAAACGCCGCGCGCCGCGTCTGTGTACCGTCCAGCAGCCATACCAGCCCGGCAAAAGAAACAAACATAAAAGGCAAAAGAAAGACAGGAGGCTGCGCCGCTGCCGCCAACGCGCCCAACCAGAAAGACACCAGTAAAAGCCGCCACCCTCGAAGCGAGATCAGCCGGTCGGCTAGCCTCTTACCTTCGGCTTCTTTGGCAGTCATTCGTCGTCATGCGCCGGAAGCTTAGAAACTCGAAGGCGACGGATTTTTCGGGGATCGGCTTCGAGGATTTCAAACTCGATGCCGGACTCATGGCGAATGACCTCGCCCCGTCCCGGGACACGGCCAGCGAGATAGAAAACCAAGCCACCCATGGTGTCGATATCTTCATCCCTGTCATCTTCGGTCAGGAATGCTCCGGTTTCCTGTTCGAAATCCTCGATGCGAAGTCGGGCATCGACATTGATCTGATCAGGGCCGTGTCGCTCAAGACCGGGCCCGGCGTCCCGGTCGTGTTCATCTTCAATCTCGCCGATAATCTCCTCGACCAAATCCTCGATCGTCACCAATCCGTCGATACCCCCGAACTCGTCGACGACCAGCGCCATGTGAAGGCGCCGTACCCGCATCTGAAGGAGAAGTTCCAGAACCGGCATCGACGGTGCGACGAAAAGCGGCTTGCGGACGATCTTAGTAATGCCCGTTTCCTGGTCGTCGTCCCAGCAGGCCAGCAGGTCCTTGATGTGGACCATCCCGATCACATCATCGAGCTGACTTCGGTAAACCGGCAATCTGGAATGGCCGCTATCGCTCATCACTTTCGCAACGTCGGTGATTGTGGTCTCTGCCCCGACAGCGCGTATGTCCGCGCGCGGCACCATAACGTCTTCGACGGCGACATCGCGGACACTCAAAACGTTCCGAAGGAGGGCAAGCTCTTCCGCATTGTCGGCGCCCGCGCCGTCTTCTTCAAGTTCGATTAGTTCTTCGATCGTATCGCGCAGCGTATCCGTATCGTTACGTGCACCCAGAAATCCCCGCAGCCGACCGAAAAATCCTTGCTCACCCTCCTCCCGGGAACGCGATTCGTCATTCAGGTCAGTCATGATACCACTCCGGAACATTTCGGCTGCCCGGCGGCATACGGATCGGCAATACCCAACTCACCCAGTATCTTTGTTTCCAGACTCTCCATTTCCTCCGCCTCGCGGTCGGTTTCATGGTCGAAGCCAAGCAGATGCAGAACCCCGTGGACGACAAGGTGATTGAAGTGGGCGGAGACGGATATACCTGCAACAGCAGCTTCGGCCATCAGCGTTTCCAGCGCGAGGGCAATATCCCCAAGCATAACAGGGCCCGGGCCTTCGACATCTCCGGGAAAGGACAGCACATTCGTCGGGCCCGCTTTACCGCGCCAGTTCTCATTCAGCTCGGCGAGCCTGCGATCGTCCGCCAAGAGCACACTGAGTTCCGGATTCCTACCAGTGTAACCGGCTGCTGCAACAGCCGCGCCAGCGGCCGCATCGATAGTTTTTTCAAGATCCAGGATCATCTTGGACCAGCCCACGGCCTCAATGTTGACGTCGATGTCGAGGACAGGTTCAGTCATTCCCACGCACCCGACTGTGGGCAGCGTCGTAGGCGCTGACAATACGCGAGACCAGTTCGTGACGTACAACGTCCTTCGCCGACAGCTGAACGTTTGCAACCCCTTCGACACGGTCAAGGGTCTGTATGGCATGGCGCAGACCCGAGGTTATGCCGCCTGGCAAATCAATCTGGCTAAGATCGCCGGTGACGACCATCCGGGCATTTTCTCCAAGACGGGTGAGAAACATCTTCATCTGTACGGAGGTGGCGTTCTGCGCCTCATCGAGTATCACATACGCGTTCGACAGGGTGCGGCCGCGCATGAACGCCAGCGGAGCGACCTCGATTTCACCGCTTTCGAGTTTCCGATCGACCTGCTCGGGCGCCATCATATCGTAGAGTGCATCGTACAAAGGCTGCAGATAAGGATCGATCTTGTCGCGCATGTCGCCGGGCAGAAACCCGAGGCGTTCGCCTGCCTCGACGGCCGGACGCGACAGGATGATCCGATCGACCCTGCCAGAGGTCAGCATCGAAACGGCCATGCCGACCGCGAGGTAAGTTTTGCCGGTACCAGCAGGCCCTAGGCCGAAAGTCAGGTCGTTATCGAGCAAAGCCCCAATGTATTTCTGTTGTCCGGGCGAGCGGGGCGTCAGATGCCGCTTGGGTGTGCGGATGATCGTTTTGCCGCTGGCGATTTCTTCCACACCGTGACGTCCCTCGGCCGCTGCGCCCCGTGCCAGCCGGACCGCCGCATCCACCTCGCCGACTGAAACTTCGAGGCCATCGACCAGACGCCGATAGAGGCTTTCGAGACAAACACGCGCGATCTCGGTAGTAGCCGCTGCGCCGGTTATAGTGACGGTATTTCCGCGCGATGCGATCGTAACTTCCAGCGCCTGTTCTATACGTGCGAGATGCCGGTCGAAGTCACCGTACAGAAGCGGCAGAAGCTGATTGTCTTCAAATTCCAGAACCACCGGCGAGGCGCCATCATCATGTGTGACTGCGTAGGTCAAACGGTTGCGGGCTCCTGTCCTGCTGTGCGCGCGGAGTTTACCGGCACGGCGGCAAGCGAATTGGGGTGCGCTGAAATGATTTGTACATCAACAACGGTGCCGTAAGCCGATTGCGCCCCGGCCGCACTTTCGAAATCGACATGCACTGCTTGCATCCACGGGCTGCGCCCGGCGAGCTGGCTGTCTCGACGCCCGTAGCGGTCGAGGAGAACCGGCACCAGTTCGCCTACGAAGCCCTCGTTGAATTCAATCTGCTGCTTGTTTAGCAAGCCCTGCAGCCGGGCGAGACGCTCGGATTTCACTGCCTCCGGCACAACGTCTTCCATCGCAGAGGCCGGTGTGCCGGGACGGGGGCTGTACTTAAACGAATAGGCCTGAGCGTAACCAACCTGTTCGACCAGCGCCAACGTCGCCTCGAAATCCTCATCCGTTTCACCCGGGTGGCCAACGATGAAATCGGACGATAGCGCGATGTCAGGCCGGGCGGCGCGAAGTGCGTCGAGAATCGCCAGATAATCCGCCGCACTGTGCTGCCTATTCATCGCCGACAAAACATTGTCGGAGCCGGACTGAACCGGCAGGTGCAGATACGGCATCAGAACATCGACCTTGCCATGCGCCTCGATTAGATCGGGGCTCATGTCGCGCGGATGAGACGTGGTGTATCGAAGCCGCGCCAGTTCCGAAATGCCGACCAGTTCCTCGATCAGAGCGGCAAGCCGCCATTCTCCGCCAGTCGGAGAAAATCCGTGATAGGCATTTACGTTCTGGCCCAGCAGTGTAATCTCGCGCGCGCCTGCGGCGACCAGAGACCGGGCCTCGGTCACGACATCGGCGACCGGCCGTGAAAATTCCGCGCCCCGCGTATAGGGCACCACGCAAAATGCACAAAAACGGTCGCAACCCTCCTGTATCGTCAGAAACGCGGATGGTCCTTGGGAGGTCGCTACCGGCAACGAATCAAATTTAGGTTCGACGGGAAACTCTGTATCGATTATTCCTCGGTCCTGCGCTTTGCGATCGGTGGCGGCGCGATGCGCCCGCGCTACCATCTCGGGCAAGCGGTGGTAGGTTTGCGGGCCGAACACCAGATCGACATATGGGGCCCGGCGCAACATCTCGGCCCCTTCGGCCTGCGCCACGCACCCGGCGACGCCGATCATCATCGGCTGCGGCCCGCCGTTGCGTATTTCCTTCTGCGCGCGAAGGCGCCCCAGTTCCGAGTAAATTTTTTCGGCGGCCTTCTCGCGGATATGGCAGGTGTTTAAGATCACAAGATCCGCATCCTCGGGCTTTTCCGTGCACCGGTAGCCGAGGGGGGTCAGTACGTCCACCATGCGCGTCGCATCATAGACATTCATCTGACAGCCGAAATTTTTAATATGAAGCTTTTTTGCCAAGGATGCTTTTCCGGATCCGATATCAGGGACGCAATCGTACTTTATCGCCTGCCGGTTCCCGCAACCCGATACTATTAGTCAATTTTCGCAACCTATCACTGCATTCAGGAGTGTCAAGAAGTCGATACCGGGGGCAGCGCGTCAAGTCGGCCGGCATTCGCAGCCGACACGCCGCGGGAAATCACCGCCTGACAATGGTCGGCGAGCGCTTTGCGCGATTCGTATCCCGCTATCGTAACGGGCGAATGGAAGACAACATCCACGGTCGTATGCCCGAGCCCGGCGACCTCCCAGAAATGGGGCGCAAGAGTCATATCGCCGTACCAGGCGAAATAGGGGCGTAGCGCACGACCGACTGGCATCCCGTCTAGCCGCGTGTAGGCCAGCGACACGGGCTGAACCAGGAGAGGGCGCCCGTGGGGCTCCACCTGCGCGACGCTAAACAACGCGCTCTTAAACGGAAGTACGGCATTCCCGTCCGAACTTGTACCCTCGGGAAACAGGATCAAGTTGTCACCGTTTTCGAGCCGTCGAATCATTTCATCTCGCTGCTTAGTCGCCTTGGTCGCGCGGCGATCAACGAAGACCGTCCGCTGCAGCTTTGCCAGAACGCCGAACAACGGCCAACCGGCGACCTCAGCCTTGGCAACGAAAGAGGCCGGAAGCAGGGACCCAAGAATCGCAATATCGGAATAGGACGTGTGATTACAGGCGAAAAGGACCGGCGGCTTTGCGTGCATCCTGCCGTGGACGCGCACCTGAAAGCCGAGGATCCTTGTACAGGTACGGTGGTAAAAAACAGGTAAACGAACGGAAAGCGGCTTGTTGAATTTCAGCGCGAACGCCTGCATGGGAAACAATGCCGCCGTCAGGGTCAAATAGGCGGCGATCCGGACGAATGCCCGGAGCGGCGAGCCCACGGGTCAGGCCTCCTCTTCGTCGCCGTTGCGACGGCTCTTTCGTTCGTAATGTTTGAAATACTTGTCAGTCACCAGGTCTGTCTTGACCACGATGCTGACATCGGTGGTGTTGAAATCGTAGTCGACAACAGCACCGTCACCGACGAAACCACCGAGCCGCAAATACCCTTTTATTAGGGGCGGCAATTCAGCAAGTGCACGGCGCTGATCGATCTGCTCTTGAGGCAGCAGGCGCATATCGACATAGCGCTCGTCCAGCGCCCGCGGCCGCAAGGCCGGCGGTGCCAGATGATAGTAATAGAGATAGGACAACGGCAGCGCTAAGGCCTGCGGATCGGTCCCCGGCATGCTGGCACAGCCGAACATGACCACGATATCATAGCGGAATATGTACTGCGCGATGCTCTGCCACAAAAGCTGCATCGTGGGTCTGTTTCGGTATTCTGCCTCGACGCAGGAACGCCCGAGCTCTAGCGTCTCACCCGATGTGCCGACGATCCGCGAAATTTCGTACTCGTCCGACGTATAGAACCCGCCGTTCCGGTTCGCGACGCTGCTCCGCAGAAGCCGGTATGTTCCAACCACCCCGCCCGGCAAATCCGTCCGTTTAGTATCGATTACAAGCAAATGATCGCAGATCTCGTCGAACTTGTCGAAATCGCGTTTCGCGGCCTCCACCTCCGCCGACGGATGCGCGGACATTTCTTCGTAAAATACCCGGTAGCGCAATGCCTGGGCCGCCCCAATCTCGGAGGCATTAACCGCCAACCGTGCCACCAGATTGCCAACCTCGATCGGATCGAAAGCAGTGGAAAACTCCGTCCCGTCCATTATCTGTTGTCCAGAATCTTCGTGATGGCGGCGCGGGGTCGCGTCACTTATTCACCCCTCTTCTTTATTATCGTCCAGAGGAACGCAATACAGCTCCAGCCGTTCACCGACGATCGTATAACCTAGATCAGCAGCGATTTTTTGCTTCAGCGCTTCCAACGCTTCGTCCTCGAACTCAATGACTTCGCCGTTTCGCATATTAATGATGTGATGGTGATGCCCGTCGCCATCCTCGGCGGTCTCGAAGCGGGCACGACCGTCTCCGAAATCGTGTCGCTCAAGGATTTGCGCTTCTTCAAAAAGACGCACCGTCCGGTACACGGTCGCCATGCTGATGCGATCATCGATCTTGACGGCGCGTTGATGAAGTTCCTCAGCATCAGGATGATCATCGGAAGCAGAAAGTACCTGGGCAATAACGCGCCGCTGGCCGGTCATCTTAAGACCTCGGTCCTTGCAGAGCTGTTCTATGCGCGAAGGGAAAAAAGTTTTCACGCTACTACACTAAGCGAGGCAGGTGATTTAGTCAAAAATTGTCGATAAGAGAACGACACTCGGAAAAAGGTAGGATCAATTTTCCCGTCGTTTGCCGAGTCCGATCTTTTTAGCCAAATAACTGCGCTGTTTGGCATAGTTCGGCGCGACCATGGGATAGTCTGCAGGCAGTCCCCATTTCTCGCGGTATTCCTCGGGTGTCATGCCATATGCGGTGGCTAGATGCCGTTTCAGCATCTTCAGTTTCCGACCCTCTTCGAGACATACGATGTAGTCAGGCGTTACCGAACGCCGGATCGAAACGGCAGGCTGCGGTTTTTCAGCGGGGCTGCCGCAGGAAAGACTGGTGAGTGAGTCGTGCACGATTTTGATAAGCTGCGGAAGATCACTGATGGACACACTGTTTTTTTTAACATGCGACGCCACTATTTCGGCGGTCCACTCAATGATTTCTTTGCCTTCCGATGAGGGGTTTTCAGTCATTCGCCGCACCATTGCCCAAGATAAACGGTGGTCTTATAAGGTTTTGATCTCTTCGTCGCAATAACTTTTTTGGTAATTATTAGATGAAAATAAAAAGATCCGACTTTGACTATTTCCTCGATATCACAGAAGACGTTTGCCCAATGACTTTCGTCAAAGTACGACTGCAAATAGAAAAGATGTCGGCTAAGGAAACACTTGAAGTCCGTCTAAAAGGTACCGAACCTCTCAAAAATGTGCCGGACTCCCTCACGGAACTGGGACATATCGTAAGGTTAGTCGAGCCGGAAAACCAAGCCAGTCCCGGCGATCCCAGCGACGGGACTTACAGGGTTATTGTCGAGAGACGTTAAGTATTCGCGGACCCAGCCTGTTTCTGCCACGCACCGGTTTCCAGGCCGCACGACATAGTTACTGCCGCAGCATAGGTGCCATCGTTCCGGGCATAATAGTCTGGTCGCCGGCCCACCGGCACAAAGCCTCGGCTATCGTAAAGCGTGCGAGCGACGTCGTTATCTTCCGCCACTTCGAGAAAGAGTTTCTGAGCACCCCCCTGTGCCGCCTGATGCATCGCCCCGTCGAGCAACATTGCTCCGACATGAGCGCCTCGGTGATCGGGCGCAACCGCTATGGAAAGTATTTCACACTCGTCTGCAGCAATGCGGCCGAGCACGAATCCCACCATCGACCATTGCCGACTTTGCACAGCAACGATACCGAACGTCCCGGGCATGGCAAGAATGCGCCGGATCATCGTGCCGCTCCACGCGTCATCGAATGAAATCGTGTGAATGCGTGATATCATACCGATGTCCTTTTCCTGAACGATTGCCAGCTCGTACCCGTTCACCTTCCGTAAATCCTTTCGTTCAGCCTGCGATCCGACGACCTGCCAAATTATAATTTCAGGCGACCGCCGCCGGGTGGAATCTTCGCTTCCGGCGCCCGAAGATATAAGGGGGACAGTGTGTCGGACGCTACCCTGTTCGTGTTTAGAATTCTCTCAGCCAGCAAGGCAACATCTGCAGGATCCGGAACACCCAGTCCGGATGCAAACATGCCTTCATCCATATCCGGCCCTACGTGCTCCGAGCGAAACCTCGCGACCGCATTGCCGACAACAACCGGGGCGTTCATCCGGATCAGATCCTGTATTGCCCCGGCATCCAGCACCGCCGGATCGCCGCAGGGCTGGGCATCGGAATCGAAAAGCTGGGCAAAGAAATCTGCCCGCCGCGTGTCAAGCACCACTAGAACCGATGGGGACCCCGCCTGTCTAGCGGAATAAGCCACAGCCTGCAGGGACGAAACGCCAACGGCAGGCGCGCCCGTCGCAAGTGCAAACCCCCTCGCCGCAGCTATGCCCGTGCGCACACCCGTGAAAGATCCGGGGCCGACCGTAACTGCGACGAGATCGATTCCGGAAAGATCAGTCCCTGTGGAGGCGCACAATTCCCGGACAAGCGGCACCAGTGCTTCCGCATGTCCACGCGACATGGCGAGAGATTGCGCCGCAATCGCCCTACCATCTTGGACCAGTGCCGCCGCACAATAGTCCGCGCTCGTATCGAAAGACAGGGTCGTGCTCATACTCTGTTAATCCGGTTAGCTTGACTCGCACGGGTCATGGTAGCTTTATGATTGATCTTCAGGCGAAGAACCACATGACACTTGTCGAAATTTCCCGTCCGCGCTTCGACGTAGATATTTATATCGCCTACGCAACTTCGGACAATTTCACTGGCAAACCGGTCTATGCGCGCCCGGGATGCTATCTTAATCCAGATGCCGCCGCTTGTCTCGAAACCGCGGTCGAACTGGCTGCCGTGCTCGGCCTCCGGTTCCGGATATTCGACGCATTCAGGCCATCGGAAGCACAGTGGGTGCTGTGGGGTCATACCCCCGATCCTGAGTTTCTCGCCGATCCGCGCCGCGGATCGCCGCATTCCCGAGGGGCGGCAGTCGACCTAACGATGATTAACGAAAACGGCGAGGCGCTAGATATGGGTACAGGGTTCGACGCGTTCACCCCGCTATCCCACCATGGAAATACCCAGATATCCGCCGAGGCCCAGCGAAACCGTCACCTTCTTATGGGCATCATGACCACGGCGGGCTGGGATTTTTACCGCAATGAGTGGTGGCACTACCAGCTTTTCGAGTCACAGCGTTACGATGTGCTCAACGACGCCGTCCTGCCCGCTCCCATGATGCCGCCCAGCACCCGGAACGGCGAAACAGACTGAGGCAATTCTTCGGCAAAACGGGCTTGTAGGCGGAAACCTTCGCCTATTACAGTAGGCGATCTGCGAACTGACGCAAACCGGTAGGATAAAAATGATAAGATTTGGCACGTTTGCCTTCTTGTTAGCGGCCACCACCGGACAGGCCGTCCCGGTGATGGCCTCGGATTCGGCCGTTGTCCTCATGTATCACCGGTTCGGTGAAACGGCACACCCGTCGACCAATATCAGGATCAAACAGTTCGAAGCTCATCTTGAGGAGCTGTCGCGTGAGAAATACACCGTACTCCCCCTGCCCGAGATCGTCGCCAAGTTGAGGACGCGCCAGCCGCTGCCCGATCGTACGGTCGGGATCTCCATCGACGACGCGTTTCTTTCGGCCTACCACGAAGCCTTCCCCCGGCTGCGGGAAGCAGGATTGCCGTTCACGCTCTTTGTGGCGACCGCCCCGGTCGACCGCAACCTCAGCGGATTTATGGATTGGGATCAGATCCGTAAATTGCGCGATGCCGGCGTCACAATCGGCAGCCAGACCCACACGCATTTGCACATGGCGCGCTCCAAAGACGACCAAAACCGGGGCGAACTAGAAAAATCCAACGCTCGTTTCCGGGCGGAACTGGGGGAAGTACCGACGATGATCGCCTATCCCTTCGGTGAATACAGCCTAGCCGTCGGACGGCTCTCGAAGGAAGCGGGGCTGACTGTTGGCTTCGGTCAGCATTCAGGTGTGGTTCACGCGGACTCGGACATGTTCTATCTGCCACGCTTCGCGATGAACGAAAATTTCGGCGGGATCAGCCGCTTAAAGCTCGCGGTCAATGCCCTTCCCCTGACCGTGACGGAAGTGACGCCTGCGGACCCGTTGCTGTCGGAATCGAACAACCCGCCGATCCTGGGCTTCACGGTCAAGGGACCGGCGGCAAAACGGCTATCCGGCCTAGCCTGCTATGCATCTGGTCAGGGCAAAGCCCGTATTGAGCGGCTGGGCTCCCGTGTCGAGGTTCGGATGCAGAAAGCTTTTTCATCCGGCCGGGCCCGGATCAACTGCACCATGCCCACACAGTCAGGCCGGTGGCGCTGGTTCGGCATGCAGTTCTTCGTGCCCAAAAGCTGACGAAGGTCTCAGGCATCGGGGCCGCCCGGATCGCGCGTGAAGTTTGCGTCCAGACGCGCCGCATCGAAGACCTGTAAATCATTCACACGGATGATCAGTCTGATTGTATTGATGTAATCCTCGCCCCGCTCCGAATATCGCAGAAGCGACCCCGCCAGCGCATATCCGTCTATGTGACCGATATCGGCACGAAGCGACGCTCTTAATTCGCGAAAATCTTCGTAAGCGAAGTGGCTATTCAGGTTGTGCACGTAGGCTTTCACGCCGTCGATCAGATGATCGAAAGCCCGCACCTTGAACTTTTTACCCTCGGGACGATCTTTAGGAACGATCCCTCCCCTGTGTGCCTCATAGGCACGCTGCCCGAACAGGGCATTGCCTTCCTGTGCAAACCGGGATGTGCCCCATCCACTCTCCTCTGCAGCCTGGGCAATCGCCAGTGAAGGCGGAATGATATCTACCCGGACAAGCAATACTTCGAAGTCGAGACTATTGAGGCCGTAACGGTCCGCCGTATCAGTGAGCCACGCGATATCTTTCGGCGCCAGCCTCCGGCCCAGCGCCGCTTCTTCGCGCAACGCCAGGATCCGGAGTCTCTCCTGCTCTATCAGTTCGTTCGCATGAAGAATCAGCGGTAGTATCGATTTTATGAAAGTTATCTTGCGCAGATCCGCACGTCGCATTTGTTTGAGATCAGCCGGTAGGCTCGCGATAAACAAGCGTGGCACTTCTCCCCTCTCACGCACCCCATCGAGCTTGTATCCGATGCGTTCAAACAGATCCTGCAATTTACCGGTGGAACTGGCTAGCGTTACGTCGCTCAGCTTTTCAACGCCCTTGGCGACCACAATTGCAGGCGCGCCGCGTTCGGCCTCGCCATGCTGCTCTTTCCCCGTGTACTGCGCCGTCATCTGCACCTTGGGCGCGGACATTGACGCTCCACCAAGCACAAAAACTGTCCCGATTGCAGTCGTCATGACAGCAACCGCCGATTTCTGAAACATTTTCCCGGCACTCACGAACCTAGCCATCTTTTCATCCATCCTTTTGACGCCACCCGGCCAGAGGTCGGGCTCGTTGGTCTTCCGGTTCGTCATCTGGCGGCCTGTCAGCTTAATCAATCGACTTAACCCGAAGCACTTCGGGCACGTAGTGTTTCAAGAGATTTTCAACACCCATTTTCAAAGTTGCGCTCGAACTGGGACAGCCGATACAAGCCCCCTTAAGGCCCAGATACACGACACCCCGCTCAAACCCGCGATAAACGATGTCGCCACCGTCCATCGCTACCGACGGCCGCACACGCGTATCAAGCAGTTCCTTAATGCGCGTCACGGTCTCGTCGTCTTCGTCGCCATCGTCAGCGTCTCTATTGTTTTCCTCGGAGATCACGGCCGTTTCGCCCGACAGAAAGAACTCAGAAACCGCTTCGGCGACGACTGGCTCTAGCGAGCGCCAGTCAACGGCGGTTCGCTTCGCGACCGAGATGAAATCGGCCCCGAGAAACACGCCTGCTACCCCATCAATTTCGAACAACCGCTGAACAAGAGGTGCGTTGCCGGCTTCTCCCGGAGATGCATAATTTGCCGTCCCGCCTGTCATCACCGGGCAACCAGGAAGAAACTTCATCGTCACTGGGTTAGGGGTGGTTTCAACGATTACGTTAACTATGGCACACCCGATTCTTACCTCGACCTATCTATTCTTGAACCATGTTCGGGCTAGATCCGACAGGAGCAAAGTGTGTCAAGCTAAGGTTAAGATCAACCCCGTTTCGGACCCCTGCGATTCGCCCCTGAGCAACCATTTGATATGGTGTCCGCTTTCATTTCGTCTTCGTTTGGGAGACAAAATTTTGTTGGATGAAAAACCAAGGCCAGCACCCAAAGACTGGCCGATCCCGATAGCTAGATGCCGTATCGACAGTTCCTCTTTGAGTGAACACGTTCGTTCTATCAACAATTAACCATTCCGATTGCCGAAATAGCGGTTTTTCGGGAAAACCAGACGTCAAGTGCGCCACCGCAGAGTTGCTTCGGAAAGCGGATTTTCAAATGGTTTGCCCGCTTCTGCAGACCGCTCCCACTCGTTCTTAATTCGGAAATACCACTTCGCCTGTTGATCAGGCTGGCCGGTGAGACGCAGGGCGGGGTTCCAACGAAGACCCCGCGCCTGCTTAACGAAGACCGCCTGGTCCTGGGCCAGAAACGATCGGACGAATGGCATGGCGGCAGGCCGGAAAAGGGTGAGCCAACGCATGGACCACCACATCATATGCGTTGTGAGGGTCCGGTTTTCGTCGATGGGCGTACACGCCGTCATGCCGCAGTAAAAGTTCCGGCCTGCCCGAATGTGTTCAATCCGGATACCGGGAAGGGCAAACGCGATCTCAACTTGGGGCGCACCGCCGAGCAACCGGTAGATCCTGGAATTGGACGACGCGCGATGCGACGTCATGTCGAAGCCGAGAGCGCTGGGAACGAATTTCTTTTCCTTTTCGCGCCGTTCGCCGGGCCGCCGCCACCACCACGATTCATGGACATGCGGTGTGTGCGCAGGATCAATAAGACCGACTACGGCATGATCGATGCTCACATCGAAGTCGAGCGCGTGCACAATTTGCGGCGGCTTGTCGCCGACGTCCGGGATTTTCGGTACTGGTACGTTTGCGCCATCGCCCTCACCGACCCAGATCCATATAATCCCCTGTTGTTCGCGCAGGCTGTAAGACCGCACGTTTATCTTGCTGAGATCGACCGGATCGTCGTCGACCAGTGCCGGAATTGTCGTGCACTTCCCATCGGTGCCGAACGTCCAGCCGTGATAACAGCACTCGACCTGATCGCCCTTGATACGCCCTTCCGAGAGCGGGGCGCCGCGATGGGGACAGTTGTCCTGCAGCGCGAAGGCGGTCCCGTCACCCGTGCGACCGAACACTAACGGCTGAGCGCAAATTTCTCGATGCACAAGCTTGCCGGGCTGAAGTGCCCGGGACGCAACGCCGAAATACCAGATGTTCTTTAGCATGAGCCGGGTTCGAACGACGGTCAGGTCAGCATATCAAGCTGTTCCTGGCTCAGATTGCCGGGAACGATAGTGATCGGGATAGGAAACTTGCCGGACATCTTGACACCGATCGACGATACCAGCGGTCCTGGGCCTTTCTTGTCGATCCCTGCCCCAAGCACCAGGATCGAGATACGCGGCTCCTCCTCGATCAGCGCGAGAAGCGTCTCGGACGGCTTCCCCTCCCGGAGATACAGTGTGGGCATTTCGTCGGTCCATTCCTGGACCTCCGACGAGTATTGCTGCAGGAAGCCCTCCGCTTCTTCGCGAGCCTCCTCGCGCATTTTCTCCTCCACGGACATCCAGTGCTGGAACTCCGCAGGCTCCATGATGTAAAGCAGGGCCAACCGGCCGCCTGTCCGTGCCGTGCGGCGCGCCGCGAAATAGATAGCGTTCCGGCATTCAACGGTATTGTCGACCACACACAGGAAAATGCGGTTGTTGCGCTCTTCCTGTTCAACCGGTGCATCCGCATCTAGCGCCGTATCCTCAGGCGTCGGCGCCACAGGATCTTCGTTCATGCTTAAGCCCTCCTGAAGATAACGCCCGCGAGCCAGCCGGCGATCAATGCGATGACGATGGCTATAGCACCGTACCACGGCGCCTGGTCATGGGCGAAATTGTATAGCTGCGCTTCCAACCCGACCTTGCGGACTGGCAGAGATGTTGTTTGCTGACTGATCGGTTTACCGTCTTTAAACAGGTAAACATTCACTTCATAATCGCCTATCGGTACGTTGGCAGGGAACGGTATCGTCGACCGGAACAGAAGATCGCGCACGATCTTGATGTCAAAAATATCTTCGCTGTAAAGACGAAGTCGCTTCTTGTTCCTGATCAACGCCTTGCGGAATTCGATGATCTCTGCAGGAGTCCGCTCCGACCGAGTAAACAGCTCAATTTCAGCAACGCCGATTTCAAGCTGATCGAGAATTTCCGGCGTCGCGATTTCGTGAAGTGGCCTGGAAGCAGCGATGCGATAGTAGGCAGGCGCGCCTTTAAAGGTGACCGAAGCGCCGTTCACCCATATCCCCATCAGACGCTCCTTGCGGCGGACGACTTCGTCTCGGTGCGGGCCGATGACCGTGACGACGATATCTCCGTAGCCTTCCATCGCACCGAACAGCAGGAGTTCGGCCCCGCTGAACCCGGTCGAGATCGCCACCTCGCTGCTGGACAGATCAACCGCCAGCCGCTGTGCCTGCGCACCCGGAATAAACGCCAGAAGGCAAATCAAAAGGGCAAGCCTACGCTCCGCCATCAGTGTTCCCCCGCCTGGCCGAGGCTGAACACGTCTTCCGGCGTCGCTACCAGTGTCCACGCGACCCGTGCACAAACCGCCAGCACGATCAGGCCGAGCGCGACCCGCACTTCTTCGCCGCGGAGCTTCTCGCCAACCCGCGCGCCGATCTGTGCGCCAACTACACTTCCTACGACCAATAGCATCGCGAGCACGATATCGACCGTCTGGTTGTTCACCGATTGCAGAAAAGTGACATTTGCGGTAACGAACACAATCTGAAAAAGAGATGTACCCACCACCACCGACGTCGGCATGCCGAGCAGGTAAATCATTGCCGGCACCATCACGAACCCGCCGCCAACGCCCATGATTGCCGCCAGAATACCGACGAAGATTCCCACACCGAGTGGCAGCAACGCGCTGATGTAGAGCTTGGAACGGCGAAACCTCATCTTGAAGGGCAGGCCGTGCAGCCAAGTATGATTATGGAGTTTGCGGCGCGGGGCGCTGGGATTGCGGGCACGGAACCATGATCGCGTGCTTTCGACCACCATCAGCACGCCGATGATCCCAAGGAAAAGCACATACGCAACGGCGATCACAAAATCGATCTGACCGATACTGCGCAGAAACGTGAACAACCAGACGCCGAGCGTAGACCCGATAAACCCGCCTACCAGAAGAACGACCCCCATCCGGACATCGACGTTGCCGCGCCGCCAGTGCGCCAACGCTCCTGACACCGATGCGGCGACCACCTGGTTCGCCTCCGTGCCAACCGCCACAGCGGGGGGAACACCTATGAATATCAAAAGCGGCGTCATCAAAAACCCGCCGCCAACGCCAAACATTCCTGACAGGAAGCCCACCATGCCGCCCAGCCCAAGCAGCAACAGCGCGTTTAGCGACATTTCAGCGATGGGCAGGTAAATCTGCATGGTCAGAGCGTGGCCGGTCTTTGGTCGAAATTCAGTCCGCGCGGGACCCAGCCTTTTTGCGCCCATCGTCCGTCGGGCGCAAGAAAAACCGGGCTTTCATCGAACATTCCTCAGCTGGAAATCAGGCCTACGATCTCGTTGATCTCCGCTAGGATCGGATCGGCGACGGCGCGGGCGCGGACCGCGCCGTCGGCCAGAATAGCGTCGATATGACCGGGATCGGCCATCAACCGACGCATCTCGTCTGAGATAGGCGCCAGCTTTTCGATCGCCAGGTCGGCCAGCACAGGTTTGAAATCGCCAAAGCCGCACCCGCCGAATTCCTGCAGCACATCCTCCGAAGTCTGGCCGGACAGGGCAGCGTATATACCTACGAGATTGGTTGCTTCCGAGCGACCCTCCAGTCCGCCGGGTTCAGACGGTAGCGCATCCGGATCGGTTTTTGCACGGCGGACCTTCTTCAAAATATCTTCCGCGGTGTCGGTAAATGTGATGCGCGACTGGTCGGACGGATCCGACTTCGACATCTTCTTGGTCCCGTCGCGCAGACTCATCACCCGCGTGGCCTCACCGAATATCAGGGGCTCCACCTCGGGGAAAAACTTAACACCGAAGTCGTTGTTGAATTTCTGTGCAATGTCCCGCGTGAGCTCGAGGTGCTGTTTCTGGTCTTCGCCGACCGGGACGTGCGTGGCCTTGTACGCCAAGATGTCTGCTGCCATCAGGTTTGGATATGCATAAAGGCCGACCGACGCGTTCTCGCGGTGTTTGCCGGCTTTTTCCTTGAACTGGGTCATCCGGTTCAACCAGCCGAGCCGTGCGACGCAGTTGAAAATCCAGGCAAGCTGCGCGTGCGCGGGAACCTGGCTCTGATTGAAAATGATGCTGCCTTCGGGATCGATCCCGGAGGCCAGAAACGCCGCGGTCACCTCGCGGGTGTTCGACGCCAGCTCCTTAGGTTCTTGCCATACGGTGATGGCGTGCAGATCTACAACGCAATAGATGCATTCATAATCGCTCTGCAGGCCGACGAAATTTCGGATCGCGCCCAGATAATTACCGAGATGAAGGTTCCCGGTCGGCTGCACGCCGGAAAAGATCCGGTCCATCTTGTTTTCCCTATGGTCGATAAGTCGGCGGGTTATCGCGTCAACGCGATGACCGGTCAAGCATACGCTTGATGTCGGACAAACGTGCGGCGCCGAACAGAACGGCGGCACCCGCAAATCCCGCAAGCCCAATCGCAATGACGGCTGCAAGGGTAAGACCCCGCGCAAAGACGTCCGACGCAGCAAAATCGGCTAGCGCTCCCCTGGCCAGACTGACCGCCACAGTCATGGCGGCAGCGGCCATCAGGGTACGAGGGATCGCCCGTCGCAGCCGGGCGTCTAACCTGAAATGGCCGTGCCGGCGCAGAACCAGCAACAGAAGCCCCACATTGATCCAGGCGGAAATTGCGGTCGCCAGCGCAATGCCGACATGCAGCAGCGGTCCCATCAGCAGCAAATTAAGCCCAAGATTGATAGCAACGCACAGGGCGGCTATTTTCACCGGAGTAACGGTATCTTCGCGCGCGAAAAACCCCGGGCCAAGCACTTTGATCAGCACGTAGGCAGGCAGGCCGATGGCATAGGCGGCCAATGCCCTAGCCGTCGCATGGGTCTCGGCGGCGCCGAAGGCCCCACGTTCGAACAGTACAGCGATAATGCCATCGGGAATGACCATCAACGCGGCAGCTGCCGGTACCGTTAGCAGCAAGGCAAACTCCATCGCCCGGTTCATGCTACCCATCGCGTTGTCGTCTTCGCCCGCACGCAGCTGGCGCGACAGCAGGGGCAACAGCGCGGTCCCAATAGCGACACCTATCACGCCGAGCGGCAGCTGGTTTACACGGTCGGAGTAGTAAAGAAACGATACGGAACCGCGCGGCAGCAGTGACGCAATAACGACATCGATCAGCAGGTTGACCTGTACCACGCCTGCGCCAATGGCGCCGGGCAATATCAGCACCAGTAGGCGTTTGACCCGGGGCGTCATCCGCGGGCGCAGCAGACAAAGCTGAAATTCGGCTCGGTGGCAGGCGACCATCAGCCACACGAACTGGGCAGCGCCGGCGATCGCCACGCCCCAGGCCAGCGCATGACCGGGCGTAGCGACGAAAGCCGACAGCCCCAGCAGCGCGGTGATCAGGCAGAGATTGAGAATGATGGGCGCCGCGGCAGCGGCGGCAAATTTGCCCAAGGCGTTCAGCACACCACCGAGCTGCGACACCAGTGAAATGAACAGCAGATAGGGAAACGTGATCTGCGTCATCGCCACGGCAAGATCAAAGCGCAGCGGATCATCGGCAAAGCCTGGCGCGAATCCGTGCATGATCCACGGCATCGCAATCTGCAGGATGGTCACGAACAGCAGCAACGCCACCACGAAGACAGACAGCACTTCCTCCGCAAATCGACGGGCAGCATCACGCCCGCCCTCCGACATGTGCCGCGCAAACAGCGGCACGAACGCAGCGTTAAATGCGCCCTCAGCGAACAAGCGGCGAAAGAAATTCGGCAGTTTGAACGCGACGAAAAACGCATCCGCCACCGGGCCTGCTCCCAGTATCGCCGCAATCAGGATATCGCGGGCAAAGCCGAGAAATCGGCTGATCATCGTAAAGCCGCCGACAGTAGCGATGGAGCGCAGCAAAGCCATTCAAGCAATCATCCGGTTATCAGTCGCCACCGACGCGGCAACGGAGCAGGCAACAACTTTGTATTCATTAGAGGCGAATTCGTGGCAAGCGCTATTCAGTAGATGGCATCCTGTCCGCCGGGTCGGCGGCGGACCGGTCCAAGCCATCAGTCGGCGGATCATCCGCATCATCGGCACCCACTTCCTCCATCATGACAGCGAGAAGATCAGCATGAATCTGTTTTAGCTTGCTCTCATGTGTGATCTGCAGTCCGAAAACATCCTTGACGTAAAACACGTCGACCGCAGTCTCTCCGAACGTCGTGATATGCGCCGAACCAATCTGCAGGTTTAGCGCCGACACAGCGCGGGTCAGGTCATACAGCAGTCCCTGCCGATCACGGCCATTGACCTCGATCACGGTGTGGGTGCGGCTGGCATCGTTGTCCACCAAGACGCGGGGAGCAACCTTGAAGACGCTCATCCGGCTGGGAAGACCGGTTTCCTTATCAAGCTCTTCGCGAGGCCGCAGCCTGCCTGCGAGGGTTTGATCGATCCGGCTGTACAACCGTGCCAGCTTGTCGGCTCGGTCGAACGCTCCGCCGTTCTCGTCCTGTACCCAGAAAGTATCCAACGCCATTCCGTCGGTTGTCGTAAAAATCTTAGCGTCGACAATTTGGGCACCGCTGACCGCCATAGCCCCGGCGATACGCGAAAACAAACCGGGGTGATCATCGGCAAAGATCGTAATTTCAGTCACGCCCCTGAACGTATCGACCCGGTTTTTCACCGTAAGGGATTGGGCGCGGGTTTCTGCTTCATGCGCGATACGCGCGTGCCACGCATGCGTATCGGCATCGAACGACAGCCAGTAGGATGGGTAGCCGCGCGCGATATGCGCCTCGATCGCTTCCGCATTCAGGTCCGCCAGGCGGGAGCGCATTTCACTTTTAGCCTGTTCGATACGATTTACCCGCCCGCCGGAGGAATGGCCGCCCGTCAGTCTTTCCTCGGCTGCTTCGTAGAGATCGCGCAGGAGACCCGCTTTCCATGCGTTCCAGACATTCGGGCCGACCGCACGGATATCGGCGGCGGTCAGAACCAGTAGAAGACGCAAGCGTTCCACCGACTGCACGATTACGCAGAAATCGGTGATCGTCTGTGGATCGTTGATATCCCGCCGGAACGCGGTATTGCTGAACAACAAATGATACCGCACCAGCCATTCGACGGTCTCGGTCTCTTCCTCCGTCAGACCAAACCGGGGGCAAAGGTCGAGCGCCACATCGGCGCCCAACTCGGAATGATCGCCACCCCGGCCTTTGGCGATATCGTGCAACAGCACCGCCACATAGAGCGCGCGCCGCGATTTGATCTTGTGCACCACCTCCGACGAAATCGGCATTTCTTCCAGATAAGTGCCGTTCTCGATCCCATGCAGAATGCCGATTGCGAAAACGGTGTGCTCGTCAACGGTATAGACATGATACATGTCATGCTGCATCTGGGCGACCACACGACCGAAATCCGGCACAAAGCGTCCGAAAACGCCGGCCTCACTCAGGCGGCGAAGAGTCGATTCCGGGTCTTTTTCCGATGTCAGCATCTCGACAAACAGCCGGTTTGCTTCCGCATCGTCACGGATCGTGTCTATGACATGCAGATTGCGCGTGATTGCGCGCAGCGCGTTTGGGTGGATATCCAACTCTTCCGCCTGGGCGGTGTGAAAAAGCCTTAGAATCCTGACCGGATCATCGCGTAGATCGCGGCCGCGGCCGACCGTCAGCCGGTTACCGTCGATATCGAACCCTTCAACCGATTTATGAAAGATACCTATGGATGGCAGGCGGAAACGGGGTTTGCGCTGGTGTTCCGCTTCCAGCGCGGCGCAGAAAATTCTCGTCAGATCACCGATCTCCTTGGCGATCAGATAATAGTGTTTCATGAACCGTTCGACGCCGCGCGCGCCGGCCCGGTCCTTGTAACCCAGTAGCCCCGCTATCTCGGACTGCAGGTCGAAAGTCAGGCGATCCTCGCCGCGCCCTGCGAGAAAATGCAGTTGGCAGCGGACATCCCAAAGAAACCGCTGGGCCCGGTCAAAACGGTGTGCTTCTTTTTTTGTCAGCACCCCCCGGTCGACAACGTTCGCAACCTCGTCGACCTTGTACAGGTACTTGGCGATCCAGTAGAGGGTCTGCAGATCTCGCAAACCCCCTTTGCTTTCCTTGATATTGGGTTCGAGCACGTAACGCGACCCGCCCATTTTTTCATGACGTGTGTCACGTTCCGCCAATTTCTCTTCGACGAACTCCGGCCCGGTGTCGTCGGCGACCTCGGCATAGAACCGACGCCGCAATTCGTTAAATAATTTCCGGTCCCCCCAAATATAGCGCGACTCCAGCATGGCGGTCCGAATCGTAAGATCTCTACCCGCAAGACGCACGCATTCGTCGATCGAACGCGTCGCCTGGCCCACCTTGAGCTTTAGGTCCCACAGCAAGTACAGGATATATTCGATCACCTGTTCCTGCCGGGCAGTTTCCTTGTACGGCAGGACAAAAAGTAAATCGATATCGGAGAACGGCGCCAGCTCGCCGCGACCATATCCTCCCACGGCGGCAACACACAGCCGTTCTCCCTCAGTCGGATTGGCCGCGGGATAGACGTAATCGGTCGCAAAATCGTAGATCAGGCGAATGACCTGGTCGGTCAGGAAGGAAAGTGCTTCGGCGACATCCTCCCCGCAAGCCTCGCCCGAGTCGAAGCGCCGGCGTACCTCCGACCGACCGTTCGCCATTGCGGTCTTCAACATTGCCAACAGCTCGGCTCGCACTTGCTGAGGCCGGCCGTCCCCGGCGATCAGAGCATCCAGCTGGCCGACCAAGGTGGCTCGATCGATGATGCGGCGCTGTTTGGGGATGGAAGGCATTCGTCACATACCGCTCTTTGCTTATCGACAGTATAGGGCATTGGTAAAAAATATCAGAATTATAGCCCACGGTGCGACAGGCAAGGGGGCAAAGGTTTGATCCAGATCACCGCTGTAGCTGCGCCGCAGGCGCAAACTGATCGTCGATATTTTTTCACTTGCAGATGGAACAGGGCGCCATGGCATTGAACCCGCCCCCACCGATCTCGACCACTGGATCGATCAATTCCGCGACAAGCTCAAACCGCCGATTGGCAAAAAGCTGCCCTAAGAAGAAGAAGGCATAATTGCGCAGATCATCGGGGGCCGAATACGCGGGTCGATTTTCGCGACGATCCGGTCTCGGAGTTCTTCATATCGGCGTAAAGGCGACATGATCCTGTAGGTCGTCGACGAGGGAGAGATCAGAGATGTCCGCATCAATCAAGGCGAAGTATTAATGCTACCGCCACATACGCGTCATTCTCCGCTATGTCCGATACCGGGATCGATCGGGCTCGTCGCGGATAACTAGAATGCTATATGCATTCGAGTGAGACTGGTTCGAATGCATCGCATATATCCATCGCCTTGAGGTGCCAGTGAACAACATCGTCGATGATCTGCCGCCCCTGTATGATTCGTTTTACTCCGACGAGGCCCAGCCTACCTGCAACAGCTTCGATGCGGTACATCCCGGCTAAGGCAAGCCGCCGCCGGGCTCGCTGGGTCTATGAGTCGCCGGTGAGGCCTTTCAGCCGATAGAGTAATTCCAGCGCTTCGCGCGGCGACAGTTCGTCCGGATTTATATCGCCGAGCGCCTCCTCGACCGCGGAAGGTGCGGCCGCGGCCGGCGCCTCAGTCACCGATGCGGAAAACAGCGGCAGATCTTCGGCCAGCCTGGCCAACGCGCCCGACTGTTCGCCTTCTTCCAGAATGCGCAGAACTTCATGGGCGCGGGCGACGACGGCAGGAGGCAAGCCGGCAAGCTTTGCAACATGCACGCCGTAGGATTGATCGGCGGTGCCAGCGATCACTTCGTGCAGAAAAACAACCTCACCCCCCCACTCCTTCACCCGCATGGAATGACAAGACAGCGCCTCGAGACGCGACGTCAGTGACGTCAGTTCGTGGAAGTGGGTTGCGAATAGCGAGCGGCAACGATTGACCTGGTGCAGACTCTCCAGTGTAGCCCAAGCGATCGACAAGCCGTCGAACGTCGCCGTGCCGCGTCCGATTTCATCTAGGATCACTAGCGACCGATCAGTGGCTTGGTTCAAGATGGTTGCGGTTTCGACCATTTCAACCATGAAAGTAGAGCGACCACGTGCCAAGTCGTCAGCCGCGCCGACACGGCTAAACAGGCGATCCACGACGCCGATATGGGCATCGTCTGCCGGCACGAAAGAGCCGGCCTGAGCCAGCACCGTAATCAGCGCGTTCTGACGCAGGAAGGTAGATTTACCTGCCATGTTTGGCCCGGTTACCAGCCACAGCCGTTGATCGTCGGCGAGATTACAGTCGTTGGCGATAAAGTCTCTTTCGCGGGCGGGGGCGAGCGCCGCTTCTACGACAGGGTGCCGGCCACCCCTGACATGGAATGCCGACGTCTCATCGACCATCGGCCGAACATAGTGCCGCTCGGCGGCAAGCACCGCAAGCGATACGTAAACATCAAGCCGCGCCAAAGCGGTGGCGGCAAGCGATATATCCACGGCCCTGCCTGTCGCCTCGGTGACCAAATCCTCGAACAGTTCAAGTTCCATTGCCAGCGCGCGTTCACCCGCCTGTGCGAGCTTGCCTTCAAGATCGCCCAGTTCAACGGTAGTGAACCGCATCGCGCTTGCAAGCGTCTGGCGGTGAATGAATGGACTGTCGTCGCCGGTGGGCATCTTGTCGGCCTGCGCTGATGTCACATCGATAAAGTAACCGAGCACGTTATTATGCCGGATCTTCAGCGACGCGATGCCGGTGTCGTTTGCGTAGCGCGCCTGCAGGGCAGCGATATGTTTACGGCTTTCGTCGCGCAGCTGGCGAAGTTCGTCCAGATCGGGGGCATAGCCCGCCCGAATAAATCCGCCATCGCGGGTAATAAGCGGCAGTACTTCATCCAGTGCGCGCGATAGCCGGTCAATCAGCACAGCGTGATCGCCGAGATCGGATGCCGCCCGCGTCAGTTCGGGTGCCGGGGCATCCGCTGTCTTTAAATGCGCCTGCAGGTCTGCGGCCACGGATAGACCATCGCGCAGCGCGCCGAGATCGCGGGGGCCGCCGCGGCCAAGCGTCAACCGCGACAGCGCGCGCTCCATGTCGGGGGCTTCCCGCAAACGGCTACGAACGTCGTCGCGATCGCGCATCGCCGATGCGAACCAGGCAATGGCATCATGGCGCTGGCGTATCAGATCCACTTCCGTCAGCGGCGCGGCCAGCCATGCCCATAGCAAACGCCCGCCCGGACCGGTAACCGTGCGGTCGACGACCGACAACAGCGATCCTTCGCGGCCGCCTGACATAGTCTGCACCAGCTCGAGATTACGGCGGGTCGCCGCGTCGATCTCCATGGTTTCGCCGCCGCCGAGCCGCCGGGGCCGCTGCAGGCGCGGCAGTTTGCCTTTCTGCGTGAGTTCGACGTAGCCGACGACCGCTCCCGCTGCGGACATCTCTGCCCGCCCGTAATCGCCGAACGCATCAAGCGCTTTCACCTCATAAATTTCCTGCAACCGCCGGCGTGCCGCTTCGCTGTCAAAGCTGGAATCGGGCAGGGGCGCAATGGCGTCAGAGAAATCGTCGAAGACATCCAAAAATTCAGTTTGTCCCGTCAGGCGTTCCGGCACCAGCAGTTCGCCGGGTTCTATCCGCGCCAGGGTTGCGGCCAACCCCGATGCATCGACCGGCTGGGCGAAAAACGCACCAGTCGAAACGTCGAGCCACGCCAACCCAAGTCCCCCGCCGGCATCGGCGATAGCGGCCAGATAATTGTGCCGGCGCGCATCGAGCAACGCATCCTCGGTTATGGTGCCCGGCGTGACAACGCGCACGACTTCCCGCCGCACCACTGCCTTGGAACCTCGCTTTTTCGCCTCCGCAGGGTCTTCGGTCTGTTCGCAAACTGCGACACGGTATCCTTTTCGGATAAGGCGGGACAGATAGGACTCGGCAGCATGCACCGGCACACCGCACATCGGGATATCGGCTCCCTGGTGCTTGCCGCGTTTTGTTAGCGTTATATCGAGTGCCGCCGCGGCCTGTTCGGCGTCATCGAAGAACATCTCGTAGAAATCGCCCATGCGATAGAACAGCAACGCGTCCGGATGCGCATTCTTGATTTCGAGAAACTGCGTCATCATTGGCGTTGAAGCAGCACTCGCGCTCGCCGCCACCTTTTTCTCGGAAGCCGGCGCCGCCAACGCTTTCGGTGTGTCTGTCGATATATTTGCCGTTTCTGCCACACCCGAAAATATCACAGCGTTGCGCGCGTTCGAACCGGCCAGAGAGAATCGGTGCAAAAGCATGTCATGAATGCGCGGTTGGAGTGACGCTGTTTCGCCACTATCCTGTATTTCCGAATCGGCATCGACACCGCAAAGGCTTTTTCAGCATGACCAGGCGCAAATACAGCAATCTCGACACAGACTCCCTCGCGATGCACCGGTCGGGGCGTCCGGGCAAAGTCGAGGTTGTCGCCACCAAACCACTGACGACGCAACGCGACCTGGCGCTGGCTTACTCGCCGGGTGTCGCGGCGCCGTGCCTGGAAATCGCAGATGACCCGGCAGCCGCATACGATTATACCGCCAAGGGAAACATGGTGGCCGTCATATCGAACGGCACCGCGGTTCTGGGGCTGGGTAATCTGGGCGGATTAGCGTCTAAACCGGTGATGGAGGGAAAGGCGGTACTGTTCAAGCGCTTTGCGGATGTGGATTCGATCGACCTGGAACTCAGCACGGAAGACGTCGATGAATTCGTCAATTGCGTGCGGCATCTGGGCCCGTCTTTTGGCGGGATCAACTTGGAAGACATCAAGGCGCCGGAATGCTTTCTCATCGAGAGCCAATTGCGGGAAATCATGGATATCCCGGTGTTTCACGACGATCAGCATGGCACCGCCATCATCGCGGCAGCGGGTTTCATCAACGCGCTGGACCTGACGGGGCGTAAAATCGAAGAGACCAAACTGGTCGTCAATGGCGCCGGATCGGCAGGTATCGCCTGCATCGAACTGCTCAAAGCGTTCGGCATGAAGCACGACAACATCCTGCTATGCGACACGCGCGGCGTAATCTATCAGGGCCGCGAAGAGGGCATGAACCAGTGGAAGTCGGCGCACGCCGCCAACACCGAAGCCCGCACGCTGGAAGAAGCGATGGAGGGGGCCGATTCATTCTTCGGGTTGTCCGTCGCCGGGGCGGTTACTAAGGATATGGTCGAATCCATGGCCGGCCAGCCCATCATCTTCGCCATGGCCAACCCCGATCCGGAAATTACCCCGGAAGAAGCCCGCGAAGTGCGCAAGGACGCGATCTTCGCAACCGGCCGGTCGGATTACCCGAACCAGGTCAACAACGTCCTCGGCTTTCCGTATATCTTCCGCGGCGCGCTGGACGTCCGCGCACGAACGATCAATGACGAAATGAAAATCGCCGCCGCCAAGGCGCTGGCCGAGCTGGCGCGCGAGGACGTCCCTGACGAAGTCGCGGCCGCCTATTCCGGGCGCCGCCTGCGCTACGGGCCGGACTACATCATTCCGGTGCCTTTCGACCCGCGTCTGATTTCGGCCATTCCGCCGGCGGTCGCACGGGCCGCCGTCGATACCGGGGTCGCGCAGAAGGAAATGCCCGAGATTACGGGCTACAGACGCGAGCTTTCGGCCCGGCTTGACCCGACAGTGTCGATGCTTCAGGCGATCCACGAAGAGCTTAAAGCAAATCCGCGCCGAGTGGGTTTCGCCGAGGGCGAGGAGGAAACCACGATTCGGGCAGCGATCGCATTTGCCCAGGCGGGCCGGGGCACCCCGGTCCTGATCGGGCGCGACGCACAAATCAAGGCGACGATCAAGCGGCTTGGCCTGACGGGTGCGGACTCTATCGAAATCCACAATGCAGCGCTGTCGCGCGGCAACCGGCACTACACGGAATACCTCTATACGCGCCTACAGCGCGAGGGCTATCTCTATCGCGACTGCCAGCGGCTGGTACATCAGGACCGCAACGTGTTCTCCGCCTGCATGCTGGCACATGGCGACATCGACGCGATGGTCACGGGGCTGTCGAGGAACTACCTGGTGGCCTACGACAATATCCGGCTCGCCATCGATCCGGTGCGCGGCGCCGAGGTCTTCGGCCTTTCGATGGTGATGTCGCGGGGCCGGACCATCTTTATCGCGGACACCACCATCAACGAACGCCCGACCGGCGAGCAGCTTGCCCGGATCGCGCGCCAATGTGCTGAGAAAGCGCGCACCATGGGGTATGAGCCGCGGGTCGCGTTCCTGTCCTATGCCAATTACGGCAATCCGCCCGGCGCATTAGCGGCGCAGGTCCGCGAGGCCGTCGCCATTCTGGACGACGAGACTGCGAATTTCGAATACGACGGCGAGATGTCACCCGACGTCGCGCTCGATATGGACCTCCGTGTCGTCTATCCGTTTTGCCGTCTCACGGGACCGGCGAATATCCTGATTATGCCGGGGCTGCACGCCGCCGCGATATCATCTCAGATTCTGCATAAACTTGGCGGCGGGACGGTGATCGGACCACTGCTTACCGGGCTTACCCGTGCCGTTCAGATCGCGCCGATAAATGCGAACGATGCCGATCTGGTGAACTTCGCATCGCTGGCCGCACACGACTCCCTGGCCATCACCCGACAGGAAAACGCGCGGTCCGCGACACGCAAAGGGCGCGCATCATCGGCGAAGAAGAGGGGAAGCGCCAAGAAATAGGCCGCTCACCGCAAGGCGGAAACGGTCGTTCGCCGCGGCGGGATATGCGCTGGACGCAGAAGCTACGATGGTTTAGCGGCAGCCCCGGTCAGGTAAACATACCTTTGAGCATGAAGAAGAACGCAGCTGCATCAGCAATATCTCCGCGCGACGCATATTGATCGAATAGATTAACCCTGCCGCTCGATTTCAGGCATCAGGCGGACCAAAAGCCAGAGCAGCAGGATCGCAGGTATAGACATCGCGGCAACGCCCACGAAGAAGAGGGTCCAGTCGCCGCCGAAACTGTCTACCGCCCAGCCGGACACGGAGCCAAGCTGTATGCGCGCGAAATTGCCGAGCGAGGCCAACAGCGCATATTGCGTCGCCGTGAACGCGATGTTGCACAGGCTCGATAAATAGGCGACGAACGCCGTCGTTGCCATGCCGCCGGTCAGATTGTCGAAGAACACGACGGTGGCCAGTAACTCGAAACTTTTGCCGCTGGTCGCAAGAAAGGCAAAAGCCAGGTTCGTCACCATCATGAGGAATGCGCCGAGAAACATCGCCCGCATAATCCCTATCCGGATGCATACCCAGCCCCCGACCCCGACACCGACCAAAGTGGCAAACAGGCCGACTGACTTGGTGTAATTGGCGATCTCAACTTTCGTAAAACCCAGATCGACGTAAAACACCCCTGCCATCCGACCCAGCATGGCATCGCCGAATTTGTAGAAGACGATAACGGCGAGAACGAGCGCAGCCAACCAGCCCAGTCGACCGAAGAAATCTCTCAGGGGCGCTACGGCAGAACCGCGCAACCAATCAAGTGCATTCCGCGCCTGTGCCAGCACATCAGCCGGACGATCCGGTTCCTCGGCGCGAAGCGTGGCGAGGGCCACTAGCCCGACGCAGAGCGCGGCGGCGCAATAAGCAGCCGACCAGCCCCCGAAGGCCGCGACGTAGAGTGCGCCCGCACCGGTCACGAAGGCGCCTGTGTGCCAGCCATAAATCGCCAGCGCCGCGCCGGCGCCATATTCGTGGGGTTCCAGTATCTCAATCCGGTACGCATCTATCGCCACGTCCTGCGTTGCCGAAAGGGTGGAGACCGCCAATGCACACAGTCCGAGAACGACTGCCCCGCTCTGCGGGTTCTGCAGTCCCATCGCCACAACCGCCGGGATCAACAGAGCCTGGCACGCGAATATCCATGATCGTCTCTGTCCCAGTGCGATCTGCAGCCGCCCCAACCGAAACCTGTCGACGAACGGCGCCCACAGAAAGTTGATTGCGTAAGGTGTCGCGGCTGCCCCGATCAGCCCGATGGAGGTGCGTGAAACGCCCTCTTCGCGCAGCCAGATCGACAAGGTGGCAAACACCAGCGATGACGGCAGGCCACTGGCCATGCCGAAAAAGAAAATCGTGCGAAAGCGGGGATCGCGAAGCCGCGCTGTCCACGACACCTGAGGATTGTCTGCCATATACGGATTCTAGACGGCTGCCGGGCTGTTTGGCTAGAACCGCCGACACCAGGAGGCATCATGTCCAAACATCTGGCCCGCAAGACCGCCAGCGAACTAGCCACCGCGGAACTCGCCCAATTCACGCTTCTGCTCGACGAAGACCTCTCGCGTATCACTCAGTGGGGTGTTCCAGCCGGGCGACCAGACCAGCTGGCAACGCTACGAATACGATTACGTGACCGAACAACAATTAAGCCGCGCGCTGCTGCTACAGGGCGCGAACGGCAGTGAGAAAAGGGTCGACTACGAAAATGGCCTTACCATGTCTTGTGCTGCCCCGGTCGAACACAACGCGACCAATGTCTCGGATGTCAGGGTCCGCGATCTGGAAATAGAATATATATA
>TARA_B100000674_G_scaffold28743_1_pt1 | contig 47934 bp, 42 predicted proteins | sample TARA_B100000674 | Tara Oceans TARA_B100000674 (sample SAMEA2622759) | marine metagenome | biome: marine biome (ENVO:00000447); feature: surface water layer (ENVO:00002042); material: "saline water (ENVO:00002010), including plankton (ENVO:xxxxxxxx)" | depth 5 m | reverse complement strand
GGCATATCAGAATAAGTGGAAAAAACCTCTCTCAGCTCCCGGAGGGTATCCGGACCTAAGGTGGAAAAAATAAAAATTGTCCCTGGTTTCAAAACATCCTTTACAGCTCTAAATGCCAACCTCAGATTCGGGCACCATTGAATTGCCAAATTTGAATACACCAGGTCTGCGATGTTTGGTTTAAGTGGGATAGCTTCGATATCACCACACAAAAATTTTTGCCTCCGGAAAATGCTATACTTTTTCTTATCTCTTGCCCGGATTAGCATATCTTCAGCTATATCGAGATTTATAACTTCAGACTTTTTAAACGATTTCTCCAACAGGTCGCCAGCCCTTCCAGTCCCTGATCCGAGATCTAAAATTAATCGAGGTGAGACCAAAATATCTTGCAATCGATCGAACAATCGATTTGATACTTCTTGCTGAAGAAAGTCAAAATTCTCATAGGTCCCGGCGGCTGAGTTAAACTGCTTCTTTACTCTAGATTTATCAATGCTACTAAGAGGTTGCCTTATATCCATTTGCTAGAACTTCCTTCAACGCGTTAATCAGGTCCAAAATTTGAGCTTCTGTGTGTTGGGAACTTAGCGTAATACGTAACCTAGATGTGCCTTTTGGCACAGTAGGGGGCCTAATAGCGCGAGCATAGACCTTCAACTTTTTTAGATCTCTCTCTACCCCAAGGGCCACCTTGGCATCACCAATTAAAATGGGCTGGATTGGCGATGTACTCTGAGTTATGGGTAAACAAGCACCCTTTGCCGCCTTTCGAAAAAAATTAATGTTCCCTTGCAACTTCTTGGTTAGAGCTCCTCGCGACTCTTGCAAAATGGACAAGGCCTCTAAGGCGGCGGCGGCTACCACTGGAGGGGGGGCAGTATCATAAATGAAAGGACGCGAATTTTGGGTTAAAAAATCTATTATTCTTTTAGGCCCTAAGACAACCCCACCACTTGAGCCCAATGCCTTACCGAGCGTAATCATAATTAATATTTCTGGGCATTCTCCAGAGAGGTTTTTTAATTCATAGGCCACTCCTTGCCCCTCTCCTAAGACACCGAAGCCGTGGGCATCGTCAATGTAGAGAGTGGAATTGTTTTCAATACAGTAGTTACTGAGTGAATTTGGGCAAATTTTATCGCCATCCATGCTAAATACCGACTCTGTAATTAGAAAAGATTTTCTGCCGATTGGTGCGGGATTGGAAGGAACCATAAGATGAGGGTAGCGTCTGTGACGACTACCTGTCATCAATACTGCATCAATAAGTGAAGCATGATTAAGGCGATCGTGAAAAACCCAATCTTCCTTGCTAACCAAAGAGCAGATGGCTCCTAAGTTGGCTAAATATCCTGAGGAAAAGAGGAGTGCTGATTCTTGGCCAGTATAGTCCGCTAGCTTTAATTCTAATTCACTATGTAAAGTACATCTGCCGGTTAGAAGCGCGGCTCCTGCTGACCCAAACCCAAATGTTTTTAATTCACGACTTACCCTGTCTAGTACTCTTTGATTACTAGACATACCTAAATAGTCGTTACTGCAAAAATTTAAAAACCGCTCATCGTTTATATTTATTTCCGGCCATTGTGAGGAACATCTATCCTCTAGTTTCCGCAATAAATTATTTCCATTAGCTACTGCTAAATTCTTACTCGCTATGTTTATTACTCAGGCTCCTCATCGAATTTATTTACTGGCCTTTAGACCAAGCTTTCCAAATAGCTCTTGGTCTTTTAGAAAAGCTGGGTTTTCTGTTGTCAACAGTTCCTCTCCATAAAAAATAGAATTAGCGCCAGCATAAAAGCACAAGGCTTGTAATTCATCACTCATCTCGCTTCGTCCAGCCGATAATCTTACGTAGGAGTTTGGTAAAAGAAGGCGCGCTATAGCAATAGTTCTCACGAACGCAATGGGATCCACTTCCGGAGAATCCGCTAAGGGGGTCCCTTCTACTTTGACAAGCATGTTTATTGGGACAGATTCTGGTTGTGGATTTAGATTTGCCAGGGTTTTCAAAAAGTCTATCCGATCACTTTCCTTTTCCCCTATGCCAACTATACCGCCACAACAAACCTTTACGCCAGCCGATTGCACATTAGAGATCGTTTTAAGTCTGTGTTCATAAGTTCTAGTGGTTATGATTTGACGGTAATACTCAGAAGAAGTGTCGAGATTGTGATTATAATAATCTAAGCCAGCTTCCCCCAATTGTTTGGCTTGTTTTTCATCTAACATTCCTAGGGTCATGCATGTCTCTAGACCTAGATTTTTCACCCCTTCAATCATAGGGATAACGGAACTAATATCTCTATCTTTCGGAGATCTCCAGGCAGCTCCCATGCAAAACCGTGTAGCACCAGCTTGCTTAGCCGCCTTAGCCTTCTCCAATACCTCCTCTAACCCCATTAGTGGAGCGTTTTCTACATGGGTCTTGTAACGAACACTTTGAGGACAATACGCGCAATCTTCCGGGCAACCTCCCGATTTTATACTCAGTAAGGAACTGAGCTGAACTTCATTTTCGGAGAAGTTTTCTTTGTGTATTGAATGGGCTTTGTGTAATAGTGAATTAAATGGGAGGTCAAACAGCTCTGCAACCTCCTCGTTGCTCCATATCTTCGCGTTCTGGTGGTCATGGTTTTCGGCTAGTGTTTCTGTAAAAAGGGACATCATTTATTCTCAAAAGTAAAACTGTCAACTGCATTAGGTTGGTTAAATTCCCGCTCACGTTCCTAAGTTGTTAACCTAGAGGAAAACGGAAATGTTTACAAGGGTTTTTAGGTTGTTTCTAGACAGGTTAGTCAAGCTCTTGAATAATATTGTTTTAGTAGTCCACATTATCAGCGTAAAGAGCATTTCTTTCTATAAAATCCCTCCTCGGTTCAACTTGGTCCCCCATCAATGTAGAGAAAACGACCGTGGCTGCTTCTTCATCGCTGATATTTACCTGTACCAGACTCCTTGTTTCGGGATTCATGGTTGTCTCCCACAACTGGTCTGGATTCATCTCCCCTAGGCCCTTATAACGCTGAACGGTTGCCCCTTTCTTTGAAGAATCCATAAGAGTTTGGACGGCTTCATATAGCGACTGAGATGTGGTTATTTTATTCTCGCCATTCTGAGTCTCTATTTTCTCTTTTTTATCAAAGTTATCAGACAACTCCAGAAAGCGTATGAAGTCTCTACCCAGCAGGAACTCTCTATCAAGGTTTATGGAATGAGATATACCGTTTTGTCGAAGCTCCATGATGATTCTCCAATTATCTTTGGTAGAATAGTCAAGCTTGATTTTCAGATGCTCCCCTTCCAAAGAGACCTCTTTTATAGTGTTCCTTAGATTCTCAACCCATCTATCCAACTTCTCCTGACCCCCGTTTAAAACCTCTATGGAACCACCACCAGTGGATCTAATCGCTTCCAAAATAACCTTAGGATATCGAATTTCAAAACTTTTCTGGAGTTTATTAAACTGGACAAATTTCTCCCCCTCCTTGAAGAGATTGTCACCATTTATAACAGTACCATCGCGTTTAACAGAAGCTGTTTTTGTCGCATTTTCCAGAAAATATAATTCCAATTGCTCGTCATCCTTAACATATCGTTCAGCCTTACCCTTTTTTACTTTGTAGAGAGGCGGTTGAGCAATGTAGACATGATTACCTTTTAAAAGCTCTTCCATTTCTCGGTAGAAAAAGGTGAGCAATAAGGTCCGAATGTGTGACCCATCGACATCAGCGTCTGTCATGATTATTATTCGGTGATATCTTAGAGATTGTTTGTCGAATTCTGTCTTCAAACCACACCCTAAAGCCGTGATTAGGCTAGTCACCTCTTGTGATGACAATATCCTGTCTGGTCTAGCCTTTTCTACGTTCAGAATTTTCCCCTTGAGCGGCAGTATGGCCTGAAACTTCCTATCCCGACCCTGTTTAGCAGAACCACCGGCTGAATCACCCTCTACTATGAACAACTCTGAGGCCGAAGGATCTTTATTTTGGCAATCAGCTAGCTTTCCTGGCAACCCAGCTATATCAAGAACGGATTTTCGACGGGTTAATTCCCGCGCTTTTCTTGCAGCCTCCCTTGCTCTAGATGCCTCTATTATTTTTCCCATTATATTTTTCGATTCTATTGGGTTCTCTATCAAATAGTTATTTAGTTGCTCAGACACAACATACTCAACAATACCTTTCACCTCACTAGAAACTAGCTTATCCTTAGTTTGGGAGGAAAATTTCGGATCTGGCACTTTGACAGATAAGACTGCTGTCAGGCCCTCTCGAACATCTTCCCCTGACACAGCTATCTTTTGTTTTGATCCAACGGTTTCTTTATCGATATATTGGTTAAAGGTTCGTGTAAGAGCAGCGCGAAAACCCGCTAAATGAGTGCCGCCATCTCGTTGGGGAATATTATTGGTATAACAAAAGGTTGTTTCATGGTAGGAATCTGTCCACTGGAGCGCCAATTCTACTGCTATATCATCTTTAGTAGCCTGAAAACTTAACACACCTTTATGTAAAGGGGTCTGCGCTTTGTTTAAATGTTCCACATAGGAAGAAATACCACCTAAATACTGGAAAAGGTTCTCTTTCCCGTCCCTTTCATCATACAAACGAATTTGTAATCCGGAATTGAGAAAAGATAACTCTCGAAGCCTTTTAGCTAAAATATCAAAATTAAAGGTTATATCCGAAAAGATATCTTGGTTTGGTTGAAAAGTAATAAATGTGCCTGTTTCATCAGTATCTCCCACAGTTTTGAGAGAGTCGATTGGATTGCCTGCTGAATATTGTTGCATCCATTTTTTTCCATCCCGGTGGATTTCCAACTCCAAATGAGAGGACAACGCATTTACCACAGATACTCCAACCCCATGTAGCCCCCCAGCAACTTTGTAGGTATCATCGTCAAACTTCCCACCAGCATGTAAAGTTGTCATAATTACTTCTGCAGCCGACACCTTCTCCTCAGAATGTATATCTACCGGTATACCACGGCCATTATCTGTGATCCTAACCGAACCATTTCGAAGGATCCCTACAACAATGCGGTTACAGTGCCCAGCTAGCGCCTCATCCACAGAGTTATCGACTACTTCAAAAACCATATGGTGAAGACCAGTACCATCATCGGTATCACCGATATACATTCCCGGTCTCTTCCGTACCGCATCCAAACCTTTTAAAACTTTTATATTTTTAGAGTCATAACTCATAAAAAACCCCTAAATTAAGCGTAAAACTTTTCTCGTTCCACGTGAAACACCATATCCGCCCTATCGAATATCTCTGGGTGCAAAACATCATCAATGGCAGTGAAGAACTTCTGCCCCTCTAATCCCAAAATTTTATCTACAAGCAACCCGCGCATCGAAGAATCCAACTCTGAGTGAATATCATCAACCATTATAACAGGTTGCAAGCCTGTTTTTTCTAAAATAAACCTTCTCAAACCTAACATTATCTCCGCTGCTACCACCTTAAGCTGACCTCTAGAGAGTCGACGCGTAAATTCCTTGTTATCTACTTTTAAACGAGCATCTGCTCTGTGAACCCCCGCCCGGGTGTATCCTAACTCCAGGTCCTTACCCCAATCTCTATCCAACTCATCCAACAAAGAACCGCCGGACCACCCTGGATAGTATTCTAAAGAAATCCCACTAAACTCTTGCTGAATTAAACTATCTACTAAGCTATCATTTATATTTCTTATAATCTCTTTTCTGCAGGCATCTATCACCGAACCAGCACCGACCAACCTCTTAGTCCAAAATATTGCCTGCGACCTATCTCGCGTACCTTTTAAAACACCATTTCGCTGATTCAGAGCTCGCCTATATTCTATCCAACTTGCAACATAATCTCGTTTCACGTGAAACATCACCCTGTCCAGAAGAGCCCGTCTAGCAGAAGGGGCAGATGTCAAAATACTAGAAACTTCTGAATTAACACAAATGAGCGGCATCTGTTGCGCTAGCTCTGAGGTAGATTTAACTTGTTTATTATCGATGGTTATTTTTGTCCCTGATTTACTCTTTACCATCAACACGTCAATAGTTCTGTTACCACCATAATCGACTGAAACAGCTACCCTTGCAGCTTGACTACCGTCCCTAATAACATCTCTGGCGTTTAAAGGATTGACAGTCCTCCCGGATGCTGTGAGATTTAGCGCATCCAAAAAGGTGGTTTTGCCTGAACCGTTTTTTCCCACAACCAGATTAACCCCCGGATTCAAATCCGCTCTAAGCCGTCCTATACACCTCAATTCATCAACTTTAAGATACGAGAAATGCATCTATTTTCATCAAAAAACTGACAAAATACTCTATAGGCGCTCAAATTCGCATAGGCATCACGACGTATTGTATCTCCGGCTTATCCGGGTTAGTGATCAAACAACTGCTATCTGGACTATTTATATCTATTCTGACTTGAGGATCTGGTATAACGCTAAGTATATCTAGCAAATAAGATACATTGAAGCCTACCTCCATCTCTTGTCCATTATACTCAACTTCAATTTCTTCTACAGCTTCCTCTTGCTCATGATTGTTCCCGCTTAAGGTTAATAGCCCTTTTGTAAAAGCCATCCTTATAAGGGGGTTTCTGTCTGATGATAAGACCGACGCTCGATTGATTCCCCCTTTTAGAGTATCCCTATCGACTATGATCGGGCGCTCCCCCTCATCAGGAATCACCTTGGAATAGTCGGGAAAATTTCCTTCTAATAATTTGGTGGTTAGGGAAGCATCATTAGCACTTAACCGTAGGTGATTAGCTCCTATTTCTAAGACCACTTCCTCATTTTTGCTTCGTCCAGCTAGAAGCCTACTAATTTCTAATATTCCCTTTCTGGGAATAATCACCTGACCTTTAGATTTTACGTCCGATTTTTTATCCTTTTCCATTAGCGCCAAACGATGTCCGTCAGTGGCTACTGTTCGAATACTGTTTGGCGCAAATTCCAGTAGTAGCCCATTCAGATAATGTCTAACATCCTGCGAAGCCATGGCAAAATCAGTTTTTTCTATTAAGCCTTTCATTTCATTAGCAGAAACATTAACGCTGTGAAGCACATCAAACTCACCTATATAGGGAAATTCCGTTCCAGAGCTAATTGCTAACGTAAATCTACTGCGGCCTGATTTTATCTTTGCTTTGTCAGAAAGTAATTCTAATTTAATATCTACTTTTTCTGGTAATTCTCGGCAAATATCAAACAATTTCCTAGCTGGAAGAGCCACTTCTTTTTTAGCCGTACTGCCCAAATCAACGAAAGACACAACTTCCACCTCCGTATCTGAAGCAGTCACTGACATTCTCTGAGCATCACATTTAATTAGAACATTGGAAAGAATGGGAATAGTTTGCCTGCGTTCAATAACGTTATTCGCTCTTTGCAATGCTGGTAATAATAATTCTCTTTTTATATTAATATTCATAGTAGTAGTTATTATCTCGGTGGATATGTGGATATGGCTTTTTTCTTATTTAAATCAATTGTTTATGGCCTTTATTAATCTAGGCATTTGTTACATTAACTGTGCATATCCTCTGGTTTGCTTGTTTACTTTTCTATGGCTTTCTTTTGTAAACTAATATACACATGTTATACACAGCTATGTAGCAAGTATCCTATCTAGGTTGGCATAATCTTCTTGTATCTTGAGATCGCTAGATTTTAGTTCGGCAATTTTTCTACAGGCGTGCAGAACAGTTGTGTGATCTCTACCTCCAAAAGCATCCCCTATTTCTGGTAAGCTGTGGTTTGTTAGTTCCTTAGTGAGTGTCATGGCAACTTGGCGAGGCCTGGCTATTGACCTGCTTCTCCTTTTAGATAGGAGATCAGCCACCCTTATTTTGTAGTATTCAGCCACCGTTTTCTGGATATTCTCAATGGTAACCGATCTATCTTGTAGTGCTAGAAGGTCACTGAGGGCTTCCTTTGCAAATTCTAATGTTATTGGGCAGCCCATAAAATTTGAATTAGCTACCACTCTGTGGAGAGCTCCTTCAAGCTCTCGAACATTAGATCTAAATCTCTTACCGATCAAAAAAGCCACCTCTTCAGGAACATCTATTCCCGCTTGTTGTGCCTTTGACATCAAAATAGCAACCCTAGTTTCCAATTCAGGAGGCTCGATTCCTACACTGAGGCCCCAACCAAAACGAGATTTTAATCTTTCCTCCATCCCAGAAACTTCTTTAGGATATTTGTCACAGGTGAGTACAATCTGATGTTTACCCTCTAACAACGAGTTAAAAGTATGAAAAAACTCTTCCTGGGACCGCTCCTTCTTGGCAAAAAACTGAATGTCATCAATCAAAAGCGCATCAACAGAACGATAAAACCTTTTAAATTCAGAGATTTTGTTGTGTTGTAACGCCTTAACCATGTCGCTTACAAAGGTTTCAGAGTGAACATACACGACTCGAGAAGTTTTGTTAGAAGAATTGATTAAGTTCCCTACAGCATGCATAAGATGTGTTTTACCTAGCCCTACACCGCCAGAGATAAAGAGGGGGTTGTAAGCTTTACCCGGACTTTCAGCCACTTGTATGGCCGCGGCTCTTGCTAGCTGATTTGATTTTCCACCCACAAAAGAATCGAAGGTGAATTCCTGAAGTCCGGATTGTCTCAATAGGGGGACCTTATCAGATATCTTTAAGTTATCTTTTTCCCCCTCTTGCTCGAGGCTACCCACCTCAAGGATAACCTCTCCTTTGTCGTAGCCGGAAGCCGCTAGAAACTCCTTGATTCTTATCAAATACTTCTCTTCTAGAGCGTCGTAAACGAAATCATTGGGGGCTAGAATCCTAAAAAGACCTGGTTTTTCTTCTATCTGGAGAGGTTTTATCCAGGTGTTATACTCCTGCTGGGGTATTTTTCTTTCGAGTTCTTCCAAACAGGTCGCCCATGTAGTCGATTTAAGCAAGGTTACATCAATCCATAGTAAAAAATGTAGTAGGGGACAATTGTAAAAATCAGTATACTTTTTAATTCACATTCCGTGAATGAGCTTTTATCATATCAAACAGTCGAAACCTTTAAAGAAAAAAAACGATAAACGACAAAAATAATTGCTTATTACTAGAAAAACACATAGTATCGCCGCCTCTAGATATTGTTTATATCTATGATATTTTAGAAACCGATTCCTCAGCTTAAAATTCAGGTAAACTCGATGAAACGTACTTTTCAACCAAACCGATTGAAGCGGTCTAAAAAACATGGTTTTCGGGCTAGAATGAAGACCAAGTCAGGACGCCGGATAATTAGAGCTAGACGTTACAAAGGTCGTGCAAGGTTAGCAGCCGATTGAAGAAAACTATTAAGTGAATCGTACTCAACAGTGAAAGCGGAAAATGGCTTCTCCGCAAGCTATAGGATTTTGAAGTCAAAGGATTTCTTAAAACTTTCTCTCCAGGGCAAAACCCTGAGAACGCCAGCACTTAAGGTACAAATTTTAGCAAATAAACTTCATCATCCTAGGTTAGGAGTAACAGTTTCCAAACATGCCAGCAAGAAGGCATGTATTCGGAATTCTATAAAAAGACAGATTCGAGAAAACTTTAGAAAAAACAAACATCTTTTGCCGCCGATAGATGTCATCTTTATAGCAAATGCCTCAACGGCCGCGCTGAAGAGGAAACAGTTAAGTCTAGAAAGCCGTAGACTATTTAAGACGATTTGCAAAACACATAACAAAAAAACTTGAACAAAAATGGATAGAATTCAATCTTTTCTCTTAATTACGTTGGTCTTCTTAGCGCTTCTTCTTTGGCAAGCTTGGGAGAGCGATTATCCTCAAACTACTCAGCCTGAATCCTTAGAAATTAGTCAAACCCCCACGAACCCCTCTACAGTAGGTTCAAGCTCTGAAGTTCCAAATATCAAGCCGCCAGCTGTTCTAAGCGAAACACCTAGTCTTCCAAAGAACCTATCACCTACTATTGGGGCTAAGAGCGCCTCAGAGATACTAGTTGAAACAGATGTTCTAGAAATAATTATTAATGAGAAAGGGGCTAGTATAGAAAAGCTCTCACTTAAAGATTACCCAATTACGTTAAATAAACCGCAACCACTGGTACTTCTAGGAAAAAGAGGAACCAAAGAGTTTGTTTATCAAGGTGGCCTGTTCGGCAGGGAGGGAATGCCTACTCATCACTCTAACTTCAAGGTTGTCCAAGGCCCTCTCAAACTATTAGACAATAGCGATGTACTCGAAGTGGCATTTGTCTGGCGAGAAAATGACAACATAAAAGTCACAAAAAGGTACCGACTCTTTCGTGGCTCCTATCAAATAGAAGTAGAGTATAAAATTGACAATATGGGTCTTGAATCCTTTGACGTACACCATTACGAGCAATTAAAAAGATCTAAAGAATCGTCCTATAATGGTTTGGTTTATACTTATACGGGAGCGATATTTTCTACTCCAGATAGCCGATTTGAAAAATTTGACTTTGACGATTTAGAGGAAAAACCGTTGGATGTGACCTCTACTGAGGCTTGGATAGGAAACATGCAACACTATTTTGTGGCAGCCTTGGTGCCCCCGCCAGAAAACCCCTATAAATACTATTCAAAGGTCCTCGATCAAAATACGTATACAGTAGGGTTTGTGAGTCCGGAGAATACTATAAATCCAGGCGAAACTATTGTACTTAAGACCAAAATTTATGCTGGTCCTAAAAAACAGAGCATCTTAAAACGCTTAGCCCCGGGTTTAGATCTCTCGGTAGATTATGGAATGTTGTGGTTTCTAGCGAAACCTCTTTTTATAGTCCTCCAAGGTATTAATTCGGTCATCGGAAATTGGGGTTGGGCAATTGTTTTGCTCACTATTTTTATAAAGTTATTGTTTTATCCTTTATCCGCGGCTGGTTATCGCTCTATGGCTAAGCTCAGGACTGTACATCCAAAAATGATCGCTTTGAAGGAACGTCATGGAGATGATAAGGCGCAACTTAATCAGGCTATGATGAAGTTGTATAAAGATGAAAAAATAAATCCATTGGGAGGGTGCTTTCCTATTCTGATCCAGATACCGGTCTTTATAGCCCTTTATTGGGTCTTGTTGGAGACAGTTGAGATAAGACAAGCTCCCTTTATTTTTTGGATAAATGATCTGTCTAGTAAAGATCCATTTTTCGTTCTTCCGCTTTTGATGGGGATCAGTATGTGGGTTCAGCAAAAATTGAATCCGGCACCAGTAGACCCCGTTCAGGCAAAGGTTATGCAGTTTTTACCAATAATATTCACAGTCTTTTTTGCATTTTTCCCCTCTGGGCTAGTTCTCTACTGGGTTGTTAATAACGTGCTATCGATCGCCCAGCAGTGGAGAATAACCTCACAGATAGAAAAGGCAAAATAGAATAAGGGCTAACTGTGGTCGGTAACTTCGACGACACAATAGTAGCCGTCTCTTCGGCTCAAGGAAGGGCTGGCGTAGGAGTGGTGAGGGTTTCGGGTTCTCTTTCTCGACATATTTGCATAAATATGTCAGGGCTAAGCCCGCAAAAAAATCAGTTTTTCTATTCGGGGCTAAGGAATAAAAGTGGCCAAGTCATCGATTCAGGTATAGTCCTTTTTTTTGAGGGTCCAAATTCCTACACTGGCGAGGATATAGTAGAATTTCAAGCTCATGGAAATCCGATAATATTAAAAGATATAGTTACAAGGGCGGTGGAACTAGGCGCGCGTCAAGCAAGGCCTGGGGAATTTACAGAACGTTCATTTCGTAACGGAAAGATATCCTTAGACCAAGCGGAGGCAGTAGCAGATCTTATAGCAGGACAAACGAAGCGTGCCACCCTCTCTGCAGCGCGGACTCTAACTGGGTTGTTTGCGATAAAAGTGAATTCAATACTTACGTCTATAAGGGAATCTTTGTTTCAGATAGAGGCGTCAATTGATTTCCACGAAGATCTTGACCTGCATTCATTGACGGAATCACTCAAGAGAGCAGCTGTTGAACAAAAGGAGAAATTAAGGGAATTAATAAGTAAGGCCGAGGTCGGAATAAGGCTCAAGGAGGGTGTTGTTGTAACTATTGTAGGTTCCCCGAATGTTGGAAAATCCACTTTACTGAATAAATTAGCAGGCTCTGATAAGGCCATCGTGAGTGATGTGCCTGGCACTACGAGAGATCCAGTAGAAATAACTATCGATGTCTCAGGCATTCCCGTTCATTTTGTGGACACGGCCGGCATACGCGATACCTCGGACCAGATAGAAGCAACCGGTATAGAGCGAACAAAAATAGAAGCTGAAAAATCCGATATTATTCTGTACCTACATGAGGAGGCTGTATCTTGTGATGACGGAATATTAATAGAGAAACTTCGAAAGCTTAGTGATAATTTGACGGGCGATATAATCTTGGTTCGTAATAAAATAGATCTGTTAGAAATGGAATCAGGTGTTTCAAATACAGGAGAGGTAAAACACGTTAACATTTCTGCCTATAGTGGTAGAGGTATAAATACCCTCTTAAATACACTCCTAGAATTGATGGTCCCCTCTGATAGCAAGGAGGATGAGTTCGTGGCTAGGGAGAGGCATCTGAATTCGCTAAGAAAGGCCTTCGAAATCCTTAGAAACGTAAGCTTTGATTTACTTAATAACAGCCCAGAATTGGTTGCTGAAGAATACAGACAGGCTTGTCGTGAGTTAGATTTGATATCAGGAAGATATACTACTGAAGAATTACTAGGCGACATCTTTAGTCGATTTTGTATTGGCAAGTAGGTGTCGCACATTAATTAAAATAGGGTCAGATGGACAAAGCTTTAATAATAACTCTTAGTAATATAGGTGATCTGGTAATGAGCACCCCTCTTATGGAGGGTATATCTACGTTAATGCCTGAGAAATCTATCGATGTCTTGGGGGATGCACGCTCGTCAGAACTACTAAAAAATGCTCCGTACATATCGACTATCTTTAATCGTGATAAGAAAGGTAAATTGGGTCAACAGGTCAATTTACTCAACAGACTTAGGTCCCAGCGATATGACCTCATTGTCGATTTGAGAACGGGGTTTTTACCTTACTTGCTCCACTCTCAACACAAATATATTAAACGGAAAGGTTTGGGGGTCGTCAAGCATTCCGTTGAAGAGAGTTACTCCTGTATTCAAGGTTACGGTAAGTTTCCAGAAGATATACCCAATTGTAAAATTTACCTTTCCGATGATGATATTCGCAAAATTCAAAAGCTTACTAAGCATTTACCGCCTGGCAAGTGGTTAATAATTGCCCCAGGGGCTAATTGGCCGGGAAAGAAATGGCCAGCTGAGAAATACGGGATTATAGTTAGAAGGGCTCTCGAGCTAAAATTATTTGAAGCCGCCCTGATAGTGGGTAGCATAGAGGATAAAGCGGAAAACTTGGCAATCGATTTTTCGAATTTACCAGTTTTAGATCTCAGAGGACAAACCACTCTCACTCAGGTGGCAGCGGTTCTCTCGAAAGCTGATCTTTTTGTTGGAAATGATTCTGGATTGGGTCATATAGCTAGTGGAGTTGGTGTGAGAACCATTACGCTTTTTGGGCCGGGAAGTCCTCAGAGATATCGCCCTTGGGGAGACAAGGGGGAAGTCATAGTAGGGCCCCGAGAGAATTTAAACAACCTTCAATGGCAAACAGTTTTCAAGCGCTTGAAATCGGTAAGCTCCAAATGAGAGTGGCTCAAATAATGCTTTCCGCTGAATTTGGGGGTGCTGAAAGATCCTTCACCGATATTTCTGTTTGTCTTGAGAAGCTTGGTCATGAGGTGTTAGCTATCGGACTGAAGAGAAGTAAGTCTTTGGACAAATTACAGTCTTCAGGAGTAAAGACAAAAAGGGTTTCTTGCTATGGTAGTTGGGATATTTTAACCATTAGATCACTAAAGAAAATCTTAAGCCAATTCAAACCTGATATAGTACATTGTCATCTTGCTAGAGCCTCCTATCTGGGGGGCTCTGCGGCAAGGACTCTTGGGATTATGGCAGTTGCTAAAACCCATAATTTGGTTAAGCCAAAATATTACAAAAATATCGATATGATTGTCGTTACAACCGAGGCACAACGCCGCCATCTAGAGGCCGAAGGAGTAGGGAACCATAGGCTATGTAAGATTCCAAATTTTAGTAGTGTGAACTCTAGACCCTTAAAAAAACCACTGTCTGAGGAAGACGGACTTCTGCGATTGACCGCTTTGGGTAGGTTTGTAAAAAAGAAAGGTTTTGACACTTTGCTGGAAGCTTTTGCATCACTTAGAAAAGAGGAATCTAATGTTAAGTTAACAATCGGAGGCGATGGACCAGAGCGAAACGCATTAAAACAATTAGCGATGGATTTAGACATTAGCGACAAAGTTGAATTCGTTGGCTGGGTGGAGGATGTGGCCGAATTTTTGAGTGGCTCCGATTTGTTTGTGTTGCCTTCTAGAGAAGAGCCGTTTGGCATTGTAATCCTTGAGGCAATGGCGGTTGGAATACCCATTATGACTACCAAGACCCAAGGCCCTTTGGAAATTCTTGATAAAAAAATGGCTCACTTCACAGAAGCGTCTAATGCTAAAAAGATGGCCAAAGATATCAGGGCTGCCTTGCAATCCAACCAAAGATATAAATTTGCTGAACTTTCTAAGCAACGTTTTGACGCACTTTACACATCTGAAAACGTAACCAGGCAGTACCTAAATCTATATGAAGATTTATTAGGCAAGTAAGCCATCTTCGCTGATTTTGTTTATTACACTGTCAAGAGATAGGTTGGAGAGTGAGGCTTGAGATGGACGCAGTGATGTACTCCAATTTTCCACCACTGCCAAAGCTCTATGCCCTTGCCCGAGGGCGTGATTTTTTTGCTTGCTTGACGGGCCGAATAGTCCAAAAATAGGAATACCAGAGGCGGAAAGAATGTGCATAGGTCCAGAGTCGTTAGTTACTGCGAAATTGGCCTTCCTCCCTAGCTCAGCAAGCTCCAAAATGGTAAAGGAGCCCGTTGCATCGATACCAACTGCCGATGCTAATCGGTCATTTAAGGCAGTGTCGTCTGGCCCTCCTATCCATACTATCCCAAAGCCGTCGCTATCCAAGCGATATGCCAATTGTTCAAAGTATGGCCATCTTTTCTCGGGACGAGATCTACTAGAACCAGCATGCAAGATAACAAAAGGTTTTTTTGTTTCGAGATTCTGCGCTATCCATTTCCCTACTTTGACTTTCTGTTTCTCGGCGGCTAAGAGCAAAGGACTTTTATCTTTAACTTTGATTCCTTGTAGTTCTACTACCTTGCACATTCTATCAAAAATGTGTGTCTGCCCTTCCCATTTTTCAGCTGGATGATGCCTGTATGGGAATCGATGGTTGCCTACACTATTTTTTATCCCGCTTAACAAACAGATTATTCTAGACCTGTCATTACTCTGGAGATCAAATAATTGGGAGTACTGCGTTCTTCTAATATCGAGGACGAACTTTAGATTTTCAATGATGCTGGCATTATCAATCGTTTTAATGTTGAGATTATTCCAATTTTCAAAAATCGAAATAAACGGTTTTGTGGTTACTAAAGTATAGTTTGAGCCTTTTTGGGAATCGGTTATGGCTTTTATCAAAGGAGTAGCCATAATGACATCGCCCAAGGCGCCAAATTTAAATATTAGAGTTTTTTTGGGCATTTAGAAAAATAATAGTTGTATCGGTTATCATAAGGCATCATGTTTCATCATAAACGAGATACGTCACCCTTTTCGCCTTTTTTCTTCCATTCTAGACTTTTTTGGAAGACATTAGGAAATTTCGCAATCTTCAGAGGGCGAGGTTCCCGTGGGCAGCTTGTAAGTATGCATCAGGCCGGGACCCATTATATAAAACATATAATCGCTTGCGCTATTGCCGACAAATATGAAATTCCAGACCCAGAGTTTAATCATGCAAATGATATTTTTGGGGGACCAAAGGATGAAGTGGTTTATCGGGATATCCCTAGACTCATCAGCAGCCACAGCTATCCAAATCCGCTGCTCCTTTCGAAACTTGTTCACGAATTATTTAATTTACCATCTTATGTGCTTCTAGTAAGAGATTTAAGACACAGTCTAATATCGAATTATGCTAAATGGTCTCATGTCTATGAGGTTCCTTTTTCTTCCTATCTGAGAGGAGAAATGCATTCAAAGAGATTCAATAGCGATATTTGGTGGACAATCGGCTTTCTTAACGGGTGGGGTCTTGTGTACAAACGTATTCCAAATAAATTTATGATTCTGAAATATGAAGACTTGTTAGAGCACCCTCTCGCACAAGTAAGCCAGCTTAACAATTATTGGGCTCTTAAATTAAGCCAGCAGAATATAGAATACGGGATTGCTCAATCAACTAAAGAAAAAATGAAGCTAAAGGATGACCCCAATAGGCCAAAAGGGGCTGTTCGAAATTCGAGTAGCGATTTGTCGGTATTTACTGCTACGGATAAAAAGTTTATTGAACTAGTTTGCGATTCATATTTAAGTTTCTCAGCCGGCTATGACTATTCTAAATGGTAGTTTTGGATTTTTTCGATAGCCCTTCATACAAGGACATATTCATTTTTTGCATTCTTTCCAAGGTGAAATTTTTGTTTTTTGTAACGGGGGGATAGCTTTTTAGGAATCTCTCAGTTCGGTCCGCTGCTTCCCGAACATTACCAACGGAAACCAAACCGTAAGGATACCAGTCCTTCATGATCTCTTTTGTTCCACCGTGTTCATAGCCTATAACAGGAGTCCCTAAGCTAAGGGCCTCGGCTGTCGTTCTCCCAAAGGCCTCTGGGATTTTTGTTACTGAGAATACCACAGTTGACATCGACATAATTTCTTTTATATCTAACCTATTTCCGAGAAAAGAACAATTTTCAAAAACATTGGCAGCCTTTGCTTTAGAGATTAATTCCCCTTTATATCTATTTTTGTTTTTGCTAGCCCCTCCTACAAGCAGCGCGTGAAAACGCACCCCTCTTTCCTTTAATATTCGTAGTATCTCGAGAAAATCTAATTGGCCTTTCCAACGCGTTAGCCTTGCAGGTATTGTAAGTAGAGGCATATCACTTTTTAATCCCATTTGGTTTTGCCAGGAGTCTAGCCACCTCTGTTCAACTGAAAATTCTAAATTATGAGTTGTCTCGTCGACCCCCCTGGGAATAGTTATAATCCTGTCATTTTCTACACCGGGATAGTTCTTTGTGATGTAATCTCGAATGTAATTTGAGATAGCTATTATCTTATCCCCGCTCATCATAACTTTACTATATGCACTAACGCTGTAAGGTCCGTGTACAGTAGTTATCCAAACAGGACATTTTTCTTTCTTAATTTTTGAGAGCGCTAATCGGCCTAACCAAGCTGGTAGGCGAGACCGTGCATGAACAATATCTACTTTCTCTGACAAACATAAATTTCTAATTTTTCTTGCATACTGGATTGTCAGAGCATGTTTTCTTCCGATAGGCCAGTTGAAGAATTCAGAACCGGTTTCTCTTAAGTCTCTTTCTAGCGGTCCGCTTTCACAAACCACAATTGAGCGATGTCCCCTCTTGTTTAAGGCGTCAGCGATCTGCACGGTTCCCCTTTCTACCCCACCAATAGATAGTTTTGGTAAAAGCTGCATAACGGTAAGGGGTTTTTCGAGGGTCATTTGTTAGCGTTTATCAACCTGTCAAGCTAGGCCATCTGGTCGCGATTAATTTTCCGATCCTATCACGTTCGTTTAAACATTGAACCGGTTGCCAAGTTTTGTTTTGGAGAGTCCTGATTTTTCCTTCTTCAACTAAGCGTTGTTGATTTTTTGTTACCCGTGATTCTCGCTTTTTGCTTAGGTTGAATATTCCAACTCGACATCCCGCTGATAGAGATTCGTATGTCATCGAGATGCTATCTGGAGTAACCCAGACGTATTGCGAGGATTCCAATTCGTTTGCTAGCCAATTGGCTTCAACACTCCCAACATCCTCATAATGAAAATTTGGCTGTTCGATTTCTGTTAGTAGGTTTTTGATTTTCTCCGGGGTTCTTCTAGAGGTTGTGAGGGTCCAGCGAATATTATCATCGGCTCTTTTTGTTACTTCTTCGATCTGTGATAAAAGTGACTCATTGTCCCATACATAATGTGAGGAATCTCCTCCTAAAAGGATAAGTCCAGCATCTTTATGTTTCGGCCCAGCCTGTTCAATTAAGGTAAGAGGGCCCTCTGTCTCGATGACATTCTTGGCTCTTTTTACATGGTCATGTTTCGGTACTATCAGGAGGTCTAACCAAATCTTTGGAATAGACGGCCTCATGATGCAAATTATTTTAGCGCTGAAGACTAACTTACAAAAAACCAGTACTAAATGGGTTCGTCTTCCAGTACCGATGACAATTTCAGGAAATGGCCTATGCCCAAAGTATTTGATTTTCAGAATCTCAATCCAAGATCTAAAGAAGCTTTCCTCTAATATGAATTCTTTTGAAGATATATTAAGGTGTTTGGATAAACCTCTCACCAAAGCTTTGGATTGATTAACATGGCCTGCTTTGCCGTCTGAGATAGTCCATGTACAAATAGCTTTCTGATTCACTTTCAGGAGTAGTTATTTTTTATCAAACTAGTGTTAACCAGCCGTCAGGAACCTCAACCTTACCCATAACCGAATCTAAGTAAGCTTTTTGTAGGTCGTTAGTCACTGGGCCTCTTTCACCTACGCCTATCTGTCGGCCATCTAGTTCTCTTATTGGGGTAACTTCTGCAGCAGTTCCGGTGAAGAACGCCTCATCTGCCACATAAACTTCATCTCTGGTGATTCTCTTTTCAATAACACTATAGCCTTTATCTTTAGCGATCGAAATGACGGTGGTCCTGGTAATGCCTTCAAGAGCAGAGCTTAATTCAGGGGTATATATATTTCCTTCTTTAATAATAAATATATTTTCGCCTGAACCTTCAGCGATCATTCCTTCACTATCGAGAAGTAACGCTTCATCGTACCCGTCTCTGGCAGCTTCTTGCAGCGCGAGCACTGAGTTTATATAAGCGCCGGTAGCTTTAGCTCTACACATTACACTATTAACCATGTGTCTAGTGAAGGATGAGGTTTTAATGCGGATGCCTTTTTCGAGAGCTTCCGCTCCTAAATAGGCGCCCCAAAACCAGGAAGCAATCGAGACGTGTACACTCAAATCAGAGGCGTGAAGCCCCATGCCTTCTGAACCATAGTAGGCAATAGGCCGAATATATGCGGAAGCTAGATTGTTGTCCTTAACGGAGTTTACGCATGCGTCCCTGATTGTTTCGAAAGAAAACGGAATCTTCATACCTAAAATGTGAGCCGACTGAAACAGCCTTTTGACATGATCATCAAGCCTAAATATAGCGGTTCCCGAACTGGTTTCATAAGCTCTTATGCCCTCAAAAACCCCAACACCGTAATGAAGTGAATGTGTGAGTACATGGACGTTAGCATCTCTCCAATCCACGTTTTTCCCATCCATCCAAATTACGCCATCTTTATCTGCGAAGCTCATGACTAGCCAATCTCCTCTGCGCTTTGTAATGTTTCTCGGGATTATACTCAAAAAGTGAGTTAAAAACTTACGACTTGTAATGTCAGGTTCCAATCTATTCTGGGCAAATGGTTGATTCTGCTTTTCCTCTAGGAATTAATCCTCTACTTTAAATTCCGTATCAATAATTTTGCCGGAGTTTGCCCCAGAACTCCTTTCCTGACGTGTGAAGAGTTTTTGTGCGACCATTGAGGCCACCCTCCTCCTTAACGACGGGCTAATTAATACTAGACCTAAAACATCTGTTATGAAGCCAGGCGTCAACAACACAACGGCCGATATAATTAAGATGCCACCAGAGATTAGCTCAATAGTAGGTAACTCACCTCTTTGGACGGAATTTTTAATGCGGCTTAGAGTGGATAAACCTTCAATGCGAACGAGCACTGCTCCTAATATCGCAGTAGCGAGTATCATAATTATCGTTTTCATTGCCCCAAAATGTTGACCAATCTCGATGATTAGAAAAATTTCTAGGAATGGCATCAAAAATATTAATATAACAGTAATTAGCAGCATGTTGAGCAACAAAATAATAGCGTCAGATCCTTAATCGTAATAATATCATGAAACAGTGTCTTTTTTCTTAACTTAAAGCCATGGTCCCATGTCAAAGATTCGCTTAGTTCTTTCATCTTGTCCTGATCTTGATAGCGCAGAGAGATTGGCAAAACTTGCGCTTGAAGAGCATCTCGTAGCTTGTGTAAATATGATTCCCATTGCTAGCTCAATGTATTTATGGAAGGGGGAATTTATGAAGGAACGAGAGTATTTATTGTTGGCTAAAAGTACAGAGGAAAGATTGGCGGACTTGGAATCCCTTTGGAAAGCCAATCATCCTTATGAGGTTCCAGAATTTCTAGTGATGGACGCCGCCACATCAAGCAAAGAGTATGGAGAATGGGTCGAAAAATGTTGTTTAGGTTAGTAGCTATATTTTCTCTCTTGGCCTCCAGTTTGCTTATGGCGGTAGAGGATTATTCGCTTTGGGACGTATTTACCTCCGAACAAAGGAATGAGAAATTTCTTCCGCCTGACCAGGCATTTCAATTAGATGCAATAATTCAAGAAAAAACTGTGTTGATTAGATGGCAAATAGCAGAAGGCTACTACTTATATAAGGAAAAAACTGCAGTCAGAAATATAAGCATTAAGGACCAAAATCAGCGCCTGGATTTTCCCCCTAGTATTACCCACGATGATCCGGAGTTTGGGAAAGTCGAAATTTATCGAAATTCGTTAGTACTTAAAAATCCCTTAAGCAATTTTTCCAGTTTGCCAGCGGTGCTGACTCTGGAGATTGAGTTCCAAGGCTGCGCGGATGCTGGGCTCTGCTATCCACCGATTACGAAGTTATTGCAGGTTAAGACAAATTTAGGACAAGCTCCCAAGCCTTCGAAACACGCTTTTGGTCTAAATTCTTTAAGCCTACACTCTCTGATTCTTAGTTTTTTAGGGTTTGGTTTGCTACTTTCCTTGACTCCTTGTGTGTTTCCGATGGTTCCTATCCTCTCGGGCATATTAGTGGGTAGCCGAACTGGGGCTAATTCATCCAAGGCATTATATATATCGAGTGTGTATGTTGTTTTTATGGCGATTACCTATTCTCTCCTAGGAATTTTAGTAGCAATTCTCGGAAGAAGCCTGCAGGTTTTCTTACATCACCCTTTTGCAATATTTTTTGTTGCCGGCATATTTTTCGCCATGGGGTTTTCTATGCTAGGTTTATTTAGTATCTCCACTCCAAGGTTTTTAAACGATTACGTTAGTAAAATCGCTAACACTAAATCGTTAAATTCTATTGGAGGAGTGGCCTCTTTAGGTAGCTTGTCTGCTCTCATTGCGACTCCGTGTATAACGCCACCTCTCGCTGCTGTGCTAACATTCGTGGCAGATTCGGGCTCGCCCACTAAAGGGGCACTTGCTCTGTTTTTTCTAGGGATAGGAATGGGTATCCCTCTCATTTTCTTTGGCACCTCCCTAGGCTATTTAATGCCAAGCTCTGGACAGTGGATGGAGCATTTGAAAAAAATAACCGGGGTAATTCTCCTTGGTTCGGGGGTTTGGTTCGCTAGCCGTTTATTGTCCGATCCGATGATTGTTCTGTCTTGGACGGCATTAATTATTTTAACGTTGACGTATCTAGTCTGGCCATCGGTCAACATGAAAATGTTTAAAAGCATTTTGAAAGGCAAAGTATTTCCGAGAGTTATTACTCTCTCAATGTTAGCTTGTGGGGCAACGTTCCTCATAGTCTTTTCTGCCTATGAAGGTCGACTCGTTTTCCAGTCGGCGGAGATACAGCTTCCGTTAGAGTACAAGACCGTAGAAAATCTCGCCGATTTAAATTCAGAACTGTCTGAGTCGGCAAACCAAAGGAGGCCGTTATTATTGGAGTTTTACGCCGACTGGTGTGTGGAGTGTAAGAGAATGGAGTCTGGAACCTTCTTGGATGCTGAAGTAAATGAGTTGCTATCAAACTACAGCGTTGTTAGGGTAGATATAACCGACAATACAAAAGCCCATCAGGAGATATTGGATCAGTTTAGTCTTTTCGGACCGCCGGCTTTAATTTTCTTTTCGAAATCTCAACCTGTGGAGATAGATAGGCGAATTGGTTTTGTTGATTCGAAACAATTAATTGAAACTTTGAGATTTGTGTTAGCGGAGGAATCTTAGTGCGCTTTGTAGGAAGTTTTTTTCTTTTGTCAGTGGCTTTTATTTCGGGTTACTGGCTCAACACTAATTTTAGATTTCCAGACTCATCAATAACGCAAGATCTAAGTCCTAAAACAAAGGTTAATCGAGATAAGCCTTACTTAGAAAAAAAGTTTTCAGATTTAAACGGTGATCTAGTTTCATTAAAAAAATGGGAGGCAAAACTTACAGTCATAAACTTTTGGGGCACTTGGTGCCCACCATGTAAAGAGGAGATGCCTTTATTAAGCCGTCTAAGCGAGAAATTTAAATATAAAAATGTACAATTCATTGGAGTGGCCCTCGATGACCTGAAGGCTATAAGAAGCTTTTTAGAGAGTCATCCCGTTGCTTTCCCAATTTTATGGGGTGCCTCCGATGTGAGTTTGTTTATGTCAGAGCTTGGTAATAATTTTGGAAGCCTACCCTTTACGGTAGTTATTGATTCACAGAATGCTATTTTATTTACCCAGTTAGGAGAGGTAAAAGAAGAAGCTTTTTCTAAAGAACTAGAAAAACTTGTTAAAAGCATGTAAAAACTCCAAAAATCTGCAAAAATCGTCTATAATAGAAAAATTAAAGCCATCTATGGTTAAATATTGGCAAATGATTTGCTACTGAGGATCCTTGTTTTGTCTACGGTTTTACTTCTTAACGGCCCTAATTTGAATCTTTTAGGAAAAAGAGAGCCTCACCTGTATGGTGAGACGAATCTGAAAGAAATAGAGTCAAATTTCAAAAAGTTAGCCGTTGCCTCTGGTTCGGTAGCAGACTGCATTCAAAGTAACTCGGAATCAACACTAATCGAATCAGTTCATACTGCCTCATCAAAAGGTACTGAAGCTATAGTAATTAATCCGGGCGCTTACGGTCACACAAGCGTAGCTCTAAGAGATGCTTTTTTGGGGACCGGCCTTCCTTTTGTGGAGGTGCATCTTTCCAATGTGTTTGCTAGGGAAGAATTCAGAAGCCGGTCGCTACTATCTGATATAGCAATCGGTCTGATTTCTGGATTTGGTGAAAAATCATACGATTTAGGCTTACAAGCAATTCTCGCCTATTTGCAAAAAAACAAGTAAAAATAAAAGAGCTATTCCGGAGAAGAAAAATTGGATATCCGTAAAGTAAAAAAATTGATAGAGCTTCTTGAAGAGTCTAATGTTGCGGAGATAGAAATCAAGGAGGGTGAGGAATCGGTTAGAGTTACCAAGTCTGCAGGTTCTGCTCTCAGCCCATCTTTGATCGAGCAAACTACAACCCCGAAGCCACAGCAGGAATTAAATGTTGTACAACCGCAAACTAAACCTGATTCAGATGGAGCCGCTATAAAGGCTCCCATGGTGGGTACATTTTACTCCGCTCCCTCTCCGGATGCGCTTCCCTTTGTTCAGGTCGGTAAAAATGTAAAAGTCGGCGATACTTTATGTATTATTGAAGCGATGAAAATCATGAATCCCATAGAAGCTGAAACCTCTGGTGTAATATCTGCAATACTGGTAGATAATGGCCAGCCAGTAGAATTTGATCAGCCTTTATTTATGATTTCTTAATTGAACATTTATGTTTGATAAAGTTCTTATCGCAAATAGAGGAGAAATAGCGCTCCGCATTCTAAGGGCATGCAGAGACCTCGGCATTAAGACAGTCGCCGTTCATTCTCAGGCGGATAGAGACCTCCTGCACGTAAGGCTAGCAGATGAATCAATCTGTATCGGTCCCGCGAAGCCATTAGACAGCTATCTTAACATTCCAGCCATTATCTCGGCTGCTGAAGTGGTCGATGCCGTAGCTATTCATCCAGGCTATGGATTCCTCTCTGAAAAAGCAGACTTTGCGGAACGGGTCGAAAAAAGTGGCTTCATTTTCATAGGCCCTAATTCAGATACAATAAAAGTGATGGGAGATAAATTGTCTGCCATCAATGCCATGAAAAAGGTAGGAGTGCCGTGTTTGCCTGGATCAAACGGGCCGTTAAGTGGTGACCTAACTCTCGCAAAGAAGATTGCTAAACAGGTAGGTTATCCGATTATTTTAAAAGCAGCGGGAGGTGGCGGAGGGAGAGGTATGCGTGTTGTAAATACTGAAGCGTCGCTAAAATCTTCTATCTCGCTTACTCAACAGGAAGCGGCGGCTGCCTTTCAAGATGATCGTATCTATATTGAAAAATATCTTGAGAATCCTAGACACGTAGAATTTCAAGTATTGATGGACAACTTTGGCAATGGCGTTCATCTTGGTGAAAGGGACTGTTCTTTGCAAAGAAGGCACCAAAAAGTACTGGAAGAATCGCCAGCTTTTGGGATCGAGCCATGTGTTCGCGAGGAATTGGGGGCATTATGCATAGAGGCTTGTAGAGAAATTGGCTATCGAGGAGTTGGCACTTTCGAGTTCCTCTATGAGAAAGGAGAGTTTTTTTTCATCGAAATGAATACACGTATTCAGGTAGAACATCCAGTAACTGAGATGGTAACGGGTATAGATTTAGTAAAAGAGCAATTAAAGGTTGCTGCCGGAGAAGAATTAAAAATCAATCAGAAAGATGTAACTTATAATGGTCACGCTATTGAGTGTAGGATAAATGCTGAGGACGCGAAAACATTTCGCCCCTCTCCTGGAAAAGTAACCTATTTCCATCCCCCCGCGGGGCCTGGTGTAAGAGTTGACTCTCATTTGTACACCGGCTATTCAGTTCCTCCAAATTATGACTCTCTAGTCGCTAAGCTTATTTGTCATGGCAAAACTCGAGAGGAGGCTATAGTTAGGGCTAGAAATGCTTTAGGTGAATTCGTGATAGAGGGCATCTGCACTAATATTTCTTTACATTTGGATTTAGTATCGGATGCAACCTTTATGTCCGGTAATCACACCATTAACTATCTTGAAAGTAAATTGCGCTAAACTTCCTAACCGTGTGGGAATTAAGATTCGAAATCACAAGCGAAAAATGGACAATACTTGAAGTAGTATTATCTAAATTAGAACCTGCGGCCATTACCACGGCTTATGGTGATACAGATTTGTTTCATTCTTACTCTAATGTTGCCAAAATTTCACATTGGGAGAAATTAGAAGTAATAGTTCTCTTTAAAGATCTGAAGCAAGTTGATTTAGCCTGCTCATTTCTGGTCAAGGTGGAGGGGGTTTCCAAAAGCCTTAGAAAAAGAAAGATTCGAGAGGACGTCGATTGGAACTTGGAATGGAGAAAAAACTGGACTCCCATAACACTACTTTCTGGGCTTCATATTTCTCCGAGCTGGTTACCGATACCAGCCCAAGTAGCCAATACAGTGAGATTAGATCCCGGTCAGGCGTTTGGCACAGGAACGCATGAAACTACAAGATTGTGTTTGAATTATTTAGATAGCTTCGAATTTTCTGAAAGGTTAAAAATGATAGATTACGGGTGTGGTTCAGGTATTTTATCTCTTGTAGCAGCTGCTCTGGGGTGTAAACAGATAACTGCAACCGATAATGATCCCCAAGCTTTAGAAATAACCAAGAAAAATACGATTATAAATTCCCAGCAACAAGTAATCACGGTGGATGTCCCAGAGAATATCACAATGGAGAAGTGTGACCTTCTGGTAGCGAATATACTTCTGGATGCGTTGTTGAGTTTGAAAGATGTCTTCTCAAAATTGGTGCGGAAACATGGCTTTCTAGTGCTTTCTGGCGTCATGACACCTCAGGCAGAAATTTTAGTATCTACTTACGGCTCAGAATTCGTAAAACAAGAGGTAAAGATTCTTAATGATTGGTGTATCTTAGTTTTTACCAAGAGATAGGTTATTTTTACGTTGGGAGATAAACTTAAAAGGCTGGTGGGTGTTCTAAAATGAAGATTGGCTCTTACGAGTTTTCGAGGCCATTAGTTTTGGCCCCAATGGCTGGCGTTACCGATATGCCATTTCGATCCTTATGCAATAGTATGGGTGCGGACTACGTTGTTTCTGAGATGATCGCTGCGAAAACTGAGCTTTGGAAAAGTAAAAAAACTCAAACGCGGTTATCGCTAGGAGGTTTTAAACCTAGGATAGTGCAGCTTGTGGGCGGGGACGAAGTGTTGATGGCCGAAGGTGCAGCAAGAGCCTGTGATAGTGGTGCGGATATCGTTGATATCAATATGGGATGTCCGGCCAAGAAGGTTTGTAGGAAGGCGGCTGGCTCTGCGTTACTAAGCGACCCAACACTGGTTATAAAAATATTAAGAGCAGTAGTTAAGGCCTCCGAGAGCCCAGTCACTCTTAAAATGAGAACTGGTCCAAGCCAGATGAATAAAAATGGGGTCACTATAGCTAAGATTGCCGAATCCGAAGGAATTTCTGCTATAGCAATACATGGAAGAACTAGAAATTGTAGATATGACGTTCCAGCAGAATATGAAACAATAGCTGCAATCAAAGACTCGGTAGGTATTCCTGTGTTGGTTAATGGGGATATAAGATGCGGGAGTTCTGCATTTAAAGCTTTGTCGAAAACGAATGCTGACGGTTTAATGATAGGCAGAGCCGCACAGGGAAACCCCTGGATTTTCTCTTCGATTCGAGCAGCCTTAGATGGAGAGAGATGGAATGAACCTTCTCCAATTGAGAGATTAGAAGTTTTACACTCACTTTTGGAATCTTTATACCGACTATATGGTAAAGAGCAAGGTTCGCGTGTTGCGAGGAAGCATATCATTTGGTTCCTCAGCTATTTGCCAATAAAAAGCGAGATTAATAAAGCAACCATGAACAAAATAAAGACTTCCCATGACCAGCTTAATTTTGTGCAATTTCGAAAGCGAGAGTTTGAAAATAAAGGATGACTGAAAAAGATCTGCCTATCAGCTTCTTCGTTAAGCGTTCCCTGGAGAAATACTTCAAGGACTTGAATGGAGAGCATCCGAAGAATTTATATGCCCTAAGTCTAAGTCAATTAGAGAAGCCATTACTTGAGGTGGTAATAAAAGAAACCAAAGGGAATTTATCGAAAGCGGCTATTATTCTGGGTCTCAATCGAGTCACGCTACGAAAGAAATTGAAAAAATATAACATATTAGAGAGATAGTAATGGACAGGAAATTGCAGAGATGGGCATTAATTAGTGTCTCCGATAAAAGTGGTCTGCGAGAACTAGCTGAAGAATTAGTGGCTCTTGAAATAGGCATACTCACAACCGGGGGCAGCTCCAAGATCCTGAAAGAGTCTAATATTCCGTTTACTGAAGTGTCTAAATATACAGGGCATCCAGAAATCATGGGTGGGAGGGTGAAGACTCTACACCCTAAAATACATGGAGGAATCTTGGGCCGGGATGGCATTGATTACGATCTTATGGAAGAACTTGGCATTTACTCCATAGACTTTGTTGTAGTTAATTTATATCCTTTTGAAGAAACTGTCTCAAAGGAAGGTGTATCCTTTGACGAAGTTATTGAAAACATTGATATAGGAGGGCCCGCTCTACTTAGGGCGGCGGCTAAAAATCATAGTCGCGTTACATCTGTTTGTTCCCCAGATGATTACCAGGACATTGTTTCCCAGCTTAAAACTAGTGGTAATGTTCCTTTGGATAAACGGCGAGTATTAGCCGCTAAATCGTTCAGGCACGTATCGCTTTATGACGAAAAAATAGCTGGTTACTTGGGTTCTTTTGATCGCTCAGACGATCTCCAGTTCCCAAGCGAGAAAAAAATTAATCTAAAGAGAAAAAAGATACTTCGCTACGGAGAAAACCCCCACCAAGGAGCTGCTCTCTACGAGATTGATCTCACAGACGCCAAAGGCGTGGCTAACAGTAGACAGCTGGCGGGGAAGCAACTCTCTTACAATAATTTAGTCGATGCTGATACTGCAATCGAGTGTGTTCGTTGCTTCAATGGCGCCAGTTGCGTCATAGTAAAGCATGCAAACCCTTGCGGAGTTTCCGAGAGCGAAACATTAAAAGGAGCTTACGAGAAAGCCTTTAGCGCAGACCCGACTTCTGCCTTTGGTGGCGTTATAGGATTTAATAGGCCGGTAACGAAGACGTTGGCGCAATTGATTCTATCAAATCAATTTTTGGAAGTCATAGTTGCACCAGATTATGATGAGGAATCGCTTGAAATATTCGCTAACAAAGAAAACGTGAGAGTGTTGAAAGTTTCGGGGAATCACGGAAGGGTCCATAGTGATTGGGAGTTGAAGACAATTGGTGGAGGTCTATTGATGCAAGAGAAAGATCGGCCGGAGAAGGAAGGGGTAATGCAATCTGCATCGGAAATTGTTACTACTCGATCCCCCACAGAAGAGGAGCGAGCGGACCTTTTTTTTGCTTATAGGGTAGCGAGTTTTGTTAAATCAAATGCTATTGTGTTTGTAAAAGACAGGTTGTCAATTGGAATTGGCGCGGGACAAATGAGTCGCATCTACAGTGCCAAATTGGCTGGTATTAAAGCCCTAGATGCTGGATTCAAGGTTGGTGGGGCGGTAATGGCATCCGATGCTTTTTTCCCATTCAGGGATGGTATAGATGAGGCGGCAGCCCAGGGTATCCGAGCAGTAATACAGCCGGGGGGTTCGGTCCGTGATAAGGAAGTCATAGAAGCAGCAAATGAGCATTCAATGGCTATGATCTTTACAGGCAGAAGGCACTTTAGGCACTAGAAAGAAAATAAAAACAGGATTCGATCATGAAGATACTAATCGTTGGAGGAGGAGGAAGAGAACACGCGCTTGCCTGGAAGTGCGCTGAGCCACCATACGTCGATAAAGTTTTTTGTGCTCCAGGAAACGCTGGCACTGCTAGAGAGGATAAGGTTATTAATGTTGCTATTTCTCCGGAGGATTTGGAAAGGTTGGCCTCGTTTGCCGAAGAGGAGAATATCGCCCTTACTATAGTAGGACCTGAGGCGCCCTTGGTGTCTGGCATCGTTAATGTTTTTAATGCGCGGGGTCTAAAGTGTTTTGGTCCAACAAAAGAGGCGTCGGTATTAGAAGGGTCAAAAGTTTTTACCAAGGACTTTTTACATCGACATGGAATTCCCACAGGCAGGTATAAAAGTTTCTCGGATATTTCGGGGGCCTTAAATTATATAAAAGATTGCGAGTTTCCCCTGGTTATTAAGGCTGATGGCTTAGCATCCGGTAAAGGGGTGTTTATTACGTCTGACCTTGTTGAGGCAGAAGGGGTGGTTAGGACGATACTTTCGGGAAATAAATTTGGGGAAGCTGGAAGCCAAATAGTAATCGAAGAATTCTTAGACGGTGAAGAAGTGAGCTATATTTGTATGACAGATGGATATCATTGTGTGCCTTTTGCTTCTTCACAGGATCATAAGGCAAGAGACGACGGCGATTCAGGGCCAAATACAGGAGGGATGGGGGCCTACTCACCTGCACCGCTGCTGAATAGTGACTTAGAGCATCGGGTGTTAGAGGAAATCATTTACCCTACCCTATCTGGCTTAAGGGAGGAGGGTAAGCTATACAAAGGTTTTTTATATGCCGGGCTCATGATAAATTCTAAGAAGCAACCTAAGGTCCTAGAGTTCAACTGTCGTTTTGGAGACCCCGAAGCTCAACCTACTCTATTCCGTTTAAAAACTGATCTGGTCGACGCGTGTTTGAAGACTCTAGAAGGAGATATCGGGGAACTCCAGCTAGAGTTTGATTCTAAAACTGCGTTGGGAGTTGTCCTTGCTGCTAATGGGTACCCCGAGTCTTATCAGACTGGTTGGTCCGTCAAGGTCGCGGAAAAAGCTTCGGGGCTAAAAGACTTAAAGATTTTTCATGCTGGTACCGCGCTTTCTGGAGATGCTGTTGTTTCTACAGGGGGGCGAGTCTTATGCGTGGTTGGTCGCGGAGATAATGTTAGAGAGGCGCAGAAGATGTCTTATAAGGGGGTCGACTTAGTTGAGTCATCGAATTTATTTTATCGGACCGATATTGGTTACCGTGCAATCGAAAGGCTGAAATCACCATAGCCGGAGCATCATTAAACCAATCAGGTCAACTAGCGCCATCCCATTTTACAAAATTTTCGAGGAGCTGTAGCCCGGCAGCTGAACTTTTCTCTGGATGAAATTGGGTCGCATAAATGTTTTCACGACCGATTGATGAAGTGAATTCTCCCAGGTAGTTCGTTTTACCTACTATAAGCTCAGGGTCTTTCGGCTTCACAAAGTAGCTATGAACGAAATAGAATCGAGTCCCTGAAGGAATCCCCTCCATAAGCGGGTGTTTTTTTTCCCAATAGACATTGTTCCACCCCATGTGAGGAATTTTATCAAAATTCTCTCCGGATATATTGCTAGGTTTTTTGAAGCGTTTTACTTCACCCTCGATTAGGTTGAGGCAAGCGGTTCCATTATCTTCTTCGCTTGTTCTCATAAGCGATTGAAGGCCTAGGCAAATTCCCAAGAAAGGCTTTGTTTGGCATAAGTTTTCAATTTTTCTACCCAAGCCTGTTTTTTTGAGTTGACTCATGCAGTTTCCAATAGCACCTTGGCCAGGAAACACTATTTTGTCCGAATTAACAATCTCTTTGACATCCGAGCTCACTTTAACATTGATTTTCTTGCTGGAGACGGAATCCAGGGCTTTATACACGGATTTAAGATTACTTCCTCCATAATCTATGATGGCGATTGTCATCATTGCTAGAGGGTGCCTTTGGTGCTGGGAAGCTGATCTCTCATTCTCGGATCTAATTCTATCGCCATCCTCAGGGACCGCCCAAGAGACTTAAAGATGGTCTCAATAATGTGATGAGAGTTGTGTCCTCTTAGGCAATCTATATGGAGAGTACATTGTAGGTGATTTACGAAGCCTTGAAAAAACTCGAAAAACAAATCAACATCGAAATCTCCAACGACGTGAGATCTAGGAAAACTCACGTTATAAGAGAGACCTGGTCTCCCTGAAAGATCGATCACTACTCGTGATAGTGCCTCATCTAACGGGACATAAGAATGTCCATAACGCCTTATAGATGTTTTCCCCCCAACAGCTTCGTTAACGGCCTGTCCCAATGTTATTCCAAGGTCCTCTACCGTATGGTGGGCATCTATTTCCAAGTCACCTTCTGCCTTAACCGAAAGGTCAATGCAGCCGTGTTTCGCTACCTGCTCCAACATGTGCTCTAAAAAAGGCAATCCTGTGTTAGCTGTCAATTTTCCATTGCCATCAAGGTCTACGCTGATCTTTATATTTGTTTCGTTTGTGACGCGCTCTACTTCTGCTTTTCTATTCAATGGGAAGGCTCTTCCTTTCTTTTGTATCTACCCTAATGGTATAACACTAAAGGTCAATTTGTCTTCAATTAAGAGTTTGTCTCATAGATCTATAGACTTGAGGAAAATATGGAAAAGACCAAAATAGAAAATGTGGAGAGTTGGCTGTCAAAAGAGCAGGCCCGTTTCATTAGTGAAGTTATAGGACTCGATAGTTCGATTATTAAGCATGATGACTCGTGGAAGAAGGGATCAGCGAGTTTTGGAAGAACAGTAGTATTAAGTGATGGAAATATTTTCGAAAAGATAGCGGTGAACTTTTCGTCAATATCAGGGGATTCGTTGCCCGAAGCTGCCAGTGCTAAGCGGCCGGATTTAGCAGGCTCGGCATTCAGGGCGATGGGATTATCAATAGTATCTCATCCCCGAAACCCTTTTGTTCCAACGGCCCATCAAAATTTGCGTCTATTTTCTGCTTTAGGCCAGGAGAAGTCTAATTGGTGGTTCGGTGGAGGGTATGATCTTACGCCTTATTTCGGTTTTATTGAGGACTCTATAAACTGGCACCGATCGGCCAAGAAAGTATGTGCTGCTTATGGCGTAAACACTTATGAAAACTTCAAAGAGCAATGCGATGCTTATTTTAATGTTAAGCATCGAAAAGAACAGAGAGGAATTGGAGGGCTTTTTTTTGATGATTTAAATTATTGGCCCTTCGAGAAATGTTTTAACTTTTTGAAAGATGTGGGCAAGGCTTTTTCATCATGCTATTTCGAAATCGTAAAAAAACGCAAAGAAACGGCTTACACAAAGGAACATCGTGATTTTCAGCAATATCGAAGAGGTAGATATGTTGAATTCAACTTAGTTCATGATAGAGGGACCCTATTCGGCTTACAGTTCGGAGGTAGAATTAATTCTATTCTAGCGAGTCTTCCTCCGACAGTGACCTGGCCTTATGAGCCTAACGAGAATTTGAAGAAATATGAATCGGATCTACTAACAGAATTCCTCACTCCGAAAGACTGGCTAAGTGAGAACCTCTGAGGAAGACTCGGTTGTTAGGCTTCTCTCAAAGGAATCCCATTGTTTCTCAGAACTCTCCTTAAGTTAATAATTGCTGGAAATATTTCCTGATTCTGGTCTTCCCCCTGCCTGTCAAAAGCTTCCTGTTCGAGCTGACAGATCCACTTGTCCTCAGCGAAAATTCCATTAGTGAACCAGATGATAAAAGGCCATGCTACTTCTAATAGTAACTTCATAGACGGACGTTTGATCATCATCAAGCCAAATGTGTGATTTGAGTTTTGATTTTTACCGAGTGGGACATAAACGTTCCAGAGATCTAGAGCCGGCTCAGAACTTCCAGCGGTCCAAAATTTCAAGGTTTGATATGGATATTCAGTTCTGATGGTCATGAAATCTCTGTCGGTTTTTCCTATAGCCGTTGGTCTTTTCCCGAGCATGAATTTCTCCCCCAAGGGTTGTTTCCCGCTGTTTCGTTTAAAGGTATAGTCTGTTTCAACCCAATTGGCCCCCTCTCTGGTGCCTAAAAAGATGGTTTTTATACCACCCATTAGGCGTCGGTGAAGAAACTGATGATTCATATCCATTAGATTCTCATGCATAAAGCTGTAGTGACAATCGACGCGTCTATTAAGGTACCTAATCTTGTAGTCATTATTGTTTGCATTATTGACCTCGGGAAAGAATACCTTTCCGATTTTTGAAGTATCTCCCGGGTATATAAAAATCAAACCATAAGCTTCCTTTGTGGGAAAAGGTCTCACCCTATTTTTTTGTTTTTTACAGCGGGAAAGGTAGGGGATATCGATGCAATTTCCATTAGCATCATATTCCCAGCCGTGATAGCCGCATTTGATTCCATTATTGGAAACAGTTCCAACATGAAGTGGAACTTGTCGGTGAGCGCATTTATTTTCGAGGGCATAAACCGGCCCCGCCTTTGGTCTGACAACCACAATAGAGGTTCCGGCAAATTCAATATCCAGGGCTTTGCCGGCTTTTAGATCACTTGATCTGACAATCGGATACCAAAAATTTGGATCTATACCGGTTTTCCTTAGATCCGTGTTTTTTTGGTCATTTTTCGTGTCTGGATGCGCTGTTTCCATGTTGATGCCTTATAATCTGAGTTTGGAGAACCTAGCAGATTCGAAGCAATATCTCCATTTTTAAAAAATACCCATCTCTAAACCGGCAGCGATCGTACCGCCCATGTCTTTACAATTTGAGAGATCTTTAGAGGTAATTTTTCCTTTGAAAACGAGCGGCTTGTCAATTCTTTTCCATCCAAGACCGATGATTATTTTTTCGACAGAGTTAACAGCGCCAAACCCATCGGTATCAGCATTTACTATCAACTGATAGGGCAGGCCTCTTTTGGCATCTAGACATGGGTAATAAATTCTGTCGAAAAAATGCTTCAACGCACCTGACATATATCCAAAGTTCTCAGTCGTGCCCAGAACGATGGCATCTGCTTTTAAGATTTTTTCGGGCTCTATAGTTACAGAGTCTTCGTTGATTACTTCTAACTCGGGAAATAACTGATCTGATACCCCATCTATTAAGGCGGTGATGAGCTTTTTTGTTCCCCCTCCTTGGGAGTGAGAGACTACAATAAGAGTTTTCATTAAAGACGCAACATTAGTCGTAAGCTTTTAAAGCTCAATATTCCCATAAAAAGAGGATTAGTAGAATTAAGTAATGTCTATTATTCCGATATGTAGGTGGTTTTAAGGAAATTCCGAATAGGGAGTAAGATATATTGATGTTCATCTGATATTATTCGCGCTTTTAAATAATCTAGAAAAATTCATCTGGAGCCTCGGTAAAATGAAAAAGTCGGAGACAAGCAAGAAAAGTAAGAAAAAGCCTTTGTCCGAGATGGCAGACAAAAATGATTTATATGAGAGGTCAGTTCAGTGTGCTGAATCGGAGATAGGCTTTATAGATAGGCATTACGAAATCTTGAGAAAGAGGAAAGCGAAAAAATTAAGGGAAGACTTTTGTGGTAGTGCTTTAGTTTCTTTTGAATGGGTTGCACGGCGAAAGGATAATGAGTCGATAGCAGTAGACATTGACCCAGAAGTAATGAACTGGGGTATTTCCAGGCATATGGGATCCTTGAATCGAAGCCAGAAAAATCGAATTCAATTTCTAGAAGAAGATGTGATTAAGGTAAGAACCGCTCCTCAGGATGTGATTCTAGCGACAAATTTTAGTTATTGGTGCTTCAAAGAGAGAAGAACATTGCTTAGCTATTTTGAAAGTGTTAGAAAAAGCCTGGCGACAGATGGAGTGTTTTTCGTTGATTGTTACGGGGGATATGAAGCCTATCGGCTGCTGGAGGAGAAGACAGAACATGAGGGCTTCACTTATATCTGGGATCAAGCTGATTTCAATCCTATAAATAATCATCAACTTTGTTACATCCATTTTTCTTTTCCCGACGGATCTCGAATAGAAAGAGCCTTTAGCTACAACTGGAGGCTATGGACAATTGGAGAAATTCGCGAGTTGATGAGTGAGGCTGGATTTTCGCAAAGTTTAGTGTTCTGGCAGGATTGGGATGAATCTGAGGAAGCGGAGTCAGGCGAATTTACTATGGTAGAAAAAGCGGAACCTGATGCAGGTTGGATAGCTTATGTCGCTGCCCTCAGATAAATCGACCTTCGAAACATAACTGTCATGAAAAATTAGTACACTAGCAATAGCGTTTCCTAGGGGAATTCTGTAGCTTTTTGGGTTTTTTTAAGAGCCAAATTAACTCCGAGATTGATATTGATTTTCGACCTTTTGGTTGGCCAAATTTAAAGGGCGGCATATAATGGGGAATACCCAGTATAAACGAATATAGATGCAAAATACGTGACGAACATAGGCGAATTTGATAAGTCTCGTAGAGACAAAGTACGCAATCTAAAAGACCGATTGTTTGGGCTTTTCATGAGTGTAGGTGGCGTGTCGGTGATAGGTGCTATTTTGCTAATATTTTTTTACCTTCTCTACGTTGTTTTTCCGCTTATCTATGGAGCCTCCATCGAAAAAGTATTTTCTATAGATGGTCCCCGTAGCGAATCAAGCTTACTTTTAGATATAGATGAATATGATGAAATAGGACTGAATATTTACCCAGATGGCGTTGCAATTTTCAGCTCCTTGTTAGACGAAAAGATTATCAAAAGAAGTAGCCTATTTTTCTTTGAGGGCCCGTCCGAAACCATTACCTCTGTTGCCGCAGGAGACCCAGCCAGTAGAGTCTATGCCGTTGGAACGTCAAGTGGGAGAGGAAATCTTTTTCAGGCAGAATACGAGTTGACTTATCCCGAAGACAGGCGGGTTGTCATTCCTCGGATAAATTTTCCATCTGGCCAAGAGCCATTAGTTCTAGATTCCAAAGGAGATGCGATTAGGCTAATTTCAGGCCAATTTATGGATGAGCGTGGCACTGTTGTGAGCGTTACGAACGATGGTAGATTGCTGGTGACGATTATTACTGTCGAAACTGCCTTTCTCAGCGAGGATAAAGAAATTGTTTATGAGACCTTTCAAGTAAACGATACTAGTAAAAACCTTACTGAAATAAGATTAGATGTAGAACAGAGAGATTTGGTAACCGTTTCACGCGGTGGAATAGTCGCCCTTTGGGACGTCTCAGATCCCAAACGGTCTAACCTTGTCGATAAGGTAAGCGTGGTCAAGCCAAATGAAAAGATTTCGGCGATTTCTTTCTTGAGCGGAGGGATTTCTTTGGTGATTGGCACAGAATCTGGCAACCTCCAGCAGTGGTTCGCGGTTCGGGATGAGAATAATCTTTATACCTTAAGGAAAATCAGAGATTTTGAGCCCATGCCGACAGAGATTACTAACATTAAACCAGAGCATTTTCGCAAAGCTTTTGCGGTGACTGATAAAGGAGGGAACTTTGCCTTATATCATGCCACGGCTAATAATAAGGTCACTGAAGTCGCCGGACTTTTCAATGATTTATCGAACCTGGCTATTTCTCCCCGATCCAAGGCGGTATTATTTGCTGACTCAGTGGGTCAGCTAAATTTGTTTAAAGTAGACAATGAGCACCCAGAGATTTCTTTGGGCGCTCTTTGGGGTAAAATTTGGTATGAAAGCAGGTTAGAAGCGGAGTACGTATGGCAATCTTCAGCGGCAAATAGTGATTTTGAGCCAAAGTACAGTTTAACTCCCTTGGTTTTCGGGACGCTTAAAGCAACCTTTTACTCTATGTTATTTGCGGTTCCGTTGGCCATTTTTGGAGCAATTTACACGGCCTATTTCATGTCTCCTAGAATGCGTTCGATTGTTAAGCCGACGATAGAAATTATGGCTGCTTTACCGACGGTTATTTTAGGATTCCTAGCGGGTCTCTGGTTGGCTCCCTACTTGGAAAAAAACCTAGCTGGTTTCTTTCTAATAATGTTGTTCGTTCCCAGCATTGTTTTCCTAACTTCAATATTGTGGCCTAGCGTCCCTCGCGTTATTCGTGAGGGCGTGCCTGACGGTTGGGAGAGCTTATTACTGGTTCCGATAGTTTGCCTTGGAATCTGGTCATCATTGGCGTTAGGGACAGTAATCGAGATACAATTTTTTGGAGGTAATCTCCCGCACTGGCTAAATCTACATCATGGAATAAGTTACGATCAAAGGAACTCGATTGTAGTTGGTATAGCAATAGGTTTCGCAGTGATTCCCACGATTTTTTCTATAAGTGAGGATGCTGTTTTTGGTGTGCCGAGGTCTCTCACTATGGGCTCATTAGCCTTGGGAGCTACGCCTTGGCAGACTGTAACTAGAGTGATTCTCTTGACGGCAAGCCCAGGTATATTCTCGGCGGTTATGATTGGCATGGGACGCGCTGTGGGTGAAACGATGATTGTACTTATGGCAACTGGGAATACGCCCATCATGGATCTAAATATATTTCAAGGTTTTAGGGCTTTATCAGCCAATATTGCTGTCGAAATGCCTGAGTCGGAAGTGAACAGTACGCATTATCGTATTTTGTTCTTGGCTGCGTTGGTTTTATTTCTATCCACTTTTTTTGTGAATACTTTGGCGGAAGTCGTTCGTCAAAGGCTTAGAAAAAAATACGCAAATTTATAATGAAATCTTGAGGCAAGTTGTAAATGAGCTTAATGGCTAATAGGCGACCAGATTGGAAGACATCGGGCACGCCATGGGTTTGGCTGACAGCGGGTACAGTCGCGTTCAGCTTGATTCTGGTTCTTGGCGTCTTGGGGATGGTTGGCTATCAAGGGGTGATCCATTTTTGGCCCTCATCTGTGGTGCAAATTTCACTTAAAGGAAATCAGGCCGGGACTGCATTAGGGGAAGTGGTAGGAAGCGAAACCGTGAGCGTCGCAAGGTTACGTGACCAAGGAGTGCAAATACCCGAAGGGATAAACCAAATCGAAAGGCTTCTCCTCAAAACCGGAAACCGAAAAATATATGGTTTTGATTTTAAGTGGTTCAATGAAACTGATTACGATGACATGAGTCTACCACCAGATGTGGCTGTCATTGAAAGAGAGGAATGGGGCAATTTTTATGGCTTTCTAGTTAGTTTGAAATTTGATGGCCAAATCTTGAAGGGTGAACGAGACCAACTAGAACTAAAACTGTCTGAGATGATGGATCGTCGTTACGAGATAAAAGAAAAGATTCACCGAGTTGAAAAGTCCGAAATGGGCGCTCTCAATTATCAAATGGATAAAATAAGGTTAGAGCGTCGAAAGCTTGAATTAGATCAGGTTCCTAGAAGTGATCCCCGTTTTGCTGGCCTAGATTTTAGGGTCAGCGAACTAGAAGAGCAGTATATAGTGTTGGGGGAAAGCTTGAGAGAGCTAAACCAGAAGATTGATAGAGATTCTATTGAGATGATTACCACTCAAGGCGAGCAAGTCATTCTGGATGTTAAAGATTTAGTAAGAGTGTACTTTCCTAACAACATGAATGTATTTCAAAAATTTGCCCATTATTTTGCAAAACTTTGGGAGTTTATTACAGATGATCCGAGAGAAGCGAATACGGAGGGTGGCATATTTCCAGCTATCTTTGGAACCGTTGCAATGGTTTTGCTTATGGCTGTCCTTGTAACTCCTTTTGGTGTTGTAGCAGCTATTTATTTGAATGAATATGCTGCGCAAGGAGCACTCACCAAAGTTATTCGAATAGCTGTGAACAATCTGGCTGGGGTCCCTTCGGTTGTTTATGGAGTGTTTGGCCTGGGGTTCTTTGTCTATTTTCTGGGGGGCACAATCGATAGTTTATTTTTTGAGGCTAACGCACCTGCTCCCGTTTTCGGTACTCCCGGTTTAATGTGGTCTTCGTTAACTCTAGCTTTGTTGACGGTACCAGTAGTGATTGTTTCCACTGAGGAAGGGCTGACCAGAATTCCAAGAAGTATTAGGGAGGGAAGTTTGGCTCTCGGGGCAACCAAGGCAGAAACACTGTGGAGAACAGTATTGCCCATGGCGACACCAGCTATGATGACCGGATTGATTCTGGCTGTGGCCCGAGCCGCGGGTGAAGTTGCCCCTTTGATGATGGTAGGTGTTGTTAAATTAGCTCCAGCTTTGCCGGTGGATGGTAATTTTCCCTTCATTCACTTAGATAGGAAATTCATGCACATGGGGTTTCATATTTATGATGTGGGCTTTCAAAGTCCCAACGTAGAAGCTGCCCGCCCCTTGGTATACGCTACTTCCTTCTTGCTAATTATCCTTATAATATCGTTGAATATGACTGCTATAAAAATTAGAAATAGTTTAAGAGAGAAATATAATGCAACCGAAACTTGATGGTACTCAAGGACCAGATGGGTCTAATAATTTTTCTGCTGCGCCATCGGTCAAGGTCGATGTAGAACGGCGGTCAAGTGAATTGAGCTCTCTGACAGAAGAGGAGGCATGTCTTGAGGTAGAAAATATGAATTTCTATTATGGCGACGTCAAGGCGCTAAATAATATTAATATCACTATTCCAGAGCGAAAGGTCACAGCTTTTATAGGGCCTTCTGGCTGTGGTAAATCTACGCTTATAAGAATATTTAACAGAATGAACGATCTAATTGATGGGACAAGGCTAGAGGGATCCGTTCGCTTAAAGGGCACCGAAATTTATGATCCGGATTTAAACGTTGCAGATCTAAGAAGAAGAGTAGGTATGGTTTTCCAAAAGCCGAATCCTTTTCCAAAATCCATTTATGAAAATGTGGCTTATGGTCTCCGTATTCAAGGGATAAATAATCGAGCCACTCTCAATGCTACTGTGGAGAAAGCCTTAAAAGGTGCAGCCTTGTGGGAGGAGGTGAAAGATAGATTACACGAGAATGCTTTGAGCCTATCGGGTGGCCAACAACAGCGACTAGTAATCGCTCGAGCTATCGCTATAGAGCCTGAAGTTCTATTATTAGACGAGCCTGCGTCCGCGCTTGATCCGATTTCAACCCTTAAGATAGAAGAACTTATTTACGAGTTGAAATCAAAATATACGATTGTTATCGTAACTCACAACATGCAACAGGCGGCAAGGGTTTCCGATTACACTGCTTTCATGTATCTCGGTGATCTGATCGAATATGACGATACGAAAAAATTATTTTCTACCCCGGCTATAAAACAAACCGAAGACTATATCACTGGTCGTTATGGGTAAAATTCTCCGCTAATTAGAGTAAAAATATGTCAACTTATAACACTGGTTCTACCCACATTTCGCAACAGTATGACAACGAACTGGAGGATTTGCGGTCTAAAGTACTATCAATGGGAGGGGTGGTTGAGGATCACCTAGTTAAAGTCATAACCACATTATCGACTACCCAACTGGAGGGTGTGGAATATGTGGCTGAGAGCGACCATGTAGTCAATAGTTTAGAGATAGAAATTGATCAGATATGCACAGAGATACTTCTTCGTAGAACTCCAGCCGCTTCGGATATGAGGCTAGTATTAGCTATCTTTAAAACGATCACAGACCTAGAGCGAATTGGTGATGAAACAGAGAAGATAGCGAGGTTGGTCCTCAATTTAAATGACCCTAGAGCAATCACTACTTACTATACTGGTATATTGGCCATATCTAAAAACGTAAGAAGGATGTTAAGTGACGCCCTCAACGCTTTCGCAAGAATGGATTCTAAATCTGCCATTAGAATAGCTCAAATGGATAAAGAAATTGACGCTGGAATAGATCTTCTGATGCGCCAATTGATTACGTTTACCCTAGAAGACGTTAGTGTTATCTCAGCGGTTTTGGATGCAGTACTAGCCGCTAGGGCTTTAGAGCGGATTGGTGATCACGCTAGAAACATATGTGAGAATGTTATCTACCTCGTAGATGGTATTGATGTAAGACATGGTGAAACCGGGATCAGTTAGAGTTTAGGTTCCGATAAAAATTAATAAAGATACCAGTACTCTATTGATTTAAGTGCAACACTATTTTCAAATCTAGCGCAATAGACTGATTGGAAAGCATGAAACTATCAGAAAAAATGAGTTCATTGGGGACCGAGACTGCCTTTGAGGTGTTGGCACGAGCTGAGTCTTTGGCCAACGAAGGCCGGGACATTATTAATCTTGGAATTGGTCAACCTGATAGCACCCCTCCCGCTCAGGTGGTTGATGCTGCCATAAAGGCACTTAGAGATGGGCACCATGGTTATACCGCGGCTCCAGGTATATATCCAATCAGAGAGGCCGTGGCAGAGTATCTCGCTCATACTCTCAGAGTAGAAGTGAGTCCTGAGAATATACTCGTTACACCTGGTGGGAAGCCCACAATATTCTTTGCCATCATGATGTTTGGGGAATTGGGGGCAGAAATACTCTATCCTAATCCAGGGTTTCCAATCTATGAATCTGTGATTAGGTTTTCCGGTGCAAAGCCAGTTCCGATTCCGATTTTAGAGAGAAATAATTTTTCTTTTAAAGCAGATGAATTGTTATCCTTAATTACTCCAGCCACGCGGTTGATAATTCTTAACTCGCCTGGCAACCCAGCCGGGGGAGCCGCCTGCAAAAGCGAAATGGATAAGTTTGTAGCCGGCATAGAAGCTCGACCTGATATAGCTATTTTAAGTGATGAGATTTATTCAAGGATTTATTACGGTGGTACAGAACATATATCCCTTCTGAGTTACCCTCAAATCAGAAATCGATTAATACTCTTAGACGGATGGAGTAAAACTTATGCAATGACGGGATGGCGAATTGGTTTTTCTGTTTGGCCCAATGAATTAATAGAGGGTGCGACTAGGCTTGCCATAAATTGCCACTCTTGTGTGAATGCCGCATCCCAATGGGGTGCCATCGCTGCGTTAAAAGGCCCTCAAACATCGGTCCTTAACATGGTCGCATCTTTTGATGAGCGCCGTCGATTCCTTGTGGAAGCACTGAATGCAATACCCGGAATTACTTGCAAAGATCCAGTAGGGGCGTTTTATGTTTTCCCCAATATTACCGGCTCGGAGATTAATTCTTTCACGCTTCAACAAGAATTACTGGAGAAGGCCGGGGTAGCGACGATTGCGGGTACGAGCTTTGGCAAATTTGGCGAGGGTTATCTTCGAATATCATATGCTAGTCCTTTGCAAAATATTCGGTTGGCGGTAGACCGCATTAAAGATTATCTGTCAGGCTGTTGATGAAAAATGCTTAACTTGAAGATTTATCACTTAAGGCTGGTGTACTAGAAATCATCTCTTTTGAGAAGATAACTCGAAAGGTGCTGCCGCTTCCTAACTCGCTTTCCATCTCTAGTTTACCGTTATGTCTTTCTACTATGTGCTTTACCAAGGCTAAGCCCAAACCTGTGCTACTAAATTCGTCTCCCAAAATCCGCTGTCGAGATTCGTCCACTCTATAAAATCGTTCGGTTACCCGCGGGAGATGTTCTTGAGCAATCCCTATTCCATTATCTTGTACTTCAAATTTTGCTAAACCGTCTGTAGTCCGTTGCCATTTGATTTGTATGACACCAGAATCCGCGCTCGTATATCTGACTGCATTGAAGATTATATTTGAGAAGACGATGTAAAGTTCTTCCTCTGATCCTTGTATCTTCAGGGTATCATCTGTCTCTAGAGAGAATAGCTGAGAACCGGTATTTTTGAGCGATGTTGCCCTATGATGAATTTGGTTAATTATCTCGCTCACGCTAATTGATTCAAGACTCCTTTTGGGTTCCTCGCTTTCTAGCTTGGATAGAAGAAGCAGCTCTTCGACAAGTTTGCTCATCCTATTGGCTTGCTTTGCCATCTCTTCTATAGGTCTGTGCCATTGTCCAGTTGGTTCTTCTTTTTTTAGCCTTATTAAATTTTCTATGTAGCCCTTAAAGACAGTAAGAGGTGTTCTTAGCTCATGAGACACGTTAGCTACAAAATCAGAGTGTGTCTGTAATGCCTCTTCAATAGCTGTAATGTCTCTCCCAACTAATAATCTTTGATTTTTACCATAATGTGTGCTGACAAGATTCAGAATTTTGCTTGGTTCTCTAGGCGCTTTTATCCGTATCATATTAGTTTTTTTATTATCCGCTTCCAGTATTTCCTTTAGCAGTGGCTCACGAACTACATTAATAATTCGTCTTCCTACATCATCTGGAATTTTAATTCCCAATAACCGGATCGCTGTCTTATTTGCCCACCGTATAGTATTGTCGTTGTCAAGGGATACCACCGCATCAGGCAGCGCCTTTGTCGCTTGTCTAAACTCTTTCAGTATAGTCCGAAGTTGTTTTTTTCTGGAACGTTGTCTTTTTCTAAGCGCGGACACTGATAGGATTACATTGTCTAGAGCGTCAGGAATTACACCTAAATTGGTTGGGAAATCTTCCCGGCGGTTTTTAATCCATTTTATCGTGCGGTTTAATTTTAGGTGAAAAAAAAATATATAAGAGGATAAAGCGAGAACTAAGGTAAGGAAAAGTGATTCGATTATTAACCCAAGAAAAGTAGCTGGTAGTAAAAAGGTTAGTAGTCTTCTGAGGTCAGCGCTGGTCATAATAAACTTAATTTAGATTTGAAGTAGACCACCTAAATTTAATAGATCATGGGATATTTGTCGAGAAACAGTAACCGAAACCTCTAGCCGTCTGGATATAGGCATGACATCCAAATGGTGCTAATGCTTTCCGTAATCTACGAATGTGAACATCCACTGTTCGTTCGTCTACGTTTTCGTTATCTTCCCAAATATTTGTGAGGAGTTGGGATCTACTAAAAACTTTGCCATCCCTGGAAGCGAGAAAGCTCAGAAGTCTAAACTCTGTAGAAGTTAATCTTATTTTATTTCCTTCGAATGTGACTAGTTTTTTCTCCTGATCAATCACTAGAGAATTTTCCCCAGAGGGATCATTGCTTATTGTTGCTCTTCTTAGGACGGCTCTTATCCTGGCTAAAAGCTCATTTGTCGAAAACGGTTTTGTTACGTAATCATCGATGCCAGCATTGAAGCCTTTTAATTTATCGGTTTCCTCTGCTTTGGCGGTGACCAAAATAATTGATATCGCAGAACTTTTTTTATTGCGACGTAGTCTTTTCGCAAGTTCTATTCCTGAAAGGCCAGGGAGCATCCAGTCTATAAGCACTATGTGGATATTTTCTCTAGACAAAATTGCTTCAGCTTCAGTTAATTCTTCAGCTTCGTAACAATGGTATCCATCGCTCTCTAGGGTAAATCTTATCATCTCCCGAATTGATGAATCATCCTCTACGACTAGGATGTTTTCGTTCACTTAATAATCTCCTCTCGCTAGATTTTGGTATTGTGTATTGTTTAGATTGCGTTATTATGACAGTGCTTTCTGATAGGTAATTCTAACAGATCTTTACATCTCGATAGGCTGGCTCGTTTGCTCGCCTTCTCCTGTAAAAATATGCGTAGAAAACCTATCGTAGGCTAACTTAATGTAATTTCTCGAGAATTCTCATTTATGCACGATTTGTTTGAAAGCGTTTATGATCCTGGTCAGATCGAGGATGCCATACAAAAACATTGGGTAAAAAGTAAGATTTTTGAGGCTGACGAAGACGACTCAAAAGAAAAATTTTACTGTCTGTGCATGTTTCCCTACCCCAGCGGGCGATTGCACATGGGGCATGTGAGGAACTACACCATAGGGGACGTCATAGCTCGCTACAAAAAAATGAAAGGGTTTAATGTCCTGCAGCCTATGGGGTGGGACGCCTTTGGACTCCCGGCGGAAAATGCTGCGATTGAAAACCAGACCCACCCGGCAAAGTGGACCATATCGAATATAGAGTATATGCGTAACCAATTGGAGAAGTTAGGCTTCGCCTATGACTGGAGAAGAGAACTATCCACTTGTGATCCAAGTTACTATAGGTGGGAACAGTGGTTTTTTACAAGGCTGTACGAAAAAGGATTGGTTTACCGGAAAGAGGCGGAGGTGAACTGGGATCCAGTAGATCAGACAGTATTGGCTAACGAGCAGGTAATAGATGGTTGCGGTTGGCGCTCAGGGGTTCCGGTTGAGCGGAAGAGAATTCCTCAATGGTTCTTAAAAATAACTGATTACGCGGAGGAACTTCTCGACGGATTAGATAGTTTAGAAGGTTGGCCTGAATCAGTTAAGACGATGCAAAGAAATTGGATAGGCCGATCTGTTGGGGTTAACATCACGTTCACCCTAGATGGTGCTAGAGATAATCTAGAAGTATTTACTACCCGGCCTGATACTCTGATGGGGGTTACCTATCTAGCGATAGCGCCAGATCACCCTATGGCCCAGGAGTTTGCGCGCAATAATGAAGTTGTACGAAAATTTCTAGATGATTGCAGAGAAACTCCGGTATCAGAGGTTGACTTTGAAAAAATGGAGAAAAAAGGTGTCCCCTTAGGTCTATCTGCAAGTCACCCGCTTACTGGCGATTCGCTTCCGGTATGGGTCGCTAACTTTGTTTTGATGAGTTACGGTACAGGTGCGGTTATGTCTGTACCAGCGCATGATCAAAGAGATTGGGAATTTGCGACAAAGTATGGACTCGAAATAAAACAGGTTATTGAAGTAGAAAATGGTGATACCGACTTAAAAACGCAGGCCATCACAGAAAAAGGTCGCTTGGTTAATAGCGGTGTTTTTAACGGGCAGAGATCCTCCGAAGCCTTCAGAGCAATAGTTGATGAATTGAAGCTACGAAATCTTGGAGTAGAAAAAGTTCAGTATCGACTTAGGGACTGGTTAGTCTCAAGACAAAGATATTGGGGGTGTCCTATTCCAGTTTTATATTCGGATAAGGATGAAATACTGATAGAGCAGGATGAGAAATTGCCGGTGAGGCTTCCAGAGGAGATAGGCCTCGATGGAGTGGCTTCTCCCCTACAGAGTTCCCTAGATTTTCTGCAAAGTGTCGGATCAGATGGGAGAGCACTGCGAAGAGAGACAGACACTTTCGATACCTTTTTTGAATCTTCGTGGTACTTTTCCAGATTTTGTAGCTATGATGCTCAGGGTTCGATGGTAGATGGCCGTACTAGTTATTGGATGCCGGTCGATATATACATAGGTGGAATTGAGCATGCAGTGCTTCACTTGCTTTACGCCAGGTTCTTCCACAAGACTATGAGAGATGAAGGATTAGTCAGCTCGAGTGAGCCGTTTAAGAAGTTGCTTACTCAAGGTATGGTCTGCAAAGAGACTTACTTTAGAAAAGACGGTGCTAAAAAAGTTTATTTTAATCCCTCTCAGGTTGAGACGGAAACTGATTCAAAGGGAAGGGTTGTAAGCGCGACACTGAAGTCAGATAGCAATCCCGTCGAAATAGGTCCCGTCGAGAAGATGTCTAAGTCAAAAAATAATGGTGTTGACCCCGAAGAGTTGATCAAGGCTTATGGCGCGGACACAGTTAGGTTATATACGATGTTCGCGTCGCCACCAGAGCAATCTTTGGAGTGGTCGGACACCGCGGTAGAAGGCGCCTCGAGATTTTTAAAATCAATCTGGAGACTTGTAAAGAGACACGTCGATAGAGGGTTGCTATCCAGTGAGAGAAACAATAAAAATTTACCAGCTAGTTTGCAAACAATAAGACGCCAGATACACGAGACGATTGTAAAAGTTTCGGATGATATTGATAGGAGGTATAAGTTTAACACGGCAATAGCGGCCGTAATGGAACTAGTCAATAATCTATCCCGAATGAAAGTTGAGGAAGATGCTTCCCAGCAGGTGAGGCAAGAGGGTTTGGAAGCCACTGTGCTTTTGTTAACCCCCATAACCCCCCATATCACAGAAGTGCTTTGGCGCGCTCTTGGGCACGATGAAGATATTGCTGATGCTGCGTGGCCTAGCGTGGATCAGTCGGCCTTGATTAAAAACGAAAATAATATAGTGGTGCAGATAAATGGAAAAAAAAGAGCCTCTATGGTGCTTCCGTTAAACTGCAGGAAAGAGGTATATGAGTCTAAAGCCACAGAAGATCCGAACATACAGAAGTATCTCGTTGAAAATTCGATAGTCAAGGTTATAGTGGTTCCAAACAAACTAGTTAATATTGTTGTGAAGCCAAAATGAAAACTTTCCCCCCTATTCTTGTGTTCTTAACATTTTTTGTTCTATCAGGTTGCTCTGGATGGCAACTTCGGGGTGTGTCGGAAGGAGAGGCATTGTCTTTTTCGGCCCATGTGAGTTTTTCAAGAGCCGAGAAAGTTGGCAGAGCGATGCCAAATGCCCTGCGCTCAAGAGGGGGAGTCTCGCGTGCCGTCTCCCAAGGGGCAGATTATTCAATAACGATATTAAACGAGCAATTCAAAAGGAAAGTAATTTCGGTAGATCCGTCAAATGGCTATGTGAGAGAACTAGAACTTAGTCTAACATGTGAAATAACTGTGCGAGATAAAGATGGTAAATTGGTGATACCCCGGCAAACCTTGAGATTCAGCCGAGACTATTATTTTGATGAGCTGTCAGCTGAGTTCACCTCTGATAATAGACAGGTGCTAGAAAACGATTTGGCCAACAATGCAGCTGAATCGATAGTTTTGCGATTAGATGTAGGCAGTTCTAAATAGATGAAAAGTTTTGATAGGGTTTTTGAATCCTGTCCTGGTAAAACCTTTTTTGTCTATGGCGCAGAACCGTTTCAGGGGGCAGAGTTCTGTGATGTCCTTAAACTTAAAGCCAAAGATCAAGGAATCGCAGAAAGATTGGTGTTTGAAGTGTCTACTAAAGAGTGCTGGCATAAAATAAGTGTAGAGCTAGATTCACTGTCGCTTTTTTCCTCAAGAAGGTTAATAGAGATTTATCCTGAAGTTAGGGCTTTAAAAGACGGGAAAGAGGCACTAGATAAAATTCTAAACCGATCAAACGGTGATGTGCTTTTACTTAAAGTCGGACATCTAGACTTCAAGGCAAAGAAATCCAGTTGGTTTTCAATGCTCTCAAATAGATGTGTAAC
>TARA_B100000674_G_scaffold359466_1_pt1 | contig 48598 bp, 51 predicted proteins | sample TARA_B100000674 | Tara Oceans TARA_B100000674 (sample SAMEA2622759) | marine metagenome | biome: marine biome (ENVO:00000447); feature: surface water layer (ENVO:00002042); material: "saline water (ENVO:00002010), including plankton (ENVO:xxxxxxxx)" | depth 5 m | reverse complement strand
ATCCGGCGGGGCTGTACTGTGCGATACGTCTTTACATCCCTGGGGCCAATACAATTCTCTCGGGAACTGTCTCTGTCGGGGCCCTGGCCTTGGCACGCGGTGCCCACCTGTCTCGTACAGGCCGCAGAGGATCATACTGACAGCCGGCTGTGACGGCTCCGCCACCTAATCTTCTAGAACCTCTCAGGCGGTACGCTTGATTTCCGGCACCGAACGGATCGACCGAGAAAAATCGGCCCTGCGCGCCGAACTGCTGCGACGGCGGGAAGCCGCGCACAACGCGCGTCATCCGGCCGCCGGCGCAGCGATGTCCGCCCGCTTCTTTGCGCACTTAGAAGACACGCTTGCCGATAAAACCGTCGCCGCCTACTGGCCGATCAGGGAAGAAATCGATGTCCGTCCGGTGCTGTACCGCCTGGCATCATGCTCTGCGATTGCGGCGCTGCCCGTGATGACGGGTCAGATGCAACCGCTGTCGTTTCGGCTATGGTCGCCGGCGGATACCCTTGTCTCCGCCGCCTTCGGCGTTTGCGAACCAGATCCTGCATCGCCAGAGGCCGTGCCCGATATCGTGATCGTCCCGTTGCTGGGGTTCGACGACGCGGGCAACCGGATCGGATACGGCGGCGGCCACTATGATCGCACGCTGAACAGTCTGCGGTGCGACCGGGACATTAAGGCCGTCGGCGTCGCGTATGACGAACAGGAATGCGAAAAAATCCCGGTCGGTGCGGGCGATGAGCGACTGGATATGGTATTGACCGACCGGCGAACTGTTTTGCCCGGAGAGAATGAAGGCACCGACTAGATGCGACTTCTGATATGCGGTGACGTGGTGGGTCGGTCCGGCCGCACGGTCGTGACCGACAACTTAAAAAAACTGCGGGACCGGTATTCGATCGATTTCGTGATCGTCAACGGCGAGAACGCGGCCGGCGGGTTCGGTATCACGCCGAAAATCTGCAACGAATTCTTCGATGCCGGCGCCGATGCCATTACCACCGGCAATCATGTGTGGGACCAGAAAGACATCATTCCCCACTTCGACAGGGAGCCGCGCATCCTGCGGCCTGCGAATTTCCCGAATGGAACACCGGGTAAAGGCGCGGCCCAGTTCACGGACGCGCGCGGGCGTAAGGTCGTGATCTTGCATCTGATGGCGCGGCTGTTCATGGATCCGCTGGACGATCCGTTCGCTGCCGCGGAAGAGATGCTGAATACTTGGCGGCTCGGCGCCAATGCCGACGCCATCGTGCTAGATTTTCATGGCGAGGCATCAAGCGAGAAAATGGCGATGGGGCATTTTCTCGACGGGCGGGTCTCGGTCGTCGTCGGCACCCACACGCATATTCCGACGGCGGACGCTCAGGTATTCCCCGGCGGGACGGGTTACATGACCGATCTGGGCATGTGCGGCGACTACGATTCCGTCATTGGCCACCAGAAGGAAGTCCCCGTCCAGCGATTCACACGCAAGATGCCGACGGCCCGCATGGAAGCGGCCCAGGGCGAAGCAACACTCTGTGCGGTGATGGTCGACACCGACGATGCGACCGGTCTGGCGACCGACATCCACCCCATCCGCATTGGCGGCCGACTGAGGGGGGAATTGCCGGATTAAACCGGAATTCGCGCACACGTGTATCCGGCTGCCCAGGGTGCCGAAATTTCAGTCGATAACCCTCTATTTCGTCGACCGGGAAAGTGTCCGAGGGTTTGGTCCTTGACCCCTGAAAAGTGGGTACCCCAATGGCCGGTAGCCTCAGGTTACTTAGGAATGAGTTTTCCTGTAGACACATATTCCAGGCAGCCGGAAGAATACTAAGGGAAGACGCCGGCGAAGTGCTGACCCGGGCGCCCGAGTCGCATGCGAAGCTGCTGCGCTGGGGCGATGCCGGCACGATCGAGGTCATTTCCATTAAGGCGCTGCTCGACCGGGGACTGTTCGAACCGGTCGGCTGGCGCCGAGGTCTTTTGGGACGCCGCGTCCGGCGAGGTATTTGTGACCCGCGCCCCATTCCTGCCACATTATCCCTCTAACGTTCAAAAAATCGCCGGAATCGCGCGGAAATGTGGGGTTTCGGGGTCGCATTTACACCAGATATAGTATAGATTGCGGCGTTGTGAGGGGCAAAGTCGGAGCGACCATGGCGGGCCATTCCAAATTCAAGAATATCCAGTATCGAAAAGGTGCGCAGGACGCCAAGCGGGCCAAGGTTTTCACCAAGCTGATCCGCGAACTGACGGTCGCGGCCAAGAATGGCGCCGATCCGGATGCAAATCCGCGTCTCCGCGCCGCGATTGCGGCGTCCAAAAGCGCCAACATGGGCAAAGACACCATGGAACGCGCCATTGCGCGCGGCGCCGGCAACGACGACACCGAGCAGTACGAGGAAATCCGCTACGAAGGGTATGGCCCCAAGGGCGTCGCCGTCATCGTCGAGGCGCTGACCGACAATCGCAACCGCACAGCCAGCGATGTGCGCGCGGCGTTCACCAAATTCGGTGGAAATTTGGGTGAAACCGGCAGTGTCAATTTCATGTTTGACCGGGTCGGTCAGGTAAATTACCCCTCAGACGCAGGCGATGCCGACGACATATTCGAGGTCGCGCTGGAAGCCGGCGCGCAGGACGTAGAATCGACCGAAGACGGACACGAAATCACCTGCGACCCGAACGATTTCAATGATGTCCGGGATAAGCTGGAAGCGAAGTTCGGGACGGCGGAGTCTGCCGCGCTTACCTGGAAACCCCAGAACACCGTCGATCTGGATGCCGACAGCGCCAAGACGATGCTCAACCTGCTCGATGCGCTGGAAGACAATGACGACGTTCAGAAGGTCTCGTCCAATGTAGAGATCGACGACGCCGTCATGGCAGAGCTCGCGGGCTGAGGGGGGTGGATGGCGACGCGGCTGATCGGCCTGGATCCCGGATTGCGCCGCACCGGCTGGGGCGTAATCCAAGTGGAAGGCAACAGCCTCGTTCATGTCGCGTCCGGCGCGGTGACGTCTACCGCAGCACTGCCCCTTGCCGAACGTCTCTCCCAGCTCTACGAGGCCTTGGCTGTCGTACTGACTGCCCACGACCCCGCCGAAGCCGCAGTCGAGGAAACCTTTGTCAATAAGAACCCGTCCTCCACCCTGAAACTCGGGCAGGCCCGCGGCGCGGTGATGCTTGCGCCCGCGCAGGCCGGCATCCCGGTGGCGGAATATTCGGCAAACCTGATTAAGAAATCGCTGGTCGGAAACGGCCATGCAGACAAGAACCAGGTACAGGCGATGATCAGGATTCTGCTTCCTGGTGCAAAACCCGAAACAGCGGATGCCGCGGATGCGCTGGCAATCGCAATCTGCCATGCCCATCATCGGCGGACACCCTTGGTCGCCGAAGCCGTTCTGGCAGAAGGCGCGCGCAGATGATCGCCAAGCTGACAGGCCTGCTGGATTCGATCGGTGAGGAATGGGCCGTGATCGATGTGAACGGCGTCGGCTATCTTGTGTTTTGCTCCACCCGCACGCTAGCGCAGTTGCCGGGTCGCGGCGAAGCGGTGTCGTTCGTCATCGAAACCCATGTTCGCGAAGACCACATTCATCTTTACGGATTTCTTGAACATGCCGAGCGCGAGTGGTTCAGGTTGCTGACGACCGTTCAGGGCGTGGGCGCCAAAGTTGGGCTCGGCATACTGTCGGTGCTGGCGCCGAGGGATTTGTCGGACGCCATCCTCGCTCAGGACAAGGGCATGATCACCCGGGCTCCCGGGGTCGGGCCCAAGCTTGCCAACCGGTTGTTGACCGAACTCAAAGATAAGGCATGCGGTCTTGCCGAATTCGCGCCGCCACCCGCCACCGTCGCCGTGACGGGGGATGCCAGCGCCACACGCGGTTCGTTCGACGACGCTGTATCAGCGCTGGTCAATCTCGGGTATCAGCGAGGCGCAGCCTTCGGTGCGGTGTCGGGAGCGATGCGCTCGATCGGCGATGACGCGCCTGTCGAGGATCTCATCCGCGCAGGTCTGAAGGAGTTGACGGCATGAGCGAAGATCGTGCAGTCACCACGAACTTTTCCGAGTACGATCAACCCGAGGGTTATGTGCGGCCGCAGCTGCTGGACGATTTCGTCGGCCAGCCGCCGCTGCGCGACAATCTTCGTGTATTCATCGAAGCCGCGCGCGGCCGACGCGAGGCGATGGATCATGTGCTGTTTTTCGGCCCGCCCGGTCTCGGCAAAACCACGCTTGCGCAGATCGTGTCACGCGAACTGGGGGTCGGTTTCCGCGCAACGTCGGGCCCGGTGATCGCCAAGGCGGGCGACCTCGCTGCGATTTTAACCAATCTGGAACCGCTTGACGTGTTGTTTATCGATGAAATCCACCGGCTAAATCCCGCGGTGGAAGAGATTCTCTATCCTGCGATGGAAGACGGGAAGCTCGACTTGATCATCGGCGAAGGACCGTCGGCGCGGTCGGTCCAGATCGAATTGCCGCCGTTCACGCTGGTCGGCGCCACTACCCGGTCCGGGCTGCTGACAACGCCGCTCCGCGAACGTTTCGGCATTCCGTTGCGTCTCGAATTCTATGACGTTGACGACCTAGTGAAGATCGTTCGTCGCGGGGCAGGGGTGCTGGACGTAAACGTCACTACCGACGGTGCAACAGAGATTGCAGCGCGTTCCCGCGGTACGCCGCGCGTGGCTGTCCGCCTGCTCCGAAGGGTGCGGGATTTTGCGGGCGTGGCCGGTGCCGAAGCTGTTGATGCCAAGATCGCAGACGCCGCGCTCGCTCGGCTTGAAGTCGATAAGATCGGCCTCGATTCCATGGATCGGCGTTACCTGATGTGTATTGCCGAAAACTATGTCGGTGGCCCGGTGGGCGTGGATACGCTGGCCGCTGCATTGTCGGAACAGCGAGACGCGATAGAAGAAGTGATCGAACCGTTCTTGCTGCAATCCGGTCTGCTGCAACGTACACCTCGTGGCCGTATGCTGACTCTCAACGCCTATCGGCATCTCGGGGTGTCGGCACCGAAAGGACATGATTCCCAGCTCGATCTTTTGTCCTCGGCCGGAGATGAAGATGACTGATTTGAGGGGTGATCATGTCTTTTTCGTCCGCGTCTATTACGAGGATACGGATGCTGGTGGCGTGGTTTATCATAGCAATTATCTCCGCTTCGCCGAGCGGGCGCGTACCGAATTTTTGCGCGAAGCCGGGATAGATCACATCACGCAAATGGCGGAAAACGGTCTGATGTTTGCCGTGCGCCGTTGCGAGGCCGAATACGTGAAACCGGCGCATCTCGACGATGCCCTGGAAATCCGTACGCGGTGCTTAGAAGCGACCGGCGCCAGCTTCTGGCTAGAACAATTGGTTCAGCGTGCTGGCGAAACACTAGTGGAGATGAAGCTGCGGCTTGTCTGCCTAAAAGCCGACGGCCGTCCAGCGCGGTTGCCCAACAATCTGAGAGCGATGCTCGGTACAGGCATCGCATCAATGACATAACAACAGGCTACCAACGGATTTAAGAATGGAGCAAACAGCAATACAGTCCGCCGCTCTCGCAGGGTCAGTCCATGCCGACATGTCGATCTGGGGCCTGTTCATGCAAGCCGACTTAATCGTCAAGGCGGTGATGATCGGATTACTCCTCGCCTCTTTCTGGTGCTGGGCGATCATCTTTGAAAAGATCATTCGCATGCGCCGTCTGCGTCGCCAGGCCTCGCAGTTCGAGGAGAGTTTCTGGTCAGGCGGATCGCTCGACGATCTGTTCGACAGGATCGGCTCGCGGCCGGTCGATCCGATGTCGGCGATTTTCTCGTCGGCAATGCGCGAGTGGCGGCGCTCGACTTCCCGGAAGGGTGGCGACAGCGAGGCGTCGCATCAGAGCCTGTCGGAACGCATCGACCGGGTTATGCAGATCACGCTTAATCGCGAACTGGAACAGCTCGAACGCTACATGACGTTTCTGGCGTCGGTCGGATCGACTGCGCCGTTCGTTGGGCTGTTCGGCACGGTGTGGGGTATCATGAACAGTTTCACCGCGATAGCAGTGTCAAAAAATACGTCGCTGGCGGTTGTCGCGCCCGGTATTGCCGAGGCCCTGTTCGCCACAGCGCTGGGATTGGTCGCCGCGATCCCGGCGGTGATCGCCTATAACAAGCTGTCAACTGACATCAATCTCTACGCCGGGCGGCTCGAAGCATTCGCCGGCGAATTTGGTGCCATTCTATCCCGACAAGCAGAACATGAGGGGTAGCCGGAGATGGCCATGATGTCAGGTAACGGGGGAGGACGCGGCCGCAGCCGCGGGCGTGGTGGCCATATCCCTATGAGCGATATTAACGTCACACCGCTGGTTGATGTGATGCTGGTGCTGCTGGTCGTGTTCATGATTACCGCACCGTTGCTAACCGTCGGTGTGCCTGTAGATCTGCCGAAAACCAACGCGTCCCAAATGGTAGGCCAGGACGAGCCTCTGGTGATTAGCGTCAACGCCAAGGGCGAGGTCTTCCTGCAGGAAACCAAAATTACGCTCGAACAGCTCGTCCCGCGGCTAGAAGCGATTACGCAAAATAAAAAAGACACCCGTATCTTTGTCCGGGGAGATCGCGCGATCGCGTACGGCCAGGTGATGGAGATGATGGGGACGGTGAATCTTGCGGGCTTTACCCGCGTGGCGCTTGTCACCCAGCTGCCGCAGGGCGACGGTGCCGGAGGTAACAAGTGATCGATGCGATACGGCGTTGCCATTTCCGCATTGTTGCACGGCGTGATCGTCGTGCTGATAGTGGTTGGGCTGCCCAGCATCCTGCAATCGGAAAACCAGAAGAACGTGTCGATTGCCGTCGAAATCGTGACACCCGATGTGCTAGCCAAGAAGCCCGCGCCCAAGAAAACGGATCCACCCAAGCCCGCGCTAAAGAAACCACCGCCACCCAAGCCCGAGCTGCCCAAGGCGATCGAGAAACCGACCCCGCCTCGACCCGCACCCGACTCGCCGCCGGCGCCAGAACAGGTGTCCGAAACCAAGGCCGAGCCGTTGCCAAAGCCCAAACCAAAGCCCAAGGCCAAACTGGCGCCCCCAAAACCCAAACCGAAACCCACAGAGGTAAAGGTCGCGTCGAAGACGCCACCGGTGCCGAGACCCAAACGGAGACCGAAACCGCCACGGGACGAATTCCAGTCACTGCTAAAGAACCTTGCCAAGGAGCAGAAACAGCGCAAATCGGATCCACCGAAAAAACAGCAAAAGATCGCCAAACGTGCGCCGGAAAAACAGCAGCGTTCGCCACTGGAACATCGCCGAATCGCGGGCGGGCTGGTGCAGGCGATCAAGCAGCAGATTACGCCCTGCTGGAAAATCCAGGCGGGCGCCAAAGACGCCGTCAAAATGCAGGTCGCGATCCGGATGCGCCTCAATCCCGACGGCTCGTTGGGTGCGGTTCCGCAAATTCAGGACCATGGACGTATTGGCCGAGACCCTTTTTTCCGGGCGGTCGCGGAAAGTGCGTTGCGCGCGTTGCGCGATCCGGCGTGTGCGCCGATCAAGCTGCCCTACGAACATTACGACATTTGGAGAGAAATCGTGTTTACCTTTGATCCCAGGGAAGCGCTCGGACAATGAAACATCTTCGTGAAAAATTACTTGCCCTACGGGCAGCTATTTTTGCCGCCGTCCTTCTGGCTCTTCCAGTCGGGCTCGCGCCGCCGGCAATGGCGCAACTGCAGGTCGATATCACCCGTGGCACGGTCGAACCGCTGCCGATCGCCATACCTGAATTTTTCGGCAAAACACCCCTAGAAATAGAGACGGCGCGCAACATCGCGAACCTGATTTCCGCCGATCTTGCGCGATCCGGCCTGTTCAGGCCGATCGACCGGCGCGCATTCATCCAGCAGGTATCGGCGCTGCGGGTGCAGCCCCGTTTCGGCGATTGGCGCCAGATCAACGCCCAGGCACTCGTGTCTGGCAGCGCCCAGGCCCAGCGAGACGGGCGCCTGAAAGTGGAGTTCCGATTGTGGGATGTGTTCGGCGGCACGCAAATGGCTGGCCTTGCCTATTTTACAACGCCCAACAATTGGAGGCGGGTTGCGCACATCATCGCGGATGAAATCTACAAGCGGATCACCGGCGAAAGCGGCTATTTCGACACTCGCGTAGTTTATATTTCGGAAAGCGGCCCGGCAAATCGCCGGATCAAGCGCTTGTCGATCATGGATCAGGACGGTGCCAATCACCGGTATCTGACGGACGGCCGGGCATTGGTCCTAACCCCCCGGTTTTCGCCCACTGCGCAGGAAATCACCTACTTGTCCTATATGGCGGGCAAACCGCGCGTGTATCTTTATAACATCGATACCGGTCAGCAGGAGATTATCGGCGATTTTCCGGGGATGACATTTGCGCCGCGTTTTTCGCCCGACGGAAATCAGGTCATCATGAGCATGGCCAAGGACGGCAACACCGAGGTCTATACAATGGATCTGCGGACCCGGCGCGTGCGACGCCTGACCCGGCATCCGGCGATTGACACCTCTCCGTCCTACGCGCCCGACGGCCGACGGATCGTGTTCAATTCCGACCGCGGCGGCACTCAGCAACTTTATGTCATGAATGGCAACGGCGGCGGCGCGAAGCGTATCAGTTTCGGCACGGGCCGCTACGCCACGCCTGTGTGGTCTCCGCGTGGCGATCTGATCGCGTTCACCAAGATGAATCGCGGTACGTTTTCGATCGGTGTCATGCAGCCGGATGGTAAGGCCGAACGTATCCTCGCCAATGGTTTTCTGGTCGAAGGCCCGACCTGGGCACCAAACGGAAGGGTGCTGATGTTTTTCCGCGAGGAACGCCGTCAGGGGTCCCGGGCGAGCACCGCGCGGCTTTATTCGATCGATCTGACCGGGCATAACGAACGTCAGATCACGACTCCACAAGGGGCCTCCGATCCTGCCTGGTCTCCGCTGGTAAAATAATCATGACTTGCGACCGAATCACTTTTTGTTCGAAACTGGCGGTTGCTTTGCCATACGACTTTGATGGATCGTGTGGTTTTATGATGCCACAACGAACCAGAGCGACCTTGCCGCCGAAAAAAAACCGTAACCTGCCAGACATCCATTGGGGAAAAATCTGATGCGCTTTTCATACGTCGTCTGTGCGTTGGCTGGGCTTGCCCTTGCCGCGTGCGAATCCTCTCCCGAACTGAATTCAACCGCGACCGCTGACGGTTCGTCGAACTCTGGCGCTTCTTCTGCGGGAACCGGTGGTCCCGTGACCAGCGGCGTTGTTTCGCGAGAGGTAACGCAGGCGCCAGGCAGCGTCGAGGATTTCGTCGTTAATGTTGGCGACCGTGTACTGTTCGGTTTTGATCGCTTTGATCTTGCTCCCGATGCCCTTACAACGATAGAGAATCAGGTGGTTTGGCTCAAACGCTATCCTGGTGTTACCATAATGGTCGAGGGTCATGCGGACGAGCGTGGTACGCGTGAATACAACCTGGCGCTTGGAGAACGCCGGGCGAATTCGGTGCGTGATTACATGATAGCTCTTGGGGTAGACCCGAACCGTGTGAAAACGATCTCCTACGGCAAGGAACGCCCAGTCGATCCGGCGTCGAATGAAGACGCGTGGGAACGAAACCGGCGTGCGGTGACGGTGGTCGATGGAACTACCGGCTGAACGACATCGGAACCGACTGCCTTATTTCAGCCATGTTGGGCCGAAATAATTCGCCCAGAGACGGTTTCAACTACGGAGACGGTTTCAACTACAAGGGCAGATCTGCGGCATGACACTCCGGGTGAAATACCCACGCGCAGCGGTTGTGGCAGCGTGCACATTGCTCGCCTGCCTGATCCCGGTCGGCGTATCGGCTCAGAATCCCGGCATACAGGAACTCCTGAACCGTGTCGATCGCTTGCAGCGCGAACTGACGGCGCTTCAACGCCATGTGTATCAGGATAAAACTGTGCCGGCTAATCCCAGTCAACCGTCTTCCGCTGTGCCTGCCGATCCTCGTATGGCGGCCCGGCATTCAGTCCGTATCGCGCAGCTTGAAAACGAAATCAGCCGCCTCACCGGCCGAATGGAGGAGATCGATTTTGCTCTTAACAGGATCGAGGCGCGTCTGGACAAGCTGGTTGTCGACCTAGATCAGAGATTGACTGCGCTTGAAGGGGGGGGGCGCCGCATTTCCGATGCGGAAACGCCCCTGCCCGTTTCGGTGCCGCCCAATGAGAGCCTAAATCTTCGACCGCTTCCGGAACGGGCACCAGCTCTCACTCCGCCCGCGGCTTCTGCCGTGCCTGTTCCGGCGCCTGCGCGTCCTGTTCCCTCTCAGCCCGGAGTGCTGGGTACTATCCCGAAAGATCTCGCTGTCACGAAGCCCCGTGGGCCGAAAACAGTGTCGAGCGCACCTCCTCCTGCGCGGCCCGCCGACGTGCCGACGGCGTCTGTCGCTCTTTCGGCCGAGACACCTGCGCTGCCCCCCGGGACGCCAAAATCACAATACGACTACGCGCTATCGCTGATGCTTGGGCAGCAGGATTTCGCCGCCGCAGAGCGAGCATTGAAAGCGTTTGTAGAACAGCATCCACAGGATGATCTGGCGGGTAATGCGCAGTATTGGCTTGGCGAAACCTACTATGTACGCAGGAGTTATCAGAACGCGGCGTTCGCGTTCGCAGAGGGGTACCAAAGATACCCCAAAAACAGGAAAGCGCCGGATAGCCTTCTGAAACTCGGTATGTCGCTCAGCCGGATGGGAAAACGAAAAGAGGCGTGCACGGCTTTTTCCCGGTTTCTTTCCAAATATACGAGGGCGAACGACCGCCTGAAGGCGCGCATCGATCGCGAGCGGCGCCAGGCGAAGTGCCGTTGACAGACTGGAGCACGCCCGCCACCTTTTTTGATCCTGATGGACCGGTTACACGGGATGAATTTGCTCAACAGATGACGGTCGCCGGGCCGTTCCCCGCTTCCGCAAGTCTCGCCGTCGCGGTGTCCGGCGGCGCGGACAGCATGTCGATGCTTTTGCTTTTGAGTGACTGGGCAAGGGCGACCGGCAGATCGCTAACCGCGTTAACGGTAGATCACGGATTGCGTCCTGAATCGGCGGATGAGGCCAGGCAGGTCGGCCGTTGGTGCGCATTGCTAGGGGTGTCTCATGAGGTACTGCGCTGGTCGGGCGAAAAGCCGGCGCATCGCGTCCAGGAAGAAGCGCGGCGTGCCCGTTACGATTTGATGGAATCCTGGTGCGCCAAACACGACATCGAAAACCTTTTCGTGGCGCACACCGAGGACGACCAGGCCGAGACATTTTTGTTCCGGATGAGCCGCGGCAGCGGTCCCGCTGGGTTGGCGGCGATGCCTCTGGTGTCCTATCGCGCCCGGGTTCGGGTCATCCGGCCGCTTCTGACAATCGGCCGGCAACGCCTTGAAACGACGTTGAAAGCAGCGGGACAGGCATGGGTGGAAGACCCCGGCAATACCGACCGCCGTTATGCCCGGGTCCGGGTTCGCAATCGTCTGGCAGAACTGGATACTAACGGCATTTCGGCGGCGGCGGTTGCGGGTACCGCGCGCATCTTCGGCCGCCTGCGCGCCGCACGTGAGAATCAGGTTGCTCGGCTGGCCGCAGAGGCTGTGACGATTTACCCTGAGGGGTACGCCGACATCGATCGAATGGCCCTGACCAAGGCCGACCCGGAAATTGCAATGCTTTTGACGTCGGCCCTGATCGCCCAAACTGGTGGCCGGGAATTTGCCCCTAAACGCGCACGCACCGCGAGTTTATTCCGTGCTCTGATTGTCGGTCCGGAGACAATCACCCGCACTTTGGGCGGCTGTGTGATATCGGCCTCTGCTGCGCGTGTTCGATTGTGGCGGGAACCCGGGACCATTTCGCATGAAATCCCCATTTCCGGTGGGATGTCCGCCATTTGGGATCGGCGTTTTCTTGTTACCCTCAGGTCCGCTTCACGTAGGGCAGCCGTGTCCGTTTCAGCGCTCGGCCGGGGCGGCTGGGAGGCGATCGCTGCTGATATCGGCAGCGATTTCAGACACATTCCCGGACCGGTCCGCTACGGATTGCCGGCAATCCGCAGGGAAGGCTACATTCTGCAGGTGTGGCATCTTGACTACCGTTCTTCCCGGATTTCTGAAAATATCATGGAAAATGCGGTATTCAAGGTCCGATCGCCGTTTTCGGGACCGCCGTTTTGGGTTGCTTAACCGGTGTATAGCACTATGTATGTAGCACGAATGCCATAAGAGTACGTGACGGGATTACAGCGTGCGAGCTGTACCCGTCGAGCTTCAGGATACAGGATCATTGAACAACTTCGGTAAAAACATAGCCCTCTGGGTGATTATTCTTCTTCTGCTGTTTGCGCTGTTCAATCTGTTCCAGCAGCCGTCGGGCCGTAGCAACCAATCGGGTATTCCCTACTCCACCTTCCTCGCCGATGTTGAGGGCGGCCAGATCGAAACGGTCACGATTAAGGGCCGGTCTATTTCCGGCGTGCGCAAGGACGGTCGCTCATTCTCGACCTACGCGCCGAACGACCCCAATTTGATCGAGAAGCTCGACAAAACCGGTGTCGTAATTGACGCCGCGCCGGCCGACGACGGATCCCCGTCGCTGCTAAACATCCTGATCTCTTGGTTCCCAATGCTGTTGCTGATCGGGGTCTGGATTTTCTTTATGCGGCAGATGCAGGGTGGCGGCGGCAAGGCTATGGGCTTCGGCAAGTCCAAGGCACGTCTGCTGACGGAACGTTCCGGCCGCGTCACTTTCGAAGACGTTGCGGGTATAGAGGAAGCGAAACAGGAACTAGAAGAAGTCGTCGAATTCCTGCGCGATCCACAGAAATTCCAGCGCCTCGGCGGTAAGATACCCAAGGGGGTCCTGCTGGTTGGTCCGCCCGGGACCGGTAAAACGCTGCTTGCCCGCGCTATTGCCGGCGAGGCGAATGTGCCCTTCTTTACAATCTCCGGTTCAGATTTCGTCGAGATGTTCGTCGGCGTCGGCGCCAGCCGAGTTCGCGACATGTTCGAACAGGGCAAGAAAAATGCGCCCTGCATTATATTCATCGACGAAATCGACGCCGTCGGTCGCCACCGTGGCGCCGGTCTGGGTGGCGGCAACGACGAGCGCGAACAGACGCTGAACCAGCTGCTGGTCGAAATGGACGGTTTCGAGGCCAATGAGGGCGTGATCCTGATTGCTGCGACTAACCGTCCCGACGTGCTCGATCCCGCCTTGCTGCGTCCCGGCCGCTTCGACCGTCAGGTCGTGGTACCCAACCCCGACGTGCTGGGCCGAGAACAGATCCTAAAGGTTCACATGAAAAAAGTACCGTTGGCGCCGGATGTGGATGCCCGGGTCATAGCCCGCGGCACGCCCGGTTTCTCCGGTGCAGATCTTGCAAACCTCGTGAACGAGGCGGCACTTCTGGCTGCGCGAAAGAATAAGCGCCTGGTCACAATGGCTGAATTCGAAGACGCCAAGGATAAGGTGATGATGGGCGCCGAACGTCGGTCCATGGTCATGACTGAGGACGAGAAAAAGCTTACCGCATATCATGAGGCTGGCCATGCACTGGTGGCACTGTCCGTACCGAAACACGATCCGCTGCACAAGGTTACGATCATTCCGCGCGGTCGTGCGCTAGGGGTCACGATGTCATTGCCCGAAAGAGACAAGTATTCGATGACCAAGGTGGAAATGACTTCGAAACTAGCGATGATGTTTGGTGGCCGCGTGGCCGAGGAGCTGATTTTCGGCGAAGAAAATGTCACCACCGGCGCTGGAAACGACATCCAGCAGGCGACCGGACTTGCTCGCAGCATGGTGACCGAATACGGATTTTCCGAGAAACTCGGCCCGCTGCGGTACTCCGCCAACGAAGAAGAGGTTTTTCTAGGTCATTCCGTGACGCAGCAGAAAAATATGTCGGACCAGACAGCTGACATGATCGATTCCGAAGTCCGTGGATTAATTGAGGAAGCCGAACAGACGGCGCGCCGGATTCTGATGGAACGCAATGAAGATCTGGAGAAGATTGCACAGGCGTTGTTGGAGTTCGAAAATCTCTCGGGCGATGAAATCGATTCGCTACTGAAGGGAGAGGACATTATCCGGCCGTCGACCGACGATCCGCCCAGCGGTGAGGGACGTAAATCGTCGGTGCCGACGTCGGGTAAGCGGAAACGCGGCGATGAGGGTTCCGGCGGCATGGAACCAGAGCCGCAGCCCGGCACCTGACGGGCCGCAGGCCCGGCGATTGCTTTGAACGAGACCAGAAACGGCCCCGGCTCCGACAGGGGTCGTTTAGAGCCCGGGGCGGTAATTAATCCCGTTGGTCTGATGGGCGGTGCGGCGGCCAAGATGGCAATTGACGCAGGCGTGGCGTTCCCGATAGCCGGCGGTCCAATGGCATTTACCCACAAAGAAATTCTGCAACTTGATGATACCGGAGCGATCGTTGCGCATCTGTCGCCGGTCACGGACGGATCGGTCGAGTTAAAGGATATAACTGAAACTAGGAACATTTTTGCCGGTCGAGATCTTGCGCGTCCGCTGATTATGGGGGTGGTCAACGTCACGCCCGACAGTTTTTCGGATGGCGGCGTTCACGCGGATCCGAAGAAGGCGATTGTCCACGCCCTGTCCCTCATCGACGCTGGTTCGGATATCCTTGATATCGGTGGCGAGTCCACACGCCCCGGTGCGGCGCCCGTCGATATCACCGAGGAGTGCGACCGGATCCTGCCGGTGATCGAGGCGGCAGTCGCGGCGGGCGCCACGGTTTCCGTAGATACCCGCCGCGCGGAGACAATGCGGGCCGCGATCGACCATGGAGCCGCGATCGTTAACGACGTTACGGCGCTGGACGGCGATCCGGATTCTCTGGATGCCGTTGCCGAAACGGGCGCTGAAGTCATCCTTATGCACATGCAGGGGAAGCCCGAAACCATGCAGGATGCCCCTAAATATCGTCTCGCTTCTTTCGATGTCTTTCACTGGTTGAGAGCACGGGTAGAGGCGTGCGAGACAGCGGGCATTCCGCGGAGCAGGATAGCCGTCGACCCGGGTATCGGTTTCGGAAAAACGGATGTGCATAATATTGAATTACTGGATCGCGTCGGGCTTTTTCACGGGCTTGGCTGTGCAGTTGCCATCGGCGTGTCGCGCAAAAGCGTCATCGGGCACATTGCGGGAATAGAGAAACCCCGGGACCGTCAAGCGGGGACGTTGGTGGCAACGGCGATTGCGCTCTCCAGGGGGGTGCAGATACACCGGGTCCACGATGTCGCTGCGGCCCGGCAGGCTGTAGCCATCTGGAATTCTCAGTTCGACAACGGGTGAAAATCGCGGAGCTTGTTGCTATACATTCCCGTGTTTGCCGGCAATAACAAAATACCGGTACTAGGGAGCTCATTGAGCAATCAGAAATGGTGCGTAATTATTTTGGGACGGACGGCATTCGCGGCAGCGCGAACACCGATCCGATGACCGCGGAGGTCGCCCTCCGCGTTGGCATGGCCGCGGGCCGCATATTCACCCGTGGCGCGCATCGGCATTCAGTGGTGATAGGCAAGGATACCCGGCTGTCTGGCTATATGTTGGAACCGGCCCTGGCAGCCGGATTCGTCTCCATGGGTATGGATGTTATCTTCGTTGGCCCGATGCCCACACCGGCGGTTGCGATGCTGACGCGGTCTTTGCGGGCCGATCTGGGCGTAATGATATCTGCATCGCACAATCCGTTCCACGATAACGGCATCAAGCTGTTCGGACCCGACGGCTACAAGCTGTCGGATGAGACCGAAGAGCAGATCGAGAATATGATCGAGAGCGACATGAGTTCGGATCTGGCTGAATCCGCCTATCTCGGCCGCGCGAAGCGGCTCGACGATGCTGAAGGCCGCTACATCGAATTCGTTAAGAACACGTTCCCCAAGGGACGCCGTCTCGACGGGCTGAAAATCGTGATCGACTGCGCCAACGGGGCCGCCTACAAGGTCGCGCCGACCGCGTTGTGGGAATTGGGCGCCGAGGTCGTCACCTACGGCGTCGAACCCGATGGTTTCAATATCAACAAGCACTGCGGCAGCACCGACACCTCTACCATGTGTCGGATGGTGCGCGAACACGGCGCTGATATCGGTGTTGCACTTGATGGCGATGCCGACCGGGTGCTGATCGCAGACGAAACCGGCACGTTACTAGACGGAGATCAGCTTATGGCGACCGTCGCCGAGTCCTGGTATCGGACAGGCAAGCTGACCGGCGGCGGTATTGTCGCCACGATTATGTCAAATTTGGGTCTGGAACACTATCTGCGCGACATCGGGTTGACGATGGCGCGTACCCAGGTCGGAGACCGCTACGTTGTCGAATACATGCGCGCCCATGGTTTCAATGTCGGCGGCGAACAGTCCGGCCATATCGTGCTTAGCGACTATACCACGACCGGAGACGGCCTAATCGCCGCGTTGGAGGTTCTTGCGGCTTTGGTGGACTCCGATCGGCCTGTAAGCGAAATCGGCCGCCGCTTCTCGCCTCTGCCGCAGGTGCTGGAAAACGTCCGTTTCGGTAGCAGCCCGCCGCTCGAACATGCCACTGTGATAGAGGCCGTCAGCGATGGCGAAGCCCGGTTGAAGGACAGCGGGCGAATCCTGATTCGGAAGTCTGGCACAGAACCCGTCATCCGCGTTATGGCAGAAGGCGAAGACGAGACACTGGTTCAGAGTGTGGTGACTGAGATCGTCACAGCGATCGAACAGGCGTCGGACTGATCGCAGCATGAAAGATGTCAGATGAAGGGACGGGTCCTGATCGTCGCCGGGTCGGATTCCGGTGGCGGAGCCGGTATTCAGGCGGATATCAAGGCGGTGACTGCGTTGCACGGGTTCGCTATGACCGCAGTCACGGCCCTAACAGCGCAGAATACGCTCGGCGTCCATGACGTGTACCCAGTCGATACTGGATTTATCCAGACCCAGATGCATGTTGTTCTCAGCGATCTCGGGGCGGACAGCCTGAAGACCGGTATGCTCCATAGCTCAGCGGTGATCGAAGCCGTGTGCGAGGTTGCCGAGACCGAAGCTTCGGGAATTCCGTTGGTGGTCGATCCTGTGATGGTCGCCAAGGGCGGGGCGGCGCTTCTCGGCATAGAAGCTGTTGCGGTGATGCGCGACCGCCTGTTGCCGCTATCCCGTGTGATTACGCCCAACATTCCGGAGGCCGAAACACTGCTCGGCATGGAAATTGGTACCCTCGATGCCATGAAGAGAGCAGCGGAGCTCTTGATGAAGAAAGGGGCCTCTGCGGTCCTAATTAAAGGCGGTCACATGACCGGCAAAGGTCTGACGGACGTACTGCTGGATGACGACGGTTTTCACCTATTCGAAACCGAACGTGTGGAAACGGTTCACACCCACGGCACCGGGTGCACTATGGCCTCTGCGATTGCTGCGGGAATTGCACAAGATATGCCATTGCCAGCGGCGGTGGGACGGGCCCAGGCCTACGTGGCGGCGGCTATCCGCGGGGCTCCGGGGTACGGGCAGGGGCACGGCCCCATCGACCACGGCCACACGGTACATCCCTTCGCGGTCGACTGACATGACAGCGCGGTTTTCGGGGGCAACCCGACAGTGGTCTGTCCGTTGACCGAATGGAAGCCCGGGCAATTTATGCAGGCCATCGACGCTAAAAACAAACTGTTGGAGACGGATTTTTTCCGCCGAAGGACGAAGTTTACGATTCGCGCTGCTTCCCGCCCTCGCTCCCAGTGGAGCTGTGCGGGAATGCAACACCCGGATCCGCCTTTCTCATCCTGACGCGGATCTCACCGGATACAAAGAAGGTGCGCTTCGCGACCCTCAACGTGCCGCTCGACGTCGTACGCGACTGGGAATGTTTCTTCCCCGATTTTCCCGCTCATCCCCGCGTAGAAGTAGCTAGTCCACCTCAACTCTCGGACGGGCTGGGCGAACCGGACCTGGCAATCGAAACTCGATGTCCGTCAGATATTAGCGCGCGGCAGCAGGCCGGTCTGTAAAGATCGGGGCGACAGGGTCAGTATCGGCGGTATGGCGGTGATATATCTCAGGGGCAGGATAAAGGTCTAGGCTCCGTTCGGGCGTCTTTCGCCGCCGGCCTCAGGTTTATCCGATCTTGCGCGGACCCAACACGCGGTCGCGATCTTCTTTGGAAATCATGTTGGTCAGAACGTCCCGGAAGCCCTGGACCGACTCAGCGCCGGCGTCGCGATATGCGTCAGCAAATCGCTGGCGCTGGCTTTCCGACAGGCGCCGTTCCAGTTCGACGCCCTTTTTCGTCAGTTCCAGCAGTCGCTGACGGCGGTCACGGGTGCCTTCGCGCTGCTCAATAAAACTTTCCCGGACAAGTTGTCCTAGAACGCGTGACAGGCTTTGCTTGGTGATCTTGAGGATGGCGAGCAGTTCGGAGACGTTGATGCCCGGGTTGCGGCCGACGAAGTAAATAACCCGGTGGTGCGCGCGTCCAAATCCGTATTCCGACAGAATGGCGTCCGGTTCCGCAGTGAAGTCGCGATAAGCGAAATACAGTAGCTCGATACCTTGGCGAATGTCCTCTTCGCGCAGGAACAGCGGATTGAAGCCAGAATTTATGTCAGTCATATTGACATATATGCCTTTGAATGTTAGTTACTGCAAGCCTCTTTCGAAACATTATGTCATTAAACGCCCGCGCTGGAGTAATAAACGCATGGTCAACTTCGACGAACAGGATGGCGACATCTGGTACAACGGCAAGCTGGTTCCCTGGAAGGATACCAAGCTGCATGTCCTGTCACACGGTCTTCACTATGCTAGCTGCGTGTTCGAAGGGGAGCGCGTTTATAACGGCGAGGTGTTCAAGCTACGCGAGCACACGCAACGCCTGATACAATCCGGCCAGGAACTTGGTTTCGACATCCCTTATTCGCTGGAAGAATTGGAACAAGCGACGCGAGATACCGTTGCTGCTCAGGGGTACCCCGACGCTTATGTTAGGCCGGTGGCTTGGCGCGGCAGCGAGATGATGGGCGTCTCCGCGCAGGAAACATCTATTAACGTTGCAATCGCAGTCTGGGAATGGCCGTCCTATTTTTCGCCGGAGGCCCGCATGCACGGCATTCGCCTCAAAACCTCCAAATGGCGCCGCCCCGATCCGCAGACTGCGCCGGTCCACGCCAAGGCAGCGGGGCTGTACATGATCTGCACTTTGTCCAAGCACGAGGCCGAAGCAGATGGCTGGGACGATGCGTTGATGCTCGACTGGCGGGGGCAGGTTGCCGAGTCCACCGGCGCTAATATCTTTCTGGTTCAGGACGGAAAGATCCATACGCCGACGCCGGACTGTTTTCTCGATGGTATTACTCGCCGAACCGTTATCGAACTTGCCAGGGCTCATGATATCGACGTCGTCGAACGTGTGATTATGCCGGAAGAATTCGAAAAGACCGACGAAGTCTTCGTTACCGGCACGGCCGCGGAGGTCACACCGGTCGGCCAGGTCGACGAATACAATTTTCAGGTCGGTTCCGTTAGCCGCACGCTGATGGAGGATTATGACGCTCTGGTGCGCGGCGACAACGCGGCGTAGCAGAGAGAGGCTTCAGCCGTCTGTCACCCGTACCCAGCGGTCTGCAGCAACGAAATCCTCCTGGCGTGACTCCACCCATTTTGCGCCCGAGTCCATATCCTCGAGCTTCCAGAACGGTGCATTGGTCTTAAGCCAATCTATAAGGAACTGACAGCTTTCGAGCGATGCCCCGCGATGGGGCGAAGCTGTGACGACAAGGACAATCCGGTCGCCGGGCATCAGTTTTCCGTAGCGGTGGATGATCAGCACGTCCTGCAGATCCCAGCGCTTGCGGGCTTCTGCCTCCAGCCGTTCGAGCTGTTTTTCTGTCATTCCGGGATAGTGTTCCAGCGTCATGGACGTGATGGCCTCGTCGCCCGCGTAATCGCGCACCAGCCCGACGAAGCTGGCAAGCGCGCCGATTTCGGTGTTGCCCTCGGTCATGCGCGCGATTTCCACACCAATGTCGAAATCCTCTCCCTGTACCCGGATCAAGCTATCAGCCTCCGGTCATAGGCGGAAAAAGTGCAACCTCGTCGCCCTCTGCGATGGCAGTATTATGGGGTGCGATTTCTTGGTTGACGGCGGCACGTATCACGTCGGAATCCACAAAAGCGTGTGCATACCCGTCTCCGCGGGATTTCAGCCAGTGGATCAACCCAGCAACGGTGTCGATCCCCGCCGGGAGTTTCAGTTCTTCTTTGCCATGGCCAATACGCGAGCGCACCCAGCCGAAATAAAGTATCTGCATTATCCGAACTCGTTGAAAGGTAGATAATCCACCATGGCTCCAGCCTCCAGACTAGTCAAATCCTCGGGCAATTCCACCAGTCCGTCGGACGCGACCATCGACGTCAGTATGCCGGCACCGTCCTGAGGGAATTTATACACCACCGGGTTGCCGTCGGTATCGGGTTCAAGCCGTACGCGCAGCCACTCGCGACGTCCCAGCTTTTTGTGGATGGGGAAGCCGGTGCGGACCCGGTAAGTGCTCGGTTCAATAAACCTGCAGCCGCCAAGACGCAGAATAGCTGGCCTTGCGAACCGCATGAAAGTAACCAGCACGGCAACCGGGTTACCAGGCAGACCAATAAACGGCACGGTGCCGATCTGTCCCAGCGCTAGCGGGCGGCCCGGCCGAATGGCAAGCCGCCAAAAATGCATATGTCCCAACACATCAACGGCCGCCCGAACGTGATCTTCCTCGCCCGTGGAGACGCCGCCGGAGGTCACAATTAGGTCGTGGTTTTCTGCCGCATTAGCCAGCGTGTAGCGGATGACATCGTAATCATCCGGCAGGATGCCGAGATCGCTCACCGCACATCCCAGCCGGTCCAATGCCGCAGCAACTGAATATCGGTTGGCGTCGTAAATACAACCAGGCGGCAGATCCCCCCCAGTATCGCGTATTTCGTCCCCGGTTGAAAACAGCGCCACGCGGATAGAGTCGTATACCGGCAGCTCGGTTCGGCCGATAGAGGCCGCCAGTCCAATTTCCTGAGGCCGAAGACGAGTGCCGGCGGTCAGAATGACATCGCCTTCGGCAATGTCCTCGCCGGCAAAGCGACGGTTGGCGCCCTGCTTGATCCCCGGCGGGATAATAACGTATCCGTCTTCTTCGCGACAATCTTCCTGCATCAGGACGGTGTCGGCATCCGGCGGCATGGCAGCGCCGGTGAATATACGGATGGTTTCGCCGTCGCCCGGTGGACGGTCGGCGGTTTGGCCCGCCGCGACGCGGCCAATGATTTTAAGTCGGGTGTCGTCGCCCGCAGCAAGGTCGGAGAACCGGACAGCGTATCCGTCGATGGCAGCGTTATCGTGGGGCGGGACGGCCATCTCGGAACGGATGTCTGCTGATAGTATGCGTCCCAAGGCATCCCGCAAGCCCACGTTGGACGATCCGACGACGACGTCGAGGCGGTCGGCCAGCATCTGTAGGGCTTGGTCCGATTTCATTAGTTCACCGCCGAAGGCGAAGCAGTCGTCGCAGAGCTGGGCCATTTCAGACTGCCCCCGCCGAGGGTGATCTCAACCCGCAAAGTTCGGAGATGAAATCGGCGATGGCCGCCGTATCGTTGAGATCAAGCACCGGAAGGGTTAGCCCAGCCACATCTTCGTCCGAGGCCACAGCGATAACCGAATCGTTGCCGGTGCAGATCAGTTCTGCGCCGGTCGATGGGCGATGGACCTCGATTTTTGCGTGTGCGTCGTTTTTGAAGCCTTCCACCAGCACGATGTCGGCTGGCGACATCCGCGCCAATAGTTCGTCCAGCGTCGGTTCTGCCTGGCTCTGATTTTCATGCATTACCGCCCAGCGCTTCGTTGACGAGATGACCACCTCGGCCGCCCCCGCCGCCCTGTGCTCATACGAATCCTTGCCCGGCGTGTCGATGTCGAACAAGTGGTGGGCATGCTTGATCGTGGCCACGCAAAAGCCACGATCGCGGAATTCGGGGATTAGACGGATCACCAGCGAAGTCTTGCCGCTGCCGCTCCATCCGGTGATGCCAATCACGCCTTGGGATCCGACGGAACCGGTCATGACGTTCCCGGCCCGCCTATATGACGCAGCCCCGTACGGAGATAACCGAACCCAGTGATAAGTGTAATGACCGCCGCGGCCCACAATCCAACTTCTCCGATCAGCCGGACAGGAAATGCTTCGGGCACGACGGGATGAGCGGCGTTGCCGACGATCAAAAATCCGATGGCCACCATCTGTACGGTCGTCTTCCCCTTGGCCAGCCGGCTGACCGGCAGACTGACGGCAAATCCCGCTAGATACTCGCGCAGGCCCGAAACAAGAATTTCTCGGCATAGAATGATCACCGCCGGCAGAATGGCGAGTTCAGAAATCTGATCGAAGGCGACCATCATCAGTAATGCCGACGCGACCAGTAGTTTATCGGCGACCGGATCCATAAACGCGCCGAACGCCGACATCTGGCCTCGCGATCGGGCCACATAGCCGTCAAAAAAATCGGTGATGGCCGCCATTACGAACAGGCCGCAGGCAACCCATTGCCCCGCCGCTGACTCCAGAAAAAACAATCCGACGAACACCGGTATCACTGCGACCCGGGATATGGTGAGGATATTTGGCAGCGTGAGTATCATTGGCGAGAGATTTAGCAGAAATCACCCATTAGCAGGAAATTTAGCCATCCACGTTGAAGTAGTCGTATATGCGCCTGGCGACAGTGTGGCTGATCCCGTCGACGGTCTCCAGGTCGGATAGTCCGGCACGGGCGACACTGGTGGCGGATCCGAAATGGTTCAGAAGCGCGCGTTTACGCTTGGCGCCGACGCCCGGGATTTCATCGATGACGGATTTGGCGATGTCTTTGCTACGGCGCGCGCGATGGCTACCTATGGCGAAGCGATGCGCTTCGTCCCGCAGGCGCTGCATGAAGTACAACACCGGGTCCTGCATGGGCAGGGTAAACGGGGTTCTTTCCGGCATGTGAAACCGCTCGCGCCCGGCATCCCGGTCTGGACCCTTGGCGATGGCTACGATCGGTTGGTCGGGGATGCCCAGCTCGTCTATAACTTCCAGCGCAACCGACAGCTGGCCCGGTCCGCCATCGATCATAATCAGGTCGGGCCAGGTATTTCCTGCCCGGTCGGGGTCTTCTCTCAGCGCGCGCGATAAACGCCGGGTCAATACCTCACGCATCATGGCGTAGTCGTCGCCTGAAACCGTGTCGGGATCCTTGATGTTGAATTTGCGATAGGCGTTTTTCTCGAACCCGTCTTCGCCAGACACGATCATGGCACCAAGCGCGTTTGTGCCTGATATGTGGCTATTGTCATAAACCTCGATGCGTTTCGGCGGTGTGTCGAGATCGAACAGCTCCGCAACTCCGTCCAGTAATTTACGCTGGGTCGCACTTTCCGAGAGGCGGCGGGCGAGGGCATCGGAGGCGTTGCGCATGGCGCTTTCGATCAGCGTTCTGCGGGTGCCGCGTTGGGGGCACGAAACCTCCACATTTCGGTCGGCCCGGACGATCAGCGCTTTCTTTACGAGCTCTTGATTGGGCAGCTTATGGCTGATCAGGACAAGTTTCGGCGGTTTTTTGTCGGAATAAAACTGGCCAACAAAAGCTTCAAGCACCTCGCCGACATTGATCGCCCTTGCGTGGTTCGGAAAATACGTGCGGGTTCCGTAATTCTGGCCGGCGCGATAGAAGAAGACTTGCACGCACGTCGAACCGCCTTTCTGGTGCGCGGAGATAACATCGGCTTCGTCAATCGATCTGACATTAATGTCCTGATGCGCCTGCACTTGGGTCAGGGCACGGATCCGGTCGCGGTAAATCGCCGCTGTCTCGAAATCCAGCTCTTGGCTGGCATTTTCCATCTTTTTCGAGAGGGCCTGCTGCACGTCTTGGCTGCGACCGCTCAGGAACGCTCGAGCCTGGCCGACAATTTCACCGTATTCATCCGCATCGATCAGGTCGACGCAGGGAGCGGTACAGCGCTTGATCTGGTATTGCAGACAGGGGCGTGTACGTCCGGCGAAGATGCTGTCGGAACAGCTGCGCAGGGGAAAGACCTTTTGCAGGGTATTGAGTGTCCGGTTAACCGCACCCGCAGATGCGAATGGCCCGAAATACTCTCCGTCCTTGTTTCGCGCGCCCCTGTGTTTCATCAATTGTGCCCAGTCTGAATCCGTCCGCAGGAGGATATAGGGAAATGATTTGTCGTCGCGCAGCAAGATGTTGTATCGCGGCCGCAATTGCTTGATCAGATTGCTCTCCAGCAGCAGCGCCTCGACCTCGGTATGAGTACTGACAACCTCCAGCTCGGTCGTGTGTGCCACCATCACGCGGATACGTTCCGGCAGTCCGCGAGGCCGGGTATATGAAGTGACGCGTTTCCTTAGGCTCTTGGCCTTGCCGACATATAGTGGCATGCCAGCGGCATCGGTCATCCGATAAATGCCTGGCCCATTTGGCAGGTGTTTCAGCCGCGAAGAAATTAGCTCCGCGCCGGAAAGAGCAGGCGCATCACTTGAGGTCGCTGTCATGTCTTTATTATAGCGGAACTCCCGCCTGCGGTGAGGCGGCGAAAGATGCCACCACGATGGCGATTCGCCGATAACTGCTTATCCACGGATTTTGTGGATAATGCTGTTCAAAACTGAAACAAATAGATCGGCACCCTGATTGACATACGGGCTGCGACGGGGGCAGACAAGCAGTTGTTTTCCTATAAACCATTGGAACAATTGAAATTAAAAATACAGAAAAGTAATAACTATAAAATTATATTTAAAAAAAGAAAAATTCATTTGATTCCTGTCCTAGGTATACCGTGTGTACAGGCTCAAACAGGACAGCACGAAAAGATATGATCTCTGTTTCTTAATGGTGAGATCGGGTCGTACGTGAGATCTCTATGCCGACGCTGGCCGCATCGGCAAAGACATCCAGCTTTTCTACCCGCACTTTCACGGATTGTACGCCGGGTTCGCTAAGGCAGAGATTGGCGAGTCGTTCTGCAAGCGTCTCGACAAGGTTCACGTGTCCGGCCGTTGCTAGTTCCCGGACCTTCACGATCACGTTCTCGTAGCACAAGACGTTCGAAAGCCGGTCCTCGATGGGGTTCGGAGACTCCAGAACCGCCAAATCCAGGTTGATCCGAATGCGCTGGGTTCCATCTCTTTCGTGCCGGTGCACGCCTATCAGACAGTCCAGCACCAGGTCGTTGATAAAGATGCGCCTCGCTTTTGGAGAGGGTGTCGCTGCGGGATGCGTTGAGACAGGATTGGCTGACATCGTGCTCGCTTTCTATTCCAGTACTGGGGGAGCCTCTGGATCCGGGAAATCCCAACCCAGGTGTTGACCGCCGTCCAGCGCGATCAACTGACCCGTCATAGACGTCGCCGAGAGTATATAGAGCACTCCGTCGGCAATTTCCGTGACCGGCGCAGCCTGGCCCAGCGGCATCCTTGCGGCCTGTCGGGCGAACTGTTCCGCACTTTGCCGGGGGCTCGGCAAAACCGGACCCGGTCCGATCGCGTTGACACGGATAGAGGGTGCCAACGACAAAGCCAGGCTTTGCGTCAGCGCCCAGAGCCCGGCTTTGCTGACAGTGTAAGATAAGAAACCCGGCGGGATATTTTCGACTCGTTGGTCAACGATGTTTACAATATTGCCGGGGACTCCGTCAGGCAGGGTGGTCGCAAAGGCCTGAGACAATCGCAGCGGCGCCCACAGATTTACCGCCATATGAATGTCCCATGAGTCTCGGGTCACCGTTTCCAGTTCGTCACGTTCGAAAACCGAAGCGTTGTTGACCAGGCATGTTACTGGTTCGTATGCCGCTGCCCGGTCCATAAGTTTCCCGATCGAGGTCTCGTCGCTGAGATCGGCACCCGCCGTATACGCGTTTGCTCCGCTGGAGTTTAACTCTTCGCACAACGCCTCCGCCCGGTCCGGAGATTGGAAATAATGTATCCCCACGGTCCAGCCATCTGCCGCAAGCGCGATCGCGATCCCGCGGCCGATCCGCTGTGCTGCGCCGGTGATAAGGACGTTGCCTTTGGGTTTGGACGTCATGCGAGAAAGATGCTCCAAGCCGTTTGTCGGTTCAAGTCGGCATGGCTCACGGCATGGAGCCCGCGATTCCGGTGAACTGTGCTCCTACAAAAGCCACGTAGCCACCGACGAACACCAGACCCACAATCCGTGTCAGTGTTCGGCCGCTCAAAAGGAATGGCAGAATGATGGCGGTCGCCGCCAGCAATATCCATAAATCGATGTTGGCGATTTTGTCCGAGAACGGCAGCGGAACGAATAGCGCTGTCACGCCCGTAATGCCGAACAAGTTGAAGACGTTGCTGCCGAGAACGTTGCCCACGCACACATCCGAGTGTCCCCGATACGCGGCAACGATCGATGTTGCCAGTTCGGGGAGGGACGTGCCGATGGCGACAATGGTCAGCCCGATCACCTCTTCCGGCACGCCGAAGGCGATGGCCAGGTTGGTCGCGCCGTTCACCAGCAATTCGGCACCGACCACAACCGCAAACAACCCGGTAACGGTGATGCCGCATATGTTAATCGTCCGTAGGTGGATGATACTCATTTCTTCAGCTTCTTCGCGGTGCATCTCGGCCGCGGCGTCGTTGCCATTGTTGTCGTGCCAGACGGTAAATCCGATGTAGGACAGAAGAACTGTAAGCATTAAGAGGCCGTGCCAGAAAACGATATAGCCGGTCATGCCCAGTCCTACATAGACAAGGGTCACGGCGCTCATGGCTAGAGCATCCCGCCGCGCGGTGGCGGGCCGTACTGAAAACGGCGCGATTAGCGCCGCGACGCCGAGAATAAGCAAAAGGTTCGCAATGTTGCTGCCAATCACGTTGCCCACGGCTAGGCCGGGCGACCCGACTAGCGCCGCATTCACGCTAACGACCATTTCTGGAAGCGAAGTGCCAAAGCCTACGATCGTCAATCCGACTATCAAAGGCGATACACCCAGCCGCTGTGCCAGGGCGACAGAACCCCGAACGACCGCCTCGCCGCCGAAAAGCAGCAGCGCAAACCCAGCAATGATAAGAAAATAAGTCATTCAGCAGGCAAAATGAGCAAATCGCGACATGGGCAAAGAACCGAAAGAACCTGCTTGGTAACATGCGCTCTTGCTGCGTGCCAAACGGCTGGGCGGCTCTGACGGTTTCAAAGTCATCTTCCATATAGTGTTAAACCCCTATAATTCCACATATCACGGTTACCCGAAGATCAACGCGTGACGACCCGTTCCGATGTATCTGAGACTCTGCCCGGGATGCACTGATTGGCGAATGTTACTATGGGTGCTCCCTGGGGTGTCTCGGGACCTAAAGGTGGCCATGCAGGAGGCGTCATTTTTTGCCGAAACGCTGATCTTTTTGGTTGCGGTGGTTGCCGTTGCGCCAATTTTCCAGCGACTGCGATCCAGCCTGATGCCCGGTTACCTGGCTGCCGGCGTTATTATTGGCTGGCGGTCTTCGATCTGATCAGCGATTCCAAGCAGGTTCATAAAATCGCCGCGCTAGGCGTGGTATTCCTTTTGTTCACCATGGTCCTCGAACTCGACGTCGACCGATGGAAACTGATTCGCGACCGTATCTTCGGTGTCGGCACCGCAAAGGTCGTCGTTACCTCCGTTGTTATCGCATTGACTGCACGGGCGGTCGGGTTTTCCGTGGAAACGTCGACCGCGGCCGCACGGGTGGTCAACCTGCTGCACGCGAGGTTCTCGAACCTGAACATTTACCTGCGCGCCCGCGACAAATCCCATAAGCTCTGCCTGACCGAAGCTAGCGCAAGTGGCATTGTCAACGGATCCTGCGAGCTCAGCATCCTTCTTGGCGGGGCAGTGCTGCGAGATTGCAGCACCCCCGACGAACAAATCCGCCAGATCGTCCGCGACCACCGGGCTGAGGACTGAGCCCTGCTTTCCTATGTCACCCTGCCGACGGTCCCAGTGGATGAAGAAGCGGTCAAATCCGGCAGGAGCAGGTAAGAGGGTTTACCGCCTCGGCTTGCCGCTCTTTCGTGATTTCCCTGGTTTCCTGTTCCGCCCCGTACGCTTGGCAGCGTCGATCCGGGCCTGCAGGCGGCGGGGGCCGGTCGGTACCCCTAACTCTACGTGTTCGAGGCGGTGGATTTCGTCGCGTAGGCGCGCGGCTTCCTCGAACTCTAGATTGGCGGCCGCTTCGCGCATGCGCTCGTCGAGATCTTTCAGATAGGCCTGTAGGTTGTGGCCGACCAGATTCACTGTGTCTTCGTCGCCGGTCTCGACCGTAAACGAGTCCTGCGAATAGACACTCTCCAGAATGTCGGAAATTTCCTTTATTACGCTTTCTGGCGTTATGCCGTTGGCGACATTGTAGTTCTGCTGCTTTTCCCGCCGCCGGTTGGTCTCGTCGATCGCGTATTGCAGCGAATCGGTCATATTATCAGCGTAAAGAATGACGCGGCCGTCTACGTTGCGAGCGGCGCGGCCGATGGTCTGCACCAGTGACGTGCGCGAGCGCAGAAAGCCCTCCTTGTCGGCGTCGAGTACGGCGACTAGTGCGCATTCCGGTATGTCGAGCCCCTCGCGTAGCAGGTTGATGCCGACCAATACGTCGAACGCGCCCAGACGCAGATCGCGGATGATCTCTATCCGTTCCAGCGTGTCGATGTCGGAATGCAGATATCGTACCCGAATGCCCGCTTCCTGCATGTATTCGGTCAGGTCTTCCGCCATGCGCTTGGTCAGGGTGGTGACCAGCGTGCGGTGGCCTTTCTTCGCGCCCTCCTTGCATTCGTGCAGCAGATCGTCGACCTGGTTTACTACCGGTCGGACGATGCAGACCGGATCGATCAGCCCCGTCGGGCGGATGATCTGTTCGACGAAGATGCCGCCGGTACGGTCCATTTCCCATGGGCCCGGCGTCGCGGACACATAGACCGTCTGTGGCCGCATTGCTTCCCACTCCTCGAACTTCAGCGGTCGGTTGTCGACGCAGGACGGAAGGCGGAAGCCGAATTCCGCCAGCGTTGATTTCCGATTGAAGTCACCTTTGAACATGCCGCCGATCTGCGGTACGGTGACGTGGGACTCGTCGACTATCAGCAGCGCGTCGTCGGGAATATATTCGAACAGGGTCGGAGGCGGTTCGCCGGGCGCCCGACCGGTTAGGAAACGGGAATAATTCTCAATCCCGGAACAATGCCCGGTGGTTTCCAGCATCTCGAGGTCGAAATTAGTGCGTTGTTCTAGCCTCTGTGCCTCCAGCAGCTTGTTGTTGGCTTCAAGCTCGGCCAGGCGGCCTTTCAGTTCCAATTTGATCAGGTTTATGGCCTGCTGCACGGTTGGGCGGGGCGTGACGTAGTGCGAATTCGCATAGACCGTTACCTGATCCAGCTTGGCAACACGCTCGCCTGTCAGAGGATCGAATTCGTGGATTTCCTCGATCTCGTCGCCGAAGAAAGACAGCCGCCAGGCACGGTCTTCGTAATGGGCCGGGAAAATCTCGACGCTGTCGCCGCGTACCCGAAATGCGCCGCGAATGAAATTCTGGTCGTTGCGCCGGTATTGCAGGGCAACGAAGCGCTGCAGTAGATCGGCGATCACCGCGGTGTCGCCGACTTTCAGCGGAATGGTCATCGACTGATATGATTCGAGGCTGCCTATACCGTAGATGCAAGATACACTGGCGACGATGACGACATCTCGCCGCTCGAGGAGCGCCCGCGTCGCAGCGTGGCGCATGCGGTCGATCTGTTCGTTGATCGACGCGTCCTTCTCAATATAGGTGTCGGAGCGCGGGACGTACGCTTCTGGCTGGTAGTAATCGTAATAGGAAACGAAATATTCGACCGAATTATTCGGGAAAAACGACTTCATCTCGCCGTAGAGCTGAGCTGCCAGCGTCTTGTTCGGCGCTAACACGATGGTCGGCCGTCCGATCTCCCGGATGACATGTGCCATGGTGAAGGTCTTGCCCGACCCGGTGACCCCCAGCAGGACCTGATCCTTCTCGTGCGCGGAGATCCCCTCTAACAGTTCGGCTATGGCCTTCGGCTGATCGCCTGCTGGCGTGAAATCCGACACGATTTCAAACGGCGTGCTGTCATCAGGTTCAGGCAGGGACGGGCGGTCGGTGATAACGGTGCTCATAGGGTGTAATATGGCGGTATAAGGCTGGAAATTCCACTTCGGGGAACTGTTGCCGGCCTTTCGCCCCCTCCACCCCCCTCAAAGGGGTGTGAATTGCGTAAACTGGCAGTTTGCCTATATCCTGAAGATAATGATGAAGAGACGGACCTTTCTGTTTTCTCTTGCCGCAGGGGGCGGCGTGCTGGCGTTCGCCGCGTTATGTCCCGCTAGTAAGGAAACCGGGGCGGAAACGTTCGAATTCATGCTGAGCGACGCAGAATGGCGCGAACGCCTGAGCGAAGACGCGTACGCGGTGCTGAGGCATGAAGCGACCGAACGGCCGTATACCAGCATGCTGCTTCACGAGAAGCGCGCCGGCACCTACATCTGCGCCGGTTGCGATCGGCCTCTGTATTCGTCCAGTGCCAAGTTCAACAGCGGCACCGGTTGGCCCAGTTTTTTTGAGGCGCTGCCCAACGCCGTCGGCACCAAAACCGACTACAAGCTTTTAATGTCCCGTATCGAGGTGCATTGCCGTCGCTGTGGCGGCCACCTCGGTCATTTGTTCGACGACGGCCCGGCGCCGACCGGCAAGCGTCACTGCATCAACGGTGTCGCGATGGGGTTCCGCCCTGCAGACACAGCCTGATCGCGATGCTGGCCGGACCGGTCAGTCGCTTTCAGCGTCTAAATCGATCGGCACGCCGAAAGCGCGTTTCGACGTGCGGATGCCGAGCGCCGATTTAACGACACTTACATTCGGGGCCGGGGTCAGATTGGTCGTCAGGAATTTCTGATAGGCGTCCCAGTCCGAGGCGACGATCTTCAGTAGAAAATCGGTTTCTCCCGCTAGCATGTGGCATTCGCGCACTTCCGGCCACTGCGAGACCCTTTCCTCGAATGCAACCAGATCGGCTTCTGCTTGACTGTGCAGCCCGACATTTGCGAACACCGTGACGCCGAAGCCCAGCGCTTCAGTATCGATATCGGCGTGATAGCCGCGAATGCAGCCGGTGTCTTCCAGCATCCGCACACGGCGCAGGCAAGGCGGTGGCGATATCCCTGCATTCTTCGCCAGGTCGACATTGGTCATGCGCCCGTTGTCCTGCAGGTTGCGTAGAATTTTAAGGTCGATCTTGTCGAGTTTGAGTCTGGCCATTGCTCGAAATTCCGCTTATTTCAATGCGCGGATTGCCCGCCTGTCCGATAATGCGAAATTATATTCTAAAGAATGATAATTATATTTCAAACCTGCGACACGAGAGGGGCGGAATGACCGGCTTGTCCACTGCAAATGTCTGGGTTCTGACGGATAGCAAGGCAGGACATAAAAACCAGTGCCTAGGACTCGCATCGGTACTGGGCGTTGAACCGGTTGTGAAGCGTTTAAGTCCCGGGTTTCCATGGTCTAAGCTACCGCCCCAGTTGTGGTTTAATCCCTTGCGTGCCGCCTATCGGGATGGCAGCCAGTTACAGCCGCCATGGCCAAACCTGGTGATTGCGGCCGGGCGGCAAACAGTGGCCCCGGCGCTGGCCATTAAACGGGCCAGTGCAGGGCAGACATTCTTGGTCCAGGTGCAGGACCCGGTCGCCCGCCGAGACCGGTTCGACGTTATCGCAGCGCCACGTCACGACGGGCTGACTGGTGGGAATGTGATCCAGACATCTGGCGCTCTGACAGGCATCACGGAAGCTGCCCTGACCGACGCTGGCGAGCATTTCGCGGACACTTTGGCGATTCTGCCGCGGCCGTTGGTTGCCGTGCTGGTTGGCGGTTCTAACGGAAAATACAGAATGACCGATCGGGCGATGACGGATCTCGCCGAAGGTCTCCAACGCCTATCCGGCGACTACGGCGCGGGTCTCGCCATCACCGCGTCGCGGCGCACCGGCAAAGAAAACGAGGCCCGTCTGCGCGGTGGTCTTGCAGGGACGGCCTGCTGGTTCTGGGACGGGCAGGGCGACAACCCGTATCTGGGCCTGTTAGCGCTGGCGGACGCGATCGTGGTAACCGCCGATTCGGTTTCAATGGTGTCGGATGCTTGTTCCACAGGCAAACCCGTCTACGTGGCTGAACTGGAGGGCGGATCCGGCAAATTCGACCGTTTTCATGCCTGTCTGCGGGACCAGGGCATGACGCGGATATTCGACGGGACGCTCGACAGGTGGACTTACGATGCGTTGTGCGACACGGAATACGTCGCTGAGGAAGTCATGCGTCGTTACGCTGGATTTGCCTCAGCGCGCGCCGCGTCCTAGAAATTGTAAAATAGATGACACAACATCCACAGGAACGCCAAATGGCCGAAACGAATCATTCAAAAGTACTCATCATCGGTTCCGGTCCCGCAGGCTATACGGCGGCGGTTTATACCGCACGCGCCTCACTGGCGCCGACGCTGATCACCGGCATGGAGGTTGGCGGCCAGATGAGTATCACCACCGATGTTGAAAATTATCCCGGCTTCGCCGACGTGATTCAAGGGCCATGGCTGATGGAGCAGATGCATGCCCAGGCGGAACATGTCGGCACCAGGATGATCAATGACCTGATCGTCGACGTCAATTTCACGCAACGGCCGTTTGTTTGTAGGGGGGATTCTGGCGACACATACTCGGCGGACTCGATCATCATTTCGACCGGCGCGCAGGCGCGTTGGCTGGGACTGGAAACGGAACAGAAGTTTCAAGGCTTTGGCGTATCCGCCTGCGCGACCTGTGACGGCTTTTTCTATCGCGAAAAAGAAGTCGCGGTGGTCGGCGGCGGTAATACCGCGGTTGAGGAGGCGCTATACCTGACCAACCATGCGACCAAAGTGACCCTGATCCATCGCCGCGACTCCCTGAGGTCGGAGAAAATCCTCTCCGACCGTCTGATGGTCCATGATCAGATCGAGGTGATCTGGGACACGGTTGTGGAAGAAGTGGTTGGCGATGACGATCCTCTGGGCGTGACGGGTCTGAAACTACGCAATGTCAAAACCGACACCGTATCGGACCTGCCGGTCCATGGCTTATTTATTGCTATAGGCCACGACCCTGCGACCAAGTTGTTCAAGGGCAAGGTCGATATGGACGACGAGGGCTATATCACCACGGCCCCTGATTCAACGCGCACCAGCGTCGAGGGCGTTTTCGCGGCGGGCGATGTGCAGGACAAGACATATCGACAGGCGGTAACGGCCGCTGGCACGGGCTGCATGGCGGCGCTGGAGGCGGAAAAATTCATTGCCGAGCTCGAAAGCGGCGCAGCGCAAGCGGCAGAATAGGCTGAAACCGGACGTCGGGTTATGGATTGGGATAAGCTGAGGGTATTTCATGCCGTCGCCGAGGCCGGCAGTTTCACCCACGCGGGTGAAATTCTGAACCTGTCGCAATCGTCGGTCAGTCGGCAGGTTTCATCGTTGGAACAAAGCCTCAACGTGCCGTTGTTTCATCGCCATGCGCGTGGTTTGAAACTAACGGAAACCGGCGAAACGTTGTATGCAACAGCAAAGGATGTGTTCGCCAAGGTGGCGATCGCGGAGTCGCTGGTATCTGAGTCCCGGGACAAGCCGCAAGGCCCGTTGCGTATCACGACCACAGTAGCGTTCGGGTCGATTTGGCTGACCGAGCGGCTGAAGGAATTTATAGAACATTATCCCGATATCCAGGTAACACTGATCGTCGCCGAGGATGAGCTAGATCTTAGCATGGGCGAGGCCGACGTTGCCATCCGCATGACGCCGCCGACCCAAGGTGATCTGGTACGACGGCCACTATTGGCAATGCATCACCGCGTGTTCGCGTCGCCGGTTTATCTGAAAGATTATGGCACGCCGCGCGGTGTCGGCGATCTCGATTCGCATCAGATCATTGCCTATGACGGTTCTTTCCATCAGCCGTTCACCGATATCAATTGGCTGATGGCGGCCGGCCGAGATGAAGACGATGTGCGGGAGCCCGTTCTGCGAGTAAATAACATCTATGCAATGTTCCGCGCGGCGGCAAGTGGTCTTGGTATCGCATCCCTGCCGGATTATATGGGGCAGCTTGCCCATGACCTTGTGCCCATCATGCCGGAATTGGAAGGACCGAAATTCGACGTCTATCTCGTGTATCCGGAAGAACTGCGACACTCTCAACGGATCGTCGCGTTCCGGGATTTCCTCCTCCGCAGTATCAGCGCCAGACGCAAATAACCTTTTAGGTTCAACTCATTGCGGTTATGCGGATTTTGCATAGCTGATTTTCCAAACGGGCAATTCAAATTCGCTTAAGTGAGATCTATTTTTTTGATGATGGCGGTAGATCGACAGAGATCATCCGTCAGCGCTGGGTCTCCCAGCCGAGGGTTCCCGAGAATCCGGATCTTTTGATTTCGACTCCCGGTTATCCTACGTCTCCCAGACGTGAAGCCTCCCTGTTAAACTTGCCCGGTGCTTTTGCACCGGGCTTTTTCTTGTGCGTTGGGCCTTGGCCAGAACGCGCCAATAGGCGAAACTTCGACTGAACCGGCTTAAACAAACTAGGGGCCGGATCTGAGAATCTACGAAATAGGGATATCCAGCATGAATAAGGTTTACGGCTCCGCCGCGGAAGCGCTGGAGGGCGCCCTACACGATGGCATGACCATCGCTGCGGGCGGCTTCGGTCTGTGCGGCATACCGGAACTGCTGATCGCGGCGATCCGTGATGCCGGTACCAAGAGTCTGACAGTTGCATCCAACAATGCCGGGGTTGACGACTTCGGGCTCGGACTGCTTCTGGCGACTAAGCAGGTCAAAAAAATGGTGTCGTCCTACGTAGGAGAGAACGCCGAATTCATGCGCCAGTTTCTGGCCGGGGAGCTGGAACTGGAATTCAATCCGCAAGGCACGCTGGCGGAACGTATGCGTGCCGGCGGGGCGGGAATTCCAGGCTTCTACACCAAAACCGGCGTTGGCACGGTGATCGCAGAGGGTAAAGAAGAAAAGGATTTTGACGGCGAAACCTACATCCTTGAACGTGGACTCGTCGCGGATCTTGCCATCGTGAAGGCCTGGAAAGGTGACGAACAGGGCAACCTGATTTATCGAAAGACCGCGCGGAACTTCAATCCGCCGGCCGCGACCTGCGGCAAGATCTGCATCGCCGAGGTCGAAGAAATCGTGACCACCGGGTCGCTCGATCCCGATCTTATTCACACGCCGGGCATCTACGTGCACCGGATCATCCAGGGCGAGCATGAGAAGCGCATCGAACAGCGCACCTTGCGCGCGGCTTAGTTTCATACGCAGACGTTCAGACGCACTGGCCCTCTGCCCCTCCCAGCCATCCATAGAGATCAACCCCCCATAGAGAAATACGGGCGGTGACCGGGAAGGGGAGCGGGCTCGCACAAGAGATACCGACTAAGAGGAGGCATTAATATGTGGGACCGTAACCAGATGGCCGAACGGGCTGCGCAGGAGCTGCAGGACGGATGGTACGTCAATCTTGGCATCGGTATTCCGACGCTGGTTAGCAACTACATTCCGGACGGCGTCGACGTTACGCTGCAGTCGGAAAACGGTATGCTTGGCATCGGCCCGTTCCCGAAGGAGAACGAAATCGACGCCGACGTAATTAATGCCGGTAAGCAGACCGTAACCGAGATGGGCCGAACGTCCTATTTCGGCAGCGACCAGTCCTTCGCGATGATCCGCGGTGGTAAGATCAATATGGCGATCCTCGGCGCGATGGAAGTCGCCGAAAACGGCGATCTGGCGAACTGGATGATTCCGGGTAAATTGGTCAAGGGCATGGGCGGTGCGATGGATCTCGTCGCCGGCGTCGGCCGGGTGATTGTTGTAATGGATCACACGTCGAAGGATGGCAGCTCTAAGCTGCTGAAGGAATGCACGTTGCCGCTGACAGGTCGTTCGGTCGTCGACCGCATAATCACCAACCTCGGGGTCTTCGACGTGGTCGACGGCGGGCTGAATCTAGTAGAACTGGCTGACGGGGTGTTAGAGGATGAGGTTAAGGAAGCCACCGAGGCGACGCTGGTTTAGCGGGCATCTCCAAAGATGCCGATCCTGCCAGTATCGTCTCGGAGGCGACGTTTTTGAAAAGCGCGCGGCGATTTGGGCAATCGGCCTCGTGCATTAATGCGGGCTAAGGCAGTTCCTTGGTCTGTTTGGATCGTGTCAGCAGGTCTTGTCTCCGAGCACAGTCGTTCACGGGAACATCAGCTGCCAGACTCTCGTTTCTAATCGATTAGTTGGGGCGGTGTGCCTGCTATTTGTATCGCACGCCCATGATTTCGTAAGACTTGGTGCCGCCGGGCGTCGTGACCTCGACGGAGTCGCCCACGGTTTTGCCGATCATAGCGCGGGCCATGGGCGAGGTAACTGACAGCTTGCCGGCTTTGATGTCTGCTTCGTGCTCTCCGACGATCTGATAGGCCGATTTCTCGTCGGTGTCCTCGTCCTCGACCTTCACGGTGGCCCCGAACTTGATGGCCTTGCCCTTGATCGCTGAGACGTCAATCACTTCGGCGCGGCTCAACAAATCCTCAATGACACCGACGCGGCCTTCGATAAAGGCCTGCCGCTCGCGCGCGGCGTGATACTCGGCGTTTTCCGAGAGATCGCCGTGTTCGCGAGCGGCCGCGATGGCTTTAATCACGTCAGGGCGTTCAGTCGCTTTCAGGCGTTTCAGCTCCGTTTCAAGGTCGGTGAAGCCCTGAAGAGTCATCGGTGCTTTTTCCATCGTCCTGTGTCCTTTGCACAAAAAGACCGTAACCCGCAGACAGACGTTTTAGAGAACGACGTCTGCGGTGTCTGGATCAGGTTGCTGCTAAAATAGATTATGTAAAATAAGACTGCAGCGGCGCAACTTCAAGTCCACCGGCACGCATCGCCGAAATAGCTTCCACAGCGGCTTTCGCGCCTGCCACGGTAGTATAGTAGGGTATTTTCCGCACCAGAGCTGACCGGCGGAGCTCGTAGGAGTCGGCAATCGCCTTCGCCCCTTCGGTGGTGTTGAACACCAGTTGGACGTTACCGGATATCATCGAATCGACGATGTGGGGTCGCCCTTCGTGCACTTTCTTGACTAGTTCGGTCTCTACGCCCGCCGCATTAAGGGCCTCCGCGGTGCCCCCCGTGGCGACGAGAGAAAAACCCATGGCCTTCAGCCTGCGGCCGACGTCGACCATTGCGTCCTTGTCGCGGTCGCGGACGGAAATGAACACGGTACCGTCCTGTGGAACCGAAGTGCCGCTGCCGAGCTGGGATTTGGCGAAGGCAAGCCCGAAATCGGTATCGATGCCCATAACTTCGCCGGTTGATTTCATTTCCGGACCTAGAATGATGTCGACGCCGGGGAACTTGGCGAAAGGGAACACGGCTTCCTTGACCGCGATATGATCGCCGGTAGTTTCGGCCGGGTAGGTCTTCAACAGATCGACCAGCTTCTCGCCTGCCATAGCGCGGGCTGCGATCTTTGCGATAGGCACGCCGGTCGCCTTGGCGACGAAGGGAACCGTACGGCTGGCGCGCGGGTTGACCTCCAGAATATAGACCGTGTCGTCTTTGATGGCGTATTGGACGTTCATTAGACCCACGACGCCCAATCCCCGGGCGAGTTTCGCCGTCTGGCGGCGTAGTTCGCCCAGAATGGAATCGGGCAGGGAATAGGGCGGTAGCGAGCAGGCTGAATCGCCGGAATGAATGCCCGCTTCCTCGATGTGTTCCATGATACCCGCAATATGCACGTCGTCGGCGACGTCGCGGATGGCATCGACATCAACCTCGATCGCATCGCGCAAATAGCGATCGATCAGCACCGGGTTGTCGCCCGATACCCGCACCGCGTTGGTGATGTAGTGGGTCAGCCCTGCTTCATCGTGGACAATTTCCATTGCCCGACCACCCAGGACGTAGGACGGGCGGATCACCACTGGGTATCCGATTTCGGTGGCGACGCTTACCGCTTCATCGCCGGTTCGGGCGATCCCGTTGGCCGGCTGCCGAAGATCCAGTTGCCGCAGAAGCGCCTGGAACCTCTCCCGGTCCTCCGCCAGGTCGATGGCGTCGGGGGTGGTGCCGAGAATTGGCACGCCCGCGGCTTCGAGATCGGCTGCGAGCTTCAGCGGCGTCTGGCCGCCGTATTGAAGGATCAAGCCGATGACCTCGCCGGTTTCCTCTTCCTTGCGCACGATTTCTGTCACATCTTCGGCGGTCAACGGCTCGAAATATAACCGGTCCGAGGTGTCGTAATCGGTCGACACAGTTTCCGGATTGCAGTTGACCATGATTGTCTCGTAGCCGGCTTCGTCCAGCGCATAGACCGCGTGTACGCAGCAGTAGTCAAACTCGATCCCCTGACCGATGCGGTTCGGCCCACCTCCGAGGATCATCACCTTCCTGCGGTCCGACGGTTCGGCCTCGCATTCGGCCGGGCCGAAGCCCGCATTCTCGTATGTCGAATACATGTACGGCGTCTGCGACGCGAATTCGGCGGCGCAAGTATCTATGCGCTTGTAGACCGGGCGAACCGAAAGCTCGATCCGCTTGGCGGTAACATCCGCCATTGGCACGCCGGCAAGCTCGGCCAGCCGTTCGTCAGAAAAGCCCATCGCCTTCAAGCCGTGCAGCGCGCGGGTCTCGCTTGGAAGGCCATTTCCTCGAATATCTCTCTCAACGTCCACGATGCCCTCTAGCTGGGCGATGAACCAGGGGTCGAAACCGGATGCCTGATGGATCGCATCGACACCGAGACCGTGGCGTAAAGCCTGAGCGACAACCAGGATGCGGTTGACATTGGGGATGTTCAAGGCGCCAAGGATCGCGCCCTCGTCGATTTCGCCTTCCGTGCCCTCGTCTTCCGAGATCGCACCCGGGATCGCCACCTCGTTCAGCCCGCTCAGCCCCGTTTCCATTGACCGCATGGCCTTTTGCACCGATTCCTGAAACGTGCGGCCAATCGACATGGCCTCGCCGACCGACTTCATCTGCGTGCTCAGCGTCGGCTCGGTCCCGGGGAATTTTTCGAAGGTGAAACGTGGGACCTTGGTGACAACGTAATCGATCGTCGGTTCGAAGGAGGCCGGGGTGACGCCGGTGATATCGTTGTCGAGCTCGTCCAGCGTGTACCCAACGGCGAGCTTGGCCGCGATCTTGGCGATGGGAAAGCCCGTCGCCTTGGATGCCAGGGCTGATGACCGCGACACGCGTGGGTTCATTTCGATGATAATCAGCCGTCCGTCGCGCGGGTTGACCGCGAACTGCACGTTCGAGCCGCCGGTGTCTACGCCGATCTCGCGCAGCACCGCGATCGAGGCGTTGCGCATGATCTGGTATTCCTTATCGGTCAGCGTCAGCGCTGGGGCCACGGTGATGGAATCGCCGGTATGGACGCCCATTGGATCGACGTTTTCGATCGAACAGATGATGATGCAGTTGTCCGCGTGGTCGCGGACGACTTCCATCTCGTATTCCTTCCAACCGATGATCGATTCCTCGACCAACACTTCCGAAGTCGGAGACGCGTTGATGCCGCGGCGGACGATATCTTCGAATTCTTCGCGGTTGTAGGCGACGCCGCCTCCGGTGCCGCCAAGCGTGAAGGACGGGCGGATAATCGCGGGCAGGCCGGTTTCCTCCAGTACTTCCCAGGCTTCGTCCATCGAATGGGCGATGCGACCGCGCGCGCTCTCCAGCCCGATCTTGGTCATTGCCTCTTGGAACAGCTCGCGGTCCTCGGCCTTGTCGATCGACTCTCGCCTGGCCCCGATCAGTTCCACCCCGTGGGCGTCCAGCACGCCCATCTTGGCCAGCGATAGCGCCGTGTTCAGACCGGTCTGCCCGCCCATTGTGGGCAGGATAGCGTCGGGTTTCTCTTTCTCGATGATCTTGGCGACCAGCTCCGGCGTGACGGGTTCCACATAGGTGGCGTCGGCGAATTCCGGATCGGTCATGATCGTCGCTGGGTTCGAATTGACCAGGATGACGCGATAGCCTTCGTCCTTCAGCGCCTTGCAGGCCTGGGTGCCGGAATAATCGAATTCGCAGGCTTGTCCGATGACGATCGGCCCGGCGCCAATGATCAGGATGCTATCGATATCTGCGCGTTTGGGCATACGGTTCGGTCGGCTTCCGGCGCCCACCGGACGGTACCGGATAGGCGGATGGGCGAATCAAAACGGGCGGCTCAATTGTTAGATTGGACCGGGACGTGTTTCTCACGACTCGGGCGCTGAGGCAAGAGGGGAGTGGGACATCATATCCCGAAGCCCGACCGCGAACGCTGCGCGTTCCTCGGCGGATGCCACACCCATGCCTTCGCCGTACTGGTGGCAGTTGCGTTCCACGTCGGCGTTGCCCAGTGTCGTCGATAGTGTCAGATCCTGCTGCATGACTGTGCCCGCCCGGGTGGTCAGGTCTGCGGCGGCGATGAAGCAGCGCCTGCCGTTGTCCGGTTCGGCGTCCATCTGGCGCCGCGCGCGGCGTCGATCTCGAAGCCATACGTCCGCCCCTTCTTGCCGAGGTCGAGTTCGAGCGTGACACCGCGGGAGATTTGACTGCAGAATGATCCAGGGCGGTGAACCAATCGTAAATCCCAAAAACAGCTGGATTTTAATTGTTTTGATCTAACGACCCTTTTCAACTCTGATCGGGCCACCCATATCAAGGTAACGAAAATAGTTGTCCATAAATAAGCCGGGAACAAACGACCTCGTTATGAACGAGAACGAGAGTCCGCGGAGCACGCCGCTTAAGGTTCAACGACTAGAACCGATGGTGGTGTTTTACGTCATGTGGACCACCATCGTCTGTCTTCGCATGGGCTCTCGTCGTCGTTGGGCGGAACTGTTGATCTTACATGTCGGCATAGCTGTCGTCATATTGATTACCGACATAGCCTTTGCGCGATCTGAATCGCAAGGTCATCTTCTCCTGTCCAATTCTGAGTCTAAGTCGCTGGAGAAACATCCGCCGAAAAGTACCGACGGCGACGGTTGATTGCGGTGATGAAAAACACGTCCGGTTCGAAGCCGACGAAACTCTCTTCATTCCCAGAGGAAGGCTGTGCCGTCGTAATCGGGGCTGCAGGGGCGATAGGATCGGCTTTGCATCTGCGCCTGGAAGACGACAAACGGATCAACCAGACTATCGGATTTTCCCGGGCTGAGGAACCACTGATTGAGATCACGTCGGACTCCGCGATTGCTGCTGCCGCGGCGGCAGTCGGTATGTTGGCTCAGCCTGTCCGGCTGGTGATTGACGCCACCGGCTTTCTGCACGGCGGTGGCGTCTATCCCGAAAAGTCACTGGCAGAGATAGACAGCAGGCACATGGCCGAGGCGCTCGCGGTCAATGCCATCGGACCAGCGCTCCTGATGAAACATTTTCTGCCGCTCCTCGCCGAAGAAGGCAAAGCGGTGTTCTGCACGCTGTCCGCCCGTGTCGGCAGCATTACCGACAACCGACTCGGTGGATGGTATAGCTACCGCGCGTCGAAGGCGGCGCTTAATCAATTGGTCCGCACCGCGTCAATCGAACTGAGACGTCGTCGCCCGGAGGCAGTCTGTGTCGCCTACCATCCGGGCACGGTGGACTCGCCTCTGTCCGGACCGTTTCAGAAAACCGGACTCGATGTGCAAACCCCCGACGCTGCGGCTGAGGCATGTCTGTCGGTCCTCGACCGTCTAGCGCCCGCGAATTCCGGTGGGTTTTTCGACTACACCGGTAATTCCGTGCCATGGTGAATTCCAACGTACCTGATGATGAGCGGCCCCGGCTGACCGTGTATTATGATGGCGGCTGCCCGATCTGCGCGCGTGAGATCGGTATGTATCGTACCTGCCGCGGTGCGGACCGGATCGCGTGGGTCGACGCCGACGCAGTGCGCGGAGATACGGTAGCGCCCGGCTTGCCGCGGGATGACGCGTTGGGGCGTTTTCATGTGATCGACAGGTCAGGGCGGGCCTTTTCCGGTGGCGCTGCTTTTTCGGCCCTGTGGAGGGCGCTGCCGGCATTCTCGATGCTGGGCCGAGTCCTGTCCTACTGGCCGTTCTCGATCATGCTTGAAGGCATCTATCGCCTGTTCCTGATACTGCGTCCCCGGCTGAAGCACCTGTTCCAAATGCGCCCGGAACGGAACTGACCCGACTTCATCAGGATTTCGGCAGGCCAAGGGCGCATTCGGCGATGAAATTCAGCACCAGCTGTTGAGAGACCGGCGCCAGATACGGCACCATCACCTTGCGCAGCAGGCATTCGACGTGAAATTCCTTGGCGTATCCCATAACGCCTCGGGCGGCGGTGGCGGCCTTACAGGCATCGAACCCAGCCTCGGCGGCCAGGTATTTCGCCGTATTAGCCTCCACCCCGCAGGGATTTCTTTTGTCGCAGAGCCAAGATGCTTTCATGGCCGTGAGCCAGGCGGCATTCAGCTCAGACCAAGAAATCGCCAGCGGATGCTGGATCGCCTGGTTCTGGCCGATGGGCCGTTAGAACACGTTGCGCTCTTTTGCGTAATCGGCCCGTTCTTCGTCGCCGACGTTCTCACCGTCGTCGTGCTGCTGGCCTGGCGGGAGATCGTGCTGCGGCTGCCGGGTACGATGGGTTAGGGAGCTATCACCCCGCAGGACAGCGACTAGTTGCCCGGCCTCGCCTCAGTCCCGGTCGATCATCTCCATGAACCGGCCGAAAAGGTAATGGCTATCCTGTGGGCCGGGGCTGGCCTCGGGGTGGTACTGGACCGAGAAGACAGGACGACCGTCACTACAGCGAATGCCTTCCAGGGTGCCGTCGAACAGGGACACGTGGCTCACTTCCACGCCGTCGGGCAGGGTCGCCTCGTCGACGACGAAGCCGTGGTTCTGGCTAGTGATCTCCACTTGGCCTGTAGCAAGGTCCTTTACTGGGTGGTTGGCGCCGCGGTGGCCGAGATGCATTTTCTTAGTGCCGGCGCCGAGCGCGAGGCTGAGCAGCTGATGGCCGAGGCAGATGCCGAACATCGGTACGCCGAATTTGATCAGTTGGCGGATCACCGGCACTGCATATTCGCCGGTCGCCGCCGGGTCACCCGGCCCGTTAGAGAGGAAAATACCGTCTGGTTTGTGGCGCAGCACGTCTTCGGCGCTGGCGGTGGCGGGCACCACCGTCACCTTGCAGCCCGCGTCGGCGAGGCAGCGGAGGATGTTGTGCTTGGCGCCGAAATCCATCGCCACCACGTGGCGCTGCGGCGCCGTCTGTGCGCCGTAGCCATCGCGCAGCGCCCAAAGGGTTTCGTCCCAGTCGTATGTCTGGCGGCAGGTGACCTCCTTCGCGAGGTCCATACCTTCGAGGCCTGGCCAGGATTTTGCCGTTTCCAGAAGGCCGGGGAAGGCGAGGTCGCCCGCGAAGTCGGCGGCCGCGCCTGGGATGTCGTTGGCGCCGTCCCCTGTCTCGGCATTGCAGATCACGCCTGTTGGCGCGCCGGAATCACGAATCAGGCGGGTCAGGCGGCGCGTGTCGACCCCTGCGATGCCGACGAGGTTGTGGCTCTTCAGCCAGGCATCCAGATGCTGCGCCGCGCGCCAGTTACTCGGGTGGGTGATTTCGGCGCGGAGGATCAGCCCGCGCGCCGCCGGCGTCGTAGTTTCGCTGTCTTCCGGATTGGCGCCAACGTTACCCACGTGCGGGAACGTGAAGGTGATGATCTGGCCAGCATAGGACGGGTCCGTCAGGATTTCCTGGTAGCCGGTGATCGAAGTGTTGAAACAGACCTCCCCGACGATCGCGCCGCGGGCGCCGATGCCGCGGCCCCACACCACCGAGCCGTCGGCCAGAACCAGCGCGCCGGTCGCACCGCTGGGCGCGGCGGCGGAGAACTCTGCGGTGGCGGAGGAGGTGTCGGCCATGGTCGGGTGTCACGTCGGCGGTTCGAGAAAATCTACAACCGCGTGGGCGCGGAAACGGCGAAATTCTGAGGTTTGATAGACCGTCGCAGCAGACTCGTCAACCGGGACGTTTTTTAAAATATCGTTGTTTATCAGAATCTTGTGAGTTTGGAAGGCGTTTGCCCCTACGGGCGTTTTAGGCTAATGTCTCGCGCTTTCCAGCACTGTGGACAGGACTCCATGATCAGAGACCAGCTCAGCGACGCCCTCAAAACGTCGATGAAGGAAAAGAAGCAGGTCGCCGTCTCGACTCTGCGGCTGATCCAGGCGGCGATCAAGGACCGTGATATCGCGGCACGCTCCAAGGGCGTGGACGATGGCATCTCGGACGAGGAGATCCTGCAGGTACTGCAGACCATGGTCCGCCAGCGCCACGATTCGATCGAGATGTATACAAAGGGTAATCGTGACGAACTTGCCGAGCGTGAGGCGCAGGAAATCGAGGTCATCCAGGGTTTCATGCCGCGCCAGCTCGACGATGCCGAGATGGAGGCCGCGATCGACCAGGTGGTCGACGCCACCGGCGCCGCTTCGATCAAAGACATGGGTAAAGCGATGGGCGCGCTGCGCGAACGCTATGCTGGGCAGATGGATTTCGGCAAGGCCGGGGCGGCGCTCAAGGCCCGTCTGGCGGGCTGACGCAAAGCCTGTTAAATACCGGTTGCGGGGCTGTCGGGGCTCTCCGCGGACCGGTACCCTATAGGAAGAGCTTGATGGCATTCCCGCCCCAGTTTCTTGATGAAATCCGCGCTCGGCTCACATTGTCCGACATCATCGGGCGATCCGTGAAGCTGACCCGCAAGGGCCGCGAATACACTGGCCTTTGCCCCTTTCACAATGAAAAGACACCCTCCTTTACCGTATCAGATGATAAGAACTTCTACCACTGCTTCGGGTGTGGCGCCCATGGTGATGTCATTTCCTATCTTATCGAAAATGACGGGTTATCATTCCCCGATGCGGTAGAGCGACTTGCGGCGGAGGCGGGCCTGGAAGTGCCGGCCTCGACGCCGCAGGAGCGGGAACGGGAACAGCGCCGGGCGGAATTGGTCGACGTTGTCGAGGCGGCGTGCTTGTTCTTTGAGAGCACCCTGTGGGGCGAAGCCGGGCGGCAGGGGCTTGAATATCTGCGCGGTCGCGGACTGACGGACGAGACGATTCGCCGCTTCCGGCTGGGTTTCGCGCCCGCAAGGAATTCGCTGAAGACCGCGATCGTGTCAAACGAGATGCCTGAAGCGATGATGCTGGAGGCCGGACTGATGCGCCGGCCCGACGACGGCCGCTCTCCCTACGATTTTTTCCGCGACCGGGTGATCTTTCCGATCCGCGACGGCAGGGGCAGGCCGATCGCCTTCGGCGGGCGCACCATGGGCGACGGCGAGCCCAAATATCTCAATTCCCCCGACACGCCGCTGTTCGACAAGCGGCGCACGCTGTTTGGCCTCGATACGGCGCGCAAGGCCGCCTACGACTCCGGACGTGTGATCGTTACCGAGGGCTATGTGGACGTCATCGTGCTTGCCCAGGCGGGACTGAATGAGACGGTCGCGCCGCTCGGCACCGCGCTGACCGAGAGCCATATCGCGCAGCTGTGGAAGCTGGCGGATGAGCCGGTGCTCTGCTTCGACGGTGACAAGGCGGGCCTGCGGGCGGCGGGCCGCGCGGCGGAACGGGCGCTGCCGCTGCTGGCGCCGGAAAAATCGCTGCGCTTTGTCACGCTGCCGGAGGGAGAGGATCCAGACAGTTTGGTGTCGGCACAGGGCCCTGCCGCTATCAATGCGCTGATAGACAAGGCTGCTCCGCTGGCTGCCATGGTATGGTCGCTGGAGGCCGAGGGCCGCGACATCGACACGCCCGAACGCATCGCTGGGCTGGAAAAACGCCTCGAGGACCGCGCGCTGTCCATCGCCGACCGCAAGGTCCAGTTCCAGTACCGGAAACTGTTCCGCCAGAAATTAAAGGACATGGTTAACGCGCACCGCGGCGGATCAGGCCGGGGGCGCGGCGGACACAATGGCAGTTTCGGTGGTGCAAGCGGCGGAAATCCTTGGGGAAACAGTCCCCAAAATGCCCGATTTTCGGGGCCTCGGACCGGTCCGGAGGTCCTAAAACGGCGGCTTGAACAGGCCCTACTGGCCTGCGTGATCAACCATCCCGGTCTGTTGGAAACTTTCGACGAAGATTTAGCAATGATTAATGTTTCCGATCCTTTGCTTGACAAGCTGCGGCAGGAAATCTTAAAGGTTCACGCCCTCGCGGAAGAACTTGACTCAACCGGCTTGAAGAACCAGTTGTCTAACCAAGGGAACGGCGAAATTTTGCAGTCTGTGTTGTCATCGGAAGTCTACATTCACGCGGGGTTTGCCCGCGCTGATGCACCTGATGGAGAAGTACGGACGGGTTTCCTAGAAGTTTTGTCGCGGCAGCTTGAGCCGGCGCGGCGAGCGGACCTGGAAGAGGCAAGGCAGTATTATATAAACGACCCGACAGACGAGAATTGGCAACGGTTTGAAAAACTGAAGCTGGATGGACCCGGATTTCGGAGTTCCGAAACGGAATCGTCGCGGTATTCGGGATAGCAAATGGAAAAACGCATCCGTCCACCGAGACGGTGGGGGGCGGAAAGACATTTGATATTAGAGTTCGCTGATATTAGAGTTCGCGCCCGCCCCAGTTGGGTAGGTGCGAGGTAAACTGGGGGACGAACGTCTTATGGCGACCAAGATCAAGGAAACAGAAACCAAGAAGCAGCCCGCGGCGAAGAAAAAGCCCGCGACGAAGACTGCCGCCAAACCGGCCGCGAAAAAGACGGCTACTAAATCAGCCGCGAAAAAGACGGCTACTAAATCAGCCGCGAAAAAAACGGCTACTAAATCGGCCGCCAAACCGGCCGCGAGAAAGACGGCTGCCAAACCGGCCTCCAAGAAGGCCGCTGCCTCGAAATCCCCGGCAAAGACCGCCGCCAAAAAACCTGCCGCCAAGGTCAACCGCTCGGTAAGACCCGCTGAGAAGAACGCGTCCGGCAGGCAGACCGCCGCCGGTGCCAAGACTTCGAAAGGCCTCAAATCCGAAAAGGCCGCCGATAAATCCCACGACAATGCGAATGCTGAGGATTCCAACGATGCGCCGGTCATCGACTCCGTCGATGCGTCGGTCAAGAAGTTGATCGAAAGCGGCAAGGAACGCGGTTACGTAACCTATGACGATCTGAACAAGGCCCTGCCACCGGACGATGTGTCGTCCGAACAGATCGAAGACACCATGACCCAGCTGTCCGAGCTGGGGATCAATTTGGTTGAAAACGAAGAGGCCGACGACGCCGACGATGCAGACGACGGCGACCCTAAGCCCGCCTCCACCGGTAAGGCCGCGAACGATGACAATCAGGACCTGGGACGCACCGACGACCCCGTGCGCATGTATCTGCGCGAAATGGGTTCGGTCGAACTGCTGTCGCGTGAGGGCGAAATCGCTATCGCCAAGCGGATCGAGGCGGGGCGCGAAAAGATGATCGCCGCGATCAGCGAATCCCCGCTGACCTTCCGCGCTATCCTATCGTGGCGTCAGGCGCTGAAGAACGAAGAAATGCTGCTGCGCGACGTCATCGACCTCGACGCCGCCTACGGCATCGACAACCCCAAACCGGCGGCCGCCAACGAAAACGGCACCGCCAACCCGCCCCGTACCGGTGCCCCCACCGGCGAGGCCGAGGGAGAACCCGACGAGGACGAGGACGATGACGACGCGGTGAGCGTATCGCTGTCGGCGATGGAAGAGTCGCTGACGCCGAAGGTGCTGCGCAATCTCGACAAGATCGATAAGACCTGGCCTAAGGTTGCCAAACTGCGCGCCAAGCGGAAAGAGGCCGAGCGGGGAAATGGTAGCTTTGGCGCGGTGTCAGAAAAGAACCTCGCCAAGCTGCACAACGAGCTGGTCGGCTACGTCAAGAACGTGCGGATTAACAATTTCCGCATCGAACAGCTGGTGCAAGAACTTTACACTTACAACAAGACGCTGCTGTCGCTTGAGGGGCGGCTGCTGCGCATGGCGACCCGCTCCAAGGTGGCGCGCGCCGATTTCCTTGAGCAGTATCTCGGCTCCGAGACCGATCCGAAATGGCTCAACCGTGTCTCGAGGCTGTCGGGCAAGGGATGGAAGCCCTTCGTCCAGCGATATCGCGACGAAATCAAGGATTTGCGCGACCAGATCTCCGTCCTGTCGGAAGAGACTGAGATGCCAGTTGACGAATTCCGCCGGCTGACCAACGAGGTGCAGCGCGGAGAGCGTGAAGCGTCTCGCGCCAAGAAGGAAATGGTTGAAGCGAACCTCCGCCTCGTGATTTCCATCGCCAAGAAATACACCAACCGCGGCCTCCAGTTCCTCGACCTTATCCAAGAAGGAAATATCGGCCTGATGAAGGCGGTCGATAAGTTTGAATACCGCCGC